>LNFM01007802.1_pt1 | contig 17826 bp, 19 predicted proteins | sample 596031 | NCBI WGS metagenome assembly LNFM01 (sample SAMN04254537, study PRJNA301005) | activated carbon metagenome | isolation source: dual media filters at the Ann Arbor, Michigan drinking water treatment plant | place: USA: Ann Arbor | reverse complement strand
TGCGGTGGTAGCGCGTGAGCGAATCCATGATGGTCTGGTTGAACGCATGGCCCATGTGCAGCGTGCCGGTCACGTTGGGTGGCGGCAGCTGGATGGCGAACGACGGCGCGCCCGCCTTCGGTGCGCCCGTGCCCCGGAACCCGGCCACGCCATAGCCCCGCTGTTCCCACTCGGGGCCCCAGTGGGCTTCGAGCGCGGCGGGCTCGAACGATTTGGACAGGGAAAGCAGGCCGGGTTGGAGCAGGGTGTCGGACATGGGGTCAGCGCGAGAAACGAAAAGGCGCCCTGCGGGGCGCCGTCGGGTGGGGAGGTCGGTTGGATGGTGATTTTATTCGAGCGTTGCCCGCGCCTTGGGGTTCTCCGGGCTCGCCCAGGTCTCCCATTCGGGTCCGGCTGGTGCGTGCAGCCGGAGTGGCCGACCACTGGCCGGGTGGGTCAAGTCCAGGCGGCTGGCGTGCAGCCACAGTCGCTGCAACCCCAGAAGCGATGCCACCGCCCGGTTCAGCTGCCCTTTGCCATGCGTCGCGTCGCCCACGATGGGGTGGGCGATGTGTTTCATGTGGCGGCGCAGCTGGTGGCGCCGCCCGGTGAGGGGTTGCAATTCCACCAGGGCGCAGCGGGTGGTGGCAAAGTCGCCTTGCGGCAGCTGCAGTTCGTAGCGTTCCAGGCTGCGAAAGCGGGTCGCCGCGGCCTGCACCTCTTCTCGTTCGCTGCGCATGTCGTCGGGCAGCCGCCGCAAGGGGTGGTCGATCAGGCTCTCGTCGGCGGGCCAGCCGCGCACGATGGCGTGGTAGGTCTTGTGAACCCCGTCGCCCGATTCGAAAGTGCGGCCCAGTGTGGCGGCGGTGCCCGCGTCCAGTGCGAACAGCAGGACGCCGCTGGTGCCTTTGTCGAGCCGGTGCACCGGCCAGACCGGTCGGCCCAGCTGGTCGCGCAGCATTTGCAGGGCAAAGCGGGTTTCGCCCGCGTCCAGGCCGGTGCGGTGCACCAGCAGGCCCGGCGGTTTGTTCACCGCTGCCAGATAATTGTCGGCATACAGGATTTCCAACATGTTGTTTTTATTGTCTCCCGCCAAAGCGCTCGACTTCGAGACGCCACCCCACATTCCGGCGCATTCGCAGCCGCTGTTCGTGCCGCAGGCCAGCGAGCTCATTGAGGTGCTGCGCGAAAAGTCGCCGCAGCAGATTGCCGAGCTGATGGATCTGTCCGATCAGCTGTCGGGCCTGAACGTGGCCCGCTACCAGGCCTGGCGGCCCAAGTTCACCGCGAAGAACGCCAAGCCGGCGGTGCTGGCTTTTGACGGCGACGTGTACGGCGGTCTGGAAGCCAGGACGCTGGACGCCGCCGAACTGGACTGGCTGCAGCAGCATCTGTGCATCCTCAGTGGCCTCTACGGCGTGCTGCGCCCGCTGGACCTGATGCGGCCGTACCGGCTGGAGATGGGCACGCGCCTGGTCACGCCCCGGGGCAAGAACCTCTACCAGTTCTGGGGCCGCCAGATCGCCGATCACCTCAACGAACGCGCACAGGCCGAGAAGACGCCCATCGTGGTGAACCTGGCGAGCGAAGAGTATTTCAAGGTGGTGGACCGCAAGGTCTTGCTGCCGCGCGTGGTGAGCTGCGTGTTTGAAGAAGGCAAGAGCGGCCAGTTCAAGGTGGTGAGCTTCTTCGCCAAGCGCGCGCGCGGGCTGATGGTGCGGTATGCGGTGAAGCACCGCGTGAACCGTGTCGAGCAGCTCAAGGACTTTGCGCTGGAGGGTTACCGTTTCGTGCCCGGCGCGTCGGAGACCGACCGCCTGGTGTTCCGTCGGGACTCGCAGGCCTGAGCGCCGCGGGTTCCTCGCGTTTTTGGAAGGAGCGGCCCATGAGCCAGAGCATCACCCCCGCACTGCGCACCTGGATTCTGGAGCAGGCACAGGCCGGCTTCCCGCCCGAGTCCGTGATCGATGCCATGAAGGCCGCCGGCTGGATGGAGGACGTCGCGGTGCAGGCGATGGAGAGCACGCTGCGCGACCACCTGGCCCGGCAGTCCGCCGGGCGGAGCCAGCGCCCGGCGCCGGTCGCGGCGGTGGCGCAGGTCCGCCCGGTGGCGGCGCACGGTGGCGCGGCCGGCGCCGCTCCCGAGATCGATCTCGCGCAGGCGCCGCGCGAGATCGATCTGGACGACCGCACGGTGCACGTGATCAGCAGCCTGAACCTGCCGCGCGTGGTGGTGCTCGGCGGTTTCCTGAGCGACGAGGAGTGCGACGCCCTGATCGCGGCCGCCAGTCCGCGCATGGCCCGCTCGCTCACGGTGGAGACCAAGACCGGTGGTGAGGAACTGAACCCGGACCGCACCAGCAACGGCATGTTCTTCAACCGGGGCGAGAGCGAACTGGTGCAGCGCATCGAGGCGCGCATTGCCCGGCTGATCGGCTGGCCGGTGGAAAACGGCGAGGGCATCCAGGTGCTCAACTACAAACCGGGTGCCGAGTACAAAGCCCACTACGACTACTTCGATCCCGCCGAGCCGGGCACGCCCACCATCCTGCAGCGCGGTGGCCAGCGCGTGGGCACCTTGCTGATGTACCTCAACAACCCGGTGCGCGGCGGCGGCACCACCTTCCCCGACGCGGGTCTGGAGGTGATGCCCCAGCGCGGCAACGCGGTGTTCTTCAGCTACGACCGGCCCGAGCCCGCCACCCGCACGCTGCACGGCGGGGCGCCGGTGATCGAAGGCGAGAAGTGGATCGCCACCAAATGGCTGCGCCAGCGAGAGTTCCAATGAACCCCATCCAGACCCCTGAAAACTCCCAGCTGGGCAAAGTGTCGGCCTACATCGACCAGTACGACGCTTCGCTGCTGTTTCCGCTGCCGCGCGAGACCAAGCGCCGCGAGATCGGCATCACAGGCAGCATTCCATTTGTCGGTGCCGATCTCTGGACCGCGTTCGAGCTGAGCTGGCTCAACCTCAAAGGCAAGCCGCAGGTGGCGCTGGCCCACATCACCATCCCTTGCGAGAGCACGCACATCGTCGAAAGCAAGTCGTTCAAGCTGTATCTCAACAGTTTCAACAACACGCGCATGGACAGCGCGGACGCGGTGCGCGAGCGCATCCGGGCCGACGTGAGCACGGCGATCTGGCACGGCGGCCCGGTGATGGCCAGCGCCGGCGTCAGGCTGCTGCTGCCCGAGGCCTTTGACCGCGAGCCGGTGCAGGAGCTGGACGGCCTGTGTGTCGACCGGCTCGACGTGGACTGCGAGGTCTACCAGCCCGCGCCCGAGCTGCTGGGCGCGGCGTTCCACGAACAGCCGGTGACCGAAACCCTCACCAGCCACCTGCTCAAGAGCAATTGCCTGGTGACCGGCCAGCCCGACTGGGGCAGCGTGCAGATTGCCTACAGCGGCCCGCAGATCGACCAGGCCGGGCTGCTGCGCTACATCGTGAGCTTTCGAAACCACAACGAATTCCATGAACAGTGCGTCGAGCGCATCTACATGGATCTCATGGCGCGCTGCAAACCCACTCAGCTGTCGGTCTATGCGCGTTACACGCGCCGTGGCGGGCTCGACATCAACCCCTGGCGCAGCAGCCACCCGCAACTGCCGCCGGCCAACGTGCGCACCGCCCGGCAGTAGACGTGTTGTGCGCTAGCGAGACCGCGCGCGCAGCGCGTCGATGTCCAGAATCTCCAGTTCGCCCCGCTGCAGTGCGATCACACCCTGGTCCTTCAGCGCCTGCAGGATCTGGTTGGTGGTCTGGCGCGAGACGCCGAGCATGCGCGCGAGTTCGTCCTGCGTCACGCTGATGTGGCGCTGGTACGTGCCCTCAGGGCGGCTGGACCGGGTGCCGTGGGCCAGCACCAGCAAGCGCTGCGCGAGACGCTGGGATGCGGGCAGCAGCAGCTGCGCTTCCATGCTCACCAGGGCCAGGCGCAGCTTGTCGGCCATGAGCCAGCCGAGTTCGCGCCAGTGTCGGGGGTGCGCGTGCAGCCAGTCCTGCAGGGCTGCTTGTGGCACGTGCAGCAGCGTGGTGGTCTCGGCGGCGTGGGCATCGTGGGTGCGCGGCGCGTCGTCAAATAGCGCGATCTCGCCAAACCATTCCGGCGGCGTCAGCACCGTCAGAACGGCTTCGCGCGCGGCGCCGCTGTCGCCGCCGTGGCCCGAAAAACGCATCGCGCCCGTCACCAGACCGTACAAGCCGCAAGGGGCACTGTCGCGCAAGAACAGCGCCTCGCCCGGCTGCAGGGTGCGCAACCGCCCGAGCGCCAGCAAGGCCTGGGCGAATTCGGTGGGCAAACGCTGAAACCAGCGTCCTTCCGTCAAGGGCAGGAGCTCGGCACGGGGGGTGACCATGGCCATGGGATGCGGGTTTTCCAGTGGGGTTTGTGTCGGGCAGACGACAGACGCCGGACGGCTCGGCGGGTGACCATGATGCGTCACGAACACGTCATCGCACGCCTCATGAAAACCCTGACCGATCACCTGTCCCAGTATGCGGCCTACCACCAGGACGCGCGCAATGTGGCCACCCACGTGGTGGGCATCCCGCTCATCGTCTTTGCCATCGCGGCCCTGCTGTCGCGCCCGAGCCTGATGGTCGGCGATGTGCAGGTATCGCTCGCCACCCTGGTGGGCCTGGGCACGATCGTGTTTCACCTGCGGCTGGACCTGCGCCTGGGCGCGGTGATGGCGCTGCTGATCGGTGCGGCCTTGTGGGGCGGTCAGATCGCCGCTGCCCAGACCACCGCTGTGTGGCTCGGCATCGGTCTGAGCGCGCTGGTGGTGGGCTGGGCGTTCCAGTTTCTGGGCCACTGGTACGAGGGCAAGAAGCCGGCCTTCGTGGACGACATCGTGGGGCTGTTCGTCGGGCCGCTGTTCCTGGTGGCCGAGCTGGCTTTTGTGCTGGGCATGCGCCGCGAGGTCCAGGCCGAGATCCGCGAGCGCCTGCGTTCGCTGCCTGCCGCGGGTGCGACCGGGATGGCCCGCGCATGAAGGTGTTGTTCAGGACGGTTGACCATCGTTGAGCATGATCATTTGATCGAACAGTGATGCCAGGGCATGGGAGCGATGAAGGGTGTTCCCCAGGGCGGCGGCTCAGTCACCGTGAACGGTGGCCTGATCGCGCAGGCCCGCTACGCGCTCTCACCCGACTGGGCGATACAGGTCGAGCTCGGTCGCCTGCGCAGCGTGCGGGGCGACCTGTCTTCGCCGCTGGTGGGCGTGAACCTGGTTTCGTCGTTCGCGCTGCTCGAAGGGCGCTGACCGGCTTCACACTGTGCGGTGAAAGCCTTCCAGCAGGTTCACTGCGTTGGTGCCCACCGCGTCCACCGCGTAGCCGCCTTCAAAGGTGAACACCGTGGGCAGGCCGGCGCTGGCCAGCGCCTCGCCCACGGCGAAGTAGTCGCTGCTCTGCAGGGTGAAGCCCGAGATCGGGTCGCCCTCAAACGTGTCCAGCCCCATGGGCACCACCAGCGCGTCGGCCTTGAACGCCGCCACCGCGTCCAGCGCCTGGCCCAGCGCCGGGCGCCAGGTGGCAAAGCCCGTGCCGCGCGGCAGCGGCAGGTTGAGGTTGAAGCCTTCTCCCGCGCCGGTACCGCGCTCGTCCGCACGGCCGAGAAAGAACGGGTATTCGGTGGCCGGGTCGCCGTGGATCGACACGGTGAGCACGTCGGCCCGCTCGTAAAAAATGGTCTGCGTGCCGTTGCCGTGGTGGTAGTCCACGTCGAGCACCGCCACGCGCTGCTGGCCTCCATCTCGCAGGGCCTGCGCCGCGATGGCCGCGTTGTTCAGAAAGCAGTAGCCGCCGAAATAGTCCGGCCCCGCGTGGTGACCCGGCGGGCGGGTGAGGGCGAAGGCTGAGCGCGCGCCGCCCAGCACCTCTTGCGCGGCCGCCAGCGCACACGCCGCGCCCCCTCGCGCCGCTGCCCAGGTGCCCGCCATCAGCGGCGAGCCCGAGTCGAACGAGAACAGGCCCAGGCGCGCCGCAAAGTTCTGCGGCAGCACGTCGGTGCGGAAGGCGTGCCGGTTGCCCAGCGGCCAGACCGAGGGCAGGGCGTCGCGCTGTGCATTGGCTGGGTCCAGGGCCACCCACTCGTCCCAGGCACCGGCCAGGAACCCGGTGTAGCGCGGGGCGTGCACGCGGGCGATGGCGGCGTCCACCTCGGTGTCGCTCACATGGGGCGCGGTGAGCTCGCCAAGCGGGCGCCTCTTCAGCTCGGCCAGCACGAAGTCCAGCCGGGCCGGCACCTCGTGGCACGGCACCATGCGGCCGCGGAACATCTCTTCGCGCCCTCGGTGCAGGGCGTGCAGCGGATTGTGGAAGGTTTTCATGCGGCGCAGTGTCGCACGGGGTCGGCCGCCGTCGGCACCACGACCCGTGCGGGTGTTCGGTACCGAACCCTGGAGCGCCACAAACCCCACTACGATCGAAGGCACGCGCACCGGCGCGCCCCTGTGGCCAGCCCGCTGCCTTCGCTTCCCGACCCGAGCCCTTTGACATGACGATCCAGCACCCTTCGCGCACCCGCAGCCAGCAACTCATCGGCCTCGCTGGCTGGATGGCGCTGTGCTTTCTCACCGCGGCGGCGGGCGCGGTGGCATCGGCCAACGCCAAGACCTTCTACAGCAGCCTGGTGCAACCCGACTGGGCGCCGCCCGGCTGGCTGTTCGCCCCGGTGTGGACCATCCTGTTCACCATGATGGCGTTTGCCGCCTGGCTGGTCTGGCGCGCACCGGCCGAGCCATCAGCCCGCCGCTGGGCGCTGGGTCTGTTCGTGGTGCAGCTCGCGGCCAACGCGCTGTGGAGCTGGCTGTTCTTCGGGTGGCAACAAGGCGGCTGGGCCTTCGCCGAGGTGCTGGTGTTCTGGGTGCTGATCGCCCTCACCTGCGCCGCCTTCTGGCGCATCCGGCCGCTGGCGGGTGCCTTGCTGCTGCCCTACCTGGTGTGGGTGGCGTTTGCCTCGTACCTCAACTGGGTGCTGTGGCAGGCCAATCCGGCCATCCTGGGGTGAGGGTGCACCCACCCTTGAATCATGCAACTCTCCGATCTGGGTCCCCTGCCGCTTTCGATCATTGCTTCGCTGGTCGTCGCCGTGTTCCTGCTCGCCATCCGAATCTTCGTCATGCAGCGCATGCAGCAGCAGCGCCAGCGCGAGAACCGCCAGGAAACGGAACGCCTCAAGTCGCTGGTGGCGGCCTATCGCTCGCTGGCGGGCTCGTTTTCCCCCGCCACCGGCGAGCATCGGTCCCAGATTGAAGAGGCACTGGGCGACATCGTGCTGTTTGGTTCCCTCCGGCAGGTGGAACTTGCCGCCGGGTATGCGCTCTCGGTCACCCGTGGCGAGCCGGTGGACTATCAACCCCTGATCAACGAGTTGCGTTTCGATCTGCGCACCCAGCTCGGGCTGGAGCCCATCCCCCCGTCAATGGTGCTGCCGGCGTCCGGACCGGGTGGCTCCGTGCGCTCGGGCCGCGGCGAGGGTGGCGGGGCTGGCCGGACCGGCGGAGGAGGGGGAGGGGGCGGCATGGGCGGCGCGGCGGGCGCTGGCGGGCTGGGTGCCGGCATGATGGCAGGCGACGCCATGGATCCCCCGCGTTAAGTTCGCTGGTGGCCAGGCCACCTCTGTGTTGCCCTTTTTCTCTGGACGCTGAAGCGCCGCACCCGATTGTTCACCCCTCTTTGAAGGAGCACCCATGTCATCCGGAAAAATCCTCGTCGCCCAGGGCGGCGGCCCCACCGCCGTCATCAACCAGTCCCTCGTGGGCGTGGCGCTGGAGGCGCGGCGTTTCCAGAATGTGCAGCTGATCTACGGTGCGCGCCACGGCGTGCGCGGCATCGTGGACGAGAACTTCGTGGATCTCACGCAGGAGACCAGCCACAACCTCGAAGCCGTGGCGCGCACACCGTCTTCAGCGCTGGGCTCCACCCGCGACAAGCCCGACCTGAAGTACTGCCAGGAGATCTTCAAGGTGCTCAAGGCCCACGAGATCGAGCACTTTTTTTACATCGGCGGCAACGACTCGTCGGACACGGTGCGCATCGTGAGCGAAGAGGCGCGCAAGGCCAACTACCCGCTGCGGTCCATCCACATCCCCAAGACCATCGACAACGACCTGGTCGGCAACGACCACACGCCCGGCTTCCCTTCCGCGGCGCGCTTCGTGGCGCAGGCCTTTGCCGGCGCCAATCTCGACAACGCATCGCTGCCCGGGGTGTATGTGGGTGTGGTGATGGGCCGGCACGCGGGCTTTCTCACCGCCGCGTCGGCGCTGGGCAAGAAGTTTCCGGACGACGGACCGCACCTGATCTACGTGCCCGAGCGGGTGTTTGAGATCCCGAAGTTCCTGGCCGACGTGAAAGCCACGTACGAGCGTTATGGCCGCTGCGTGATCGCGGTCAGCGAGGGCATCCACGACGCCTCGGGCCAGCCCATCATCACCCAGCTGGCCAAGGACATCGAGAAGGACGCGCACGGCAACGTGCAGCTCAGCGGCACCGGCGCGCTGGCCGACCTGCTGTGCGAAGAGATCAAGAACCGGCTGGGCATCAAGCGCGTGCGCGGTGACACCTTCGGCTACCTGCAGCGCAGCTTCATCGGCTGTGTGTCCGACGTGGACCAGCGCGAGGCGCGCGAGGTGGGCGAGAAGGCGGTGCAGTTCGCCATGTGGGGCAGCGTGGACGGCTCGGTGGCGATCAAGCGCACCGGCTTCTACTCGGCCGACTACGAATTGCTGCCGCTGGACGCCGTGGCCGGCAAGACGCGCACCATGGAAGACGAATTCATCGCTGCCTCCGGCACCGACGTGACCGACGCCTTTCGCCTGTATTTGCGCCCGCTGCTGGGATCTGACATGCCGGACGCCTTCCGCCTGCGAAACAACCCGGTGGCCAAGGTGTTGCACCGGTCTTGAGCACCACGCAGCGACCGGCGTGGTGTGGTCCTGTCCGGCTGGGGTGGCCAACGCCAGTGGGCAAGCCCTACACTTTCGGCCATCCGTCCATTCCGTTTGTTGACATGTTGAAGCTTGCGCTGTCCCTGTCTGTCCTGCTCCTGACCGGCTCACCCGCTCTCGCGGCCGAGAACTGCGAGCCGCTGCGCCTGCAGATCGAGGCCAACATCGCTTCCAAGGGCATCACGGGTTTCACGGTGCGCACCGTGGACGCCGCCGCCGACGTGCCGGGCCAGGTGGTGGGGCAGTGCGGCAACGGCACCAAGAAGATCGTCTATGCCCGCAGCGGCGGGGCAGCGGCTTCTGAACCCGGCCTGCCACCGCGGCCGGTGTCAGCGCCACCGGTGGCCAGGCCTCAGGCGCCGGCACGCCGGCTCACCCGCGACGAAGACATCCTGACCGAGTGCCGCGACGGCAGCGTGTCCGTGGGCGGCAGCTGCAAGAACTGAGCGGGGGGGCGGCTTCAGCCCAGGTCGTTGAAGCGTTGCAGCGCCGACAACGGCGTGAAATCTCCGGAGCGCTTTTCCTTCATGGCGGTGATCGACTCGCGCACATGCGCGTTGCTCCAGATCGCGCCCTGCAGCCAGCCCATCTGGCGCAGCGAATCTTCCACGCTGTGGTCGCGGGCGTAGGTCACGGCCTGTTTGGTGCCCCAGATCGCAATCGGCGGCTTGCTCGCAATTTCTTTAGCGCATTGCAGCGCGGCAGCCAGCATCGCATCGGGTGTCTCGAACACCTCATTGACCAGCCCGCAGGCCAGCGCCCGGGCCGCGCCCAGACGGCGACCGGTGTACGCCATCTCTTTCACCACCGCAAAGGGAACCAGCTTGGGCAGGCGCTGCAGGGTGCCGACGTCGGCCACCATGCCGATGTTGATTTCCTGGATGCAGAAGAAGGCGTCGGCCGTGGCGTAGCGGATGCAGCCCGCCGTGACCATGTCCACCGCGCCGCCGATGCAGCCGCCCTGGATGGCGAAGATCACCGGACATCGCAGGGCCTCGATCTTGGTGAAGGTGGCCTGCATGTCGGTCAGCAGGTCGAAGATGGCGGCGCGGCCTTCGGGGCTCTGGTCGTCCATCTGGATCGCGCCGGCAAAGGTCTCCAGCGCCATGCCGGCGCTGAAGTGCTTGCCGGTGCTGCTGATCACCAGCGCGCGCGCTGTTCCCTGGCGGTGGATGTCGGTGAGCACCTCGTCCAGCTCGCGCCAGAACGTGGGGTGCATGGTGTTCATCGCCTCGGGGCGGTTGAGCACCAGGTGGGTCACGTGGTCTTCAGTCGAGCTCAGGGAAAAGCAGGTCGGTGTGCTCATGTCGGGCCTTGTCTCGGGGCGGTGGGTTGGATGGTTTTTCACTGTAGCCGGTGGCGCTGGCGTCCTCTGTCCCGGGCTTGACCAGCTTGCCCACACGAACGCCCAGCAGCCGGATGCGCCGGCTCAGGTCCACCCGTTTCAGGCACAGCCCGGCGTGGCGGCGGATCGTGGCGGCGTCGTCGGTGAAATGGTCGATGGTCACGTCGCGCGTCACGCTCTGGAAGTTGTCGTAGCGCAGCTTGATGCCGATGGTCTTGCCTGCGTAGCCTTTGCGTTGCAAGTCGTCGGCCACCTGTTCGCAGAGTTTGGTGAACACGGCGCCCAACTCGGCCCGGTCGCGCACCGCGTGCAGATCTCGCTCAAAGGTGGTTTCACGGCTCATGCTCACCGGCTCGCTCTCCGTCACGACCGGGCGCTCGTCGCGGCCCCAGCTCACTTCGTGCAGCCAGTGGCCATAACTCTTGCCAAAGGTTTCAATCAACCAGATCGGGTCGCGCTGTGCGAGTTCGCCGATGGTGCGGATGTTGTGGCCTTGCAGCTTCTCATCCGCCTTGGGTCCCACGCCGTTGATCTTTCGGCAAGGCAGCGGCCAGATCTTCGCCTCCAGGTCTTGCGGCCAGACGATGCTGATGCCGTTGGGTTTGTTGAATTCGCTCGCCATCTTGGCGATGAGTTTGTTCGGCGCCACGCCGATGGAGCAGGTGATGCCGGTGGCCTGGAAGATGCTCTTCTGGATCAGCCGCGCCAGCACGCGCCCGCCTTCGCGCTGGCCGCCGGGCACGTGGGTGAAGTCGATGTAGACCTCGTCCACGCCGCGGTCTTCCATCAGCGGCGCGATCTCCAGGATGGTGCTCTTGAACAGGCGCGAGATGCGGCGCACCTCGTCAAAGTCCACCGGCAGCAGAACAGCCTGCGGGCAGAGCTTGGCCGCCTTCATCAGCCCCATGGCCGAACCGACGCCGAACTGCCGTGCCGCGTAGGTGGCGGTGGTGATGACGCCGCGCCCGGTGTAGCCCGATAGGCGGGGAAAGAAGTCGAGCGGGACGCGGGAGAGGTCGCCGTCCGACCAGTCGCGCTCCGGATAGGCTTCGCGCAGCCGGGCGAGCACATCGTCCTCGCGCCGCCGCCCACCGCCAATCACCACCGGCAAGCCCTTGAGCTGCGGATAGCGCAGCAACTCCACCGACGCGAAGAACGCGTCCATGTCCAGGTGGGCAATGCGGCGTGGCGGGGCGGCGGGTTCGGTCACACGGGCAAGCATAGCGCCGCCCGGCAGGACTAAACTGCCCTCGTGCGCGGCTCCTTTGAGCCGGCAAAGAACCGGGAGTCCCTGCATGAACACCACCTTGCCACGCTTGCTCACTGGGTTGCTGGTCGCCGCGGGCATTGCCGCTGCGGGCTTCTTCGTCAGCGCCGGACTGGAGCGCTTCCGCATGGCCGACCGCAGCATCTCGGTCAAGGGCCTGGCGGAAAAAGACGTGGAGAGCGACTTCGCCATCTGGACCCTGAACTTCCGCCGCGCCGGCAGCGAATTCGCCGGCGTGCAGCAGGCCCTGTCGGCCGACCGCGAGAAGGTGCTGGCGTTCCTGAAAGCGCAGGGCTTCAAGGACGAGGAGCTTGAATCCAAACCGCTGTCGGTTCAGGACCTGCTGGCTCGCGACTATGCGCAGGGCAATGTGCCGTTCCGCTTCAATGGCAGCGGTCGCATCGTGGTCAAGAGCGCCCGGGTGGCCGAGGTGGAAAAAGCCTCGCTCGCCCTCGATCCGCTCATCCAGGCCGGCATACAGCTTGGTGGCGAAGGTGACGGCTCGCAGGCCGGGCCGCGCTACCAGCTGCGCGGTTTCAACGATGTGAAGGCGCCTTTGCTGGCCGAAGCCACCAAGAACGCGCGCGAACAGGCGGAGAAGTTCGCCGCCGAGGCCGGGGCCACGCTCGGCCCGCTGAAATCGGCCAACCAGGGTGTGATCCGCATCACCGGTGACGACGGACAGGACTTCGACGACGGCAGCTCGCGCGGCAAGCGGCTGCGCGTGGTGAGCACGTTCGAATACGAACTGAGGTGATCCGACTGCGCGTGCATCGCAGCTGACTCACCGGGACGCAGGTTCCGGGTCCGGTCAGATCGCCTTTTGCACCAGCCAGCCCTTGAACAGCCAGGGCAGGCTGGGGGGTGAACCGGCGGGAACGCCGCCCTTGTTCTCGGCGCTGATGCCCAGCTCGGTGGTGTTCTGCAGGTCGGCCGGCAGCACCGGGATTTGCAGCGTCTTGTATTTGCTGCCGACGATGCCCAGCGAGCGCGGCTGGCCGGCGCTGTCGATGGCCCAGACCTGCATGCTGTCCTCGCGGCCTTCTTTCACCTCGTTCAGGCGCTGCAGCTGCAGCTGGTTCTCCTGACCGGTGTAGGTGGCCAGCATCGCCGGCAGGCCCTTGTCGTCCACCAGCACCGCCACCTGGGTGATCTGGGGCTGCCGGGTCAGCTTGGCCTGGGCGTGCTGGATCTGGGCCTTCAGCTGCTCGGTCATGCTGGCGCTGGCAGCCCAGCCCAGCAGCAACACGATCAGCAGGAAGATGGCCAGGGCGCGCCACCAGGGGCTGACGCGGCGGTCTTGGGAAACGGGGATGTCGGTCGGTGTCATGTTGGGGAAATGGACAAAGCCAGGCGGCGTGCTGACAGCCTGTGGAGCGCGTCACCACAACGATGATGGCGCTGCGGGCATTGTCCCACGCGTGCCCTGGCCGACCTTCATGGCGCTGTCCATGCCAGCGAGAGCCGTCTGCAAGGGCCGGTGCTCACTGAGCCGCGCCGCATCCGCGTGCACTCTCTGCACCAGATTCCGGCGGACTCTCTGGATTCGCCTCAGGCCGGCTTGGGAAACGTGCCCGGCAGCAAGATGCCCGTGTCCACGTTCTGGATGTTGGTGTGGCCGCAGAAGGCCATGGTGATGTCCAGTTCTTTGTGGATGATCTGCAGCGCTTTCAGAACGCCTGCTTCGCCCATGGCACCCAGGCCGTAGACCATGGCGCGACCGATCATGGTGCCGCGCGCGCCCAGCGCCCAGGCCTTCAACACGTCTTGCCCGCTGCGGATGCCGCCGTCCATCCAGACCTCGATCTGGTCGCCGACCGCCGCCACGATGGCCGGCAGCGCCTCGATGCTGCTGGGCGCGCCGTCGAGCTGGCGGCCGCCGTGGTTGCTGACCACGATGGCGTCGGCGCCGCTGGCCACGGCCAGCTTCGCGTCTTCCACGTCCATGATGCCTTTCAGGATCAGCTTGCCGCCCCACTGTTGCTTGACCCAGGCCACGTCGTCCCAGTTCAGCGTCGGGTCGAACTGCTCGTTGGTCCACGAGGCCAGCGAGCTCATGTCGCTCACGCCCTTGACGTGACCCACCAGGTTGCGAAAGGTGTGGCGGCGTGTGCCCATCATGCCCAGCACCCAGCGCGGCTTGGTGGCAATGTCCAGCATGTTGCCCAGCGACGGAATGACCGAGGCGCGCATCTTGTTCTTCAGGTCCTTGTGGCGCTGGCCGATCACCTGCAGGTCCAGCGTGAGCACCAGCGCACTGCACTTGGCCACCTTGCAACGCTGAATCATGCGCGCCATGGCCTCGCGGTCGCGCATCATGTACAGCTGGAACCAGAACGGCGCGGTGGTGTTTTCCGCCACGTCTTCGATCGAGCAGATGCTCATGGTGGAGAGGGTGAACGGGATGCCGAAAGTCTCGCAGGCCTTGGCCGCCTTGATCTCGCCGTCGGCGCTCTGCATGCCGGTCAGCCCCACGGGAGCGATGCACACCGGCATCTTCACCGCCTGGCCCACCATGGCGGTGGCGGTGCTGCGGTTCTCCATGTTCACCGCCACGCGCTGGCGCAGCTTGATCTTCTGGAAGTCGTCGCTGTTGGCGCGGTAGGTGCTCTCGGTCCAGGAGCCGGAATCGGCGTAGTCGTAGAACATGCGCGGCACGCGTTTTTTGGCCAGCACGCGCAAGTCTTCGATGGTGGTGATCACGGTCATGGGGTTTGTCTCCGGGCGTGTTGTGGGTGAACTGCCCGCGATGTTAGCGAGGCACCCCGGAAAAGGCTTGTGAAAGCGCGACAGACCGGTTTGAAATTTTTGGTGAGCCTGTTCAGCCCGGCGCTGGAAGGACGTGCGCGCGCTCGTCCGCCGTCAGCGGTTCCAGCCAGCCCAGCTGCTGCTCCAGCACCGCCACCGTGGCCTCTGAGGCATCGGCCCCGCGGGCCTGCCGCTCGGTGATGCGCTGGCGCAGCACCTCCACCGGGGCTTCGCAGGCCAGGATGCCGAACGGAACGCCTGCGGCCAGCGCCAGCGCCGCGAAGGCGTCCCGCTCGGCGGCGCGCAGAAAGGCCGCGTCCACCAGCACCGTCCAGCCGTCGGCCAGCAGAAGTCGCGTGCGATCCAGCAGCGAGGCGTAGGTGGCGCCGTGGGCTTGCGGGCTGTAGAGCCCGGCGTTCAGACCCGAGCCGCTGGCTGCGAGCGCGCTCAGACCGTGCAGTCGCTTGCGCTCCACGTCCGACCGCAGGCGGATCGCGCGGCCGCTGGCCTCGGCCGCTAGCCACTGGGTGGAAGCAAAGGTTTTTCCGCTGCCCGACAGCCCGTGGGTGATGATCAGTTGCGCTCCGGGCGGGTGCGCGATGTCGCGCGCCAGCGCCAGATGGTGCCGCACGTCGGCCAGGCACGCATCGGCCTCGGGCGAGGTACCGGCGCCTCCCAGCTGCCCCAGGCGCAGCGCGGCCACCTTGGCGCGCACGCCGGCGCGGTAGCTGGCAAAGAAGGCCCACACCGTGGGGGCCGACACATCGCCGCAGCCGTCCAGCCAGGCGCTCAGCAGCGCGTTGGCCAGGCCGGGACGGCCGTGGTTCAGCAGGTCCATCCAGGCGAAGGCCATGTCGCTGGCCACGTCGATCCAGCGCAGTTCGTCGTTGAACTCGATCGCGTCGAAGGGCAGCACCTCGTCGTCGCCACCGTCGCCGCGCACCAGCACCAGGTTGGCCAGGTGCAGGTCGCCATGACCCTCGCGCACGCGGCCTTTCTGGCGCCGGCGCGAGAGCAGCGGCTCGATGGCGTTGAAGCGCTGTTCGGTCCAGTCGCTCAGCTCGCGCACCAGATCGGCGTCGGCCGGATCCTGTAGAACCGCGCGCAGGGTGGTGAAGTTGTCGCGCGGCCAGCGCATGGCCGCCGCCGCGTGGCCCCAGCGGTCGCCTTTGCCGGCCACGGCGGCACCGGTCTGGAACATGGCCATGCGCCGCGCCAGCCCGGCCATGTGCTCCGGCGTGAGCGCGCCGCGCTGGCACAGGTGGTCCAGCCGGTCGGCTTCGTCAAAGCGGCGCATCCGCACCGCGTATTCCAGGGCCGGCCCAGCATCGGTCTTGCCCGGCTCGCCCCAGCGCGGATCGGCGGGCGTGCCCAGGATCGGCAGGACGCCCAGGTACAGCCGGGTGGCCGGCCGGTTCAGGTCCTGGAAGCGCCGGTTCACCCGGATTTCGGTCTCGCAGGCCGCGCGGCGCAGGGCCAGGCTGCTGAAATCCATGAACGGAAACCGCACCGGCTTTTTGATCTTGTAGGCAAAGTCGCCCGCCAGCAGCACCCAGGCGCCGTGCGTTTCCATCAATTCCACGCGTTCCAGCCGTTGCGGCTGCAGGGCGGCGTAGCGCGCCGGTTCCAGCAGGGACCGAATCAGCGGTGGCAGGGTGTCGCTCATGCGAACCAATGTAATGCCGCACACCCCCCAGCATCCTGACGCGGCCCGGCACCGGCACTCTCAAGGCCTGCGGATGCCGACCAAATCAGCTCCCACACACGGCGCTGCCCGTCCCGGTATGGGCGGCACTGTCATCCGCACTGCGCTGCGTGCGGCAGCCCAAAGACGATTCGATTCCACGACGTTGGTTCCGCAAAACGGTTCTGAATAAAAGGACGGAGGTTAACGAAACATCTTCTTTCAACGAATAAGAAAGGCTTCTAGATTCCCCTGCTGTAGATGTTGCTGCGGGTGTCACGGTACCGGCCGATGATGAATGTCCTTGTCCGAAGAGCTTGCGTGTCCGTTGACCGGGCTCCCGCCTTCGAAGCTCACTTCGCGATGTCCAGGTTCGCGCTGTCTGCCTGGCATCCGCTGGCTGTCCTGTTCAAGACAAGGAGCGATTTCATGATGGAACACCGTCCGAGGCCGACGCCGCTGGGACGGTCCCCTGTCTGCCGAACAGTGCGCTCTGGCCCGGGCGCAAGGCATTCAACTGGCCTACGATCCGGCTCAGCAGGGGTGGGTGTGTTTTGCAGCCCCCGACGTGCTGGATGATCCCGATGAGTCCATCTGGACGAGACTGACTCCGTTCGAGTTGCGACCCTGGCGAGCGAGCGATCTGGACCATTTCCATGCGCTGCTTGACGACCCCACCCTCTGGCGGTACATGGTCGAAGACATGCCGACCCCTTTCATCCGTTCGGTGGCCGCCGACCTGATCGCCATCTCCAATGCGGGTTCGCACCACGAGGTTCTGGCCATTCTGGCGCAGCGCGTCCCCGCCGGCCAGGTGCGAATCCTGTGGGCAGGGCCTGAACTGCAGCAGGATGAGGCGGAAGTCAGCTACTGGTTGGGTCGTTCTTTCCGGGGACGAGGGTTGGCTTCGGGTGCCGTGAAGCAAATGGTGACGAACGCCTTCAGGACCCGCCCGGGTCTTCGGCGGGTGGTCGCCTATGTGCATCCCGAAAACAGTGGGTCGATCCGCGTGCTTGAACGCGCCGGTTTTCTGCCCTCCGTTGCCCGGGCCTCGGATGGCTGGCTGGGGTTTGCATCCACCCGGCTACCCGTCTGAACCACTCTGGTCGGGTCTATCGAGCCTACCGGGACCAGTGGGGCGCCCGGTGACCTGAACTGTGCGGCCGCGCCCTGTCCTTGTCAGAGCCCCGCGGTCTTCCAGCAGCATGGCCATGGCAGACGCAACCTTGGCGGACCGACGCCGCTAGGGTCTGCCCGCGGAAGCGCCGAAAATGCAGACCGATGCCTGCCGACACCTGCCCCCCCCCATGAACCTCGCCCACCTGCTTGAGCGCGCTGCGCTGCAAGACCCTGCCCGCCCGGCGCTCTTCAGCGGGCCCCACTGTGTGGCCACCCACGGCGAGTGGGCCGCGCGCGCTGCGCGGGTGGGCGCTCACCTGCGGGCGGCCGGCCTGGTGCCCGGCGACCGGGTGCTGCTCTTCATGCGCAACCACCCGCGCTACCTGGAGCTGATGTTCGGCGCCTGGTGGGCCGGGCTGGTGGTGGTGCCGGTCAACGCCAAGCTGCACATCAAGGAAGTGCAGTGGATCGTGGAGAACTCGACCGCGCGCTGGGCGTTTGTGACCAGCGACGTGGCGCCCGACACCGCCGCCCTGAACGGGCTGGACGGCGTGATGGACGCCGAATCCGCCGCCTGCGCCGCCTGGCTGGAAGCCGGCGAGGGCCTGCCCGCCATCTGCGAACGCAGCCCGGATGACACCGCCTGGCTGTTCTACACCAGCGGCACCACCGGCCGCCCCAAGGGCGTGATGATCACGCACCGCAACCTGTTCACCATGGGGCTCACCT
>LNFM01018474.1_pt1 | contig 17829 bp, 14 predicted proteins | sample 596031 | NCBI WGS metagenome assembly LNFM01 (sample SAMN04254537, study PRJNA301005) | activated carbon metagenome | isolation source: dual media filters at the Ann Arbor, Michigan drinking water treatment plant | place: USA: Ann Arbor | reverse complement strand
CGACGCCCCCAGCAAGCTTCAGAGCCGTTGCACAACATCTGCTCGTCGCCGCTGACAGTCGCGCTGCCCTGCTCGCGCGGGGATCGACCCCACAGCACCGTGGCTGAGTCGTCGATGGACACCGCTGCCCCGCTCGCGTGGGGATCTGTTCGTGGGCTCGCGACGGCTTGGACGCGAGTTGCTCATGGTTTTTCCGGCTTCGTCTCGGAAAGTGAGGCTTCATGTTGAATCGCACTCGAAACAGTGGCGTGGCGACAGCGGCAATCGTTCGCCCGACGAGTTCTGTGGCTGTGGCGGTTTCTCCGTCGTCTCCCGTCCGTCTGCGAGCGACTCCGAGGGAGATGCAGACGCTCGTGGCGCGTAGGTTCACGGCGCTGTGGGCGGCTTACGGCAAGTTCGCCGTGATCGTGATGGCGCTCGCGGCGATCGCCTCGTGGCGGGGATGTTCGTTGGTGGCATGTTGGGGGCAGGCAGTGTGCGTGATCGAGCGCTGAACGCGCTCGCTGCGACCACACGCGCCCCCCCACACTGTGTGACTGCTTCCGGCGCCGCGGCAACGCTTCCCGGTTCGCGTAGCAGGCGCCATCTGCCTCGCCGGAGGCTGTTTGCGCCATCGCGGGAAGCTCCGAGCGTCTCGCGGGAGCCGTTTGGGGTCGTGTCGGAAGCTCCCCGAGCGGGTCGGAAGTCCGTTGGGTGACGCCGGAAGCTCCGATCCCCGCGCCGGAAGCTCTCGGGTCGCACCGGAAGCTCCCTGGCTCGATTGTGACGAGATTTCAAGCGGTTCGCCGCCCTTGCTGCCCGCCACGCGAGCGCTTCGCCGCGCGAACTCCAGCTTGACAAGCCCAATCTCGTTCGCGAGCCTTCGAATTGCTCTCGTGGGTGGTGGTTTCACCCAAGAGAGCAAACAAAGGGGCTGGACATGAACAAGAAGCGAGAGATCTCGGCAGCAGGCGTGACGTTCGAGACGTTGGAGCAGACGCCGAATCGCGTCCTGACGTTCTTGCTCGCGGTCGGGCTGGTGCCCGAAGTGCGAACGATTTTGCGCTCGAAGGGCTACGACGCGGCCGAGCATCGGCGCGGCTGGACGCTGCTCGAACAGCTCGGCAACCGCGAGGTCGAGAGCGCGGTGACCGCGAAAGAAGTCGCCGACGCGGTGGCGGCGATCGACAACTGGGACGAGCCCAACATCCGTCTCATTCGTGCCGCGCTGACGAGGCACCCCGAAGCGCGCGAGTCCGTGCTCGCCGGGATCAGCGCGGTCAACGGACCCGCGGCGGTCATCAACGTGTCGAAGATCCTCAAGCGGCTCGACGCGCTCGCCGAGAGCAAAGACGGGCGCGCGGCGCTCGCCACGCTCACCGAGCGCGGCCTCGACGAAGCCGAACGCAAGCGTATCGCCGCGCTGGTCAAGATCGCCAAGGCCGGCGACGTCGGCGAAGACGACGCTGCGCTCCAAGCGGCCGCCGAAGCCGCTTCGAAAGCAGCATCCGAGTACGAGCGTGCGTTGGTCGAGTTGCGTCAGTGGTGGGACGAGTGGTCGGAGATCGCGCGGCTCAACATTCAACGCCGCGATTACCTCATTCGCCTGGGGCTCGCGGAGCGTCGAAGCCCGAGCGGTGATGACGAGGTGGTCGACCCGTCTCCGTTCATCAAAGAACCGGCGAATCCGGACGGTTCCAAGAAGGGCTGAGCGGTCACGGCACCAAAGGGGAGCGCTGGCGATGACGCTTCGGTTTCGATTGGGGTCACGCCGCGCGATGAACGGCGCTCCCAAGGGCTCGTTCGACGTCATCGCGGACGAGCTCGTCACGCACGGCGTTGTCGTCGGGATGACCGGCTCGGGAAAGACCGGGGTCGTGACGGTCCTGGTCGAAGAGGCGCTGCGAGCAGGCGTTCCTGTGTTGATGGTGGACGTCAAAGGGGACCTGGCGAATCTGGCGCTGGCGTTTCCGAGCTTCGAAGCGGGGCCAATCGCGCCGTGGGTCGAAGCCGCGCGCGGCGACGATGATGGAATCGCCGACGAAGCGCTGGTTGAAGAAGTGGCCGAAGAGCGCGCTCGATCGCTCACCGAGTGGTCGATCACCGAGGACGATCTACGAGAGTACTGCGCGCGGACGCACGTGCGGATCGTGACGCCCGGCAGCGACGCAGGCGAGCCGCTGCACTTGCTCTCGGCGCTCGAACGACGCTCAGCCCGGTGGGACAGCGACGCGGACAGCGCGCGCGCGACGCTCGAAGCCGCGGTCTCGACGGTCTTGCGCTTGATGGGTCGCGAGCACGAGCCGTCCAAGAGCCGCGAACATGCGCTGCTCACGACCATCGCGGAGCGGAGGCTGCGCGCCAACGAGCCGACGGACCTCGCGTCGCTCTTGCCAGACGTGCTCGACCCACCGTTCGACGAGATCGGCGCGCTCGCGGTCGATCGCTACATGAGCGCGAAGGCGCGCGAAGGGCTCGCGGCGGACCTCAACACGTTGATCGCGTCCTCGTCGCTCGCGCGTTGGCGCGAAGGGCAAGACCTCGACGTCGCGCGATGGATGTTGCCGGTGGACGGGAGGACTCCCGCGACGATCGTGAGCGTCGCGCACTTGCAGGACGACGAGCGCGCGCTGGCGTTGGGGGTCGTGCTCGAAGAGGCGCTCGCCTGGGTTCGTAGCTTGTCGGGGACGAGTCGACTGCGAGCGCTGATCGTGTTCGACGAGGTGTACGGGTTTCTGCCGCCGCACCCGCACGCGCCGCCGACGAAGCGCCCGCTCGTGGCGTTGATGAAGCAAGCGCGGGCGTTTGGTGTGGGTGTGGTGCTCGCGACGCAGAACCCGATGGACCTGGACTATCGCGCGCTCAGCAACGCGGGCACCTGGGTGCTCGGGCGGCTGCAAACCGACGCCGACCGCGCGCGGGTGATCGAGGGCTTGGGCGAGAAGGCGAAGGGGCCGATGTCGAAGCTGCTGCAGAAGATCGCCGCGCGGTGGTTCGTGGTGCGCGAGGCGGGTGGCGCCGTCTCGCTGCTGCAGCCGCGGTGGGCGATCTCGTTGCTGCGTGGGCCGATGACGCCGCGCGAGATCGCGCGTTTGAAGCGCGGGTGAAGGCGCACCGCCCGGCTGCGCGATTCGACGACCAAAAATCGGCCAGTATCTGTTTCGAGTTCGACGCGAAGACGGCGAAGACGAGCTCCCGCTCATCGTTCGACGCAAGCTCGCGGAGCTGGAAGGGGAAGCCCGGTCGTCCCCGAGCCCCGGACTCGAATCGTCCGCGCAGGTCGACGGGAGCTTCGACGTTTGGGATCCCGCCAGAAACGACTGGATCGAGACGAAGGACCGCGACTTTCAAGAGCGTCCGCCCGCCTATCCCTGCAAGCCCGAAAGAAATCTGGCGCGGCCTCTCGGGAAACGACGAGTCGGTGTGCGCTGGTCGTCGCGGTCAGCGCTTCGTGCGCTCGATGACCTGCTCGAACAGCGATGTGTCGCGCAGAATTGCATCGAACGACGGACGAAGCGCGCGGCGTCCGGGGCTCGCGCGGCCCCGCGAGACCTCGTTGCGCACGGCGGCCAGCCACGAGGGCCGGAGCAAGTGGAGGACCTCGCGCAAGCGCGAGAGAGCCACGATAACGCCCGGCACTTCGGGGCGCGTGTACGGGGCGCTCCGAGCTTCGCCGGGCAGCGCATTGCAGAGGTCGTCGACCACTTCGGCCTCGGCCATGATGAAGCCGATCGCAGGTTTGTCGCGAAGCTCGTCGGCGCTCAGCGCCGCGAATCCCCAAAGAACGTATCGATTGCCGACGGTCAGGTGAATGCGCTTTGGTTTCAGTGCGAAGCTCGAGTTCAGCCGTTGGTCATCGAGCGACAGCCCTGTCTCGAGCAGCGCCTCGCGAAACAGCTCGAGCACGAAGCGAGCATCGGTCGAGGTTTGCACCCAGCGCAGGAGCGTCTCGGCGAGCGCGTCGACTTCGGCGTCGGCCACCTTGGCGTGGGGTTTTTCGGGCGGCGGCGCGAGGTTGGCGGCGCGTGGGCTTCGCGGTTCGGACGAGAGCGTGGGCGTCGACCGGCCGAATGCACGTTCGACGGTCGAGTCGATCAGTCGTTGGTCACGGAGGATTGTGTCCAACGAGCCTCTTCGCGCTCGCAGAAACGAGCTCGTGCGAGGCCGCGATCCGCGGGTCACGGCGTCGACTTCACGAGCGATCGCGTCGAGCCACACCGGCCGCACTACGTCGATCCAGTCGCGGATCGCTGAGACGCACAGCTTCACGGTGCGCACGCGGGGTCCCTTGAACCAGCCATCCCAGCTTTGGGTCGGAGCTTTGTGCCGCACATCGTTGATCGCTTCGACGTCCGCCGCGATGAACCCGAGCGCGGGCTGCGCCCTCGGGACGTTGTCCGGGCGGCGCCCTGGGAAGGCCCATATGACGTAGCGGTTGCCGACGGTGATGTGCAGACGGCGCTCGTTGAGCCCGAACCCCATGTGCAGTTGCTTGTCGTTCAGGCTGAGTCCCGTCGCGAGGAGCGCTTCGCGGAAGAGGCCGAGCACCAGGCGTCCGTCCGACGGCTGGTCGACGAGCTGACGGATCGTCGCGGCGAGTTCATCGACAGCGGCGTCGATTGGCTCTGCGTCGAATGTGTGATCCGGCGGCAGGTTTGGCTGCGCGAGCCACCCGAGGCCACGAGTCGTCGCCGACGTGGACGAGGCCGCGGCGGTTGGCGCGGGCGTGCGTCTGGGGCTTCGCTCAGCGGCGGCGCGAGCGCGTTCGAGGGCCGCAGGATCGACCGAGGATGCGTGTTGCCAAAGCTGCTCGAACCACGCTCCAACCTCATCGAGCAGCGTCGGATCGCCGCTGACGATCGCGAGCTCGTCGCGCTCTGCGAAGCCTCGGCGGGTCAAGTTCGCGGACCCGAGCATCAACGCACCGGACGAGGCGAGGAGCTTGGCGTGCACGCCAGACCGGTGACGCACGAACTCGTGGTGCGCCGCGAGAAGGTGCTCGAGGGATGCGGCCGCGCGGCCGTTGAAGCACTCGTCGAGATCCGTGACGAGGCGGAAGCGATGTCCAGCGACGAGCCTCGCGAGGACTTTCGCGCCGAGATATGGAGAGACGATCCGCAGCTCGTCGCGCGGGCCGCTCCGATCGAGCACGAATCGCGCTGCGTCTGCGAAGACGGCGCTATTCTCTTCTCTGTCAAAGGCGTGAGCGACAAGTCGCGTCGATGGGAGCTGCGCGGTCGTCATGGGAGCTCCGGTATACCTCTGCGTTTGCAGGGAGGACGGACGCGGACGGAGGGGGATTGGGGTTTCGAGCGCAGCACGGCCACGGGATGGACAGCGACGCGGACGCGTGGCGACGACGTCGCAGAGTGGCGAGCGGCGCGCCGGGCGCGGCGGGCTCGCCCGCGTGGGTCAGATTTCGTCGGATTGGGATGGCCGACTACAGATCCCCGCGTGTGCGGGGCAGCCGCGGAGACGATCGAGAAGGGCGACGCGATCGAGGGTCGATCCCCGCGTGTGCGGGGCAGCCTCGTAGAGGCCGAACACGTGGCCAGAGGTTGCGGGTCGATCCCCGCGTGTGCGGGGCAGCCTGGGCGAGGTTGTTGGACAGCCGACCCTCGACGGGTCGATCCCCGCGTGTGCGGGGCAGCCACCGAACCTGGGTTGAAGCGCATACGCGGCAAGGGTCGATCCCCGCGTGTGCGGGGCAGCCTTCCCCGCGTTCGTCTCGATCCCAGCACCCGCGGGTCGATCCCCGCGTGTGCGGGGCAGCCCGAAAGTACCCGTAGGGACTCGACCCCGTGATGGGTCGATCCCCGCGTGTGCGGGGCAGCCAACTCATAGACGCACCTCCCACATGCGCAGCGGGGTCGATCCCCGCGTGTGCGGGGCAGCCGGGAATCTCTATCAGGGGGCCGATTCAGAGGTGGGTCGATCCCCGCGTGTGCGGGGCAGCCTCGCTCTCTTCTTCTTCGCCGAGGCCGCGCCCGGGTCGATCCCCGCGTGTGCGGGGCAGCCTCGCGACAACCGCAACGGTCGTGCAGTGGGGCGGGTCGATCCCCGCGTGTGCGGGGCAGCCCTCGACCTCGCGCGGGTGCTCGTCGCGCGGCCGGGTCGATCCCCGCGTGTGCGGGGCAGCCTCGCCGAACATCACGCCACCGCTCGGCGCGCCGGGTCGATCCCCGCGTGTGCGGGGCAGCCCTTGTGTGGGAGCACTGCGGCGCATCGTGTCCGGGTCGATCCCCGCGTGTGCGGGGCAGCCAGCCACACGTCCACCGTGCTGTTGCCGCGCGGGGGTCGATCCCCGCGTGTGCGGGGCAGCCTCGTCCGCGTCCGCGCTTTCGGGGGCGGTGACGGGTCGATCCCCGCGTGTGCGGGGCAGCCACCGTCGCGGTCGTCGCGACTGCCGCGCCGACGGGTCGATCCCCGCGTGTGCGGGGCAGCCCCCGCAGGATCATCTCGACGTAGGAGGTGGACGGGTCGATCCCCGCGTGTGCGGGGCAGCCTTTCCACGAGAAAACACACATGGGACTTCGCGGGGTCGATCCCCGCGTGTGCGGGGCAGCCATGATGTATCCCCTCGCGAGCGAGTTCGACGAGGGTCGATCCCCGCGTGTGCGGGGCAGCCCAGCTGACGCACTTCGCGCGCTTCAACACTGTGGGTCGATCCCCGCGTCTGCGGGGCAGCCATCACCTACCCCGCGCCGCAGTGGCTCGAAAAGGGTCGATCCCCGCGTGTGCGGGGCAGCCACGAACCGTCTCCAGAAGCACTACAGCGAATGGGGTCGATCCCCGCGTGTGCGGGGCAGCCTCGAGCGGTGGCGCTTCCTTCGCCGCAACCGCGGGTCGATCCCCGCGTGTGCGGGGCAGCCATCATCCTCGTGGTCGACGATCTGCTCGTGCTGGGTCGATCCCCGCGTGTGCGGGGCAGCCCGGAGCAGCTCCATCTCGGGCGGCGCAACTTTGGGTCGATCCCCGCGTGTGCGGGGCAGCCGCGCATGCAGGGCGCGGGGAACGGCAGCCAGTGGGTCGATCCCCGCGTGTGCGGGGCAGCCGTCGATGGTCAAAGCGAGCGGCCCTCTGCAACGGGTCGATCCCCGCGTGTGCGGGGCAGCCCACTGCTCGCTGGCGCTGCGCCGGGTCTGCTGAGGTCGATCCCCGCGTGTGCGGGGCAGCCGCGGTCCGTCTCCTCTCCGTCCTCGCGGGCGTAGGTCGATCCCCGCGTGTGCGGGGCAGCCCCATGGGTGCTCGCGGCCTTTGCCGTGCGTGGGGGTCGATCCCCGCGTGTGCGGGGCAGCCGCCGAGGCATTCGCGCGCTTCGATCAACGCGAGGGTCGATCCCCGCGTGTGCGGGGCAGCCGCGCCGATGCCCGCCAACCGAAACCGCGAGCTGGGTCGATCCCCGCGTGTGCGGGGCAGCCGCTGCGCCGGACGTCGGGTCGATCCCCGCGTGTGCGGGGCAGCCGAACAGCCCGCGCGACATCGGCAACGTGCGCGAGGTCGATCCCCGCGTGTGCGGGGCAGCCACCGCCGCCGCCCGCGAATAGATCGATGATGAGGGTCGATCCCCGCGTGTGCGGGGCAGCCGAGTCCGATCGCGAGCACGATCCAGAGGGCGAGGGTCGATCCCCGCGTGTGCGGGGGAGCCCCGCGAGCACTTCGGCTTGTCGTTTCGTGAGCGGGTCGATCCCCGCGTGTGCGGGGCAGCCACTGGTCGGAGATGCTCCGGCTCGCGTACCTGGGGTCGATCCCCGCGTGTGCGGGGCAGCCGACGTGGGCCCGATGGCCGAGGCGAGGGGAGCGGGTCGATCCCCGCGTGTGCGGGGCAGCCCGGCGGCCCCGGCCGTCACGCGATGGACTTCGAGGTCGATCCCCGCGTGTGCGGGGCAGCCTGTTCAGTGCGTTCATGGTCTTTCGTCTCCGCGGGTCGATCCCCGCGTGTGCGGGGCAGCCATCACCCGCGCCGGAACGCTCGGGACGGGAGCGGGTCGATCCCCGCGTGTGCGGGGCAGCCATCGTGCGGTGGTTCGAGACCACGGCACACGAAGGTCGATCCCCGCGTGTGCGGGGCAGCCGCGAGCACGGCCTCGACGACGGCCGCGGGCTTGGGTCGATCCCCGCGTGTGCGGGGCAGCCAGGAGAGACCGACCATGACGACCGCCTACACCGGGTCGATCCCCGCGTGTGCGGGGCAGCCCCGCGCATCATGGCGAGGTCAAGGGCCACGATGGGTCGATCCCCGCGTGTGCGGGGCAGCCGTCCGCGCCGCGTTCAGCGGCGTGGAGTTGACGGGTCGATCCCCGCGTGTGCGGGGCAGCCAGACCTCCGGTCACAATCTGTTGCGCTGTGTAGGGTCGATCCCCGCGTGTGCGGGGCAGCCAGGTCCTCGAGCCCGAGCGGCTCGTGTGCACCGGGTCGATCCCCGCGTGTGCGGGGCAGCCGTCTCACTCGAAGAGCTCGCGAGGGCGCGCGCGGGTCGATCCCCGCGTGTGCGGGGCAGCCCCCATGTTCGTCGAGCCGGTCACGGTGACCGCGGGTCGATCCCCGCGTGTGCGGGGCAGCCCCTGCAAGCGCTCCCCCGCTCCCGGGGACCGCGGGTCGATCCCCGCGTGTGCGGGGCAGCCGTCGCTCGCAGCAGGCTCGACGTACGCCGCGGGGGTCGATCCCCGCGTGTGCGGGGCAGCCTGCGTCGCGAAGCACCCCATACACGCGCCCCAGGGTCGATCCCCGCGTGTGCGGGGCAGCCGGGCCCGAGTCCATATCCTAGGGTCATTGTGTGGGTCGATCCCCGCGTGTGCGGGGCAGCCTTTCTGTGGCGGCTTCGACGGCCGCGACGCGCGGGTCGATCCCCGCGTGTGCGGGGCAGCCGTCGAGCGCCACGGCGGCGAGCTGTCCGAGGTGGGTCGATCCCCGCGTGTGCGGGGCAGCCCAGGCCGTGACGCCGGTCATCTTGCCGTGCTTGGGTCGATCCCCGCGTGTGCGGGGCAGCCGCCCTGTCGCGCCCGTGGCTCCTGCAGGGCCAGGGTCGATCCCCGCGTGTGCGGGGCAGCCCAGAGCGCCGCAATGGCCTCTTCGAGCGTCGTGGGTCGATCCCCGCGTGTGCGGGGCAGCCCCCTCGATGACGTACTGCGATGTCGCGTCGGGGGGTCGATCCCCGCGTGTGCGGGGCAGCCAACAGACGCAGGACGTGAATGACTCCGCCCGCGGGTCGATCCCCGCGTGTGCGGGGCAGCCGCGCAGCGTGCTCGCTCTCGCTCGGCGCTTCGGGGTCGATCCCCGCGTGTGCGGGGCAGCCGCCACACGTGCGAGCGACGGCTACGCGGCGGTGGGTCGATCCCCGCGTGTGCGGGGCAGCCGTATTCGCCGACCTCCGCGCGCCGCTTGAGTAGGGTCGATCCCCGCGTGTGCGGGGCAGCCCTGCCACTCGCGCGCGTGCTCGAGCCTCTTGCGGGTCGATCCCCGCGTGTGCGGGGCAGCCTGCGGAATGAATCGCGGTCAAATCCCGGCTGAGGGTCGATCCCCGCGTGTGCGGGGCAGCCCGCGGTGCGCGCATCGAGGGTGATCGCGTGGTGGGTCGATCCCCGCGTGTGCGGGGCAGCCCCGAATAGCGTCGCGCCAGACGGCGCCCGCGAGGGTCGATCCCCGCGTGTGCGGGGCAGCCTTGAAAACCGGTCGCCCGCGCTTCTCAAGTCCGGGTCGATCCCCGCGTGTGCGGGGCAGCCATCACGTCGCCGCCACCGCATAGACACGGTTTGGGTCGATCCCCGCGTGTGCGGGGCAGCCAGCATCAACGCGCTCGTCAGCGTGCGCGCGGTGGGTCGATCCCCGCGTGTGCGGGGCAGCCGAGACGGCGAGCGCGCGGTGCTGAGCCGCGAGGGGTCGATCCCCGCGTGTGCGGGGCAGCCGGGCGAGCTCGAAGCCGGCGGCGTTCGCGCGAGGGTCGATCCCCGCGTGTGCGGGGCAGCCGTGATCAGCATCAACGACCCCACCATGGTCTAGGGTCGATCCCCGCGTGTGCGGGGCAGCCAGCGAGACGGAGGGCACGCGCGAGATGTCCCTGGCCACGCGAAACTGACCCACCTCGGCCAATCGAAACTGACCCACGGTGGGCTCAGTCGAGGTTGGACAACGAGATGGGCGGACGGCATCCGCCCGAGGATGCTCTCAATGGATCTGGTGGCAGTGATCCGACACAAGGTGATGGCCGATGGCCAATCGATCCGTGACGTGTCGAGGCAGTTCAACATCTCGCGCAACACCGTGCGCCGCTATCTTCGCGGCGCGACCGGCGGCGTGAGAGCGAAGGCGACGCCAACGGTGAGCGAAGACAGGCTCACGGTTCGGCAGGCCTGCGAGGGGCTCTGGCGAGACCGCAGGAGCTTCACCGCTGGAAAACAGCAGCTCACCGCACAGCGGATGACCGAGCTGCTTCACGAGCGAGGACACGATGTGAGCGACCGAACCGTTCGACGCATGGTCGCCAGCTTCAAGCGCACCGAGCGCGAGGTGACCGTCCCGCTGGTGCACAACCCTGGCGATCTCGCTCAGGTCGACTTCTTCGAGGTCTTCGTCGACGTTCAAGGAACGCGCACCAAAGCCTTCCTCTTTCTCATGCGCTTGCTCGCATCGGGACGCGACTTCGTCATGCTCTGCGAGAGGCAAGACACGACGTGGTTTCTCGCGGCGCATGTCGCGGCGTTCGCATTCTTCGGAGGTGTGATCGCCGCGATCGCGTACGACAATCTCACCGCCGCCGTCGCGAAGGTGCTGCTGGGAGAGCCCCGAGTGCTACGTCCACGATTCGCGCAACTCGTGAGCCACTACGCGTTCGAGGCCCGCTTCTGCCGCGTGGGCGTCGGACACGACAAGGGCGCGGTCGAGCGGCGAGGGGGAAACCTTCGGCTGCAGCACCTGGTGCCGATTCCATTGGGCGAGTCGCTGGAGGCGATCTCCGTCAAGCTGCTGGCTTCGGTGACTGCGAAGTTCGAGGCACACGAAAACAAGGAGCAGCTGTGGAAGAGCGAGCAGCGAACGCTGCACGCGTTGCCTGCGGTGCCGTTGGATCCAGCAGAAGTGTGGTTTTCGAAGCTGCGGCAACACAGTGCACACAAAATCAAAGGCGCTTGGTACTCGGTGCCGAGTCACTGGTGTGGCGAGCAGATCGAAGTGCGTGAGGGAACCAAGACGATTCGCTTGCTGCGCGGCAACGAGAGCGTCGAGCATCCGCGCGTCGCGTTCGGCGGCAAGAGCATTCGCTACGAGCATCTACTCGCGCCGCTATCGATCAAGCCGCAAGCTGTTCGACAAGTCATTCGCGAGCTGATCGCGCAGTTCGGCGCGCCCTGGGACGAGCTGTGGACGCGTCTGTGCGCTCTTCACGCGGCGGACGAGCTCGAGGCAGCGCGACGTTTCGCGCACTGGCTTCACGAAGCACACATGCACGGCTTGAAGAGCACCGCTATTCAAGTTCGTCGAGTATTGATCGGCGAACTCGCGATGCCAGAGAAGCGATCGAAGAACACCACGACGAAGCGCGAAGACCTCGTGCCGGAGAAGCTTCGAGGGATCGAAGTCGAGGCGCCAGACCTCTCTCGGTACGATGCACTGACACAGGAGGTGGCGTGATGAGCGCGGAGACGAGCGCGACGGTGGCGTCGATTCGGACGCATCTACGGACGCTGAAGCTGCCGACGATCGCGCGAGAGTTTCTCGAGATCGAACGGCGAGCGATCGCGGAGCAGTGGGAGCCGAAGCAATACCTGCGCACGCTCCTCGACGCAGAGCTCGCAGTGCGAAGCGATCACGCTATCGAGCGCAGACTTCGCGCGGCGAAGCTGCCTGCGAGGAAGACGCTGTCTCAGTTCGACTGGTCGCGTCCTCACGGCTTGGACGCACGCCGCGTGGATGATCTCTCGCGCTGCAGCTGGATCGAGACGGCTCGCAACATCGTGTTGCTCGGGCCGGTAGGGACCGGTAAGACGCACCTCGCGATCGCGCTGACGATCGAAGCGATCCGCCGCAGTCACAACGCAACGTTCTACCGTGCCTCGGATCTGGTGCGAGTGCTTCGAGAGGCCCGCGATGGCCGCGAGCTTGGGAGACTTCGCGAGCGACTTCAGCGATGCAGCGTGCTGGTGATCGATGAACTCGGCTTCGTTCCGTTTGACAAAGACGGAGGTGAACTGCTGTTCGACGTGCTCTCGGCGCGCCATGAAAAGCGAGCGACCATCATCACGTCTAACCTCGTATTCAGCGAATGGCATCGCGTGTTCGGCGACGAGAAGCTGACCGCTGCGCTGCTCGATCGACTCGCTCAGTACGCAGACGTTCTGGTCACCAAGGGAGCGGGCGATCGAATGCCACGACGAACAGAAACAGCCACGGTCATGGACCCATCGCTGCCCGCGGTGGGTCCATGACCGTGGCCACGACCAGCGTCGACGCGCGATCGGAGGTGCCTGCGGTCACGCGGTGACCCATCACGCAGCTGGCCTGAGGTGAGTCAGTTTCGTTTGGCCAAAGTGGGTCAGCTTCGGTTGGCCATTGACACCGCTTTCGAACGCCAACGCGTTCCCGGCTGCCCCGCACACGCGGGGATCGACCCGGCTCGAGCCACGGGGACGCGTCCCATCCGTGGGCTGCCCCGCACACGCGGGGATCGACCCGCCGCGACGTTGCCCGAGAGCAGCGCGTCGAAGGCTGCCCCGCACACGCGGGGATCGACCCGACTCGCTCCAAGCGATGCTCGGCACGAAGGCGGCTGCCCCGCACACGCGGGGATCGACCTTCACCGTCGCGACGCCCGTAGGCCACGCGGGCGGCTGCCCCGCACACGCGGGGATCGACCCTTCACCGGCAAGTTGATCTCTCGCACATGAGCGGCTGCCCCGCACACGCGGGGATCGACCCGGTCGCGTGCTGCGTCTCGGTGCGCCTCAGTTGGCTGCCCCGCACACGCGGGGATCGACCCGATTCGCCGCCGAGCTCGCCAAGCCTGCGCGAGGCTGCCCCGCACACGCGGGGATCGACCCCGCATGAGCGTGTCCTGCATGTCCGAGCTGAAGGCTGCCCCGCACACGCGGGGATCGACCCCAATGCGGTTGCGCCGAGCCAGTAGCCAGTCAGGCTGCCCCGCACACGCGGGGATCGACCCGCGCGAGTCCGCTGCGCGGAGGTTGTACCGAGGGCTGCCCCGCACACGCGGGGATCGACCCCCCGTGCTTGGCGCTGCGATCACCGAAGCGACGGCTGCCCCGCACACGCGGGGATCGACCCATCGAAGCGCGGGTTCGAAGAGGCTGCCCAACGGCTGCCCCGCACACGCGGGGATCGACCCTGGGCCACGTCGCACAAGTCGAAGTCCGCTGCGGCTGCCCCGCACACGCGGGGATCGACCCATCGACGGATGCAGGGTGGCGTGTGAGGGCGGGGCTGCCCCGCACACGCGGGGATCGACCCGCCAACGCCCCACTGCACGACCGTCGCAGTTGGGCTGCCCCGCACACGCGGGGATCGACCCTTCGTGCGCGTCGATACCGCGCACGATCCACAGGCTGCCCCGCACACGCGGGGATCGACCCTCGCGAGCGCGCTGCGCGTCGGTCTCGCGCTGGGCTGCCCCGCACACGCGGGGATCGACCCTTTGCGCGCTCGCCCGCGTTCGGGCGGATCGTGGCTGCCCCGCACACGCGGGGATCGACCCTTCCTCTCCGCGAACGGGCGGATCATCACGGGGGCTGCCCCGCACACGCGGGGATCGACCCTACGCTTGTGAAGCGAGCGGCGGACCGGAGCTGGCTGCCCCGCACACGCGGGGATCGACCCCGAAGACACGAAAGAGAAGGCCACCAATGGGAGGCTGCCCCGCACACGCGGGGATCGACCCGCTGACCGGCGATCCATTCTCGCCTGGTAGGTGGCTGCCCCGCACACGCGGGGATCGACCCTCCTGTTGCCCCGAGGCGCGCGCATCGATGGCGGCTGCCCCGCACACGCGGGGATCGACCCTAGCTGTGACCCTCGCTCGTAGGGCACGGCGCGGCTGCCCCGCACACGCGGGGATCGACCCCAGCGCGACGACGGTATCAGGGTCCGTCGTCGGGCTGCCCCGCACACGCGGGGATCGACCCGTTGCATTGCTGCACTTGCACTTCGCGCGGGTGGCTGCCCCGCACACGCGGGGATCGACCCGCGCTTGCCCGCCGAGCCCCGTCACGAGCACCGGCTGCCCCGCACACGCGGGGATCGACCCTACACGCTCGAGGACTCACCGCCAGGCGTTCGGGCTGCCCCGCACACGCGGGGATCGACCCGTGTGTTTTTGCTGGCGCCCGCTACCGAGCGGGGCTGCCCCGCACACGCGGGGATCGACCCTAACCCAAGATCACCGCGACCAAGGCAACGCAGGCTGCCCCGCACACGCGGGGATCGACCTCCGCACTGCGTGCTCGTGCGAGACGCGTGGCTGGCTGCCCCGCACACGCGGGGATCGACCCACGTAGCACTGCGAGTCGTACCCAACGAGAGAGGCTGCCCCGCACACGCGGGGATCGACCCTCGTCGTCGAGCGCGTCTTCGAGGCGCCGCACGGCTGCCCCGCACACGCGGGGATCGACCCGCCTCGGACAGCGCGCGGCATGCCTCCGTGCTGGCTGCCCCGCACACGCGGGGATCGACCCGCAAAAAGCCCCGGCTTCGGCCGGGGCTTGATGGCTGCCCCGCACACGCGGGGATCGACCCAATCAGCGAGACCGCTTGCGTTGTGATGCCGAGGCTGCCCCGCACACGCGGGGATCGACCCCTCGTTGGTCCGCCCGCGCCGCTCGAGTAGTCGGCTGCCCCGCACACGCGGGGATCGACCCCGACGTCGCGAACACAACGGTACTGCGGTCGTGGCTGCCCCGCACACGCGGGGATCGACCCGCCGCGTTGTGCGCGACGAGCACGGCTCCGGTGGCTGCCCCGCACACGCGGGGATCGACCCTCGTCAACCCTGAGGAGAACGGCTGATGCCTCGGCTGCCCCGCACACGCGGGGATCGACCCGCGCGCACCTGCTCGCCCACGCGCACGGGGCCGGCTGCCCCGCACACGCGGGGATCGACCCGAAACTTCGAGGAACACCCCGTTGACGACGTCGGCTGCCCCGCACACGCGGGGATCGACCCAGAAAAGCAGGTACGAAGGGCTCGTCGCGACAGGCTGCCCCGCACACGCGGGGATCGACCCGCGAAAAGCCCCGGCCGAAGCCGGGGCTTGATGGCTGCCCCGCACACGCGGGGATCGACCCCCCGCGGAGAGCCCCGGCCATCCCGACGTGGTGGCTGCCCCGCACACGCGGGGATCGACCAACGACTGAACCGCGCTCGAAGCCGCGCCCTGCGGCTGCCCCGCACACGCGGGGATCGACCTTCTTCGATCGATTCCGACCAAGGCTCGCGAGCGGCTGCCCCGCACACGCGGGGATCGACCCGAGACTCTCAGCGAGCAGAGAGATACGCGACGGGCTGCCCCGCACACGCGGGGATCGACCCGACCAGCTCAACGCCCTCAGCGCCCCGCGCTTGGCTGCCCCGCACACGCGGGGATCGACCCTGGTGCTTCGAATCAAGGCGAGTGCGGATTCCGGCTGCCCCGCACACGCGGGGATCGACCCTCGACGCGGAGGGCAAATACCCGCGCGACTCCGGCTGCCCCGCACACGCGGGGATCGACCCCTTGGGCCGCGCTGGTTGGCGCTCGAGTCTAGGGCTGCCCCGCACACGCGGGGATCGACCTTCACCAATCCGCTTGGCGGGCAGCAGTGCGGGGGCTGCCCCGCACACGCGGGGATCGACCCGGGGCCAGCGGGGCCCGCGTGGCCTACGGGCGGGCTGCCCCGCACACGCGGGGATCGACCCACGTACTACTTCGGAAGGTCGAGACGTCGATGGGCTGCCCCGCACACGCGGGGATCGACCCCTCGTGAGCGGGCAGGCCGGGGCCGGCAACGTGGCTGCCCCGCACACGCGGGGATCGACCCGGTGTCGCCTGGGAGCACGCCTGCCGTGAGGAGGCTGCCCCGCACACGCGGGGATCGACCCAAGCGAGACCATTGGGTCAGAAAGGGGAATGAGGCTGCCCCGCACACGCGGGGATCGACCCTTTCGAGGAGCAGAAGAGGCCGACGGGCCATCGGCTGCCCCGCACACGCGGGGATCGACCCGCGGCCACGCAGTGGGTGGCGGAGGCCTGATGGGCTGCCCCGCACACGCGGGGATCGACCCGAGGCAACGACGGGTCTTTCGCAGGCTCGCGCGGCTGCCCCGCACACGCGGGGATCGACCCCGTGCGGCCGTGCTCGACATGCTGCGCAAGGAGGCTGCCCCGCACACGCGGGGATCGACCCCAACCCCCGATCGTCATAGCGGCGAGCGGGGCGGCTGCCCCGCACACGCGGGGATCGACCCACGTAGCGCAGCTCCAGCTCCACGATGCGACCGGCTGCCCCGCACACGCGGGGATCGACCCTCGCGCGGGAGTCACTAACCGGACAAGGGAAAGGCTGCCCCGCACACGCGGGGATCGACCCCAGTTCTCGGCCAGCGCGAGCGTGGTCACGCGGGCTGCCCCGCACACGCGGGGATCGACCCACGAATTGCCCGCCGAGCGTAGTGTAGCCCGCGGCTGCCCCGCACACGCGGGGATCGACCCCGAACCCAGTCATCCTCGGTCACCTCGCCGCGGGCTGCCCCGCACACGCGGGGATCGACCCGCGAGCAAGGCAGCGCCGACACCACAGACCCGGGCTGCCCCGCACACGCGGGGATCGACCCCCGTGGCGGTGTGCTCGCAGCGGATCGCGAGGGGCTGCCCCGCACACGCGGGGATCGACCCAGAGATCACGCTCGAGGCGACGCCAACGAAAAGGCTGCCCCGCACACGCGGGGATCGACCCGCGCATCATTGGCCACCGTCCGGGGAGGACTGGGCTGCCCCGCACACGCGGGGATCGACCCGCCGAGAGCGTCGGGCAGATGTTCCGCTTCAAGGCTGCCCCGCACACGCGGGGATCGACCCGACCGACTCGTATCAAGCGCAGGTCTCGCGACGGCTGCCCCGCACACGCGGGGATCGACCCCGCGGCGTCCTGATACGCCTGCGCAGCAGCCGGGCTGCCCCGCACACGCGGGGATCGACCCACGCTGATTCGCGGCAGCGCTTGGACGCCCCCGGCTGCCCCGCACACGCGGGGATCGACCCCGACTGCGACCCACCGCGAGATGGGCCGCGATGGCTGCCCCGCACACGCGGGGATCGACCGCAGGCGAGACAGCGCGCCTCCAGGGCATGCTGGCTGCCCCGCACACGCGGGGATCGACCTTCCTCCGGCGAAAGCCCGTCCGCGATCACGGCGGCTGCCCCGCACACGCGGGGATCGACCCGCACCTTCGCGAAGGCGATGGGCGAGTTTCGGGCTGCCCCGCACACGCGGGGATCGACCCGACCCCACCATGGTCTCGTTTACGGGAACGGTGGCTGCCCCGCACACGCGGGGATCGACCCGAGGTGCTGTCCGCGATCGGTGGCCGCTGGGAGGCTGCCCCGCACACGCGGGGATCGACCCTACGAGGTCCGCAGCATGACTTCGCGTGGTGCGGCTGCCCCGCACACGCGGGGATCGACCCACGACCACTGACCCGGTGGCTGCGGGAGTGGTGGCTGCCCCGCACACGCGGGGATCGACCCGGCATCGCTCAGTGCTCCAATCGTCGAGGCGTGGCTGCCCCGCACACGCGGGGATCGACCTCGCGCACGTTGCCGATGTCGCGCGGGCTGTTCGGCTGCCCCGCACACGCGGGGATCGACCCGA
>LNFM01007099.1_pt1 | contig 17832 bp, 11 predicted proteins | sample 596031 | NCBI WGS metagenome assembly LNFM01 (sample SAMN04254537, study PRJNA301005) | activated carbon metagenome | isolation source: dual media filters at the Ann Arbor, Michigan drinking water treatment plant | place: USA: Ann Arbor | reverse complement strand
CAAACCGTTCGCTGCCGGAGCGACCGCCGACAAGGACCAGCCGTCGGTCGTTCAGGTTCCGGTCCGGGACACTGACGAGGGCATGGTCGTACGTTGGGGGGGGCGCGGGATCGAAGGTTGCCGGGGACCACTGCGATCCGGCGTAGGTCCAGGCATCGCGCAAGACGGCATTCTCGTCGGCGCCCCCGTGCAACAAGAGCACGCCCGTTCCAGGGCTCGAGCTCCAGTAGGCCATCGCCGCCCCCCGGCGGCGCGGCGGCTGGGGGCCACCTACTTTGGACCATACGCGGTCCGTGAGCTCGTAGGTCTCGCTGGCAGGGCTAACGAACGACGATCCGAAGATCACGACGGCCCCGCGGGTCGGCTCGTACCCGATAGCCACGCTGGAGCGCGGTCCGGGGAGGTCTCCTTGTGCCAGAACTTCCGTCCACGCGCCGTCATACGTCCACGTGTCGCCGAGCTCGGAGCTGGCGCCGATGCCACCGAACAGCACGACCTTGCCGCGGGTCGCATCGAAGACCATCGCGTGCTCGTGGCGCGCGGGCGGACGGATGGGGAGGTCTTGCTGCTTCCACGTGCTGCCATCGAACTCCCACGTGTCATCGAGCACCGAATCCGCTTGCCCGCCGAACAGCACGATGCGCTTTCGCACCGGATCGTACGCCATTGCGACATTCGTGCGCGGCGACGGTCCGACGGCGGCTGCGAGCTTCCACGTCGTGGACCTGCCGTTGATGATCCGCTCCAACGTGTCGCCAAGCGGACCATCGTCGTAGCCTCCGAAGATGACGACGCGGTCCCGGTCGCTGTCGTACGCGATCGCGTGACCGGACCGTGGACGCCAGGGGCTATCCCACTCCACCCATGACTGCGTCTCGGCGAGACAGCCGGACGAGCAGCCGTCGTGGCTGGTGTCATTGCTGTCGTCGCACTGCTCGCCGGCATCGAGGACGCCGTCGCCGCACGCGGGCAAGCAGGCGCCGAACTGGCACCGCGCACCACGATCATCCACGAAGCAGCGATCGCCTTCGGCGAGCCCCACGCAAGCGACCTGCTGCTCCTCCGTGACACAGCGATCGCGTTCCCCGTCGTACTCGAGGTCGCAGCGGAAGCCCTCCGGACAGAACGATCCGTCGCCGCAGGCGGTCGAATTCGGTGGGGCGCAGCCGGTGATCAGACCCACCACGAGGAGAAAGCCCGATGCGCCGCGCATCAGAATGACCCTCCGATCGAGAGCGTCGCGCCGCCTGGCGTCGGGGTCACCCCCATGCGCTCGACGCTCGCCGGGTACACGGTGCGGCCGCGATTCAGGTACAGGAGCACCGCCCCCGTCACCACGGTGGCCGCGCCGGCGACCATCGCGCCGACGGCGAACGCGCTCTTCAGCTGCGCCTCCCCGTCGAGACCTTTGACCATCAAGGCCTCGAGCTGATCGGGAGTGCACGGGGTCGTACATTGACTCAGCACGGCCCGATCGAAGCTGTCGCGATCGGCATTCGCGGAGAGCTGCAACGCCCCACCGACCGCCGCGATGCCGAATCCACCACCGACGACGACCCAGGGGATCCAGGTCGGCCAGCGATGCTCGATGCGCGCCGCGGCTTCGCGCGTGTCGAGCTTGACGGTGACGTCCTGCGGCGCGCCGCCGAGGACGACGACCTCGATCGAGCGCGTCACGAGCTCGGCGTGCGTGCCGACGATCTGGTGAGGTCCCGGCGTCACGCTACGCTTCGCCGTACCGGGGCAGGTGACGACGGGCTGACCATCGATCGACACCGTGACGCCCGGCTGTTCGCACGCGATGACGACCTCGCCGAGCTGCGTGGCGAGGAGTCGCTGGTATGCGAGCGCTTCCGCATAGATGTTCTCCTCGAGCGGAGCCGCGCCGAAGCGGAGCGTCGCCTCGAGGTTCTCCGACGCCTCCGGCAACCGATCGAGCTGGATCAGACACCGCACGATGTTGAAGCGGATCGCCGGGTGGTCCCACTGCGCGACCGCCGCACGATAGGCCTCGAGCGCCTCGGTGTACTTCCGCTCGACGAAGAGCGTGTTGCCGGAGTCGAGGAGTTGCTCGGCGGCGGCCTTCTGGTTGGCGGTCACGTTCACCGCCCATGGCGGCGTCTCGTCAGCGTGGGCCGGGCCGACCGCTCCCACGACCGCCAGTGCGAGAGCGATCCTGAAGTTCACGCCTCACGATACCGTGATTCAGGGGACCGCCTCAGCGATCGGCGCTGGCGTTCGCCTTGACCGGCGCGGCGATGTAGTAGCCCCGTCCGGGCACGACGGCGAGCACGCCATCCGCTCCCACCTCGGCGAGCGCGCCGCGCAGGCGACGCACGACCTGGCGCACGTTCTCCTCGTTCGCGTACTTGCTCTGGAACGGCAGGTCACGCGCGAGCTGCTTCGTGCCGACACAGCCGCGTGCCGCCGCCGGCGAGTCGGCCTCGTCGTGGGCCCGCGTGCACAACGCCCGCATGAGCTGGAACTCGAGCGGAGGTAGCGCGCTCTCCTTCCAGGACTGCTGGCCGGGCGAGCGCGACAGGAGCGCCCCGCCGCTGGTGGCGTCGGTCGATCCCACGAGGCACAGCTCCACGCTGCCCGCCTGGATCGCGAACCGCACGAGCGCGCCCGCGACGCTCGCCGTGGGCGCCGACGCGGACAGGGCGGGCTCGTAGGCCGCCTCGGCGAGGAACCACATCGCCACGTCACCGATCTTGATGATGCAGCGTGGCGGCAAGACCACGCGCCCCTGGGCGCGGTTGTTGTCCACGAACGACCCGTTGCGGCTGCCGAGGTCGCGCAGCTGCCATGCGCCGTCCTCGACGAGCTTCAGCTCCGCGTGCTCGCGCGACACCGATGCGGCGAGGATCAAGAGACCGCCGTCGGCGCTGCGCCCGATGGTCGTCTTCGCCGCGACCGCATGGGCATGGCCGAACCCATCGACGAGCCACGCATCGGCGTCCGTCCCGGCGGTCGTGGAGCGAAGGTGGTCGGCGATGAGCCCGTCGCATGGCGCGACCTGCTGCGCGCACGCCCGGCATAGCGCCCCCACCTCGAGTGCGGCACCGCAGCAGAGACACCCCATGACGACGCCATCGAACCACCGCTGCGCCCCTGGCACAAGCGTCTGGGAACCCGGGAGCTAGCGGACTTCGTCGCTCGCGCCGGCCTGCTCGTCGACGTTCCGGTCAGCCCGTAGCGACTCGTTGTCCCACGCCCGGTCGCGAGCGTCATAGACATTGGGGTCTTCCTCGCGCATGAGGCGCTCCGCCTCGTCCATGCGTGCCTTCGCCTGCGCGAAGTACGTCTCGGTCCCCCAGTGCTTGCCCAGCTCCTCGAGGCTCTCCTCGTCGTGCTCGCGCCACTTCTGGGCGAGCCGGTGCGCGGTGTTCGGCCGGTACCCGAGCTGGATCAGCGCCTCGGTGCCCGTCTCGTACGCTGATCCGAACGTCTCGCGGAAGACCTTCACGCAGCCGAGCGCCCGGAGCTCCCAGTAGTGCTGGCGATCATAGGCGCGCGCGAGCACCGCGACCTTCGGGAAGTGATGGCGAACCTGCTCGACGATCTTCGTGCAGTTCTCCTTGCCGTCCACCGCGGCGACGAACAGCTTCGCGTGCGACAGACCGGCGGCGTGCAACAGATCGATGCGCGACGCATCGCCGTAGTAGACCTTCACGCCCAGGCGGGTGACGAGCTCGACCATCTCGGGATCGAGATCGAGGATGGTCACCGGGATGCGGTTGGCGCGGAGGATGCGGCCCACCATCTGACCGAAGCGGCCGTAGCCGGCGATGATGACGTTGCTGCCGTCGTCGTGCATCTCGTCGTGGGGACGTGAGGGAACGTCGTCGCTGCGGGCGGCTCGCGGCAACGCCCAGCGCTCGAGGACGATGAACATGAGCGGGGTCAGGGCCATCGAGAGGGCGACGGAGGCCACGAGCGGTCCCGCGAACTGCTGGTCGAAGATGTGGTCCGTCTGGGCCTGCGCGATGAGCACGAAGGCGAACTCGCCGATCTGCGCGAGCGCGAACGCCAGCGTCCAGCGCGCGGCCCGCGGCAGCTTGAACAGGTATCCGAGCGCGTAGAGGATGACGAGCTTACCTGCCATCGTCGCGAGGACGAGAGCCGCGATGAGGAGGGGGCGCCCGACGATGAGGCCGAAGTCGATCTGCGCGCCGATGGAGATGAAGAAGAGGCCGAGGAGCAGCCCCTTGAACGGCTCCAGGTCGGTCTCGAGCTCGTGGCGGTACTCGCTGTCGGCGAGTACGACGCCGGCCAGAAACGTCCCGAGGGCTGCGGACAGCCCGACGTAGTGCATGAGCAGCGCGATCCCGACGACGATCATGAGCGCCGCCGCCGTGAAGGACTCGCGGACCTTCACCGTCGCGAGGAACTGGAACAGCGGCCGCACGACGAAGCGGCCCGCGCCCACGATCAGCGCCACCGACCCGAGCACGAGCAAGCCCTGCAGCCAGGACGGACGACCGCCATGCGATGCCCCCGCCACCACCGGCACCGCGATCGTCGCGAGCAGCGGGAAGACGGCATAGATCGGGACCACCGCGATGTCCTGGAACAGCAGCACGGAGAAGCTCGCCTGCCCGCCCGCGGTCTTGAGGAGGTTCTTCTCGGCGAGGGTGGCCAGGTCGATCGCCGTCGAGGACATCGAGAAGATCAGGCCCACCGCCACCGCATGCTGCCAGGTCACGCCGAAGATCAGCGCGACGCCCGCGACCGCCGCCGCCGTCACCACCACCTGCGCCCCCCCGAGACCGAAGATCGGCTTGCGGAGCTGCCACAGGAGCGACGGCCGCAGCTCGAGGCCGACCAGGAACAGCATCATCGGCACGCCGAACTCGGCGAAGTGCGCAACCTCGTGCCCTTCATCGCCGACGAAGCCGAGGGCAAACGGCCCGATCACGACCCCGGCGAGCAAGTACCCGAGTACGGAGCCCAGGCCGAGGCGCTTCGCGATCGGGACGAAGAGGACGGCCGACACGAGATAGACGAATGCCATCGCGAGTACGCCGCCGGTCATGCGACCTCCCGCGCGCCGATCAACGCATCGACATCGTCGCAGAGGTTCTCACTGGCCTCGGCGCGATCGAGATCGAGCCGATCGTCACGCACCGCTGCGATCAGCCGGCGGTAGCGCGCCTTCGCCTCGGCGACATCCGCATCACCGACCACCTTCAGCGCGGCGTGCACGGCAAACGGCGGCAGGTAGCGCATCCCGCACAGATGTGCCGTCTGGTCGTACGGGGCGAGCAGCTCCTTGACCGTGAAGCGGTTGTAGCCGTCGCGCCGATACGCCGCTGCCGGCCCGCCGGTGCTCACGACATTGAAGGTCAGCTTGCCGCGCAGCTGCGTGCCGCCCTGGCCGTACGCCCAGCCATGCTCGAGGACCAGATCTTGCCACTCTTTCAAGAGTGCGGGCGTGGAGTACCAGTAGAACGGATGCTGGAACACGACCACGTCATGTTCGACGAGTAGCGCCTGCTCGCGACGGACGTTCACGCGCAGCGTCGGGTACTCGGTGTAGAGGTCGTGCACGGTCACACCGTCGAGCTCGCGGACCGCATCGACCATGCGGCGATTCACGCGCGACCGCTCGTAGACGGGATGCGCGAACAGGATCAGCACCCTCCGCATGAGAGGTGGTTGTCGGATCTCCGTACAGCCGAGTCAACCAGCCAAACGATGGGGATGGGCTAGGCTGCCCGCAATGGACGCAGGTTCACGGGCCCGAGGCGAGCGACGCGAGCGCATGCAGGCGTCACCCCAGTTCCGCGATGGGCTGTTCCGCAACCCGAGCAACACGTCGATGGGCGTGAAGAAGGGCCACCGCCTCGAGGTCGGTCGCGAGTACTTCTTCGGCAAGGCCGTGCGCCGGCCGCCCCGCCCCCTCGCCGCGCTGGATCCGCGCTTCACCTGGGCGCGCCCCACGGAGACCGGCTTTCGCGCGACCTGGCTCGGCCACTCGACCGTGCTCCTCGAGATGGACGGCCTCCGCGTCCTCACCGATCCGGTCTGGAGCGCGCGCATCTCGCCGTTCGGGCTCCTCGCGCCGAAGCGGTTCCAGCCGGTCCCGGTACGCGTGAAAGATCTGCCCCGGCTCGACGCGATCGTGATCTCTCACGATCACTTCGATCACCTCGATCACGGCACGATCCTCCAGCTCGCGCCGCTCGGCGTACCGTTCGTGACGCCGCTCGGCGTCGGCAAGTACCTCCAGGCGTGGGGCGTGCCCGCCGCGCAGATCCGGGAGCTCGACTGGTGGGAGTCGCTGACCCTCGGCGATCTGACGTTGACCGCCACTCCGTCGCAGCACTTCTCCGGTCGCGTTGGTGGGCGCAATGCGACCCTGTGGGCGTCCTTCGTGATCCAGTCACCGAAGCGCAAGGTCTTCTTCTCGGGTGACACCGCCCTGACGCCCCAGTTCGAGGAGGTCGGCAAGCGCCTGGGCCCGTTCGACCTCGTCATGGGCGAGGTCGGCGGCTTCCACGAGGCGTGGGACCACGTGCACATGGGCCCGCACAATGCCCTCGAGGCGCACCGCATGCTCGGCGGTGGCCTGTTCATGCCGGTCCACTGGGGCACCTTCAACCTCGCGCTGCATGCGTGGGACTGGCCGGCCGAGACCCTGTACTCGATCGCCAGCGAGCGGGCCGTGGACCTGGTGCTGCCGCCCCTCGGCGTGGCCTTCGAGCCCGACCGCCGCCTGCCCCTCGAGCCATGGTGGCGCGAAGGCGTCGCCGCCACCACAGCCGAGCCGCTCCGCCCCAGTGCCACGCCGTCCGGCGTCGCGGGCGCGGGAGCTTCCCCCACGGCCGATGCCGTCGGTTGAGTCGTGCGCCTCGCCGCTGTCTGCGCCCTGCTCGCGCTGAGCACGGGCACCGCTCACGCTGACGTCTCGACACCGCGTCGCATCGGTGCCGTGGCCGCCGCCATCTTCCCCGGGGTGCTCCTACGTGGCACCGGTAGCTATCTCGTCGGCGAGAAGCGGACGGCGAAGCGCCTCGCGATCCTCGGCTACAGCGGCCTCGCGAGCATGGCTCTCGGCGGCGGCTCGATCATCAACTCCGGCGCGAGCGAGTACACCGTGCCTGCCATCCCGTTCGTGATCCTCGGCATGGGCGCGTTCATTCCCACCTGGTTCGCCGACATCGCGGTGGCGGCGGGCGTCAGTCCGGGCCAGGGGACGCCCCGCGCGGCGCCGCCATGGTCCATGGAGCTCGGCACGGTCTGGCTCCATGATCCGTTTCGCGCGCGCGGACTCGTGAACGGCGAGCTGCAGGTCGAGCTCGACCGCGTGGGCTTCGGCGTCGCCACCCTCATCGACACCGAGGGCGATCAGAACACGGAGGAGCTCGAGGCGCGGTATCGCCTCTTGGGCCCCGCGCCGACGGCGCAGGTGGTCGAGGATGGCTCGCGCCTTCACGTCGCCGTCGCCGGCCGCCGCCACCGCGACGCCGTCGACGACGTCACGCTCCTCACGGCCGAGCTCGAGCTGCGCGGGCGGTACGATCTTGCGAACCTGGATGGAGTCCTGGACGGCCAGTTCATCGACATGTCGGTGGGCATCGGCCTGGAGCGCGCGGAATATCCGCGTGACCAGACCAACCTGAGCTCGGTGCTGCTCGCCGGGTTTGGCTACGGCTGGTACGTCGGCCGCGGCTCCGAGGTCGAGGTCGTCTACGAGCACCGGCGTGATTCGATCACCGGGGGCATCGCCGCCGGTCGGGCCGCTGGCTTCGTCGGCAGCGTCGGGCTGCGCGCGCTTGCTCGCATCTCGCAGAACTGGGCGGTTCGCGGCGCGGTCGAGGTCGGCAACGCCTGGGTCACGACGTTCGGCATTCGCTACGAAGGAGGTCCGCGATGAAGTGCGCCCCGCTGATCCTCGCCCTCGCCGCGTGCACGCGCCCCGCCGAGGATCGCGCTCCGAAGGAGCTCGACGTCGGCGCGGCCGATCTGCGCGACGCGACGGTGTCCGTCGTCGACGGTCTCGCTGCGATCCATCAGCTCGGCGACCGCACGCTCGTCCTTCGCGCGAATGCTCCTGCTCTCGACATCGATATCGATCTCCAGGCCACGGCGGCCGGCGTATGGACCATCACCACGAAGAACGTCCTCGTGGATTCGGTCCTCTACGTCGACGGCACGCCCACCCCGCGCACGCCGGTCGAAGGCGCGAGCCCCACGCACGCGGTGTTCGAGATCGGGCTCGGCGAAGGTCACCACGATCTTCGCCTCGCGCCTCCGGATGCCGACACGCTCGCCTCCTTCCAGTTCGCGGCGATGGCCGACATCCAGACGGCGATGCCCGAGGTCGACCAGGTCTTCCGCGCCATCTCGGCCACGCCCGGGCCTCGCTTCGTCGTGTTCATGGGCGACATCACGCAGCGCGCCGAGGTCGAGGAGTACGACCTCTTCGATCGGCAGCTCGACTACCTGAACCTCCCGATGTTCACGACCCTCGGCAACCACGAGCTGTGGGCGGAGCCGGAACGCTACTTCGATCGGTACGGGCGCGCGAGCTTCCAGTTTCGCTTCAAGGGCGCAGCCTTCACGTTCGCCGACTCCGGCGACGCGGGCCTGGACCCGATCGTCGAAGGGTGGCTCGACGACTGGTTGGTCGGCGCGAAGGACGAGCTGAACATCTTCCTCACCCACATCCCGCCGCTCGATCCTGTCGGCGTGCGCTACGGCGCCTTCCGCAGCGCGCGCGACGGTCACCGGCTCGTGTCGCGCCTCGTCGAGAACCAGGTCGACCTCGCGCTCTACGGCCATATCCACACGTACGAGCCCTACGACAACGGCGGCGTACCCTCCGTCATCTCGGGCGGCGGCGGTGCGGATCCGATGAAGCTCGACGGCATCGATCGCCACTTCCTCGTGGTCACGCTCGATCCAGCCGCGGGCGTCGTCAGCGACGTGACCGTGCGCCGGGTCGAGGAGTAGCGTGGGGCCGTCCCGCTTCTGGAGCCGCGACTTCTGACGCGGTAACCTGGAGGGGTGGCAGTCACCGAGGAGGACATCCGTGCGCGGTGCGCCGCGCTGGACCTCGACGGGGCGATGACCGGCGCGGTCGAGCTCTACGGCGACGAGATATTCGGCTTTCTCGTCGGCCTCGCCGGCGACCGCACGCGGGCCGAGGATGCCTTCAGCGCCACGTGCGAGCGCATCTGGCGTGGGTTGCCAGCGTTCCGGTGGGGGAGCTCGTTCCGGCTGTGGGCGTACCGCATCGCCCGCAACGAGTTCTTGCGCACGACCCGCGACATCAATCGCTCGCGCAACCAGGTGCCGCTGTCCGAAGTGCCCTCGGTGCAGAGGGCTCTCCACCACGTGCGCACCTCGACGCCCTTCCACGAACGTCCCGAGGTACTCGACAAGTTCGCGGGCGCCCGGGCGCAGCTCGATGCGGATGATCACATGTTGCTCGCGCTGCGCATCCAGCGGCAGCTCCCGTGGGAGGACATCGCGAAGGTCCTCGGCGACAGCGACGAGCCGCCCGGGACGCGCGAGCTCGCCGCGCTGCGAAAGCGGTTCGAGCGCGTGAAGACCAAGCTCCGCGAGCTCGTCCGCGAGGCGTAAGCGGTGGACGACCTCGAACCAACCGACGGCGCGGATCTCCTCGCGGTACTGGGCGGTCCGTCGGGCCCCGCGCCCCCGCGACTGTCGCCGGGACAGGTCGTCGACGACGCCTATCGCATCGAGGCGGAGCTCGGGGCCGGCGGCATGGGGCGGGTGTATCGCGCCACGGACCTCCGGCTCTCCCGTTCCGTGGCGATCAAGCTCCACTCGCACGCCCGGGCCCCCGAGCTCCTGCAGCGCGAGGCCACCGCGCTCGCGAAGCTGGCGCACCCCCACGTGGTCACGGTGTACGAGGTCGGCACCTGGGCCGGTCATCCCTGGGTCGCGATGGAGTATGTCGACGGCGGCGACCTGCGGTCATGGCTCGCGACGCCGCGTGCGACCGACGAGATCCTCACGCGCTTCCGCGAAGCGGGCCGAGGCCTCCAGGCCGCTCACGCCGCGGGCCTCGTGCATCGCGACTTCAAGCCGGAGAACGTCCTCGTCGGCAGCGACCAACGGGCACGCGTGGCGGACTTCGGCCTCGCGAGCGAGCACGGCGCCAGCGTCGACGGGCCGAGCGGCACCCCGTCGTACATGGCGCCGGAGCAACGGGAGGGCGGCCCGATCACGGCCGCGGCGGATCAGTACGCGTTTGCGGTGTCGCTGTGGGAAGCGCTCACCGGCGCGCGTCCGGATGGAGGCAAGCCCGCGCGTCCCCTGCCATCCCATGTGGAGAAGGCGCTGCGGCGCGCGCTCGCGACCGAACCGAGCGAGCGCTGGCCCTCGCTCGAGCCACTGCTGGCCGAGCTCGCTCGCGATCCATCCCGCGTGCGGCGCGGCGCGCTCCTCGTCGGTGCGGCCGCACTCGTGGCGGGGTCGGTCGCCTGGTTCGCGCGGAGCCCGGCGCCCACTCCCACGCGCGCCTCCTGCGACGACGGGACGGCGGCGATGGCTGCCACGTGGACGCCCGCGGTCCGCGCCGGACTCGAGCCGCGGGCGGTGTCCGCCCTCGAGGCCTGGACGGGCCAGTGGCGCACCGAGCATCGCGCCGCCTGTGAAGCACCTCAGACCGAGCGGATGCGCGACCTCCGCATGGCGTGCCTGGAGCGCGCGCGTACGAGCCTCGCCGCGACGCTCGCCGTGATCACCCCCGCGCGGGCCCTCGACGCGGTCGTCGCGCTGCCGCGGATCGAGGACTGCGCCGATCCATCGCTCCTCGCCGGTGAGCCCGATCCTCAGCGCTCCGTCGTGGACCGGACCATCGATCTCGCCGCGAATGCGCTGGTCGCGCGCGCGCGGGCGCTGCGCCAGACCGGCCAGGCCAAGGAGGCCGTCATCGCCGGGACCGCCGCCCTGGCGTTCGGCGAGCACCACCGGCGGCCCCGCATCACGGCCGAGGCCCGGATGGAGCTCGCCGCCGCGACCTATTCTGCCGGCACGCTCGACGGCGTGCTCGCGATGTTCGAGCAGGCCGCGCAGGACGCCGCCGCCGCGCACGACGATGTCCTGGAGGCGCGCGCGTGGGGCAGCGTCGTCGACATGTTGCTCCTGCGGCTCGAGAAGCCCGAGGAGGCGGAGCGCTTGCTGGTCGTACAGGACGCCGCCGTCGCCCGCGCTGGCAAGCCGCCGGCGCTCATCGCCATGCTCGTCCTCAGCCGCGCGGATCTCGCGATGGCGCGCCAGGACTGGACCGCCGCGATCGCCGGGTTCGAGGCGGCGATCCGGCAATACACCGCGCTGTACGGGCCCGACGACGAACGAGTGATGCGCGCCTACCACCGCATCGCGACGGCGTACGTCGCGCTCCAGCAGGCCGCGCCAGCCATCACCGCGCTCGCTGAAGCGACGACGCGGCTCGAGCGCAAGTACGGACCGGAGCATCCTCGGCTCGGGGTCACGCTCACGACCCTGGGGACGGTCCAGGCCGGCGTCGGCGAGACCGCGGCCGCCATCGCTTCGTACGAGCGCGCGCTCGCGATCAAGATCGCCGCCTCTGGCCCCGATCATCCGAGCCTCGCGCCCACGCTGTTCAACCTCGCCCTCGTGCTCGCTGACGACGGGCAGCTCCCGGCCGCGCTCGCCGCCGCGACCCGGGGCGCCGCGATCGCCGAAGGCGCCCTGCCGCCCACCCACCCCAAGGTCGGCGCCGCCCTCGCGCTCCGGGGGCGCCTCGAGGCCGCATCCGGGGCGCTCGCCGCCGCGAGGATCACGCTCGACCGCGCCCGCGCGATCGTGGGCGACGACGAGGAAGAGGTCGCGAAGGGCCTCGCGCTGCTCGAGGGCCGCTAACGAGGCTGATCGACCGCCTCCTCACCCCCGAGCACGAGTACGAGTACGAGCACGAGCACAAGCACGATTCGCCGCCGCTACCTGACCAGCATTGGGACTAGGGCCGGATCGTCCAGGTCGTCGGCGGCACCCAGTGCTCGTGCGAGCCACTCTCGATCTTCGAGGCGGCCCCGTGCAGCGTGCCCGCCAGCGTCGGAATCGCCCGGTACGTGGCGGTGAACACCTGGCCCGGGGCCAGGGCATTCACGAACAGCTCGACACGACCGTCGGCCGTCTCGAACCGCGCGATGACGCCGTCGGCGACGAGCTTCTGGAGGCTCGGCGTATCGACCTGGACGCCCGCCGGCAACGCCTGGGTGAGGTGCAGCTCCATGCCCTGCGGTGCGATGGCGCTGACGGCGATGTCGATGGGCTTGCCGACCTGACCGGCGAGCTTCATCGGGAGCTGCAGCTCGAGGCCGCCCGCCACCGGCTGCTGCGACCACGGCACGAACCCCTCGACCTGCAGAGAGAACCCGAGCCCCGCGATCGGCGGGGACGAGGACACCTGATAGTCGTGGAGCCCCGCCACGCCCGGCGCCAAGGACGCGAGCACGAGCACGTCGCGCAGCTTTGCGCGATCAAAGGTGCCCTCGATCACGACCGCGCCGTCCTTCACGAGGGTGATGTCGATCGTGTCCGGAAGTGGCTGATCGAACAAGCGGGTGACCGCCTGCATCGCTGCCATGTTCGCGCGACCATCGCCCCAGCCGCTGTACAGCGAGTAGCCGGAGAGCAACGTGGCGCCGAGGTCAGCGAGCAGCGCGGCCGACTTCGGATCTTCTTCGAGCGCGAGCACGGCGATGGCGGTGGCCTCGATGCGTGACGGCGTCTGACCATCGGCCCGCACGATGTCTGGATCGACCTTCAGGTACTTCGTGCCGTCACCACCGTCGACACAGGCGGCCCGCACGCGCTCGCGGAGGGTCTCGGCCAGCGCACCTTCGACCGCGCCCGTGGAGAGCATGAGCGCGGCGGTGTACCCGTCGGTGACCTGGTCCGCGTTGCGCGCGAAGGCACTGCCCGCCCGCAGGCTCACGCCCTGCGCGCGCTGCTGCTGCTCCGGCGTCGCCATCGCGGCTCGCACCGCGTTCGTCGATTCGGCGGTGGCCACGAGGACGCGTTGGAGAGTCCAGCCGGCGCCACCGGCGAACGTGCCATCGGGCCGCTGTGCTCGCGCGAGGGTGTCGGCGGCGCGCTCGCCCAGCCGTGACAGCATCGGGTTCTGGGGATGCGCGAGAGCGGCGGCCGCGATGAGCGTGGCCTGCTCCGTGTCGAGCGTGCGCGCCGCCCGCACGATGCGTTGCCCGGCGATGATCGTCAGGTCGCGCAGCGCGGCCGTATCGGGCTTGTCGCCGAGGGCCGTGACCAGCGCGGGCGCGCGGCCGGCGAGCATGAGCGCGTACGCGTCCTCGGCCAGTCCCTGGCGCGCGGTCGAGACGCCGAGCTCGGCGCGCACGAGCGCGAGCGCCCCGGGGAACACGACGAGCCGCACGCGATCGGTGGCCGGATCCGACCCGGTCGGACCTTCGATCGCGAGGGAACGCGTGGACGCGAGCGTGCCGCTGCGCGTGACCTCGACCGGCTGACCGGCGGGCCGCACCTCGATCGTCCGCACGACCGAGTCTGCACCCGCGAGGCCCGATGTCAGCTCGATCACGCCGGGCTTCGTCGCCTTCAGCGTCGCGTATTCGACGAGGCTGCCCTGCGCCGGTGCCGTACGCGAGCCGCTCCCCCCCGAGAGCACGGCGTTCGTCGCGCGCGTGGCGAGCTGGCTCGTGACCGCGGCATCGGTGGTGTTCACGACCTGGATCGGCAGCCGCACTTCGTCGCCGATGACGAGCGTCGGCGGCACGATCGGATCGACATACACCGGCAGCGTCCCCAGGAAGCTCGTCACCGCCCCGCCCTGCGCGCCGCTGCGCGAGTGCGCGAGGGCGAGCACGCGCCACGTCGTGAGCCGGTCGGGGACCTTCACGCTCACCTGGGCCATGCCGGTCGCATCGGTGACGACGAGCGGCTCGAACAGGAAGGTCTCCGGGAACCATGCGCGCGTCGGAGCCGACTCCGCCCCGGCGGTCGTCCCTGGAGCACCATTGGCATCGATGGGCTGGCTGACGGCCAAGTCGGCGACGCCGCCCATCACGCTGGCGGGAGCCGCGGGAGCCGCCCGCATCTTGTACTGGCCCTGCGCGCGCCCGTCGTCCTTGCGCCCCATCTTGCCTTCCTCGAGCGCCATGGCGCTGCCGGCGGAGCGGGCCTGGTCACGTTCGAGCTCATCCGTCACCGCGGACGATTTCTCCGTGGCCTCCATGGCTCGGTCTTCGACCTGGTCGACCGTCGAGCCATCGTCTCGGGCCTTGCAGGCCGCGAGGGCGAGTACGAGGGCGAGCTGTCCGGTCCGCTTCATGGCTTCTCCTTCTGCACCCAGTCGATCCAGTTATCGGTGTCCTCCGGCAGGCGCGTGCCGATCACCACGACGAAGCGCGGGTCGGTGAGCGCGAGCAGGTCCTCGGGGAGAAGCCGCAGCGTCAGCTTCCGTCCGTAGGCGTCGGTCACCGGCTCCTGGCGCGCCTCGACGGCCCGCAGGGCCTCGCCCCACAGCCGCGCCATCGTCGCGGGACGCATCAACTCCTCCTTCGGCGCGCTCGCCTCCCACCTGCGCGTCTGCGCATGGAGCTCGGCGAGCACGCGATAGAAGTTGTCGGTGAGCTCGACAAGTGGGTCGAACGTCGTCGACGCGCGGCCACTCGCGACCGCGTCGAGCGCGGGCGGCGGGGGGATGGCGCTCACGCGCAGCACCGTCGCGGCCGCGGCGTTTACGCCCCGGATCCGCCCGAGCGCGAGCGCCTGCCCATCCAGCACGCCAAAGGCCGGATCGGAGGTCTCGACCTTCGGCGCCAGCCGCGCCATCGCGTCCGCACCCGGTAGGGTCGCGATCTGCCCGAGGCTCTCGTCGACGCCGAAGAGGCCCACCGCGGCCTGCGCGCCCTGCCCGCCGATCGCGGTCCGGATCGCGAGATCCGCTGTCTGGCCCGGGGCGTAGCGCTCGAGCTTGGGCGTCACCGAGACCGCGAGGTCCGCATCGGTCTTCACGTAGACCAGCGCGCGCACGCCACCGCCCACGACCTCGCACCAGCCCGTCGCATCGGCGGCGATGGCGAACTTCGCCGTGTTGTCGGACTCGAGCTTCTGCTTCGCCTTGCTCTTCAGACAGACGAGCTCGAGCTCCTTGGGCAGCGTGCCGCGAAACTCCGGTCCGCGAATGAGCTGGGCCGTCACCGTCTCGCCGATGCGCGGCAGGATCGGCGTCACGCGCATCCGCAGGGCCGGCACCGTGCCCGGATGCACGCGCAGCTTCGCGCTCTGGGGCCCGGCCGGGTCATCGGCGGTGACCACCAGCTCGTAGCCGAGCATCGTCGTCGCCTGCGGGCGGCTCGCTTCCTCGCTCGCGGGCAGCCCCACCGAGAACTGCGCGACGCCCATGTAGCTCGCGTCCGACGGTTCCGCGAGGGTGATCCGCTTGCCCGCGAGCCGTGAGGTCAGACAGGGCAGCGCGGCCGTCGCCGTGCCCTCGGGATCCGCGATCCAGCCGTCGAACGAGACCACACTCGCGCCGGCCTTCACGCTCCACAGGAGCCGGCGGGGCAGCGTGCCCTCACCCGTCGCCGTACGCGGCAGGCAGTCACGGGCGCCCTTGGCGAGCGATCGAAGCCCCTCCTCGACCGCCTCGGGCGCACCGGTCACACCATTCGCGCTGACATCCACCGTCGGCAGGTCGGGGTTCTCGACGTTGAAGGGAATGGCGTACATGCGGTCGCCACCGGCCGGCAGGCGCTGCCGCCGCACGGCATCGGCGAGGCACGTCTCGAGGTCGGACGAGCCCGCCGCCACCGACACGATGCTGCCCCCCGACGTGACCCGCACTCCGATGGTGACCGCCTGGAGCGACTCGTCACCCTCGAAGTAGCGCGCGCACGGCTCGAGCGCCGGCAGCCAGCGGTCCATTGCCACCTGGTCCGCGAGCGAGGCGCCTTCGTCACGAACCAGCTCCTCGGGCTCGCCGCGTGACACGGCGGCCCGTTTGGGCGGTGGCCGGTATGGCAGCGCGGGGATGACCACGTTCACGGGCGCGCCCGGGTCGATCTGCAACGTGGCGACGCCGTCCTCGTCGAGCATCGCCTCCACCCCCGGCTCCTTCGGCTGCCACGCGCGCTTGACCGTGATCTTGGTGTTCGCGAGCACGCGCCCATCCGGGGTGGTGGCGCGAACGAACAGGCGGTTATTGAAGCCCTCGACGAGACCGCCGGCGAGCTCCGTGACCGCGGAGACCTGGATGCCCTCTTCGGAGAGCAGCACCGCCGCGGCGGACTCGACACGGTCCCCGGCGGCGTCGATGGCGCCGATGCGCGCCACGAGCGTCGCGCGCCCGACGAGGTCGGCGGGGATCGTGGGCAGCTTCAGCTCGAAGCGACCGGCCGCCGAGGTCACGGCCTGCGTCGGCAGCACCGTCTCGAGCCAGTTCGTGGGGAGCGGCCACTCCCCCTCGTAGCCCCAGGTCACCTCGATCCGCGCGTTCGCGACCGGGGCCCCGGAGCTGTAGAGGACCGAGCCGCGGATGAGGGGAGTCTGGCCCACGCGATAGAAGGCCTGCTCGGCGGTCGCATCGACGCGGAAGCGCGGCAACGTGAAGGGCTCGACCTCGAACGGCACCTCGTCGCGATCACCGCCCGACTCCCACGCCACCTTCCACGTCCCCTGCGTGGCCTGCGCGTCGAGCGGGAACGAGCCGGCGACGACGCCCCACTCGCCCGCGTTCGCCTGCTCTTCGAGCATGACATCACCGTTCGGGTCGATGACCCGCCACTTGCCGGGGCGTCCGTCGAGCGGCGCGAGGTCGCGGGCTCGCAGCACGACCGCGCGGAACTTCACCTGATTGCCGGGCTCGTACAGCGGGCGATCGGTCAGCACGTGAATGCGCCCCGGCGTGTAGAGGGCGAGCGGCACGTCCACGCTGCCCGCCTCGATCTTCGTCCGGTAGGTCGCACGCAGCTTGTAGTCGCCATCGGGGACGTCTGGCAGCGTCACCTGTGCGGTCTGGTCGGCCTCCCACCTCGCGACGGGAAGCGGGGTCACGACGTTCTTCGCATCGACCAGCGCGAGCTGGACCGAGTCGAAGCGGCGGATGGGCTGCGTCTGCACGTCGTCGGAGCGGCGGGTCGTGTAGTGAGCGAGGCCCCAGACGCGCACCCGCCCGCCGTCCTTGTCGCCGCGACGCAGCCCGGTGGCTTCGACGGTCACGGTCTGGCGGACCTTGCCCTCGGGGCAGGTAAATGCTTCGAGCCCATAGCGTTCGCGCGCGGACGCACACCCGTCATCGCCGCGCAGATACATCGCCAACCCGACCGCCGCCGCCGAGCCCACGCCCAGCAGGATCAAGACGCGTTTCATGAGGCCCCCACAGTCACGGTACAGGCATGGAGACGCACGAGGTGCTTCCAGGGTTCCTTCTCGTTTGCGATCGCGCACCCGCGTGCGCTCCGAGCGCAGTGTTTAACTCAAGAGTTTCGTATAGATATGCGGGGAGGAGTCGCCACATGGAGTAGCGTACACCTCAGGCGATCCGCCGTTCGTCGCATCAACCGCCCGAGATGACGTGCGGGAGCGCGTGGCCCGCTCGCTGCACGAGACGACGACCATGAAGAACCTCCGCCCCCTCGCTCTCCTCTTCCTGTTTGCGGCGGGTTGTGTGGTCGGTGATGCGCCGCCCGATCCGTCGAACCCAGGGACGGGCAAGGGCGACGATCCGGGGACGGGTGACGGCGCGTGTGCCGCCGACGCGGAGAGCTTCGAGTGCTTCTGCGAGCAGAACCCGACCGAGCAGGAGTGCGCGCAGGATCCGAATCAGCCGACGGGGATGGCCTGCCA
>LNFM01008338.1_pt1 | contig 17833 bp, 20 predicted proteins | sample 596031 | NCBI WGS metagenome assembly LNFM01 (sample SAMN04254537, study PRJNA301005) | activated carbon metagenome | isolation source: dual media filters at the Ann Arbor, Michigan drinking water treatment plant | place: USA: Ann Arbor | reverse complement strand
GCTGCTTGATCATGCCCGCGCGCAGCATGTAGCGGTGCGAGACGATCTGCGCCTCGGCCGGGTTTTCCTTCAGGACGGGCAGGAAGTAGCGGGTCAGACGCATCGGGCGGCCTTTCGGGTCAAGGGTCGGCGATGGGTTTAGGCGAGGCGTGCCCGTGAGGCAAGGGTCAGCCCGCTTCGGCCCGAGGCACCAGCGGCACGCCCAGAAGATCCTCGACGAAAAGCGCGGCGAACTGGGCGCGGTTCGACACGCCAGCCTTGGCATAGACCTTGGTCAGTTGCGCGCGGACTGTGCCTTGCGCCGAACCCCGCATCTCTGCGATCTCGGCAACGTCGATGCCTTTCAGCGCAAGAAATGCCACGTCCTCTTCGGCGGTGGTCAGGCCCCAATCGGCGAACTGGGCGCGGATCACCTCGGCCAGAGCGCCAGAGGCGACGGCAAGGGCCGCCTCTTGCGCCTGCATCCGTTCCAGCGTGCGGCGCAGCTCCAGCCCGCCGAAGATGACGCCGGTAACCAGCGCCGCCGCGACCAGCGTTTCAAAGATCGAATGGGCGGCGGTCGGGTCGATGATCAGGTCGCCCACGGCGTCGCCGACGAAGAACACCGCCGCGAGGGTTTGCACCACCAGAAACGTCGCAACGGCGACAGGACGCCGCCGTTGCCGCGCAGGTCTGGCAATCACAGGTCTGGCAAGCGCAGGTTTCACCCGCGCCGCCGTGATTTCGCGCCCGTGAGCATCGGCGCCACGAGGTTCCGACGCATCACGCGGGATTCAAGCGCAACCCCCGCAATATGCAGGGCCGCAAGGATCAACAGGAGATTTGCCGCCACTTCATGCACCTCTTCCGACGCTTCACCAAACCGGCTTTCGCTGCCGTCATCGTCCTCATCCACCAGCACCGACCAATCGCCGGATGCAACTGCGGCGTCATCCTCGGCCGCCTGCATCGGCGTCTGGCCGCCGGTCATCACAAGGCCGGTCACAATCACCACTGTCAGCGTGGCCCAGAACGCATAGACCATCAAGGCCCCGGCCGGGTTGTGCGAGGGGTATTCCGGCACGCGGCCCCGCACCAGCGCGCCCAGATGCGACAGTGCGGCGCGGGGGTTTGGCGGAAACGCGGAAAACCGCGCTTCTGCCGGGCCAAGCGCCCCCCAGACCAGCCGCAACAGCAAGAACGCCATGCCGGCCCAGCCCAGCCAGAGATGCCAGATGCTGCCGCCTTCGGTAAGGACCGCGTTCATCAAGACGATGAACGCAATCCCCCAATGGCTGATCCGGACCACCGGGTCCCACAAGTCGGGCGGGGAGATGCGGTTCCGCCGGTCAGTGATCGGGGGGGCGGCCATGATCAGTCTTCCGCCTTGATTTCGACCACGGCGCCGGTCTTGGGATCAATATAGACCTCCATCAGCTTCGAGGTGGCGGTGTCGGTGCATTTGGCTTCGATCTTGCCATCCTCGGCCTCGAACTCGACGACCTTGCAGCCTGCCTTTTCAAGCGCTGCGGTGGCATCGGTGGGGTTGGTGCCGACGATGTCACCAAGGGCGGGCATGGCAAGCGCGGCCATCGGTGCGGTCAGTGCTGCAAAGGTCAGGGGAAGAAGAAGTTTCATCGGGTAGCCTTTCATCTTGAACTTCAGGACATGGCCGGCATCACGCCGCAAACCATGCAGACGATCTGGTGCGGGGGGACGCTTCCTGTCGATCTGCCGCAGGCTTATGGGCAGAGGCCTAAGCACGCGCTGACAGCGCTTTTCTGCCGGTTGCCGCGCCCTTCGCGCCGCAATGCGGCAACACGCGCAGTCACGGCTGCGTCAACCGCCTGCAACAAGGCATCCGCGCCGCGACGGGCCTGCGTATCCGGGGCGCATGTCAGTTACACATGCTGTCCATCAGGGGAAAACACCGAATGAAGCTGAACCTTGCCCTGGCCGCGCTGGCCGTTACGACATCTTTTGCCCAAGCCCAGTCGATCACCGAAATCGCCGCCGCTGACGAGCGTTTCACCACGCTGGTCGCCGCCGTCACCGCCGCCGGCCTTGCCGAAACGCTGGCCGGCCCCGGCCCGTTCACCGTCTATGCGCCGGTCAACGATGCCTTCGCCGCCCTGCCCGCCGGCACGGTGGAGACGTTGCTGAAGCCCGAGAACAAGGCGCAACTGACCGATGTGCTGCTTTATCATGTCGATGACCGCAATCTGGGCGCTGCTGCCATTCCGAACGGCTCCAACTACTTCAAGCCGCTTCTGGCCTCGCAGCGGCTGTGCATCACCAAGGGCGCCGCAGGCGTGACCATCGCCGATGGCACCGGCGAGGTGGCAAACGTGATCATCGCCGACATCAAGGCCGACAACGGCGTGATCCATGTGATCGACAAGGTTCTGCTGCCCGGCACCCGCCCCGCCTGCCACTGACCGGAGCCTGCCACTGAGCCCTGCCCCGGCCCCGCTTATCGGTGGGGCCGGCCACCGAAACCGCGCTGCCCCTTGCATGGCGCGGTCCTAGGGGCGATATGTCGCAAAACGGGAACGGATTTCGCGCATGGCCCTGCCACTGACCGCTCAAGCGAAGTACTGGGGCATTGCCGCAGTTGTCTTTCTCGTTCTGCTCTGGTTCCTGGGCGATGTTCTCCTGCCCTTCCTGGTGGGCGGGGCGATCGCCTATTTCCTTGATCCCATCGCAGACCGGCTGGAACGGTCGGGGATGAGCCGGGTTGCCGCGACCACGGTGATATCGCTGGTGGCGCTTTTGCTGGTGATCCTTCTGGTGCTGGCGGTGATCCCCTCACTGGTGAACCAGTTGACCGCGCTGGTGAATTCCGCGCCCGACATCGCAAAGCGGCTGCAAGGCTTTCTGGTCGAGCGGTTTCCCGAACTGACTGACAACACCTCGACCATCCGCCAGACCCTTGCCGAGATTGCCGCAGCGATCCAGGCGCGCGGAGCGGAGCTGGCCAACGGGCTGTTGTCCTCGGCGCTCGGCGTGATTTCGGCGGTGGTGTTCATCGTCGTCGTGCCGGTCGTGGCGTTCTACATGCTGCTCGACTGGGACCAGATGGTCGCCCGCATCGACGCGATGCTGCCCCTTGACCACGCGCCCACCGTTCGCCGCCTGGCGCTGGAGATCGACGCGGTTCTGGCGGGCTTTGTGCGCGGGCAGATTTCGGTCTGCCTGCTTCTGGGCACGTTCTATTCCATCGCGCTGATGTTTGCCGGCCTGCAATTCGGGCTGATCGTCGGCGCGATTGCCGGGGCGATCACCTTCATCCCTTACGTCGGTTCGATCATCGGCGGCACGCTGGCGGTGGGGTTGGCGCTCTTTCAATTCTGGGGCGACTGGGTGTCGATCGGCGTCGTCGCCGCGATCTTTGCCGCCGGGCAGTTCATCGAAGGCAACATCCTGACGCCGAAACTGGTGGGCAAATCGGTGGGCCTGCATCCGGTGTGGCTGCTGTTTGCGCTGTCGGCCTTCGGGTCGGTGTTCGGCTTTGTAGGCATGTTGATCGCGGTGCCGGTGGCGGCCAGCATCGGCGTGCTGGCGCGTTTCGGCGTCAGCCAGTACCAATCGAGCCTGCTTTACAAGGGCGCGGTCGGGCGCAGCACTGCGGCCACCGACCCGCTCGGCCCGCCCGAGGATGCTGCGTGACAGGGCAGTTGACGTTCGACCTCGGCTCGACCGAGGCGATGACGCGGCAGGATTTCTTCGTCGCGCCCGCCAATGCGCTGGCCTTGCAGACGGTCGAGGCGTGGCAGGACTGGCCGGGGCGCAAGCTGATCCTCGTCGGGCCGGAAGGGTCGGGCAAGACGCATCTGGCGCAAATCTGGGCCGCGATGGTGGGGGCGCTGGTGCTGCCTGCCGCTGAGCTTGGCACGGCAGACCTTGGCCACCTGTCCGGCGCGCGCGTGGTGGTGGAAGATGCCGACCGGATCGGTGACGCCGAAGACCAGCTATTTCACCTGCATAACCTTGTGACGGGAACCGGCGCGCTTCTGGTGACCGCCGCCAGCCCGCCGCGCGACTGGGGTCTGCGCTTGCCCGATCTGGCAAGCCGGATGCAGGCGGCAGCCATCGCGCGGCTTGATGCCCCCGATGACGCGCTGTTGTCGGCGGTGCTGATCAAGCTTTTCGCCGACCGCCAGATCATGGTGCCGGCCAACCTGATTTCCTACCTGCTGAGCCGGATGCCCCGCTCCATCGGTGCGGCGCGGGCGCTGGTCGCGGCGCTTGATGCCCGCGCGCTGGCGTTGGGGCGTCCCGTCACCCGCGCGCTCGCCGCCGAAGTGCTGGGCGAAGATCCGGGCTGCCCGCTGGACAGACCCCTGCCGCAATGAAACAGTGTCACGGAACCTTCATGATCCGCGCAGCATAACCAGTTCCATGACCCAGGCCGATTTCCTCCGCTCGCCCTTCCCCGCTCCGGTGGAACTTCCCTTCGCAGAAATTGCCGGGCCGGGGCGGTTTTTCAACCGCGAGCTCAGTTGGCTAGCCTTTAACTGGCGCGTGCTGGAAGAGGCGGCGAACCCCGCCGTGCCACTTCTGGAACGGTTGCGCTTCCTGTCGATCAGCGCCACCAACCTTGACGAATTCTACACCGTGCGCGTGGCGGGCCTGCGCGCGCTGGTGCGCACCGGCAATGCCACCCTGTCCGAGGATGGCCGCAGCCCCGCCGAACAGCTTGGCCTGATCAACGCCGATGCCCGACGCCTGATGCAGACCCAGCAGGGAACCTACAACCGCCTGCGCCGCGAGATGGAAGGCGAAGGCATCGTCATCGCCACAAGGTCAAAGCTGACCGCGCGTGACCTGAAACACCTTGAGACGCATTTCCTGACCAACGTCTTTCCGGTGCTGTCGCCCTTGGCCATCGACCCGGCGCACCCGTTCCCCTTCATCCCCAACACCGGCTTTTCGCTGGCGCTGGAACTGGAGCGAAAGACCGACCACCGCACCTTGAAGGCGCTGCTGCCGATCCCGCAACAGATCGCGCGCTTCGTGCCCCTGCCCGGCAAGCCCGAAGAACATCGCTTCCTGCCGCTGGAAGAGTTGCTGCTGCTGCATCTGGGGATGCTGTTCCCCGGCTATGCCGACAAGGGCCACTGCATGTTCCGCGTCCTGCGCGACAGCGACCTTGAAGTGGAGGACGAGGCCGAAGATCTGGTGCGGGAATTCGAGACTGCGCTGAAACGCCGCCGCCGGGGCGAGGTGATCCGCCTCAAGATGTCGGCTGGCGCGCCGGAAACCCTGCGCGCCCTGATCATGGAAGAACTGGCCGTCACCGAGGACGAGGTGGTGGAGGTGAAGGGCCTCTTGGGCGTAGCCGACCTGAAGGAACTGATCATTTCCAGCCGCAAGGATCTGATGTGGCCGCCCTTTACCCCGCGCGTGCCGGAGCGGGTGCAGGACCACGAGGGCGACATGTTCGCCGCGATCCGCCAGAAGGACATGCTGCTGCATCACCCCTACGAGACCTTCGACATGGTGATCCGCTTTCTGGAACAGGCGGCGCGCGACACGAACGTGCTGGCGATCAAGCAGACGCTCTATCGAACCTCATGGGACAGCCCGGTCGTTTCCGCACTCTGCGAGGCGGCAGAGGCGGGGAAATCGGTGACCGCGCTGGTGGAATTGAAAGCCCGCTTCGACGAGGCGGCGAACATCCGGCAAAGCCGCCGGCTGGAACGGGCCGGCGCGCATGTCGTCTACGGCTTCGTCAACTACAAGACCCATGCCAAGATCAGTACCGTGGTGCGGCGCGAGGGCGACCATCTGGTCACCTACACCCATTACGGCACCGGCAACTATCACCCGATCACCGCGCGCATCTACACCGATCTGTCGTTCTTCACCTGCGACGCTGCCCTTGGCCGCGACGCGACCAAGGTGTTCAACTACCTGTCGGGCTATGTGCAACCGGACGGGCTTGAAAACCTTGCGATTTCACCAATCACCCTGAAGCCACGCCTGCTTGAGATGATCGCCGCCGAAGCTGACCATGCCCGCGCCGGGCGGCCAGCGGAAATCTGGGTGAAGCTGAATTCGCTGATCGAACCCGACGTGATCGACGCGCTTTATGCCGCCAGTCAGGCCGGGGTAAAGATCAGCCTCGTGGTGCGTGGCATCTGCGGTGTGCGCCCCGGCATCAAGGGGTTGAGCGAGAATATCCGCGTCAAATCCATCGTCGGGCGGTTTCTGGAACACAGCCGCATCGTCTGCTTCGGCAATGGCCAGGGGCTGCCGTCCAAGAAGGCACGGGTGTTCTTTTCCTCGGCCGACTGGATGGGTCGCAACCTGACGCGGCGGGTGGAAACGCTGGTCGAGGCGCTGAACATCACGGTAAAGACGCAGATCATGGGCCAGATCATGGCGGCGAACTTTGCCGACGAGGCGCAAAGCTGGGTGCTGGCGCCCGACGGCACCTACCATCGCGACCTTGCCCCGCAGGAAAACGGCATGTTCAACTGCCACCGTTTCTTCATGGAAAACCCCTCGCTGTCGGGGCGTGGCACCGCCGGAGCGAAGGACGTGCCGCGCCTTGCCTTCGCCCGTGACGAGGCGATGCCGCCGGACCTTTGACCCTCCGGCCGAGTTTTCCCAACCCCGTTCGCAGCCCCCTGTTCCCCCCGGAACATCCGCCGCCATACCGCCCTGCTATCCCGAACCTCGCAGATATCGAGGACGGGAATGCAGCGCTCACCAATCGAAAGACTGATGCTGTCCCTGGCGTTCGAACTGGGCGGTCTGGTACTGGCGGTGCCGCTTTACCGCGCGGTGTTCGGGCGGACGGGCGAGGCAAGCCTTACCCTGATCGTCACGCTGGCGATCGCCGTCCTGTTCTGGAACCCGCTGCACAACCGCATGTTCGATGCCGCCGAACATCGGCTGACCGGGCGCGATGTGCGGATGCGGCCACACCGCCTGCGCCTTGTCCACGCGCTGTCGCACGAGATCACGCCGATCGTGGTGACGCTGCCGATCATCATGGCCCTCGGCCACCATAGCCTGACCGAGGCGCTGGCGGTAAACCTCGGGCTTACCGGGCTTTATGTGGCCTATGCCTATGGGTTTTACCTTGCGGTCGACCGGCTGCTCCCCGCTACCGCAAAGGCTGGTCCGACGGGTTGATGAGTTGACCGTCGCGGGCTGGGGCGGCATGGTGCGGCCAAAGCCAGAGGGGGGTCTGATATGGCCGACAACCGACCCGTGTCCGCACCGGATGACGACGACGACGGCCCGTTCGGGCGTCCGTTGTTCGATGACCCTTCGGCCCGCGCCCTGTCGCGCGTCGGCGTGGTTGACGTCGGCTCGAACTCGGTCCGGATGGTGGTGTTCGACGGGGCGGCGCGCAGTCCGGCCTATTTCTACAACGAAAAGATCATGTGCGGCCTTGGCAAGGGGCTGGCCGAAACCGGTCGGCTGAACCCACAGGGCCGCATCCGCGCGCTGGCCGCCCTGAAACGTTTTGCGCTTCTGGCCGAGGGCATGGGTATCAGCCCGCTGACCGTGGTCGCCACCGCCGCGACCCGCGAGGCCGAGGACGGGCCGAAGTTTCAGGCCGACGTGCTGCGCGAAACCGGTCTGCGCCTTTGGGTGATCGACGGCGACGAGGAAGCCCGGCTGTCGGCACAGGGCGTGCTTCTGGGCTGGCCCGAGGCCAAGGGCATCGTCTGCGACATCGGCGGCAACTCGATGGAACTGGCGCGGATCGGCAATGGCCGCGTCGGCAAGCGCGTCTCCACCCCGCTTGGTCCGTTCCGGCTGCAACAGATCACCGGCGAAGCAAGCACACGGGCGGCGCATATCGCCAAGGTACTGAAGGCCGCGCAGGCCGAGTTGCAGTCCGAGGGCGAACGGATCTACCTTGTCGGCGGATCGTGGCGGGTGATCGCCCGGCTTGACATGGAACGGCGCAGTTACCCGCTGACCGTGCTGCACGAATACCGCATGACCCCGAAGGGCCTCAGCGACACGCTCGACTGGCTGGCAGTGGCCGATCTTGCGGTGTTGCGTGGCCGGACCGGCACTTCGTCGGAACGGATGGAACTCGTCCCCCTCGCCTGCGAAGTGCTGCGCGAGCTGATCCGGATGCTGAAGCCGTCGGAAATCGACGTTTCGGCCTATGGCATCCGCGAGGGGCTGCTTTACGAACAGATGCCCGAACGCCTGCGCGCCCGCGACCCCCTGATCGAGGCCGCGCGGATGACAGAGCTGACGCAGTCGCGCATCCCCGGTTTCGGCAAGAAGCTGTTTGAATTCCTTGAACCGCTCTTTCCCGATGTCACCAAGGATCGGCTGCGCCTGATCAAGACCGCCTGCCTTCTGCATGACACCACATGGCGCGCGCACCCCGATTATCGGGCCGAGGCGTGCTTTGACAACGCCACCCGCGCCAACCTCGGCGGGCTGGATCATCCGGGCCGTGTCTTTCTCGGGCTGGCCCTGCTCCACCGCTACAAGAACAGCCGCGCCGGGTCGCGTCTGGAACCGATGTTTCGCCTTCTGACCGAAGACGAGGTGCAGGAGGCCGAGATTCTTGGCAAGGCGATGCGTTTTGGCGCGATGTTTTCCATCGGCAACCCAGCCAAGGCCGGATCGCTGCACTGGAACGCGAAAAAGCGGCTCCTGACGCTGGAACTGACCCCCGCCGGCGAGGGCCTGTTCGGCGAGGTGGCGCAAGCGCGCTTTGCCTCGCTTGGCGTGGCGATGAAGGCCAAGACCGCCGTGGCAAAGGCCGCGTGATGCTGCGGCTGGATCATCTGGCCGTCACAGCCGAGCGGCTGGACGAAGGCGTCGCGGCTGTTGAGGCTGCGCTGGGCGTGGCGCTGTCGGGCGGCGGGCAGCATCCGCACATGGGCACGCACAACCGGCTTCTGGGCCTTGGCGACGTGTATCTGGAAGTGATCGCCGTCGATCCCGACGCCCCGAAACCCGCCTGGCCGCGCTGGTTCGACATGGACCGCTTTTCCGGCCCGCCGCGCCTGACCAACTGGATCGCCGCCTGCGACGACATCGCCGCTGAACTGGCGCTGGCACCGCCCGGCACCGGCACTCCGGTTGCGCTGGCGCGGGGCGATTACCGCTGGCAGATGGCGGTGCCAAAGGATGGTCGCCTGCCCTTTGACAACGCCTTTCCGGCGCTGATCCAGTGGCAGGGCGCGCTGCACCCGGCCCGCGCCCTGCCTGATGTCGGTGTGCGCCTGACACGCCTTGAAATCGCGCACCCCGAAGCGGCGGCCCTTACAAAAGCGCTTGCCCGGTTTAGCGACCCGCGCGTGGTGATCGTTCCCGGCACCGCAAAGTCGATGCGCGCGACCTTTGCCACCCCGCACGGCGAGCGGCATTTGTGATCCGACGCGCCACCGCCGCCGACGCGGCCGCCATCGCCGTGCTGTGGAACCCGTGGATCACGGACACCGCCGTCACCTTCAACGCCACCGAAAAGGCGCCCGGCGACGTGGCCGCGATGATCCATGAACGGGACCGGCTTGGCCACGCCACCTTCATCGCCGAGGCTGACACTCTCCTCGGTTTTGTCAGCTATGCGCAGTTCCGCGGCGGCATCGGCTATGCGACCTGCATGGAACACTCGGTCATCCTCGCGCCTGAGGCGCGCGGCAAGGGGGCCGGTCGCGCCCTAATGCAGGCGGTGGAAGATCACGCCCGCGCCGCCGGTGCGCATCAGATGATCGGCGGGGTGTCGGGCGAAAACGCGGCCGGCATCGCGTTTCACGCCGCCCTTGGCTACGCCCATGTTGCCACGATCCGTGAGGCCGGCTTCAAGTTCGGCCGTTTCATGGACCTTGTGCTGATGCAGAAATTCCTCTGACAAGCGCCGCCGATCGCGGTAGGATTGGCTACCATGTCGATCTGGACCCGCATTGCCGACGCCATTGCCGCCCTTGCCCGGGGCGAACCGCTTTCGGCTGTCTTTGACCGGCTGCGTGACGGTGGCGCGCCTGAACAATCGGTCGGCTTCACCATCGCGGTGCTGGCGCTTGGGGCCAAGATGGCCAAGGCCGACGGCACCGTGACACGCGACGAGGTGACCGCCTTCCGGCGCATCTTCACCTTCCCTGAGGGCGAGGAAACCCACGCCGCGCGGGTCTTCAACCTGGCGCGGCAGGACATCGCTGGGTTCGACTCCTATGCCCGCAAGATCGCGCGCCTGTTCAACCCCGACGGCCACCGGATTTGCGCCGATGACCATCATGTGCTGGTCGATATCCTTGAGGCCCTGTTCCAGATCGCTGTCGCGGACGGGTCGTATCACGACGGCGAGGATGCTTTCCTCGCCCATGTCGCCGATGAATTCGGGCTGGATGACGCCTGTTTCCGCATTGTCCGGTCGCGGCTCGTCGAAGGCGCGCCGCGTGACCCCTACGATGTTCTGGGCCTGACGCGCGGTGCCAGCAAAGACGAGGCGCGCAAGGCCTGGAAGGCACTGGTCCGCGACAGCCACCCCGACGTGATGCAGGCGCGCGGCGTCCCACCCGAGGCGATGAAGCTTGCCGAACGCCGGATGCAGCTGATCAACGAAGCCTGGCGCGAAATCTCGGCAAAGGAAGCCGCGTGAGCCCGGTCCGTGGCCTGCGCCTCGCCACCTACAACGTCGAGTGGTTCAATGCGCTGTTTGACGACCGGGGCCGGCTTCTGGCCGACAACGGCAACTCGGCGCGCTACAAGACCACCCGTGCCGAACAACTGGGCGCGCTCGGCATCGTGTTCTCCGCGATGGATGCCGATGCGGTGATGATCATCGAGGCCCCCGACACCAACGGTCGGCGGTCCACCGTCACCGCGCTGGAAAACTTCGCGCGCCAGTTCGGCCTGAGGGCGCGCAAGGCGCTGATCGGCTATCCCTCCGACACCGAGCAGGAGATCGCCTGCCTTTACGACCCAGACCGCCTGACCTTGCAGCACGACCCGCTTGGCACCCCGTCCACCACCCATGGCTCGACCGAGGCGCCGCGCTTCGACAGCACCTTTCGCTACGACCTTGACGCCGACCGGGTGAGCGAGACGATCCGTTTCTCAAAGCCGCCGCTGGAACTGGCTGCCACCACATCGGGCGGAACGCTGCTGCGCATGATCGGGGTGCATGCGAAATCGAAGAACCCCTACGGCGCGAACGGGCGCGAGGCGCAGATGCGCCTGTCGATCGAAAACCGCCGCAAGCAGTTGGCGCAATGCCTCTGGCTGCGTCAGCGGGTCGATGCGCATCTTGAGGCCGGCGACAGCCTTGTCGTAATGGGCGATTTCAACGACGGCCCCGGCATCGACGAGTTCGAAAAGCTGTTCGGCCATTCCGGGGTCGAGATCGTGCTTGGCACCGGCGATGCGACACCGCTGTTCGACCCCCACGCCGCCATGGCGCTGCAAAGCCGGGTCGGCCTCGCCCCCACCACGGCGCGCTTCTACATCGCGCCGCAGAAACGGTTTTTCGAGGCGCTCCTTGATTTCATCATGGTGTCGCCCGATCTTGCGGCACTGCGTCCGGACTGGCGCATCTGGCACCCGTTCAACGACCCCGGCGTCATGGCGGTGCCTGAACTGCGCGAGGCGCTGTTGCAGGCTTCCGATCATTTCCCTGTCACGATAGATTTGCCTCAGCTGGTTTGAAATCGAAAGGCGGCATCCCCATGTTCGATTCCATGAAACAGATCCTCGCCATCGCCCTCACCGCAGCACTTGCCACCGGCCCGGTCCTCGCTCAGGACACGGCACCTGAGCCCGAGGCCGAAAGCGAAGGCTTCAGCCTGATCGAGGAAGGCTTCAACCTGATCCTGCGCGGCTTCATGACCGAGGTGGAACCGGCGCTGGACGAAATGGGCAAGGCGCTGGAGGAAATCCGCCCCGCGATCGAGGAGTTGGGACCGAAGTTCCGCGAGTTGATCACGATGATCGGCGATTTCAGCAATTATGCCGCGCCGGAAATGCTGCCGAACGGCGACATCATCATCCGCCGCACCGCGCCCCTTCCCGACGCCCCGCCCGCCGAGCCCGCCCCCGCACCGGACGGCGGGATCGACCTTTAAGCCGCGCGCCGTCAGCCGCGACCTCAACCACGCGCCGCCCGGATCAGATCGAGAATGTCCTTCGCCGCCGCCGGGATGTTGGTGCCCGGCCCGAAGATCGCCTTGACCCCGGCATCATAAAGGAACTGATAGTCCTGCTGCGGAATGACCCCGCCGCAGATCACCAGAATATCCCCCGCCCCAGCCGCGTTCAGCGCCTCGACCAGCTTTGGTGCCAGCGTCTTGTGGCCCGCCGCCTGCGACGAGATGCCGATCACATGCACGTCGTTGTCGATGGCATCCTGTGCCGCCTCTTCCGGCGTCTGAAAAAGTGGCCCGACGTCAACGTCAAAACCGATGTCGGCAAAGGCAGTGGCGATGACCTTGGCACCACGGTCATGACCGTCCTGGCCCATCTTCACCACCAGCATCCGGGGCCGCCGCCCCTCGGCGTCGGCAAAGGCCTCGACATCCTTCTGGATCGCCTCGAACCCGGCGTCCCCCTCGTAGGCGGCGCCATAGACCCCGGCGAGGGTCTTGACCTCGGCCCGGTGGCGGCCGAACACCTTTTCCATCGCCATGCTGATCTCTCCCACCGTGGCGCGTGCGCGCGCGGCGTCTACCGCCGCTTCCAGAAGGTTGCCGCCCTCGGTTGCGCGGCGGGTCAGTTCGGTCAGCGCCGCCTCGACGCCGGCGGCATCACGTCCGGCGCGGATCGCGGTCAGTTTCGCCACCTGCGCCTCGCGCACTGCGACGTTGTCGATGTCGCGGATCTCGATCGCGTCCTCTTTCTCCAGCCGGTATTTGTTGACCCCGACGATCACTTCTTCGCCCCGGTCGATCATCGCCTGACGGCGGGCCGCCGATTCCTCGATCCGCAGTTTCGGCATGCCGGACGCGACCGCCTTGGTCATCCCGCCCATCGCCTCGACCTCTTCGATGATCTTCCACGCCTCGGTTGCCATCTGGTCGGTCAGGCTTTCGACGTAGTAGCTGCCCGCCAGGGGATCGACGACATGGGTGATCCCGGTTTCTTCCTGCAAGATCAATTGGGTATTCCGCGCGATGCGGGCTGCGAAATCGGACGGCAGTGCAATGGCCTCGTCCAGCGCGTTGGTGTGCAGGGATTGCGTGCCGCCCAGCACCGCCGCCATCGCCTCATAGGCGGTGCGCACGACGTTGTTGTAGGGGTCCTGTTCCTGCAAGCTGACGCCCGAGGTCTGGCAATGGGTCCGCAGCATCAGGCTTGAGGTTTTCTTCGCACCGAAGCCTTCCATGATCCGGTGCCACAACAGCCGCGCAGCGCGCAGCTTTGCCGCCTCCATGAAGAAGTTCATCCCGATGGCGAAAAAGAACGACAGCCGCCCGGCGAAATCATCCACGTCCATGCCGCGGGCAATCGCGGTGCGGACGTATTCGCGCCCGTCGGCCAGCGTGAAGGCCAGCTCCTGCACGAGGTTCGCGCCCGCCTCCTGCATGTGGTAGCCCGAGATCGAGATCGAGTTGAACTTCGGCATCTCGGCCGCGGTATATTCAATGATATCCGCCACGATCCGCATCGAGGGTTCGGGCGGATAGATGTAAGTGTTGCGGACCATGAACTCCTTGAGGATGTCGTTCTGGATGGTCCCCGACAAGGCCGCGCGGGGCACGCCCTGCTCTTCGCCCGCCACGATGAACGAGGCCAGAACTGGTATAACAGCGCCGTTCATCGTCATGGAAACGCTGACTTTTTCCAAAGGTATCCCGTCGAACAGGATCTTCATGTCCTCGACGCTGTCAATCGCCACCCCGGCCTTGCCGACATCGCCCACGACACGCGGATGGTCGCTGTCATAGCCGCGGTGGGTGGCAAGGTCGAAGGCCACGCTGACCCCCTGCTGGCCCGCTGCCAGCGCCTTGCGGTAAAACGCATTCGACGCCTCGGCGGTGGAAAACCCCGCGTATTGCCGGATCGTCCAGGGCCTGCCCGCATACATCGTCGCCCGCACGCCACGGGTGAACGGGGCCGCCCCCGGCACGCCGCCAAGATGCGTGAGCCCCTCGGTATCAGCGGCGGTGTAAAGCGGCTTGACGGCAATGCCTTCCAGCGTATTCCACGTCAGGCTGCCCGGTGAGGCGCCCTTCAGTTCCTTCGTGGCCAGCGTTTCCCAGGCCTTCAACTCGTCGGTCATCTTGCACTCCGCTTCGAGGTGACGTCGCACCCCTTTGGATTTTGCCGCGCTTGCCCTATATCGGGATCACAGAGAGGCATCATGCACCCCATTTACGCGCTTGTTTTCGCAACACTTCTGCCCGCCGCCGCCGTGGCGCAGGACACTGTCGCATCCGACGCCACCGAAACGTCCGCCGAAACGTCCACCGAAACCGCGGTCGAACCGGCGGCGACCTTCGGCCCGCAACCCGCGTCCGACGTGTCGTTTGACGCCCAGCTTTACGTCAAGCGCCCCGTCGTGGTCTTTGCCGACAGCCCGAACGACCCGAACTTCACCCGCCAGATGGAGCTTCTGGCCCGCGCCTATGGCGATCTGGATGAGCGCGACGTCGTTCTCGTCACCGACACCGACCCGGCCGCACGCAGCGAATGGCGCCTGAAACTGCGCCCGCGAGGCTTTTCCCTTGTCATCATGGACAAGGACCTGCGCCCGGTCGTGCGCAAGCCCCTGCCTTGGGACGTGCGCGAGATCACCGCCGCCATCGACAAGATGCCGCTCCGTCGGACCGAAATCCTGGAACGCAACCCGGCCGGACGCTAAGGCACGCGCAGTATCCCCAAGGCCAGAAGGCATCACTCGAATTCCAGGATGATGTCGTCGACCCTGAGGCTTGCCCCCGCGCTGGCCTTGACCGCCTTCACCACGCCCCGCCGTTCCGCCTTGAGGATGTTTTCCATCTTCATCGCCTCGACCGTGGCCAGCGCCTGCCCCTCCTGCACCTCTTCGCCCACCTCGACCGTGATCCGCACCACCAGACCCGGCATCGGGCAGAGCAGGTACTTCGACGTATCCGGCGCGGCTTTCTCCAGCATCAGCCCGGCCAGCGCGTGCTGACGCGGCGTGCGGACATGAACCTTGAGGTCAGCCCCCCTGAGCCGCATCCGGAACCCCATCGGGATCTTGCCGATCTTGATCGCCAGCGTCTCGCCATCGATCCAGAGCCGGGCCAGCGGCTGGCCCGGAGTCCAGTCACTTTCGACGCGCAGTTTTTCGCCATCTGCGAAGGTGATGGTCGACCCGTTCGGATCAGCGTCAACCGTCACCGCGTGTTCGGTGCCCTGCACGCTGACCACCCAGTCATCGCCAACCCGGCGGGTGTGGTTGTCCATCGTGCCGGAAATGCGGGTGCGACGGATCTCGGCCACGCGGTTCATCGCGGCGGCTGCTGCCGCCACCCGGCGCACCACGTCATCGCTTAACGTCGCGCCCTTGAAACCATCGGGGTATTCCTCGGCGATGAAAGCCGTGGTGATATTGCCCGACTGAAAGCGCGGATGGTCCATCACTGCGCCCACGAAGGGCAGGTTGTGGCCGATGCCCTCCACCTCGAACGTGCGCCCAGGTGCACAGCTTGGCGATCATCGGGTCGTAGAACATGCTGATCTCGCCGCCCTCGTAGACGCCGGTATCGTTGCGCACGATGCCGGTCGCCGTCGCGCCCTCCACCGGCGGGCGATAGCGGGTCAGCCGACCGATCGAGGGCAGGAAGTTGCGGTAGGGGTCTTCGGCGTAAAGCCGGCTTTCCATCGCCCAACCGTTGATCTTCAGGTCTTCCTGTTTGAACGGCAGAGCCTCGCCATAAGCGACGCGGATCATCTGTTCGACGAGATCGACGCCCGTAATCAGTTCGGTAACGGGATGTTCGACCTGAAGCCGGGTGTTCATTTCCAGGAAATAGAAGTTGCGCGACCCGTCGACGATGAATTCCACCGTCCCGGCGCTGGTGTAACCGACAGCGCGCGCGAGGGCGCAGGCCTGTTCGCCCATCGCCTTGCGCGTCGCCTCGTCAAGGAAGGGCGATGGCGCCTCTTCGATCACCTTCTGGTTCCGGCGCTGGATGCTGCATTCGCGCTCGTGCAGGTAGACGGTATTGCCGTGCTTGTCGGCCAGCACCTGAATTTCGATGTGGCGCGGTTGCGTGACGAACTTCTCGATGAAGATGCGGTCGTCGCCAAAGCTGGCGGCCGCCTCGTTCTTCGACGACTGGAAGCCCTCGCGCGCCTCGGCGTCATCCCAGGCGATCCGCATGCCCTTGCCGCCACCGCCCGCCGATGCCTTGATCATCACCGGATAGCCGATCTGGGTGGCAATCTTGACCGCCTCCTCGGCATCGGCGATCAGGCCCATATGGCCCGGCACGGTCGAAACCCCCGCCTCCATCGCCAGCTTCTTCGAGGTGATCTTGTCGCCCATCGCCTCGATGGCCGGGCTCGGCGGGCCGATAAAGACCACGCCTGCAGCTTCAAGAGCGGCCGCAAAGTTCATGTTTTCGCTCAGAAATCCGTAACCTGGATGTACCGCTTCTGCCCCCGTCGCCTTGATCGCGGCCATGATCTTGTCGATCACGATATAGCTTTGCGCCGCCGGGGACGGGCCGATATGCACCGCCTCGTCGGCCATCGACACATGCAGCGCGTTGCGGTCGGCATCGGAATAGACGGCGACCGTCTTGATCCCCATTTTGCGTGCAGTCTTGATCACGCGACAAGCGATTTCGCCCCGATTGGCGATCAGGATCTTCTTGAACATACGGTCCCCCCGGAACGAACGGCTATGCGGAAAAGAAAAGGACCACCCGGGCGGTCGGCCCGGATGGTCCTTGATGATGCGTCAGCCCGCCCGAAGGCGGTCAGATCAGTAGCAGGGCGGCAGGCCCAGCTGGATGCCACAGGTGGCCGCACCGGCAAGACCGCCGAGTGCCGCGCCAGCGACCATGTTTTCATCCATTGCGTCCGCGATTGCGGCACCGGCAACAGCACCGGCCACGCCGCGCGACGTGGGGTCCTGCAGGCACCCGGCCAGCGGAAGAATGAGAAGGGGAAGAAGGATAAGCGACTTGCGCATGACAGACTGCCTCGTTGGTTTGTTGTTATTGCCCGCGACTTTAGCGCAAACCAGCGGAAATTGAAGCGGAAACTCGTGGGAACCGCGCCGACCGAAGCGCCTTCGGCAGAACCCCGCCGGTCGGATGCCTGCGGAAAGGATGTCGGTCCGGCCTGGGACGGACCGGACCGACGGGAAGGGGAAGGGGTACACAGGTCGGAACGCAGGGAACGGCTCGGCCGATCACCTGCAAGGGAAGAATGCAACGCCGCAAAGCCCGTGGCAATTCCTTCACCGCCAGCCGAAGCGAGCTTGGCAGAACCCTGCCGGAAAGGGATTGCGATCAGCGGCTTCATGCCTATTCGTCCTCGTCTTCCCAGTCATCGTCAGACAGCAACGGCGCATCCGGCGCGAACACCGCCGGGAAGGCGGCCTCGGCGCGCGCCACATCGATCTTCAGAAGTGCCTCATAGCTTGCCGGATCGAACGGATCTTCGGCCGGCACCACCTCGCGCCCGAAAAGCCAGCTCAGCCGGCCGGCATCCAGATTGCCCCGCTCGAAAGGTTCGTCACCGAAGTGCTGCCAAAGCGCCGCCATGAAGCCCTCGTCGGCCTTGCGGTCAGCCTGCTTGCGGTCCTTGAACCGTTCGCGCTTGATCAGCTTGGTCGCGCCTTCCTTCACGTTGGCGCGGCGGATGGTGAACTGGAAATCGGTTCCGGGCAGTCGCCCCGGAAAGCCACGGTGTTTCAGCATGGTGTGTGTCTCCTGGCCAGAGCGGC
>LNFM01008092.1_pt1 | contig 17834 bp, 21 predicted proteins | sample 596031 | NCBI WGS metagenome assembly LNFM01 (sample SAMN04254537, study PRJNA301005) | activated carbon metagenome | isolation source: dual media filters at the Ann Arbor, Michigan drinking water treatment plant | place: USA: Ann Arbor | reverse complement strand
CATTTGCCGCCCGCCTCCTGCCAGACGCGATGCAGCGTCGGCCATTCGGAGGAGGACATGCAGACGTAGCAGGCGCCCTTGGTGACCGAGAGCATGTTGGCCAGGGCCGGCCGCAGGAAGTCGGCGAAGTCAGCACCCAGCGCATCGTTCGCGATGGTCATGCGCGCCGCGGTGCCGCCCACATACGCAACATTATACGGAGGGTCTTGCCACGCCATATCCGCCAGATGGCCGGCGCCGAGGGCACGCTGCACGTCGGCCAGATTCGTCGCGTCGCCACACAGCAGGCGGTGCTCGCCGCAGCGCCAGAGGTCGCCGGCGCGGGTGACCGGAACCACCGGCGGCGGAGGTGCCTCGTCAGCATCGTCGCCGAGGCCGGCATCGGCAGCGGCCAGCAGCCGGTCCAACTCCATGCCGGAGAAGCCCAGCACGTCGAGGTCGACCACCGCCTCGTCGCGGATGCGGGCGATCTCGGCTGCGAGCAGCGCCTCATCCCAGCCCGAGTTCAACGCGATCTGGTTGTCGGCCAGGCGCAGGGCACGCGCCTGCGCCGGGGACAGATGGCCGAGCCGCAGAACAGGCACGTAGGCGAGGCCCAGTTGCTTGGCCCCCATGACGCGACCGTGGCCGGCGATCAGCACACCCTCGGCGTCGACCAGGACCGGATTCACGAAGCCGAACTCGGCGATGGAGGCGGCGATCTGCGCCACCTGGGATGGCGAGTGCGTGCGCGCGTTCTCGGCGTAGGGGATCAGCGCCGCCACCGGCAGGGCGGAGACGACGAGATCAGGCTGCATCGGCGGTGACCTCCTGCCTCGCCGCGGCCACGGCATCGTAGTCGCGCCCATCATCGGCCAGCGTCACCGGCAGATCGGGATGCAGCATCCGCCAGCGCGCCACGGCCAGGTCGACATAGGCCGGCGCCAGCTCGATCGCGCGGACCAGCCGCCCCGTGCGCTGGCCGGCGAGGATGGTGGTGCCGGAGCCGCCGAAGGGCTCGAACACGACGTCGCCCTCGTCGGTGTAGGTGCGCATCAGGAACTCCGGCAGCACCACGGGGAACACCGCGGGGTGCTCCGTCTCAATGCCGCGGCCCTTGTGGCGGGTCAGCCGCAGCACGTTGTCGGGGATGCGGAAGTCCTGCACCGGCAGGCCCGCATGCTGGTATTCCGAGATGGTCCCGTCGGCCGCGCGCAGCCCGCTCCCCTTGTTCGGCGTGCCGGCCCATTTGCAGGGCACGATCTTGTTCGCCTGGCGGGCCTGGCGGTTGAAGTGGAACACGAACTCGAAGGCTGGCGCGAGGCGGCCGTTCCAGTCGCCGGGCAGGCCGGGCCCCTGGTCCCAGGTGTATAGCCCAAACCGGCGCCAGCCGCGGGCGCGCATCCAGTCGAGCCAGCCGGACCAGTAGGGGATCCATTCGCTGTCGCGGTGGATCAGGCCGAGATTCACCAGCACCTGGCCGTCCGGGCGCATGGCCGCGTCGAGGTGGTGGAACACGCCCTGCATCAGCGCATCCCAATCGTTGCCGCCGCCGGTGGTGTAGTTGCGCTGGTTGCCGTAGGGCGGCGAGGTGAACAGCAGCGCGGCGCGCTCCTCGCCCATGACGCGCGCCACGCTGGCGGCGTCGGTGCTGTCGCCGCAGAGCAGGCGATGCTCGCCGAGCAGCCAAAGGTCGCCAGGGCGGGTGACGACCTGGCGCGGCGGAACCGGATCGGCATCCGCGGGATCCTCCGCCGTCTCCTCCGCACCCGCCGCGCCAGCCGCACCGCTCCCCTCGCGGGCGCGTCGCCGTCGGACACGGCATCTCCAGCCGCCGCGAGGATGTCCGCGAGCTCATCCGCCGAGAAGCCGAGCGCGGCGAGGTCGATGTCGATGTCCTGCGCCGCCTGCACCGCGGCGAGCGCATCCCGCAGAAGCGCCTGGTCCCAGGTCGCGTTCTCCGCAATGCGGTTGTCGGCGAGCCGCAGCGCCTCCTTCTGCGCCGCGGACAGGTGCCGCAGCACGATCACCGGCACCTTGGCCATGCCAAGCGCCGACGCGGCCTCAAGCCGGCCGTGGCCGGCGATCAGCACGCCGTCCTCGTCCACCAGCAGCGGATTGGTGAAGCCGAAGGCCAGCATGCTGGCCTTGATCTGCTCCAGCTGCCCGGCGCTGTGCACGCGGGCGTTTCCGGCATGCGGGCGCAGCTCCGCCACCGGACGCAGCAGGATCTTCGCCGCCATCCAGGGGAGCGTCATGGAGCCATCCGAGGTCAGAGGTGGGGTGCGATAAATCGGGCACGGCCGCCCGATTTCCCCGCCCGATTTATCGAGCAGGCGGAGCGAGCCGATCGGCGACCTCCAGCAGCAGCGCGTTCATCTGCTCCTGCAGGATGGTCTGCACGAGATGCGGATCGCGCCCGATCTCGGCGGCAATCAGCCCCGACACGCGCGCCGGCCAGTTCAGCACCGCATCGCGCATGCCGGCGGCAAACTCATCGATGCGATGGTCGGCGGTGGCGACATCCAGCAGCCGCCCCTTCTCCTGGTCCAGCGCGAGGCGCTGAGCTTCGACGCTGAGGGCCAGGCGGGCCAAAGCGAGCCGCTCGATCGCGGTTGTCTCGGCCGGCGAGGCCAGCGGCGAGCGGCCGGGCGTCGCCGTGGCCAGCATGTCCTGGCGAACCCGCACAACATCCCAACTGCCATCGGCGTCGCGGCTGATACGGCCGGCGCGCTCGGCCTTCAGGATGGAGGTATGGTTGAGCCCGAGGCGGCGAGCCAATTCCCGGGCGGAGTTGGTGCGTTCCGTCATGGGTATCTCCGGCAATGGGATCGCCTGGCGAGCAGCCCGGTGCCTGGGCCGGTGCCTGGGTCCCGCGAGGGCACCAGCCGCAGGCGCGACAAAGCGTCGATTTATCAATGCGTTGCTGGGCGAAATCGCCGCCCGTGGTGCCCGGTGGTGCCCATAATTTTTGTCTGGCGCTAGCGATGTTGCGCGCTTCCGCCCCCCGCATACAGCGGGGCCAGGAAGGACCCTGCGGCTCGAGAGCCACTGTGGCTGATCAGGGGGCGAGTGGCTCAGGAGCCACCGGCAGCAGCCGCAATTCAACGACTGTCGAGAGAGTACCCCATGTGAGTTTCAGGCATCAACGCGACATTCTTTCGCTGCGCTTCCTTCTTCCCGACTTCTTTGGCCAGAAAAGGCTGATAACGTTACCCCATGAGCAATCCGCCGATTCGCAGCACGGGACGCGTCCAGCGGTTCGGCAACAAGGACACAGCGAAGAAGCAGAGCGTCGTCGTCGACTATCTGGCCGCATACCTTCGGGTTATGTCCAAGCAGCCTTTTCATCTGGCCTACGTCGACGCCTTTGCTGGGTGCGGCGCCCGTATCGACGCCGCTGATCAAGAGACAGCCCAATCCGGTTTCGCATTCGATGCGCCGGTCTCGCAGCCAAAGGCTGGGACGGCACTGGAAGCGATGCGGCTGAAGCCCGGTTTTCATAGATGCGTCTTCGGAGATTTAAACGCCCGTCACCTCGCGGCGCTCGGGCAGCGCATTTCCGAAGCACGCGCGGCCGGCGAGGATCTTCCGGAAACTGTTCTTCTGCCCGTTGATGCCAATGAACTCGTGCGCCGAGAGTGCGAGTGGCTGGCAGGCAACAGCAATCGGCGGGCGGTTATGTTCCTCGACCCATACGGAATGCAGGTAGAATGGGGCACCCTCCAAACTATCGCCGCGTGCCCTCAAATTGACCTTTGGTTGTTGCTTCCAACAGGTATCGCGATCAACCGGCTTCTACCTTGGAAACGTGCGCAGCACCCAAAATGGGCTGAAAGAATGGATGCATTCTATGGGTCTCATGATTGGCGCGATGCTTTCACGACCACTGACCGGGACTTGCTGGGTGTCGAGCGTCAGCTGCGCTCTTCGGACCTCGATGGTATCGTTCGTTTCACGATGGAGCGCTTAGGATCGCTGTTCGGCGGAGGCCTCTACCCTCACGCCCTCGGCCTCAAGTCTGGTCGCCATCAGGCCTATCATCTCGTATTTGCGAGTTCATCAAAACGAAATCAGGTCTGGGAAATCGCGCACAAAATCGCCGGCCACCTGATGCGAAAAGCTCAAGCGGGCAGCTGATCCCATGTCTCGCCGTCAAGGTGCCGGCCGGCAGCCTTCTTCGTAACTCGAACCAGTGGCGTACCGCCAAGGGTGCGTGCCCCGGATGTGAGCCCGGGTGCAGGAACCCAATTGCCCCATTGCTTGAAATGGAATGGCACTCGGGCGTCTACACACTGGTCACGGAGCGCACGAAACCATTCTGGGTCAGAGGGGCGAGCACGATGCCCGCTCTCGCCGCCAGCGATGACCCAGTGGATGTGGGGTTTCAACCAAGCAGAAATTTCTAGCCGTCCGAGGAGAGGCTCGCACGAGAGAAAGCGAACGTGCGCTGGCACTGCGGCCAGCTGAGGGAGACGCCGTTCAGCCCATGCCTGCGTCTCTACTGTGGTCCCCAGCCATACATTTGTCGGCCAGTCTTTGCCCCAAGGCGCCAGGGCGGCCGCACGGTCCGGGCGTTTGGTCAGGAGCAGCCAATCGAGCCTAGGCGTTTCGCTGATCAGCGCTGCCAGCTTGGCACGCCATTCGTCGAGTTCGCGCCGATCTTCGAAGACGTCGGCCATGCTGGCGCAAAACACGCGGTGCCGACGCCCGCTGGACTCCGCCTCGCGATTCCAACGCTTCGGCTCGGCCCAGTGCGCGTCGCCGAAGAACCGGCGCGGTGCTTGCGCTCCCCATACAGCGGCGCCCACCCGCTTCGCCCACGCCTCCGCGTAGCAATGCTTGCAAGCCGGCGACACCTTCACGCATCCCCACCAGGGATTGAAGGTATGGTCTGTCCACTCGATGCGGCTATTTTTGGCCAACTGCCTACCCTCTCGATTCTCTGTGTTTACAATCTGTTCTCATATTTTCCTAGCGCGGTTTCGCGGCGCTTGGTGGCCTAATCCCTCGAACCAGCCCGTAGTGGCTTGCCAGCACGCTCAGCGCCGCCACCAGCATCCCCTGCGCCTGCGTCGCCGGCACTGTCCGGCCACCCCAGCCCTGCCGCATCGCCCATTCCCGGACCGAGCACTCCAGGCCGACGACGTGCCAGACGCAGCTCCCGGCGGCGCTGTCCGAGCCGCCGAGCACCTCCATGGCGGATGCGACCCTGTCCCTGGCCGCGATCTGCTGTTCCGTGATGCAGTCGCCTCCGCCGCCTACGATCCGGATCAGCGGCATGGCGCGCAGGCCGTCCAGCATCGCGGACCGGAACTGACGCCGGAAGGTCCCGCCCGCCTCGAACATTTCGGCGGTGATGGTGCCGTTGGCCTGCATGGCGCCAAGCGTGTCCATGGCGCGACGATGCTGCACGGGTGTGCCGGTCTCGGGATCCGCCGTCCGCTCGGCCTCTCCGAAGCCGCCATGCTGCAGCCGCCACTTCGACGGCTTGGACAGATTCTCGCGCTCCGACTTGGTGCGGCTCTGCTTGCGCTTAACGGCCATGCTCGGTGCCTCCGGTCCGCCGACCCCAAAGCCGGGTCGCTTCGTTGGTGATGGCCTGGCGGAGCCAGGGGTCCTGGATGGCTTCGATCGGCAGGACCGCGACGCCCTGCTCGTGCCAGACGCGGCGGCGCATGTCGTCGAGTTCCACGTCGGTGGTCGGGCTGCGTCCACGGTCCAGGCAGGACCGCAGCGATGCCGGTGCGCCGAACAGCCTCATGCGCGGTCTTCCCGGGCGGCGGTGGCCCAGAGCAGCAGAGCGATGGCATCGGCTTCGTTGTCGTCAGCCGGCCGGAAGCCCCGCGCCTTGATCGCCGAGACCATGGCGGCCTTGTCGGCGTTGCCGCGGCCGGTGGCAAAGCGCTTGATCGTCCCGACCGGCACGCCCTCGTAGGGCACCTCATGCTCCTCGCACCACGAGGTCAGCGTGCCGAGGAAACCGCCATAGACATGGGCCGCATCGGTGCCGGCATGACGGCGCACCTCCTCAAACACGACGCGGCGGATGCCATGCGCCCGCATGGCGATCTCGACCAGCCAGTCGGTGAAGCGGAGGTAGCGCATGCCACCGCCCTCGAAGCGGCCGGGGCGGAAGGTCTGGATGCCGGAGAGGATGCTGTGGTCGCCCATACGCAGGGCCCAGCCGGTGGTGGTGCCGAGATCGAGGGCAAGGATCGTGTTGCCGGTCTGCCGCAGTGGCGGATCGATGCCGGGCGGCAGGGTTGCGCTGGCGGTGGGCATGGTGAGAGTCGCGGGTGCCATGGTGGTCTCCGAGAGGGGATGATCCTGGTGAGGGTGGCGACGGCGCGGTTCTTGGCGGAGCTCGTCGTCGCTGCCCGGCTATCCGAATGGGTCGGGTTTCCCGGGGTGGTCCACGCGCCCAACCTGGTCGCCCCGGGTGTGGTGTGCGTGCGCTGTTGAGGCGCACACGCACACCCCCCGTAGGGGGGAGGAATTCTTCCCAACTTCCCAACTGCTGGAAGTCTCTGATTTCGTTGGGCAAATTGTAGTTGGGACCGCAAATTGGGTAGTTGGGAATTTCCCAACTGGCCCGGCGTGCAATGCATTGATATTGCTGTGGAATTGAAGTTGAGAAGTTGGGAAAGGGGTGCAGTTGGGAATTCCCAACTGGCAGTTGGGAAGCAGTTGGGATCAGTGCGAATGCGGTCCGAACGGCCATTACGGGGCGTCCTCCCCGGCCTGGTAGACCCACACTTCAGGGTTCTCGACGGGCAGGCAGGCGCCGGTCTGCGGGCACTTGTAGTGGCTCGGCAGGACCGCGGCGGTGGCCGGAAGCACCTCGCCAGTTTCGGGATCAATGTTCTCCCCGTCGATGGGGAAGCGCATCGCCTCGACGCAGAGATAGCCGAATTTGGAGCGGCTGGAGAGCAGACCAAACCGCTTGGCATCGCGGACGAACTTCACCCAGCCCTTGGTGGCAAGGACGCTGACGCGGTCACGGATGGTGTCGACACCGCCAAGGCCGGCTTTGTTCTCGAACTTCTCCGCAAATGACGTTGCGCTATAAAGTCTGCCTGCGAGAGCTTCATCATAGACGAGTTGCAGGATGACGTCGCGCTTGCGGACCCGCTCGGCATCAAGCTTTGCGCCGGCATCCTTCCGCACCAACCGTTCGCCGCGGCGGTCGAACTCGACCCACTGTCCGCCGATCTTGTCGACCAGCATGGACTCGAGGCCGGGACCGTTGCGAAGCTCGACGTGCAGCTCGCGCTCGGTCTTCTCCTCGTCCGGTCGGAACAGAATGATGCCCGAGGTATAGAAACCGCGCAGCGCGCTGGCGCCGGAGAGCGACAGGAAGGGATCGTCCTTGACCTGCTGCTTGCTGAGCTTCTTCGTGTGATGCGCGAGGATGACGCCAGCCTCGGGCGCCACCATGTCGCGCAGCGCTTCGACCCGGCTCTGCAGGAAGAACAGCATCGCCGCGTTGTCATTCTCGCCTTCGCCCGCGGGCCCGCCGTCGAACAGGTTCCGGATGGGGTCGATGCAGATGATGTCGGGCGGCGTATCGGGAAACGCTGTCTGGATCGCGGTGGCGACGAGCGGCACACCCTGCTCGTCGAGCAGCATGCGGAGCTTCGGCGTGACGACCAGCGTCTCGCGGGCCGCGGCAACCACCGCAGGATCAAGCCGCAGCTGCTGCAGGCGCTCGCGCAGGTAGTGGTACTGAATCTCCGCCTGTAGGTAGAACACCCGCAGCCGCCGCGGTGCGGTGAAGCGCAGGAAGGTGGCGCCGGCGGCCGCGTGCACCAGCAGGCTGATCAGGAAGTCGGACTTCCCCACCTTCGGCGCGCCACCCAGGACCAGCAGCCCACCCGGCGTCAGCAGCCGCGGCCCGATCAGGTCGTCCGGCATCGGCGAGGTGTCGTCCAGCAGCGCGCCGAGGGTATGCGCCGGGATGGTCGCTGGCGGCGCCGCAGGGGCCCGCAGGAGGGCTGGGCCGTTGCGCTGCAAGTGCAGGGCCCACAGGCTGTCCGCCTCGGTCCGAAGACGCTCCAGCGGCCATTCCGGACGGAGGCAGGCGGCGTTGTACTGGCAGATGGCCTCCCAACCCTCATCGCCGGTCATCCGGCCGTCATGCACCATGCGGACGTAGTGACCGATGGCGGCGCTGGCGCCCTGAAAGCGGGTCCAGCCATCCTGGGCGCCTTCGCGCACCGACGTGGTCAGCACTGCATCGAGGCTGGGCCGGCCGGTGGTGCCTGCATGCGCGGTGACCGCAAACGCAAGGCATGGCATGGGCGGCATGGCGGCGACGGCGATGGCGAATTCAGCGAGGTCCACCTCGACCAGCGGCCGATGCTCGCGGATGGCGACGAGCCGATGCGCACCGTGCTTGTGATAGAGCGTGCCCGGAACGCGGATGGGCTGGTGCGCCGAGCGGAAATGCAGGTCGCCGCCGACCTTCTCGGCGATCTCCCCGCGCAGGGCACAGAGCCGGGCGAGGTCCTCCCCCTCGGCCGGCTCGGACAGCCGCCACCAGGCATGCAGTTTGGCGGCGCCCTCGGCGGTGCGGCCGCCGCTCTCGACCAGCAGGGTCGGCGCGCCAAGGTGCTGGACCAGATGGGCGAGCTTCGCCGTGATACCGCCGGCGTCGAGGTCGACCACGACCGCTTGCATCTGCCGGACTTGGTCGGCCCGGGCCTGACCCTGCTCGGCGACGGTGCCAGGGATGACATAGACCGCGGTGCCTTCCCGCGCTGCCCAGGCGGCATAGGTAGCGAGCACGGCCGGCGCGGACCGATCCGCTGGCGTCCAGATGTTGTGCGGCCGGGTGTCGAGGCCCTGGCCCTGGTCAACGAAGCCGCGGACCGGGATCAGGCCGTCGCAATAGCCGAACACCACGTCGAGGAAGATGGCGATCTGCTCGACGTCCGGCGCGGTGGCGGCCGGGGCGTCCGGCTGAGGGTCATCGGCCAGGGCAGCGGCGTCGTTGAAGTCCCACCAGGACATGCCGTCCATCATGCCGGCAGCGCCCAGCAGCGCTTGGCCCAGGGGCAGAAGCGGCATTCGAAATGATCGGCCTGGGCGGCGATGCGGGGCAGCAGGTCACCGGCGTCAGTGGCGCGGAGGATGCGGACGGCGCGGTCCGACATGCGCTGGGCCAGGGCCGCATCGAAGGGCACCAGCTCGTGGTGCAGCTCGGCGTTATCCTTGTTGATGGCGGTGAACAGCGCCGGGTTCGCGGCGAGGCCCGGCACCGCCGCATCCATGTAGGCCTGGTAGACAGCGATCTGCGCGGCGTAGACCGGCTTGGCCGCGGCGACGCCCTTGCTGGCGGTCTCCCGCCAGGCCTTAGCATTCATGGTCTTGCATTCCCACAGCGCCGGGAACGCCATGCCGGGGATGTCGGGGCCGTCGGCAAGGATACCGTCGACATGTCCGCGGATCCGGCCACCGGCCACCGCGAAGCCGAACTGCTCCCCGGCGTCGCCGCCGCCGCGCCGGGTGTAGAGGTCGAAGCCGGCGCCGCGCAGCCAGGCGACCGCCACGTCCTCCAGGGCGTGGCCGATGCCGAAGATCCGCAGGAGCCGGCCGTTGAAGCCCGCACCCTCGTCCTTGGGCGCCTTCACGAACTCGAACTGCAGCGCCCGTTCGCAGGGATGCCCCAGGCGCGAGCCGCCTAGGTAGGTTCGGGGCGGCGTGGCCGCTTCGCGCGCGACCAGCGCCGCATCGATCGCGGCATTGACCTGTCCGGCGGTCTGGGAGCGGCTGTTGAAGTCGAGCATCAGAACGGAATCTCCGGATTGGCGTCGTCCCGCGCCGAGGCATGCATGGCATCCTGGAAGCCACCGACGGCGACCTCGATCAGGGACAGCACCTGCGGCTCGGACAGGTCCTGCAGCCGGGTCTGCCAGCCGATCTCCGCGAGGATCTCGGCCACGGGACGCATGGTGGCGCGGATCGCCGCCTGCTCCTGCTCGGTCAGATCAACCATGGCGGGCGATCTCCCGGCCAAGCGCGACCAGAAGCCCTGGCAGGACATGGAGCAGAACCAGACCGAGGGACGCGGCTTCTTCCCCGGCACCGGGTCGAACCAGCCAAAGCCACGTGTCGGACGATGGCAGACGGCGCAGGGCTGCACGGGGGCGCGCACCGGGCGTCATGCCGCCCTCGCCATGCCGGCGGGGTCTGCGGCCATCACCAGGCCGCGGATTGTGCTGCGGTTGAACTGAAAGGTCAGCAGCGCCGAGGCCTGGTAGCGGGTCATGCCGAGATCGGCCCGGGCCGCCGGCGGCAGGTGGCTAAGCTGCTTGTCGGTCGGCGCCTCGCGCAGCCAGCGCCGGCTCTTGTGGGCGCTCTCGTCCGTTTCGTGCTCGTTCAGCCAGTCATCGGCGGCCGCCAGGCAGATCATCCGCTCGCCGATCGCCAGCAGGCGAGAGCGCTGACCCTTGGCGCCACCGACCGCATGCCAGCGGCCGTTAAGGAAGAAGATGCCGCCCCAGCCGTTGAAGCCGTTCGCCACCAGCGCCGCGTCGTCACCGAACAGGTCGCACCACTGGAAGCTGGAGCGCTTCAGCAGGTCGATCTCGGTCATCAGGAAGTCGGAGAGCGGCGCTGCCTCCTGCCCGCGCGGCTCGAAGGCATGGCCGCAGAGCGGGCATTCCATGACGGAGATCGGCACCTCCGCCTCACAGGCGGGGCAGGTCTTGGTCGGTGCCTCACCCTGGCCGGGCTGGCTGTCGAGATCGACATCCTGCTCCAGCGACCCGTGGATCTGCGACGAGGTGCCGAAGTCGAGGATGATGCAGTCGGTCTTGACCAGACCTGGGTGTTCCTCCGGATCCACCGTGCGGAGGCCGCGGCCGACCATCTGGATCATGGTGGATTTGAACGAGCTCGGCCGCAGCAGCACGACGCAGGAGGTCGGCGGGTGGTCCCAGCCCTCGGTCAGGACGGCCACGTTGACGACGACGCGGGCCTCGCCCTTGGCATAGGCCGCCAGTACCGAGCGGCGCTCCCGCCCGGGCATATCGCCGGTCACCACCACGGTGGGGACGCCTGCTGCGTTGAAAGCGGCCGCGACGTGTTCGGCATGGGCGACGGTAGAGCAGAAGATCACGGTCTGCCGATCGCCAGCCTTCTCCTGCCAATGGCGGACTACGGCCTCGGTCACCGGCACCGTGTCCATGACGCGGGCGACCTCGCCCATGTCGAAATCATCGCCGGCGCGCCGCACCTGCCGCAGCTCGTCCTGCACCCCGACATCGATGACGAAGGTCCGCGGCGGCACCAGATGGCCGGAGCGGACCAGCTCACCAAGCCGGATCTGGTCGGCGACGTTGGAGAACACCTGCCGCAGCCCCTTGCGGTCGCCGCGGTTGGGGGTGGCGGTGACGCCGTAGATCTGGCAGTCCGGATTGCGGCGCCGGGCTTGGTCGATGATGCGCTGGTAGCTGTCGGCAATGGCGTGCTGCGCCTCGTCCACCACCAGCAGGTCGAGCGCCGGCATCTCCTGGAGGTTGGCCGGGCGGGTCAGCGTCGGCACCATGGCGAAGGTGACTTGGCCAGCCCAGGACTTCTCCGTGGCGTCCACCACGGAGGTGGTGATGCCCGGGTTCACCCGGCCGAACTTGCCGCGGTTCTGCACGGTCAGCTCGTCGCGGTGGGCCAGGACCAGCGCCTTGGCATCGGAGCCGGCGATCTGCGCGCCGACCGCGGCAGACAGCATGATCGTCTTGCCGGCGCCGGTCGGGGCGACGCCGAGGGTGTTGCCGTGCTCGTCGAGCGCCTTGAGGCTGCGCTCGACGAAGAGCTTCTGGCGGGGGCGGAGCATCATGGTTCGGTACGTCTCCCCTCAGCGGGCCCAGGTCGGGCGGGGATCGGCGCCATTGGCCGGCGGTGCCGCGTGACTGGCCGCGGCCGCCGTCGGGAAGGCTCCCTGCGCGACCGGTGCCGGAGCCGCCTGCGGGGCGTAGCGCGCCGCCGCCATGGCGTGCTGGCCCATCGCCGCCGCGTAGTCCCGGTGGTCGGGGGTCACCGCCATCCGGATCTCATTCTTGGCCTCGCCATTGGCGTCGGTGCCAAGATCGATGCGGGCCAGGAATTCGAGGCCTTCGAGGTCCGCAAAGCTGCTGATCCGGCGCGCCGCCTGCGCCTGCGGCGAGACATCCTTGTCGGAGATGCCGCGGGCGGAGTTCAGCATGCCCCGCACGAAGCCGCGGCCCATATTGGCCCACTCGGGACCCTTCGGGCTGTAGAGCCCGATCAGGGTGAAGACCTTGCGCTTGGCGTAGGGGCCTTCCAGCACGGTGAATTCGCCGTTCAGATAGACGGCGCCGGTGCTGCCGCGGGTGGCATAGCCGCCGACCCAGCCCTGGCTGGGATCGTCGAAGCCACCCGGGCGGATGGTCAGCCGCACCTTGGCGATGGTGCCCTTGGGCATCAGCGCGGCGTTCTGCGAGGCGTCGTTGTAGTCGTTCCAGGAAGCCATGGGGATGCTCCGTTCGTCAGGCGATGGGGGTGCTGATGGGGGCGGCCAGCGCGAGGCGCTCGGCAATGGGTCGGGCGGGGCCGCGGATCTTCTCGAACAGCCGGCCGAGATGCGGCGGCTCGATCAGATCAAGCCGGCCGCTGCGGTCTTTCGCGGGATAGCCCCAGGGGTTCAGCGTCTGGCAGATCAGCGAGCGCTGGAGCTGGCCGGCCTCGTCCTTGATTGCCGCCAGCGTCAGCACCTCATCGACGATGCCGGGCAGCTCGAGGCCGGTCTTGCTGCCGTCGATCTGCGGGCTGAAGACCTTTCGGTTGAAGTCGTCGAGCTTCTCATCGAGGATGCCGACGAAGATGATGTTCTTGCCGCGGGTATGCTGGAGATGCGTCAGCCAGCCGATCATCTCGCGGCCATGCAGGCCGTAGGCGCCGCGGATGTCGGGCTTGCCGGTCTTCTCGGCGAAGGCCTCCGGCTGGCCGCGGCACCACTGGAAGCAGAGCCGGCCGGCGACGGTGATGCTGTCGATGAACACCGTCTCGTAGCGGCCGAGCAGGGCCGGATCGCCGAAGCGCTCGCAGACCGCGGCGTAATGCGCCGGCGAGTAAGGCTGGTCGTCGCGCAGCGCCGGGTTCGGCCCGCCGATGAAGGCGGCGAAGTCGCGGCATTCCTGCCAGGTGCGTGGCCGGATGGTGTCGCCGGTCCAGCCTTCGACCGCCAGGTCGCCCGCCTCGAGGTCCATGAAGATCGTCGTCGAGGCCAGCAGGGTCCACAGCAGGCTGGTCTTGCCCTGGCCACTGCCGCCGAAAATGGCCGCCTTGATGCCACGCTGCTCGGCCAGCCGCTCATCCGCCGAGATGATCCGGAAGCCGCGCTCGGGGGCCTGGGTGAAGGGCGCGCTCATGCCGCAGCACTCGGCACTGCGGGCGGAAGCAATACCGCCCGCTGTGCGGCGGTCAGCGTCCTGGGCCGCGGCCGGACCTCAATCAGGTAGGAGAAGTCGAACTCGCCGTTGCGGCGCTGCAGCAGGTGCGCCAGGCCGGCATTGGCCAGCGACCGGGCACGATCGGCGACCCGCTGCAGCTCGCAGCGATCGGCTTCCGGCAAATCGCTGGTCTCCGGCGCGATAGCCACCGCCAGGAGCCCGCGATGATAGGCGATCCGGTCGCCGGCTGGTGCGACGGCGAACCACCGGGACAGCGTTGCCTCGGTGACCGCCTTCGCGGCGGCGACCGGACGGATGCGGGACACGGCGGCCATCACGCGGCCACCGAGGCCGGCAGGTTGGTACGGGAGGGCTGCATGGCGCCGGCGGCATCACGGGTCTGCGCCGCCTCAAAGGCCTCGATCGCCTCGATACGATAGGCGACCCGGCCGCCGAGCTTGAGAAAGGCCGGCCCCTGGCCGAGCCACCGCCAGCGTTCCAGGGTGCGCGGGCTGAGGCACCAGCGCCGTGCCACCTCCGCCTGCGTCAAATGCTTCACGATCATCAGGGCTTCCCTCGCGTCGGTTCGAACAACCGCGTGGAAGGTCGCCTCAAGGCAGGCAGAAGAACGAGCCAGTGACCGGCAGAAGAACCGGCAGAAATTCGGCTACAGGTCGAAGCCCCAGAGGCCGCCGGTGGATTTCAGGAACGGCTCCAGCTGGGCCCATTTGGCCTTGCCGAAGAAGGTCTGCAGGCTGTGATGATGGGTCAGATCCCGTGCGCGGAGCCGGGTACCATCGTAGAAGGCGTCCACCAGCTGCTTGATGACCTCCTGCTGGGTTTCGCTCCGGAACAGGATCGGCTCACCGCCGTGGATCGACAGCTTGGTGCGGTCTGGCGACAGGACCAGCGGCCCTTGGGCCGGCACCGCCACCCCGCTGAAGCGCGCGGAGAGGATGTCCGGGCTGATGGCCAGTGCGCCCGGCAGAGCCAGCACGTCCTTGACGCCGATGATCGCCGCGCCCGGCACCGCTAGGCCGGCAAGCCGGATTGGCCGCGTGCTGGTCAAGATCAGGCGTGGGCGGGTATGTGGCCGGCTCCTCGCCATCTCCGTGACCCGCTGCAGCACGTCCCGGTCGAAGATCCGGCGGGCGAACCAGACAGACGTGCGGACGGGGTTCTTGCCGAGGCGAACATCTCCAACCTCCCAAAGCAGGTCTTCGACCAGGGCAAAGGGGCGATGGCCCTTCGCCAGATCGAGGCTGCCGATGAGTGCCGATAGGACGGCCTCAACGGCGACCCGCTGCCGCAGCAGGCGTTCACGGGGAACCGGGACCAGCCCGACAGCGGGGCTGAAATACGCCAGGGCGGCGTGCTGGTCCGACCAGATCAGCGAGACCGGCGCATCATCATGATCGGCGAGCGAGGCCGAGACCGTCTCGTGGTCATGCGGGACGAGTAGGCCCGCTGCGATCAGCCGCTTTGCCGGTGCTGGGCAAAGTTCTGCCGCGGCGCCCGACAGGAGGGGCTGCCGCAGTTCCAGAAGTTCCAGCAGGAACCCGACCGCCTCCGCGCCGAGCCCCGCGTGGTCATCAGACATCGCGCAGCAGCTTCCACCTGCGCATGTACTTCTCGCCGATCAGCCGCTCGCGCTCGGTCCGGTCCTTCAGGTCACAGCCTTTCGGCATGGTGATCGTCACTGGCAGCGTCCGGCTGCCGCGAACGCCCGGGACGGCCTGGAAACGAATGCTCAGCCGGACCTGGGTGATCGCATAGCCTTCGATCCCATGCTCCTGGTCCCGGAGGCCCGCTGCCGCTGCCGCCCAAATCGTCTCCTGTGACCCCCGCATGCATTCCACCGTGATGCGGCGGCCCTGGGTGTCGAAGGACATCAGCCGCATCAGCGTGACCCGAACGGACTCGATGTTGTCCTCCGGGTCCCGCGGGAAGTCGAACGGCTCGCGCAGCCGGCTGAGGTCATACTGCCGGATCGGAATGCGCTCCCCTTCAAAAGGAGCGCGCAGGACATGGTCAGCGAAGAGGCGCACCATATCCTCCCGCGTCTCCCGCGCCTGCGCCACGACCTCGATGACGCCGCTGGCCGGCTCGTAGGTGATGGCCGCCTCGATCACCGGCCGGAAGGCCAGGCGATCCAGCCTGCCATCCACGAAAGCTCGCCGGTCGCCTGCGCGCCCCTCGCGATAGATGGCGACCTGGACCAGCTCAGCGTCGGTTCCCTCCTGCGCCGGGCGCGAGCGGTCGCAGATTTCGAGCTCGACGTGCCGGCTGTCGAAGCGGTCACCGATCGCCTTCTTGAAGGCGGCGATCGTCTCGCCATCGTGCGGGACGCTGAGCCCCGGCTGACAGTTGAACCCGTCCCACGTCTTGCCGAAGCGCTTATCGTCGGCGTAGCGGACTTCCTCGGCATGGTTGAAGCCGATCGAGTCATTGAGGAACATCCACAGGGCACGGGCGTGGCTGTTTTCCAGGGCATCCATGTCTCCGGGAGCTTTGGTCACGGCGTAGAGCGCCGTCTCGCCGGCCTCGTCGGCCATGGCGCCGACGCGATCGGCGTCATTCATGACCCGCATGCGCTCGGCGTCGGTCATCGCGCCCACCGCCCGCAGCAGGGGCGCGACGACTTCATTCGCCGCACCCTCCCACACCACGTCGGCAGGCATGACGGCACCGATGAAGCTGAAGTAGGAACGCAGCGACGCCGGCGGCGTGCTGCGGATGAAGTCGGGGACAGTCGGCACGGGGCGCCTTTCGCTTAGACTCGCGCTGGAGTATCCGGCGCTCTGCTAATCGGCGTATCAACCTGAAGTGGCGAACGCAAGCGAAAAGTTACGCGGAACAGCGTATCTCTGTCGGCTCAGCCAAATAGCGTAGGAGGGCCCAGGGTGTCGGTGAGGAGGCCAAGCTTCCGCAGGCGAACCCGAGCCGCTTCGGCAGAAACCTGGAAGCCGGCCATGACTTGGCGCTCAGCCGCTGCGGCCGGGCCTGTCCCGACCAGCGCTGCGCCGTGGATGCCATGGCCAAGCAGGAGGTCAGCAATGGAACGACGCACCGCCGATGCCGGCATGAGGATGGCGCCACTGAAATAGCCGGCTTGCCATTCCATCCAGTCGAACTCACCGGCTCCCATCGTTGTTGCGCGCTTGCAAACGGTCCGCGGCTTGGCGCGCGCCTCCTGGAACAGGTGCGGTGGAGCCGCGAACAGCTGGTCGAAGACGGCCCGATGGTAGAAGGCATGGCCGAGTTCATGGGACAGCGTGGTGCGGAGGCGATTCTCGCGGCGCGGCTCGTTCACTAATCGCTCGGAGATTTTGATCACCGGCTTCTCGTCCGCTAGGAAGTCAGTCAGCCCGTCGACGTCATCGCCTTCCTCCGACAGGTCAACACCCTGATCCAAGTCGCTGGCGTGCCGCTCGACGAGCACGGTGAGGTCGTCTGTCTGGAGCGGATAGCAGATCTCACCACGGTGCTGCTCGAGGAAAGCTGTGACCAGCCGCTCGCAGTCGCGGTCGATCTCCTGCGGCGTGAGATAGAGGCGCTGTGGAAACCGTCCCGATTTGTCAACCGACCAGCTCGCCAAGCCACTATTCCTATTTCGAAAGACTTCTCCGGAAGACCCGGAACGCCTCCGCAACCTTAGCAGGATCCCTCGCCTTGTTGCGCATCTCGTCCGGAATTTTCCCCGCCAAAACGAAGAGGTAACCCTCCTCGGTGCCAAGCACTTTCTCGAACTGCCGAATCAGGTGGTCGGAGGTGGGGCTGCGCCGGTCGTGTTCGATGTCGTTGAGGTACTGCGGGGATATTGGTCCCGTCCCGTCGTCCTTCATGATCGCCATTGCCAGGTCTTTTTGACTGATGCCGCGCTCCTTCCTGGCCTTGACGATGGCCGGTCCAAAGGTGTCCGCACGCGATGTCATCGCCCTTGCATTCCTGTATATCCTAGTCAACGCGGTTTCGCTGATCGGCGTATGCCCGGGAAAACCCGGTTCGTCCAACCGAGTTTTTTCGTTCAAACCGATTCGGTGCCTGTGGCGGTGCTGGGTACCGCCATACCGAAGTTCCGCGCGCTTACGCATCGCTGCTTTTGTTCTCGCGGTGCTACGCTAATCGATTGTTTGTGCTGGTTTTTCTTGCCTGCGGGCCTGATCTTGCCTGCAGCCATGCCCCAGACCCTCATGAATTCCCACCTCCCGCCCCACCTCCGCGAGGCCTGCGCCATCCTGGCCGCCGGCCTGCTGCGGCTCCGCAGCCGCGCTGCCGAGGATCTGGCGCGTGACGCCGACCAGGCTCGGGGGTGTGGAGACCTTCGCCTACCCTCCACCGCCAGGCAGCGCCTGCATGCGAACCCCAACAGGAAGGGACTCGCATGACCAGACGATCCACCGCCGCGCCCGCGCCGGCGCCCACCATCCCGAAGATCCC
>LNFM01007935.1_pt1 | contig 17837 bp, 15 predicted proteins | sample 596031 | NCBI WGS metagenome assembly LNFM01 (sample SAMN04254537, study PRJNA301005) | activated carbon metagenome | isolation source: dual media filters at the Ann Arbor, Michigan drinking water treatment plant | place: USA: Ann Arbor | reverse complement strand
ACGGCACGCCCACCTACCTGCACGCCGTGGTGGTGGACGACCACGACATGGCCATCACCCACGTCATCCGCGGCGACGACCACCTGACCAACACGTTTCGCCAGTGCATGGTCTATGACGCGATGGGCTGGCGGCGGCCGCATTTCGCCCACATCCCGCTGATCCACGGCGCGGATGGCGCCAAGCTGTCGAAGCGCCACGGCGCCGTGGGCGCGCTGGAATTCGCCGAGCAGGGCTTCCTGCCGGAAGCGCTGTGCAACTACCTGCTGCGCCTCGGCTGGGGCCATGGCGACGAGGAGATCGTGCCGCGTGACCGGGCGATCGAGCTGTTCGACCTGAAGGATGTCGGCCGCGCCGCATCCCGCATGGACTATGCCAAGCTGACCCACCTCAACGGCGTCTATATCCGCGCCGCCGAGGATGACCGCCTGGTCCGCGACGTCCTCACACGCTTCGCCAAGCGGAAGATCGACTTCGGCACCGACGCCGCCGCCCGCATCCGCACCCTGATGCCGGACCTGAAGGCGCGGGCGAAGACGCTGGTGGAACTGGCCGAGGCCTGCATCTTCGCAGTCGCCGATGGCGCCCCGGTGCCGGACGCCAAGGCTGCCGCCCTGCTGACGGAGGAAGCCCGCGCGCGCCTGGCGGACCTGGCGCAGTTCCTCGCCGAGGCGCCGTGGGAGCGGACCGACCTCGAGCAGTGGCTGCGCGACTATGCCGAGGTGAAGGGCGTGAAGCTCGGCCAGGTGGCGCAGCCGCTGCGCGTGGCGCTGACCGGCAGCACGCAGAGCCCGCCGATCGACGCGGTACTGGTGGCGCTGGGCCGCACGGAGAGCCTGTCGCGCATCCTGGCGGCGGCCGGCGAGGCCGTGTGAAGCCGGTTTGCGCTTGACGCAGCGACCGGGCGAAGTCTAAAAAATGGCTTAACGAGCAAAAATACGGGCTCGCCCCTCGCCCGGAGTGCGTGATGCGTACCGTCTCCATGCTCGGCTACTGGCTGATCGGCCTCATCGGGACGGCACTCTGGGCCGGTGCGATCATCGCCCTGACATCCCTGCCGCTGCCCACCCAGCTGGCGCTGGGCGGCATGGGGCTGGTGGCATTTCTCTGGGGCCATTCCGTGCTGTTTCCGAAGGAGCGCGCGGTGATCGCGGTGGCCGCACCGGGCCGCCTCGCCAAGACCGAGATGGCTCGCGGCTTAGGCGGCGCCGCACCGGCCAGCACGCTCCGCATGCCGGGTCCATCGCCGCGCAACGTCGCCGGGCTGCCGCCACCCGGCGACATGCCGCCGCTGCTGCGAAGCCCGCTTGAGGAAGCGGCCCGCATGGAGGCGCATCGGCTGGCAGAGGTCCTGACGGCCTCAGGCCTGTTCGGCCCGGTTCATGTCCGGCTGGAGGCCGATGGCACCGCCCTGATCGCGCCCGTGGATCCTGCACGCGGCGTGCGCCTGCACACGGACAAGCTGGTGCGCTTCGCCGCCTATGCGACGCTGCCCGATGGTCTGGTCGAGGCCGGCCGCCATGGCGAGGGCGCCTGGTCCGCTGCGGAACTGATGGCAGCGATCGATGCTCATCTCGCGACGATCGCGCCTGCGCCGCCCGGCGTCGCGAAGGCGGCTGCGGGCCGGGAGACCCCTGCCCGGCCCAGGCTTCCGCGCGGCCTTGCCGCGCCGCGACCGGTCGGCTGATCGCCTGGGCTACGACGGCATTGCGCGATTGGTTCCAAACCGCAATAGGCACCTCTCATTAAGTTCTCCCGGACGCAGGAAATCAGCATGGCGACGATCGTCGGGACGGACAATGACGACGTCATTACGCCAGGGTTCATCAGCGTTGGGGTCAGCGGCACGCCAGGTGGTGGCGGCGACACCATCTATGGCCTGCTCGGCAACGACACCATCACCGGGGGTTCCGGCAGCGACCAGATCAGCGGCAATGCCGGCGCCGACCTGCTGAATGGTGGCGAGGGTGCCGACACCATCTTTGGCGACGAGGATAGCGACACCATCACCGGCGGCGGCGGTGCGGACAGCCTGTTCGGCCTGGACGGCGCCGATTCCATCGATGGCGGCACCGGCGCCGACACGATCTTCGGCGGTGCGGACCAGGACACGCTGCGGGGCGGTGACGACAGTGACTGGCTGGATGGCGGCACGGGCGCGGACCTGCTGTTCGGCGGCGCCGGGGCGGATACGCTGTTCGGCGGCGACCAGGCCGATACACTGCATGGCGACGACGGCGACGACCTCGCCTTTGGCGGCGAGGGCACGGACGAGATCCTCGGAGGCGACGGCAACGACACGCTGCATGGCGGCACCGATGCCGACACCATGGACGGCGGCGCGGGCCAGGATCTGCTGTACGGGGATGCCGGGGTCGATTGGCTGATCGGCGGCGCCGGCAATGACACGCTCGATGGCGGCGACGACGGCGACAGCCTGGCCGGCGGCGATGGCGACGACCAGATCTTCGGCGGCCAGGGCCAGGACACGATCCAGGGCGAAGCCGGCAATGACAGCCTCTATGGCGGCGATGACGGCGACACGCTGGATGGTGGCCCGGGCAATGACTACCTCGATGGCGGCGGCAGCGCCGACCTGCTTCGCGGCGGTGACGGCAACGACACGCTGCGAGGCGGCGATGGCGTGGATACGCTGGAGGGCGGCGACGGCGACGACAACCTCGATGGCGGCGCCAGTGCCGATATCCTTGGCGGCGGCAACGGCAACGACATCCTGCTCGGCGGCGTCGATGCCGATACGCTGCTCGGCCAGGCCGGCAACGACACGCTGATCGGCGGCACCGGCTACGAGCTGCTCGATGGCGGCGATGGCGATGACTACATCCGCAACGGCGCCGGGGAGGACACCATCCTCGGCGGCGCCGGCATCGACCGCGTCGATTTCGCCGATGCGACGGGCGCCCCGGGCGGTTCCGTCTTCGTGGTGGACCTGCAAGGCGGCACCTTCGGCACCGGCGCCTTCGCCACCGGCACCATCACCGGCGTCGAGCATGCCGGCGGCACCGACTACGCCGACAGCATCGTCGGCAATGCCGATGCCAACCAGCTCTACGGCTTCGCCGGCTTCGACACGCTGGCGGGCATGGACGGCAATGACAGCCTCTATGCCGGGGCGGATGGCGCCAGCCTCTCGGGTGGCGAGGGGGATGACTACCTCGATGGCGGTACCGGCCATTCCACCCTGCTCGGCGGCGATGGCAACGACATCCTGCAGGGCGGCACCGGCAACGACCTGATGGAGGGCGGCGCCGGGAATGACCTGATCATCGGCGGCCTCGGCGACGACACCATGCTGGGTGGCGGGGGCATCGACACCCTTTCCTATGCCGATGCCACGGGCGGCGTGGTGGTGAACCTCGCCGCCGGCACCGCGACCCGGGCGGGCGGCACGGATTCGATCGAAGGCTTCGAAGCGGTCTTCGGCAGCACCCACGCGGACAGCCTGACCGGCAGCGCCACCGGTTCGCTGCTGCGCGGCCTCGCTGGCGCGGACACCCTCACCGGCGGCGCCGGCGGCGACACGCTTGAGGGTGGCGACGGCGACGATGTGCTGGTCGGGCTGGATGGCGACGACCGGCTGGAGGGCGGCGCCGGAGCCGATGACCTGCTCGGCGGCAACGGCAACGACACGCTGACCGATTCGGATGGCAATGCCTCCATGCTCGGCGGCGCGGGCGATGACTGGCTGCAGGGCGGCCACTTCATGCGCGGCCAGGATGGCGCGGACACCATCCTCGGCAGCGGGGCCGCGACCCTGGCCGGCGGCCAGGGCAACGACCTGCTGCAGGGCGGCGCCTGGCTGCATGGCGGCGATGGCGACGACATCCTGATCGGTGCCCTGGGGTCGGAGATGTTCGGCGGCGCCGGCAACGACACCCTCCAGGCCTTGGCCGGCGGTGTGGCGGATGGCGAGGCGGGCGACGACTACCTGGCCGGCGGCGGCACGCTGGTCGGCGGCGCCGATGACGACACGATCCAGGGCGATGCCGATGCCGTGCTGCTGCAGGGCGGCACCGGCAACGACATATTGAGCGGGCAGGTCGGGGCGCTGGAGGGCAATGACGGCGATGACATCCTCATCGGCGGCGGCAGCCAATCCGGCGGCCAGGGCAACGACACGCTGACGGGCGGGCTCGCCACCATCCTGATCCAGGGCGGCGACGGGAATGACGTGCTGACCGGCGGCAGCGGCGCCGCCACGCTGGAAGGCGGCGCGGGCGAGGACACGCTCACCGCGATGGGCGCGCAGCAGCTGCTCGGCGGCGACGGCAACGACTTCCTCCGCAACAGCGGCGGCGTGGCCGCCACCCTGTCCGGTGGCGACGGCGACGATCGGCTGGAATCCGGTGCCGCTGGGGATTGGCTGCTCGGCGGGCTGGGCCATGACCTGCTGATCGCGATGACCAGCGCCGCGTTGCTGGATGGCGGCGACGGCAACGACACCATCCAGGCCAGCGCCTTCGTCGATGCACTGGCGGGCGGCGCCGGCGATGATGTCCTGGCCGCGCAGGGCGGCGCGCGGCTGGTGGATGGCGGCGACGGGGCGGATACGCTGGCCGGCGAGGCGGCCATCTTCCTGGGCGGCAATGGCAACGACGTGATCCTGGCCGGCAGCGGCGACAATCTGCTGGTCGGCGACGCGGGCAATGACTGGATGGATGGCGGTGCGGGCGCCGACACGCTGGTCGGCGGCCTGGGTGCCGACACCATGGCCGGCGGCGCCGGCAACGACATCTACTTCGTGGACAATCCCGGCGATGTGGTGATCGAGACGGCCGGCGCCGGCACCGCGGACCAGGTGATCTCCGCCGCCAGCTTCGTCCTGTTCGACCAGCTCGAGAACCTGATGCTCAACGCCGCCGCCGATGGCGGCCGGGCCATCAACGGCTATGGCAATGCGCTGGACAACATCATCCAGGGCAACGACCTGGGCAATCTGCTGGCCGGCTTCGGGGGCGCCGATACGCTGTTCGGCGGGGATGCGGCGGATACCATGCTGGGCGGCGAGGGCCGGGACGAGATCTACGGCGATGCCGGCGACGACTTCATCCTGGGCGAGGCCGGGGACGACCTGATCAATGGCGGCCTCGGCGCCGACAGCCTGTTCGGCATGGATGGCGACGACATTCTGTTCGGCGGCGCCGGCGATGCGGTGGATGTGCTGGTCGGCGGTGCGGGGGATGACACGCTGGATGGCCATCTGGGCGCGGACCGGATGTATGGCGGCACCGGCAACGACCTGTATCGCGCGAGCGAGCGGAACGACCTGGTGTTCGAATTCGCCGGCGAGGGCAATGACACGGTATTCGCCGATGGCGCGGCCGATGGCTACTACCTGTTCGAGGAGATCGAGAACCTGGTGCTGATGAACGGCACGCCCTTCGGCGTCGGCAATGCGCTGAACAACGTCATCACCGGCGATGCCGCCGCCAACTGGCTGCTTGGCGGTGCCGGTGACGATACGCTGATCGGCGGCGGTGGTGCCGATGTTCTGTTCGGCGAGGCGGGGCGCGATACCTTCATCGTCGAAATCGGCACCGGCCTGGTCACCATCGGTGACTTCAATCCGGCGGAGGACCTTCTGCTGCTGCGCGGCACGGGCCTGACCTCCGTGGCGGAGGTGAAGGACCAGCTGTGGGAATACGACCGCGACATGGCGCTCGACCTCGGCAATGGCGAGGTCCTGCACCTGCGCGGCGTGGATTGGGACGCGCTGAACGAGGGCAATGTCAGCCTGGGGTGAGGCCCCTGCCCCGTCTTCCGGGCCCTAAAGACGACCAGCGCAAGCCGTGGCACCAGGAACAGCGGTGCCCGACCTGTCAGGCCGGAACAACCGCCGCGAACGCCCGGCCACCGGCACCATCCGGCGCGGCGCCGGTCTCGCCAAATGCCGGGATGCTCGACCCGGCCAGGTGCCGCGGCACCCTGCAATGCGGCCGGCTCGGAACGTCACGATGCCGCGCTGCGCACCGGCCGCGGCAGGTTCTGCACCGGCTGCCCTTTCCGCGCCGCGCTGCCGGGCCTAAATTCCGCGGCTGCAAGGCGGAGATCCCACGCATGGAAATGACCGGTGAACGGCGCATCGGCGCAGCGCGCGAACGGGTTTGGGCGGCATTGAACGATCCTGAGGTCCTCCGGGCCGCGATTCCGGGCTGCGAGAGCGTCGAGCGCATCGGCGATGACCAGTTCCAGGCCAAGGTGTCGATGAAGCTCGGCCCGATGTCCGCCAAGTTCGGCGGCAAGGTGCAGCTTTCGAATATCGTGCCTCCCGAATCCTACACCATCTCCGGCGAGGGCCAGGGCGGCGCCATGGGCTTCGCCAAGGGCGGCGCCGATGTGGCGCTGGACGAGCTGGGGCCGGAGGACACGCTGCTGCGCTACAATGTGAAGGCGCAGGTCGGCGGCAAGATGGCGCAGCTCGGCGCGCGGCTGATCGACAGTACGGCCAAATCGATGGCGGACCAGTTCTTCGACCGTTTCGCCGCCCAGCTCCAGCCGGCCGAGCCGGACGTGGTGCCTGTCGCCGGAACGGATACCGAATACCTGGCCGAGCCCGGCGCGCCCGGGCCGATCACGCAGCATGGCGCCGATGGCGTTTCGCCCGGCGGGCCGGTGCACCGGCCGAACCCGGCACCGGCGCAGATGCCACTGCCACTGCGCCTGCTGACGCAGGATTTCCTGGGCTTCCCGGCGCAGGTCTGGCTCGGCGGCGCGGCGATGCTGGTCGTGCTCGCGCTGATCTTCCTGACGTGAGCCGTTCCGGTCTGGGCATGCCTGCCGACGTGCCCGCCACGCAGCGGCTGCTGGCGGAAGGCGGCTATGTCGCCGACCGGCAATTGGCCACCACCATCCACCTGGCGCTGCGGATGCAGCGGCCGGTCTTCCTGGAAGGGGAGCCCGGCACCGGCAAGACGGAGATCGCCAAGGTCCTGGCGGCCCAGCTGCCGCGCCGGCTGGTGCGGCTGCAATGCTATGACGGCATGGACCTGGCCTCCGCCGCCTATGAGTGGAACCACGCCCGCCAACTGATGGCGATCCGGCTCGCGGAAGCCAGCGGGGAGGCCACCGACCGCGCGGCGATGGAGCGCGGCATCTATGACCGCCGCTTCCTGCAATCCCGACCGTTGCTGGATGCGCTGGAAGGCGAGCCGGCCGTCCTGCTGATCGATGAGCTGGACCGCGCGGATGAGCCCTTCGAAGCCTTCCTGCTGGAAATCCTGGCGGATTTCCAGCTTTCCATCCCGGAACTCGGCGTGGTGCGCGCGGCCACCCCGCCCGTGGTCATCATCACGTCGAACCGGACGCGGGAGGTGCATGACGCGATTCGCAGGCGCTGCCTGTACCATTGGGTGGACTACCCCGACGCCGCCCGGGAACGCGCCATCCTGAAGATCCGCGCGCCGCAGGTGGGCGATGCGCTGTCCGCGCAGGTGGTCGCCTTCGTGCAGGCGGTGCGCGGCGCCGATACCTTCAAGCCGCCCGGTGTGGCGGAGACCATCGACTGGGCCGCGGCGCTCTCGGCGCTCGATGCGCGGGAGCTGGAGCCGGCGCTGGTGGATGAGACGCTGGGCGCGCTGCTGAAGTACCAGGACGACATCGCCAAGATCCGTGGCGCGGAGGCGGCAAGGCTGGTGGCCGAGGCGAAGCAGGCCAGCGCCGCGTGATCCCGCCGAAGGCCGCTCTTTCGCTGATGCCGGCGCGTTCCGGGGGCGCCTTGGCGGTGAACCTGCTCGCCTTCGGCCGCCTGCTGCGCCGCGCCGGCGTGCCGGTGGGGCCGACGGAGATGCTGGCCGGCGCCGAGGCGCTGACCGCCATCGACCTCGGCGACCGCGGCGAGGCGCATGCCGCGCTGCGCGCCACCATGGTGCACCGGCAGGAGCACTTTTTTCTGTTTGACCAGGCCTTCGGGCTGTTCTGGCGCGATCCGGAGGCGGCGCGGCACGCGACCGCCATGGCGCTGATGGACGGATTCAAGGAACAGGCGAAGCCCACCCCGGCCCAGCGTCGTCTCGCCGAGGCCATGCAGGGCGACCGCCCGAAGCCGCCGAAGCCGGTGGAGGAACCGCCCGAGGAACGCGTCGACATGACCTTCACGGTCAGCGAGCGCGAGCGCCTGCAATCGATCGACTTCGAGGCGATGTCGGCCGCCGACCTCGCCGCCGCCAAGCGCGAGATCCGCCGCCTGGTGCTGCCGCTGGATGCCCGTCCCACCCGCCGCTTCCGCCCCGACCCGCGCGGCCCCGTCACGGACCTGCGCGCCACGGTGCGCGAAAGCCTGCGGACGGGGGGCGAGATCCTGGATATTTCCCGCCGCCGCCGCGTGGTGCGGCCGCCGCCGCTGGTCGCGCTCTGCGACATATCCGGCTCCATGGCCCGCTACGCACAGATCCTGATCCACTTCCTGCATGCGGTCGCGAACGACCGGGACCGGGTCCACACCTTCCTGTTCGGCACCCGCCTGACCAACGTCACGCGCCCACTGCGCCACCGGGACGCGGAAGTGGCGTTCGAGGCGGTGGCCCATGCGGTGCCGGACTGGTCCGGCGGCACCCGCATCGGCGATTCGCTCGACCTGTTCAACCGGCTCTGGTCGCGCCGGGTACTCGGCCAGGGCGCGGTGGTGCTGCTGATCACGGATGGGCTGGACCGCGAAGGTGCGCGCGGCCTGTCGGAAGCGACGGATCGGCTGCAGAAATCGTGCCGCCGGCTGATCTGGCTCAACCCACTGTTGCGTTACAGCGGCTTCCAGCCCAAATCTCAGGGCATTCGGGCGATGCTTCCGCATGTGGACGAATTCCGCCCGGTCCATAATCTGGCAAGCCTGCGCGACCTGGTCTCCGTCCTGTCGGATCCGCGCGCCGGTCGAATGAGGAGCGCGGCATGAGCGCGGAATCCGAAGACCTTCTCGCCACCGCCGCCGCCTGGAAGGCGGCAGGTGAGGATGTGGCGATCGCGACCGTGGTGGAGACCTGGGGGTCCTCTCCCCGGCCTGCCGGTTCGCGCCTGGTGGTCACGGCCTCGGGCCGCATGGAGGGCAGCGTCTCCGGCGGCTGCATCGAGGGGGCGGTGGCGGATGTGGCGCGGCAGACCATGCAGACCGGCGCGCCGCAACTGCTGGATTTCGGCATTTCGGATGACCGCGCCTGGGAAGTGGGCCTGGCCTGCGGCGGCAAGCTCAAGGTCTTTGTCGAGAAGCTCGGATGACGCCCGACCTCCTCGCCCGCCTGAACGAGGCCCGCGGCGTCAAGCGCCCGGTGGCGCTGCTGACCCGCCTGCCGGACGGCGCACAGCTGCTGCACCCGGATGATGCGCTGCCCGAATCCCTGGCCGCCGAGGCCGCCGCGGCGCTGCGCGCCGACAAGGCGCGGAACGTGGTGCTGGAGGGCGAGAGCTGGTTCATCCACCCGCACAACCCGCCGCTGCGGCTGATCGTGGTGGGCGCCGTCCATATCGCCCAGGCGCTGGTGCCGATGGCGGCCACGCTCGGCTATGCCGTGACGGTGGTGGACCCGCGCCGCGCCTTCGCCACCGAGGAACGGCTGGGCGCGGAAGTGGCCATCTCCGGCGACTGGCCGGATGAGGCGATGACGGCATTGGCGCCTGATAGCCGGACGGCGGTGGTCACGCTGACGCATGACCCGAAGCTGGACGACCCGGCGCTGGAAGTCGCGCTCCGCAGCCCGGCCTTCTACATCGGCTGCCTGGGCAGTCGAAAGACGCATGCCAAGCGACTGGAAAGATTGCAAGAGGCCGGGCTGACGGAAGTGGAGATGGCGCGTATCCACGCCCCCGTCGGGCTGGATATCGGCGCCGTCACGGCCGCGGAGATCGCCGTCTCCATCCTCGCCCAGGTCGTGGAAGCCCGCCGCCGCGGAGCGGCATCTGAAGCCCGCCGCGGAGCGGCATCTGAAGCCCGCCGCGGAGCGGCATCTGAAACCGACCGCGGAGCGGCATCTGAAACCGCCCGCGGGCCAAAGTCGGACAAGACATGAACTTCGGACCCACCCCGCTGGATGAAGCCCGCGGCGCCGTCCTCGCCCACACCGTCCGCCTGACCGGCAAGGTGTTGAAGAAGGGCATGGTGCTGGATGAGGCGGCGATCGCCGCGCTGCGGGAAGCCGGCAAGCGGGATGTCATCACCGCGCGCCTCGAAGCCGGCGACGTGCCGGAGGATGAGGCGGCGGACCGGCTGGCGGATGCGCTGATGGCGCCGCTGGTCGCACGGTCCCGCGCCGCCACGGGCCGGGTGAACCTGTTCGCCGAGAGCCCGGGCCTGTTCACGCTGGATGCGGCGCTGATCGAGCGCATCAACGCGGTGGATGAGAGCATCACCATCGCCACCCTGCCCAACAACACGGTGGTCGAGACGAAGGAGATGCTGGCCACCATCAAGATCATCCCCTTCGCCGTGCCCGGCCGGGTGCTGGCGGTGGTGGAGGCCTTGGCGCGTGGCCGCAAGGCCGGGCAGGCGCTGGCGGTGCACCCGTTCCGGCCGCTCAGCGTCGGCCTGGTGCTGACGGAACTGCCCGGCATCAAGGAAAGCGTCATGGAAGGCGCGGTGGAGGCGACGGATACGCGCATTCGCGCCCTGCTCGGCACCATGCTGCCGGTGGAGCGCGTGCGGCATGAGGAAGGGCCGGTGGCGGATGCGCTGGCGCGGCTGAAGCGCGCGGGCGCGGAACTGCTGCTGATCGCGGGCGCCTCCGCCGTGGTGGACCGGCGCGATATCGGCCCGGCGGCCATCGTGCGGGCCGGCGGCAGCATCGAGCATTTCGGCATGCCTGTGGACCCGGGCAACCTGATCTGTCTCGGCCGGGTCGGGGACGTGCCGGCGATGGTGCTGCCGGGCTGCGCCCGCAGCCCTAAGCTGAATGGCTTCGACTGGGTGCTCGCGCGCATCTTCGCCGGCCGCAAGGTGACCGCGAAGGATATCATGGGCATGGGCGTGGGCGGCCTGCTGAAGGAGATCGAGCAGCGCCCCCTGCCCCGCGCCGAGGCCCCCCGCACCCCGCCGCTGGCCAATGCGCCGCGCCGTGCGCGCACCGTCTGCGCCCTGGTGCTGGCCGCCGGCCGGTCCCGCCGCATGGCGCCGCTGAACAAGCTGCTGGTGCCCGACAGCAAGGGCGTGCCGATGATCCTGCGCGTGGTGGACAACGTCCTGGCCTCCCACGCCTCGCCCGTCATCGTGGTGACGGGGCATGAGCGGGAGCGGATCGAGGAAGCGCTGGCCGGTCGGCCGGTGCTGTTCGCCCATGCCGATTCCTATGCCGAGGGCCTGTCCTCCTCGCTCAAGGCCGGGCTGGCGGCGGTGCCGGCGGAGGCGGAGGGCATCATGGTCTGTCTCGGCGACATGCCACTGGTCACTGCCGCCATGTTCGACCGGCTGATGTCCGCCTTCGACCCGGATGAAAGCCGCGCCATCGTGCAGCCGACCTTCCGCGGCAAGCAGGGCAACCCGATGCTGTGGTCGCGCGAATTCCTGCCCGACATGCTGGCCATCACCGGCGATATCGGCGCCCGCCACCTGGCCGCAAAGCACGCCGACCGACTGGTCGAGGTCGAGATGGCCAGCGACGCGGTGCTGCGGGACTTCGACACGACGGAAAGCCTGAAGGGCCTGCCGGACGCGGCGGTTCGGCGCTGAATGCCGCAGCGGACCGACCGACTGATGTCGGCCGGCTGATCGCGTAGGTGCCGCTGGCCGGGCATGGCGGCGCACCGATGCGTTTCATGACGACCTGACGCGATTCAGGGAGCCCTAAAGCACGATCCGGTCACACTGAAGCAGTGTGACCGGATCTCGTGCTTTAGAAACAACAGCTTCTAGAGCACGAGATCCGTCCAATAGGACAGATCGTGCTCTAGCTCGGCCAGCACCTCAGCCTGCTTGGCTAACCCGCGCGAAAGCCAGCAGATCCGCCGCCAGCCGCTCCGCATCGCTGACGATCGGCGGAGACGGCGGCGCGGCTGCGCCAGTTATCCTGATCAGCGCGCCAGCACCTGCGCCGCCTCCGAGGTCTTGCGCACGGCGGCGGAGACGCTGGCCACCGCGGCCTCCATCTCGCCGAGGCTGCCGAGCACCGCGCTGACGGCGGAGGCTGCGCTCATAGCCCATGATGTTGAGGAAATTGTCGTTGGCGGTGGTGCTCGTGCCGTCCACTCCGAATTCGATCACTGCCTGGACCCGGCCAATGGCGGCGATATGCGCGGCGTAGTCCAGGTTCAGCAGCCGGTGATGCGCATCCTCCCACTCCACCACGAAGCCGGCCCGGCGGCCCTGCTCCACGATCGGCGTCACCAGCAGGTCAAAGGCGCGCTGGCCGATGCGGATGGTGGCGGAATGCGGCTTGTCCAGCGCCGCCAGCATGCGGCGCTGATGGTCCGGTGCCTTGTGGAAGACGTCGATGTTGCTGCCCAGCAGGGTGGCCATGCTGAAGCGCGGCAATTCCCGCTTCAGCTCCTCCTCCGCCTCCGTCATCAGCGCGGTGACGGCCGGGTTCATGTAGATGATGTTGAGGTCGGTGTCGGCGATCATGATCTTGGCGCGCAAGCAATCCAGCGCGGCCAGGCGTTCCATGGTCCGGTCCTGCCGGCGGGGTCGAACGAACATCGGAGGGGCTCCTGAGCGGGATGCTCGGGAATTACCTCACGTGGTTCTCAATTCATTTGATATTCTGATCGATTGCATCGGGTATTCCCGCGCCATTAGCCCTCCAGCGCCGCCTGTACCCAGCGCGCGGCGCCCAACAGCGCCGGGTCCTCGCTGATCCGCCCGAAGAGTTGCACGCCCAGCGGCAACCCGGCCGGGCCGGTGCCGGCGGGAATTGTTACGTTCGGGCCGTGCAGCAGCGTCCAGAGCAGGTTGAAGGTGGCATCGCCGGTATAGGCCAGACCGGCCGGCGCCTCGCCCGGGGCGGAGGGGGTCAGCACCGCGTCGAAGCCGGCGGTCCAGTCCAGGAAGGCGGCGCGGGCGGCCATGGCGGCCTGGCGCGCCTCCTCCAGCTTCGCGGGCGGGAAGCCGCCGGCCCAGTCCATCCGGTCCAGCAGCACGGCCGACATCTGCGCCCGTGCCTCGGCGATCTCCCAGGCCAGGCCCTGCCGGGTTTCCATGTTCATCATGAAGGGGTGCAGTTCAGCGGCGGCCAGCAGGGCGGGCGGCAGCGGCGATTCCACCACCTCCGCCCCTGCGGCGCGGGCGGCGTCCGCCGCGCGGTGCAGCAGCGCCACCGTCTCGGGCAGGGCATCGCCGGGCGCCTGGCCCAGGCTGAGCAGCAGGCGCGGCGCGCGGTCCCGCTTCGCCTCGGGGTCGGGGTGGTCGCGGCCGGTCATGGCGCCCATCGCCAACGCGCAATCGGCCAGGCTGCGCGCCATGATGCCGATGGTATCCAGGCTTTCGGAGCACACCTTCATGCCGCCGCGATGCAGCGTGCCGAAGCTCGGCTTGAAGCCGACCACGCCGCAATAGGCCGCCGGCCGCACGATGCTGCCCGCGGTCTGCGTGCCGAAGGCGATCGGCACCATGAAATCCGCCACCGCGGCGGCGGAGCCGGAGGAGGACCCGCCCGGCGTATGCGCGGCATTGTGCGGGTTGCTGGTGGCGCCGGGGTGGCGGGTGGCGAATTCGGTGGTGACGGTCTTGCCCATGATGACGCCGCCGGCGGCCCGTGCCGCGGCCACCGCGGCCGCATCGCCGCGCGGCCGGTGCCCGGCCCAGATCGGGGACCCGTAGCCCGTGGGCATATCCGCCGTATCCAGCACGTCTTTCACCGCCACCGGAATGCCGTGCAGGGCGCCGGGGCGGGCCCGCGCGGCATTGCGCCGCGCCTGGCCCGGGTCCAGGTGCATGAAGGCGCGCACCGTAGGCTCCCGCGTCGCGGCGCGGGCCAGGCAGGCCTCCATCAGCTCGGTGGCGGTAAGCCGGCCGGCCGCGATGGCGCGGGCGGCTTCGGTGGCGGTCATGCGGTTCGGTTCGGTCATGGCCCTATCAGGCCACGCCGAACGGCGTTTGCGAAGCCTCGGGAGGCGTTTGCGAAGACGCCGCGCGGTGCCACATAGGCCAGATGCCCGAAACAGCGATCACCCTGGCCGCCGCCGATGATGGCAGCCTGTCCTATGCCATCCCGCTGTCGCCCGCCGACCTGCCCGCGGTCACTCCCACGGCGCTGCTCGGCGCCTGGGATGCGGCGCGCGCCCATGCGCAATCCGGCCAATGGGGCCCGGTGCGCCGCCTGTTGTTCCGCGGGCCGGAAGGGGCGGCCATCGTCTTCGCCATCGCCGACCGCGATGCCCGGTGCTGGGCCGAGGCGGTGGACCGTAGGACGGACCTCGCCACCCTGCCCGGCCTGGCGCTGTGCCTGCGTCTGCTGGCCCTGGTCGAGGTGATGGGGCGCAGCGAATGGATGGCTGGGCTGTTCAGCGTGACGGCCGATGGGGTGGAGCTGCACCCCTCCCTGCTGCGGGCCGCGGCCGCCATGCCGCTGGATACCGGCGCCAGGTTCGACGCGGAGGCATTGCGGGGTCTATTGTCACGCGCCCTGCCCGCATCCCGCGTCCCGGCCTGACGCCCGCCCGAAAGTCCCCTCGATGCCCCGCCCCCGCGCCCTTCCGCTGACCGTCCTGCTGCTGGGCCTTTCGGCCTGCGCCATTCCGCTGCCGACGCCGATTTCCGCCCCGCCGCCGCCCGCCGGCCAGCGCGACGCGGCCTATGACGCCTGCCGGGCGGAGGCGACGCGGGTGGTGCAGTTCCGCGAGCGCGGCCAGCAGATGCGGACGGATGAGACCGAGTCGAGCCGCGGCACGCTGTCCGTCGCGCCCTACAGCCGGGTCGAGTCGGATCGCGGCGCGCAGCAGATCGACCGTGACCGGCTGATCGCCGAATGCCTGCGCGCGGCGCCGGCGGCCCCCCTCAGCGTTCCGCAACGCACCCGCTGACGCGGGGGTGGCATCGTCCAACGCGCTGGCGCGCGCGCTTTCGACGCGTGATTCGCGACTGTTCTTCTCCGGCTCCATGGTCGCCTGGACCGGGCTGTGGATGCAGCGCATCGCGGTGTCCTGGCTTGCCTGGGAACTGACGGGCAGCGCCTTCTGGGTCGGCATGGTGGCCTTCTGCGACCTGGCGCCGGCGGTGCTGATCAGCCCGCTGGCCGGCGCGATGGCAGACCGGGTGGACCGCGTGAAGCTGGCGATGTGGACGCAGGTGGCAATCGCCCTGCAATCCATGGCGGTGGCGGGGCTGACCTTCAGCGGCCACATGACCATCACCCTCCTGCTGGTGCTGGAGGTCTGCGGCGGCATCGCCGCGAGCTTCGCCCAGCCGGCGCGGCAGACGCTGATGCCGGGCATCGTGGCGCGCGCCGACCTGCCGGCGGCCGTCGCCGCCAATTCGTTGTGCTTCGCCGTGGCGCGCTTCATCGGCCCCGCCATTGCCGGGCCGGTGATCGCCATCTGGGGCGTGGTGCCGGCGATCGCGGGCAATGCGGTGGGCTACCTGTTCGCCTGCCTGACCATCTATCTGCTGCGGGTGGACCCGAAGGAACGCCGCGGCCACCCGGTCTCGACAAGCCTGGCGGCGGAGGTGGTGGAGGGGCTGCGCTATGCCGCGCGCCATCCGGGCCTCGGGCCGCTGCTGCTGTATGCGGCACTCGGCGCGCTGATGCTGCGCGGGGTGCAGGAGATCCTGCCGCCCTTTGTCGAGCGGCTGTTCGGCCGCGGCGCCGAAAGCCTGGCGATCCTGACCGCCTGCTTCGGCGTCGGTGCCCTGATCACCGGCCTCTGGGTCGCCTCCCGCGGGCGGCTGGAGGGGGTGGTGCGGCTGGCGGTATTCGGCGCGCTGGCGCAGGCGATCGCGACCGTGGGGTTTGTCGCGACGGGGTATTTCCCGCTCGGCATGCTGTGTGCGGCGCTGATCGGCGGCTTCGCCTCGATGCACGGGATCAGCGTGCAGACCCTGATCCAGAGCGCCACGGACCCGGTCTATCGGGGCCGGATGCTGAGCCTGTGGGGCCTCATCACCCGCGCCTTCCCGGCGCTCGGCGCGCTGGCCCTGGGTGCGGCGGGGGAGGTGTTCGGGCTGCAATGGCCGACACTGGTGGCAGTGGCGCTGTTCCTCGGCGTCTTCGCCTGGGGCATGACGCGCATGCGGCGCATGGAAGCCGGAGATCGTGATGCTGAATGCGGCAATCGTCGGCATGGGCCGCTGGGGCCAGGTGCTGGTCAACAGCGTGCAGGGCCAGCAGGGGGCGCCGATCGGCTTCGTGGCCGGCAGCACCCGGAGCCCGGACAAGGCCCGCGCCTGGGCCGATGAACAGCGCATCCGCATCCTGCCGGACTTCGCCGCCGTGCTGGCGGACCCGGAGGTGCAGGCCGTGGTGCTGGCCACGCCGCACGCCCAGCATGCGGAGCAGGTGATCGCCGCCGCCCGCGCCGGCAAGCACGTGTTCATCGAGAAGCCCTTCACGCTCGACCGTGCCAGCGCCGCCGCCGCCGTGCAGGCCTGCCAGGATGCCGGCTTGGTGATGGCGCTGGGCCACAACCGCCGCTTCCTGCCCGCCGTCGCGCAGATGAAGGCGATGCTGGCGGATGGCAGCCTCGGCACGCTGCTGCACGTGGATGGCCAGTTCAGCGGCCCCGGCGCGCGCAACTACCAGCCCGGCATGTGGCGCGCGGATCGTGCCGAGAGCCCGCTCGGCGGCATGGGCGGCATGGGCATCCACATGATCGACATGATCATCCACTTGGCCGGCCGCTTCCGGCAGGTGACGGTGCAGAGCCATGCGCTGGTCTCCCAGACCATCGACGACACCACGGCGATGCTGGGCGTGCTGGAGTCCGGCGCCACGGTGAATTTTGCGACCCTGGCCCTGACGCCGAGCTTCTGGCGCGTGGCGCTGTACGGGACGGAGGGCATCCTGGTGCTGCAGGGCCACGAGAACCTGTCCTTCACCCCGCGGGAGGGTGAGCCCTGGGTGAAGACCTACCCGAAGACCGACATCGAAGCGGCGGAACTCGCGGCTTTCGCGGCGGCGGTCGCTGGCGGCCCGGCCTACCCGCTGCCGCTGGACCAGGCGATCCATGGCGTCGCGGTGTTCGAGGCGATGATCGGCGCCGCGGCCTCCGGCAGCAGCTACGCCGTGGTGGCGTAGGCTGCGGCGGGTGCGGTAGCATCGGCACATGACGAAGCGCCGCGCCCTGCTGACCTGCCTGCCGATTGCCCTGGCCCCCGGGGCGGCCGGCGCCTTTCGGCTGGAGGCGGCTTCGGCTGCCACCGCCGCGGAATATGGTACGGGCTGCCCGGCGACGGACAGCCACGCGGCCCTTCAGGCGGAGGTCGAGCGGATGCTGGAAGGCCGGCCGCTGCCGCCGGCAATCGCGCCGCGAATCGCGCAGCTGGCGCGCTGCCCCTTCTGCGGCTGCGCGGTGGCCGGCGCACCCGACCACGGTGAGGATCGCCCTCACCCCGAGGGTTGATGGCACGGCGCAACCTTGCCGCATCCGGCAACGCGGCCTAGGAAAAGCGCGCCTAAACCGCTCCAGGAGCATGCGCGCAATGTCCAAGATCACCCGCCAGGGCAGCAACCCGATCCTGTCCTCCTCCGTCGAGTACCATAATTTCGTCTATTTGGCCGGCATGACGGCGGATGACCTGTCGCAGGACATCACTGGGCAGACCCAGCAGGTGCTGGCCAAGATCGATGCCGCGCTGGAAGCCAATGGCACGGACAACACCCGCCTGCTGCAGGCGCAGATCTGGCTGAAGGACATCCGCGACCGCGACGCCATGAACAAGGTGTGGGTCAACTGGCTGGGCGAGGCCGGCC
>LNFM01007098.1_pt1 | contig 17841 bp, 10 predicted proteins | sample 596031 | NCBI WGS metagenome assembly LNFM01 (sample SAMN04254537, study PRJNA301005) | activated carbon metagenome | isolation source: dual media filters at the Ann Arbor, Michigan drinking water treatment plant | place: USA: Ann Arbor | reverse complement strand
CAACGCTTCACGCATCGGGCCGGTCGGGTCGTCGATCACGGGCGCAGGAGCGTCAGCGGCCATCGGCCGACATTGTGACGCAGGGACGGGGGGCCAAGGGGACAAGGGACACGTACGCAAGTCACAAGGGGGACAAGGGACCAGGGGCAAGACTGGTAAGGGACGAGGGACAAGGGTCGTCGGCGCCGGACAAGGGTCGCTTGGCGGGGCGAGGGCGGCGGCGCGGACGGCGGCCCGCTCGGCGAGCGGGCCCTCCCAACGGAGGTCCGGGAACGCGGGCTTAGCGGATCAGGCGGGACGGGGACGGTGCGCCTCACCGACGATTCGACGGCAGGGCGCTGAGCGCGCAGCGCGAGGCGACCGCCGCTGACGCGGGCAGGGCGGACCAGACGAATGCAATGAGGATGGTGCGCCCTGCACGATTCGAACGTGCGACCTCCTGGTTCGTAGCCAGACGCTCTATCCAGCTGAGCTAAGGGCGCGTAGGGACTGGTGCACGGTTGCCCGACGAGAACGTCGGCTCCACGCACAGAATTCGGAGTCTAGCATACGGGCGGCTCGTCCGCCACCCCCGCCCGCCGCAGCACCGGTTCGGCCACCTCGCGAATCCGGCGGGCCAGCGCCTCGGGATCCATCTCCTGGTACCGCGGCAGGAACAGCTCCACCGACAACGGGCCGGCATAGCCCCGGGCCGCGAGCAGACGCAAGGTCGACTCGAGCGGCGCGACCCCCTCGCCGGGCAGGACCCGGCTGGCGCTGTCGAGCAGTTCGCGCGGCAGGTCCGGGACGTCCTGGAAGTGCACGTGGCGGACCTCGCCGGGGCGAAGGTCGTCGAGGTCCTCGGCGCGATTGAGGCCCGACCAGAAGTGATAGCAGTCCAGCACCACGCCGACATTCGGATGAGCGGCCTGCCGCAGGACCCGCAGCGTCGTCGGCAACGTCGCCATGTACGGCGAGCTGCGCACGAACTCGACGTTGAAGCCCAGGCCATGGGCGGCGGCGACATCGCCCGCCCGACGCATCGCCTCGGCGACGCCGCCATAGTCGTCGATCGACAGACGGCGGGTGCCGCCCGTGTGCGCGTAGGCCCGCGGGATGCCCAGTGACGCGAAGAGGTCGAGGCGCGTCCGCAGCTGCTCCAGCGCCGCCGCCTGGTGCGGTCCAGGCTCGAGCAGCCCGTCGATCTCCACCGCGCCGTGCACGGCCGTCAGGCCGTTGTCGGACAGGACCGCCCGCGCATCGGTGCGCGTCTGCGCCCGGAGGAAGTCCTCGACGATGGTGGCGTGCAGCTCGACCTGCGTGATGCCCGCCCTGGCCCATCCCTCGAGCGCCCGTCGATATCCCGCCGGAGCGGACGATGTGGTGTGGAGGCAGAGACGCACGTCGCGTGGCGACCGACGATCGGCCGAGATGGCGCATGCTACCGCACCGACACCGCGCGGCGCGCCGCCACGCCTCGCGCCGCACATGCTCTGCTAGCATCTGCCTGACCTCGCCGCTGGCAGGCGAGGCTCGACGCGTCCCCATGACTCCCCCACCTTCGCGCGGACTCAGGCTCCTCGGCATCGCGCTGGCGGCGTGCGCCTTCGCCGTCCTCACCGGCACGGCCGCACCGCCCATGCGTGCCGCGCATGGCACGACCGTCGCGCGCGCCGGCACCGGACGCATCGAGGGCACCGTCACGCTGCCGGATCGTCGAGCCACCAGGACCAGCGACCGCTATCAGTCCTCGACCGGCGAGGCGCGCGACGTCCAGGACGTGCCCGCCGTCGTGTACCTCCTCGGCGCCATGCCGGGCACGGCCGCGGCGCGGCCCTCGGGCCCGCTGGCCCTGACGCAGAAGGGCGAAGCGTTCCAGCCGCCATTGCTCGTGGTGCCGGTGGGCGCCCGGGTCAACTTCCCCAACGGCGATCCCCTGTTCCACAACGTCTTCTCGTACTCGCGCGCCAGGCGGTTCGACCTCGGGCGGTATCCGAAGGGCGAGGCCAAGACCGTCGTGTTCGACAGACCCGGTTACGTCAAGGTGCTCTGCGAAGTCCACAAGTGGATGCGCGCCGGTGTCCTCGTCGTGGAGAACCCCCACTACACGCTGCTGCCGGATCACGGGCGCTTCCACCTGGACGACGTGCCGGCAGGACGCCACCGCGTGGTGGTCGAGACGTTCGACCGTCGCGCACAGGCCGAGGTGCTGGTCCCCGAGGGTGGCACGGCGACCGTGACCCTCTCGCCGTGAGCGGCGCTGCGGCCGCCCGCGGCTCGCGACTCGGCACGCTGCTGCGGCGGCCTCTGCGCGACGTCAGCTTCCGGGTGCGCCTGCTGGCAGCGCTGGTCGGCAGCGTCGGCATCCTCGGGCTCAGTGGGCTGCTCGTGGTCGGCTTCCAGACGCAGCGGCAGGTCGCCTGGGTCGTGCAGCACCGGGCCGAGCAGACACGCCGCGCCCTCGCGGAAGTCGAACGACTCCGTCGGGCCGAACTCGAGCGCCTCGTCCTTCGCCTCAGCAGCTCGATCCGCATCGTCGCCGCGCTCGATTCGGTGGTGAATGGCGGCGACCGCGCCGAATTCGCGGCGCAGGTCCAGTACGAGCTCGACCTCGCGGAACTGCGTCAGGGTCTGGTCCGCTTCGACGACGCGGAGGGGCGAGCGGTGCTGACGCTGCTGGATCGCGAGCCGTTGGCCGACGCGACCGCAGGCCAGGTCCCCGGCACGGCCCGACGCCGCGAGGACGGCACGGCGAGCGGCTATCGACTGGTGAACGACCGGCTGTTCCTCGTGCTGACGCATCCACTCACGCTGTTCGACGAACCGGTCGGCAGCCTGACCATCGGTTTCGTCGTGGACGACGAGGTGGCGGCGCGGCTGGCGGCGATTGTCGACGCCGAGGTGTGCTTCGCGGCGACGCGCTGCCTGGCGGCCAGCGCCGGAGCGCGGAGTGCCACGCTCGCGGGGCCGATGATTGCCGCCGCACGGGGCGAGGCGCCGACCTACCTCACGCTCGACGGACGACGCCTGGCGTTGACCGCCACGCAGTTGCCGGCGGCCGACCGTGTCGCGGCGGTCATCGCGGTGCCCCTCGCCGACGTGCTGGCGCCCTTCGACCGCATCAGGCGCGTCGAGTTGCTCGCCGCCGTCGCCGCCCTGCTGCTGGCCGTCCTCCTTGGCGCCGTGCTGTCGCAGCAGCTCACGGCGCCCATCCGGATTCTCCTCGGCGCGACCGATCGCGTCAGGCGCGGCGACTACGACTTCACGGTGGACGTTCCCCATCACGACGAGTTCGGAACCCTGGCCGAGGGGTTCAACCAGATGACCGGGGGACTGCTGCTGAAGGAGCGCTACCGCAGCGTGCTCGACAAGGTCGTGTCGCCCGATGTCGCCGAGGCGCTGCTGAAGAGCGACCTCCGTCTCGGCGGCGAGACCCGCGAGGTGACGACGCTGTTTGCCGATGTGCGCGGCTTCTCGGCCATGACCGAGCACCACACGCCGGAGCAGGTGATCGACATGCTGAACGAATGGCTGGAGCTCGCCGCGGCCGCGATCGCCGCCGAGGGTGGCGTCGTCGACAAGTACGTCGGGGATCAGGTCATGGCGGTGTGGGGCGCACCGGTGGCCGATCCGCAGCATGCCCTGCACGCCGTGCGCGCCGCGCTGCTGCTGCGGAGCGTGACCGCCGAACTCGATCGCACGCGACGCGCGCGTGGCGAGGACCCGCTGGCAATCGGCATCGGGGTGAACACGGGGCCGGCGGTCGCGGGCAACTCCGGGTCGTCGACCCGCCTGAACTACACCGTGCTCGGCGCTTCCGTGAACGCCGCCATGCGGCTGTGCTCCGAAGCGCAGCCGGGAGAGATTCTGATCGGCGAGCAGACCTTCGAGCGGGTGCGCGACGCCGTCGACGCGGCGCCCCTGCCTTCACGGCTCGTGAAGGGCTTCTCGACCCCGATCGCCCCGTATCGTGTCGAGGGGTTGCGCGAGCCAGCACGAGGCCGTTCCGTCGGCGGTGCCATCGGCACCGCGCTGCTGGTCGGCACCTGCCTCGTCACCGCCGCTGGATCGGCGCCGGCGCAGGTGTTCGATCAGCCGACATTGGATCAGCGCGGCGTGCGCTACGACTCGCCGGGCGGCCTCGTGCAGATCGTGCCCAGCGCCCGCATCGACGTCGACCTGTTCGTGCCGCAGGACGAGCCCGCCTGGCACCTGGAGGGCACCAACCCGTTCGTCGCCGGACGCGTGAGCCTGTTCACGGATGTCTTCATCGGACGCTACCTCTTCTTCTCGAGCGAAGTGCGCGTGGATCGCGGGCAGCCGGCGCGCAGCGGCCCGTTGCGCCTCCACCTGCAGCAGGCCTTCGTGCGCTACACGCCGGTGGTCGGCCGCGCGGTCAGCGTGCAGGCCGGCAAGTTCGTCTCGCCCTTCGGTGGCTACCCGGGGCGCGCCCACACGAAGGCCGACCCGTTCATCCGGCCGCCACTCGCCTACGACTACCGGACCGTGATGTCGGCCACCGAATTCCCGGCCGCCAACGACGGCGTGTTCACGTGGAAGAACCGTCCGGCCTTCAGGGCCGCGGGCCTGCCGATCGTGTGGGCCGTGCCGTACCCGATCGGCGCCACGCTGTCGGTCGGTGCGGGCCCGGTCTCGGCGACCGGCGGCGTGACGAGCAGCGCCGTCTCGGCCGATCCCGCCGACTGGGATCGCTGGCGCCTCGACGCGCCGGGTGGCCTTTCTGCCGTCGGCCACGTACGGTGGCGCCTCCGCCCCGAGGTCCAGGTTGCCGCCTCCTACGCCAACGGCGCCTACATGCGACCGACGGTCGACGCCCCGAGACAGGCCCAGGAGACCTGGGGCCTCGACGTGACGTTCGAGCGCGGACGGTATGCCGTGCGCGGCGAAGTGCTGGTCAACCGCTGGGAGGTCGCCAACGTGATCGAGGCGCCGCGGGATCTCTCGGGCTACGTCGAAGCCCAGGCCACGCTCACCGCAGGCTGGTTCGTCGCCATCCGAACGAACGCGATTACCTTCCGCGACCTGGCGACGTCGTCGGGCGCCCGTGACCGCTGGGACTACGACATGCAGCGGCACCAGATCGGCACCGGCTATCGTCTGGGCCGGAGCAGCGAGGTCAGGGCCGAGTACATGATCAACCGCACGGTCGGCCGCGAGGACCCGCGTGACGACCTGCTGTCGTTGCAGTGGACGTGGACCTTCTAGCGCACAGGGAATGCCATGGCTGATGAATGCTGTCCGGGTGGAGACTGCGCCCCCCGCGTCGATCGACGGGACTTCGTGCGACTGGTGGGGCTGGGGCTGACGGGGGCCGCCGCCCCGGTGGCCGCCGCATCGCCGGCACGCGACGAGACGAGCGACACGCCCCACGTCACGACGACCGCCGCCGCCGCAGCTGACGTGGAGCGCCTGCTCGACGATCCGTCGTGGCCGTCGCTGCGCGTGTACGACCGTGACCATCTCGCACGCATCGCGCTGCCCCTCGGCGGGATCGGCACCGGCACGGTGTCCCTGGGCGGCCGCGGTGACCTGCGCGATTGGGAGGTGATGAACCGCCCGGGCAAGGGCTTCGTGCCGACGATGGCCGGTGCGGCGCCGTTCCTCGCGCTGTTCACGCAACGCGGCAGCGAGCCGTCCGTGTGCCGCCTGCTCGAAGGTCCTGTCTCCGCCGATCAGTACGAGGGCAGCCACGGGGCGCCCGGACCGAACCTGAACCTGCCACGCTTCCGGCAGGCCACGTTCGCGACGGCGTACCCGTTCGGCCGTGTGGTGCTGTCCGATCCGGATGTGCCGCTCGAGGTCCATCTGAAGGCGTTCAACCCGCTGGTGCCGACCGATGCCGACGCCAGCAGCCTCCCGCTCGTCTCCATCGTCGTCGAACTCCGCAACACCACGGCGGTGCCGGTGACGGCCGCGGTGTGCGCCACACTGCCGAATTTCATCGGCGTGGACGGCTCGCAGACGTCGAAGGACTGGAAGGGCGACCGGCAGGCCATTGGCGCGAAGGGCAACGTCAACGTGCTGCGCGACGGCGACGGGCTGCACGGGGTGTTCCTGTCGTCAGCGGGCGTCGATCCCCTGCACGAGGCCTTTGGCACCATCGCCCTGGCCACCACGGCCACGACGGGCATCTCGCGCCGCACGTCGTGGGTGGCGCCGCGCTGGGGTGTGCCGCTGCTCGACTTCTGGGACGACTTCTCGGCCGATGGCCGGCTCGACGCGCGAGCGAGTGACCCGAAGGTGGAGACGCCGGTGGCCTCGCTGGCGGTCACGCTGGAGGTGCCCGCAGGCGCCACACGCGAGGTGTCCCTGCTGCTGGCGTGGCACTTCCCCAACCGCTACACGTGGACGCCCGCCAACACGCCGCCATCGGGCGACGATCGGATCGGCAATCACTACTCGACCAGGTATGCCGACGCCTGGGATGTGCTGGCGCGCGAGACGTCCCGCCTCGACGGCCTGCGAACGCGCACGGCGACATTCGTCACCAGCGTGTGCCGCAGCGACCTCCCGGTGGTCGTCAAGGAGGCGGCGCTGTTCAACGTGAGCACGTTGCGCACGCAGACCTGCTTCCGCACGCCCGACGGCACGCTGTTCGGCTGGGAAGGCATCGCCGACTCCCAGGGCTGCTGTCACGGCTCGTGCACGCACGTGTGGAACTACGAGCAGGCCACTGCCTTCCTCTTCGGCGATCTCGCCTGGTCGATGCGTGAAGTGGAGTTCGGCCACGCCATCGACGACCAGGGGATGATGAGCTTCCGCGTGCACCTGCCGCTGGCCCGGGGCAAGGCCTTCGGCAAGGCGGCAGCCGATGGCCAGATGGGCTGCGTGATGAAGGTCTATCGCGACTGGCAGCTCTCGGGCCGCGAGGCCGACCTGCGGCGGCTCTGGCCGGCCATCCGTCGTGCGATGGAGTTCTGCTGGATTCCCGGCGGCTGGGACGCCGATCGCGACGGCGTGATGGAAGGCTGCCAGCACAACACGATGGACGTCGAGTACTACGGCCCGAATCCGCAGATGGGCCTGTGGTACCTCGGCGCACTGCGGGCCGCCGAGGAGATGGCCCGGCACCTCGGCGACACCGCGTTCGCGTCGACGTGCCGCGACCTCTACACGCGGGGCCGCACGTGGATCGATACGCACCTGTTCAACGGCGAGTACTACCAGCACGAGGTGCGACCGCCGTCGAGCGCCGACGCCGTGGCGCCCAGCCTGCTCGTGGGCATGGGCGCGGCCGACGTGACCCGTCCCGAGTTCCAGCTGGCCGATGGCTGTCTGGTCGACCAGCTCGTGGGTCAGTTCATGGCGCGTGTGTGCGACCTGGGATCGCTCGTCGACCCCGCGCATGCCCGGACGACGCTTCAGAGCATCCTCAGGTACAACCTGCGCGCCGACATGCACGGGCACTTCAACAACATGCGCGTCTTCGCGATGGCCGACGATGCCGCGCTGCTCATGGCCAGCTATCCGAAGGGCCGGCCGGAGAACCCGTTTCCGTACTTCACCGAGGTGATGACGGGCTTCGAGTACGCCGCCGCCGTCGGCATGCTGTACGAGGGGCTCGAAGCCGAAGGCCTGCGCTGCATCGGGATGATCCGCGCCCGCTACGACGGGCAGCGCCGCAACCCATTCGACGAGGCCGAGTGCGGCCACCACTATGCACGGGCGATGGCCAGCTGGGCGGCCATCCTCGCGATCACGGGCTTCCACTACTCCGCCGTCACGAAGACCTTCTCGATTGGTGGTCGCCTCGGCCGCTATCCCTGGTCCACCGGCCGCGCGTCCGGCGAGATGACCGTCGCCCGCGTCGCGCCGGATCGCCGCGAGCTCCGGCTGACGCTGCACGTCCACGAAGGCACCCTGGCCATCGAGCGGCTGCGGATCGACGGGCGCGGCGTGAGTCCGCTCGATCGTCCGCCGCTGGTGGCCGGCGAGCACTGGGAGGTCGTGATGTAGCCGTCGGACCCTGTCCGACGGTCGCCGGTGCCACCTGCGATAATGCTGGGGTGTCTCACACCGACCACCGCGCGGCGGCGCCCACTTCCGTGCGCTGCGCGGTCCTCACCATCTCTGATACCCGAACGCTCGACACGGACAGCGGCGGCGCTGCCCTCGTCTCGCTGCTCGAGGACCACGGCCACACCATCGTGATGCGGGGGCTCGTGAAGGACGACCCGAGCGCCGTGCAGCGCTGGGTCCAGGCACAGCGGTCACGCGACGACGTCGATGCGATCCTCACGACGGGCGGCACGGGCGTCGCCAGGCGCGACAACACGCACGAAGCCATCATGACGATGCTCGACAAGCCCATCCCCGGCTTCGGCGAGCTGTTCCGGATGCTCAGCTACCAGGAGATCGGCGCGGCGGCGATGCTGAGTCGCGCGTGTGCCGGCATCTCGCAGTGCCGCGTGGTCATCGCCCTTCCGGGCTCGGTCCATGCGGTGCGGCTGGCCATGGACAAGCTGGTGCTGCCCGAGCTCGGGCACCTGGTCCGCGAAGCGCGGCGGTGATCGAGGGTGCGGCCCGCTCGGAGAGCGGGCCCTACCCCACAGAGGGGTCGTGGGGCACGGCGTGGCGGGGCACCCGGACGACGAACGACGTCCGCCCGTCGGTACTGCATCCGGTGACGCTGCCGCCGTGTGCGCGCACGATCTGGTCGACGATGTAGAGGCCGAGTCCGGTGCCGCGGGTCGTGCTGCTCGACGTCACGAAGGGCGTGAAGAGCGCGGTGGCGATCTCGCTCGGGATGGTGCCGGGGTTGGTGACTTCCAGGCGGACTTCCGCCGGGTCGTCGCCGCTCACCCGCACCTGCACCGCCGTGTCGTGGTCGCCGTGCGTGGCGGCGTTGCCGAGCAGATTGGAAATCACCTGCAGCAGGCGGTCGGGATCCCACGTGCCGGCCGTGTCGCCACTGCGCTGCATCTCGAACGTCTGCCGATCGTGGAGTTCGGCGATGGCCGTGTCGCACAGCACGGCGAGGTCGGTGACACGCGGGCGAATCGGCAGATTGCCGAGGCGGGCTGCACCGAAGTCGAGCAGCTGCGCGATCAGCCGCGTCATCCGGCCCGACGCCGACTGGATCGTCGCCACCATCCGCTGCAACGTCTGGTCGTCGCGTGTCCGCAGGCGGAGCACCTCGGCCGACGAGATGATGGCGCCGAGCGGCGTGCGGAGATCGTGCCCGAGCACGCCGAAGAGCATCTCGGACATCCGCACGAGCTGCCGATGCTCCTCGAGCTGCGCGGCCAGCAACTGACGCTGGCGGAACAGCTCGGTGAACACCTGCACCTTGCTGCGCACCAGCGCCACGTCCAGCGGCTTGAACAGGAAGTCGACGGCGCCGGCCTCGTAGCCGCGGAACAGGCGCGCCGACTCGGGCGCCGCCGCCGTGAGGAAGATGATCGGGATGTGCCGCGATCGTTCGGCGCCGCGCATCAGCTCCGCAAGCTCGAAGCCGTTCATGCCCGGCATCTGCACATCGAGCAGCGCCACGGCGATGTCGTCGTGCCGCAGCAGGATCTCGAGCGCCTCCGGGCCGCCCGAGGCCCGCAGCACCCGCAGTCCAGGTTCGGCGAGCAGCGCCTCGAGCACCTCGAGGTTGTCGGGGATGTCGTCGACGGCGAGCACCGAGACCGGGGCGATGGCCCCGTCGGGGCGCGACGCACGTCCGGCGAGCAGGGCGGCGTCAGCCACGGCGTGTGCCCCAATCGGCCAGGATGCGGCCCATGCTGGCCGGGTCGAGCGTGACGTGCGGCGCGAGTTCCAGGGCGGCCCGCGGCATCACGGCGACCTGGGCGGTCTCGGGGCTCTGCACCCACGTGTGGCCGCCGGCCTCGCGGATGCTCGCCAGTCCCAGCGCGCCATCGCGGCTGGCGCCCGAGAGCAGGATGCCGAGCACACGGTCGCCGCGGGACTCGGCCGCGGACTCGAAGAGCACGTCGATCGAGGGCCGCGAGTAGTGCACGGCCTCGTCCACCGACAGCGCCAGTGTCCCGTCGTGCTCGATGAGCAGATGATAGTCGGGCGGAGCGAAGTACACGGTCGCCGGCTGGAGCGTCATCTTGTCCTCCGCCTCGCACATCGTGAGGGCACTCGTCTGGGCGAAGAGTTGCGGCAACGCACTGCGGCGATCGGCCGGCACGTGGACCACGACGACGACCGGCACCGGCAGGTCCGCGGGCAGGGGTGGCAGCAGTTGCATGAGCGCATCGACGGCGCCAGCCGAGGCGCCGATGACGATGACGGACGGCGGGTGCAGCCGCAGGGTGTCGACGAGGGCCTCGTTCACGCCAGCCTCCGGTACAGGCGCTGCTCGCGGGACACGACCTCGAACGACCTGGCGGTCGCGAACCCGTGCAGGCTCTCGCGCGACCCGATGCCGAGGAACCCGCGCGGCACCAGGGCATCGTGGAACAGCTGGACGGCCCGGGCCTGGAGCACCCGATCGAAGTAGATCAGCACGTTGCGACAGGACACCAGTTGCACCTCGGCAAAGACGGCGTCGGTGGCGAGGGAGTGATCCGAGAACGCGACCCTGGCCCGCAGCCGTCGATCGAAGACCACGCGATCGTACGCTGCCGTGTAGTAGTCCGACAGCGACCGCGTGCCGCCAGCCGCCTGGTAGTTGCGGGTGAAGCCCGGCACCCGCGCCTGCGGGTACACGCCGGCCTCCGCCGTACGCAGTGCCTCCGGGTTGATGTCGGTGGCGTAGATGAGCGCCCGGTCGAGCAGGCCGAGCTCGTCGAGGAGGATGGCGATCGAATGCACCTCCTCGCCCGTGCTGCAGCCGGCGACCCAAATCTTCAGGGACGGATAGGTCGCGAGCATCGGCAGCACGTCCTGGCGCAGGGCGGTGAAGTAGGCCGGATCGCGGAAGAAGTCGCTGACAGGCACCGACAGCATCGTCAGCAGCCGGGTGAACAGGTCGACATCGCGCAGCAGCGCTTCCTGCAGCAGCGACATCCGCTCGACACCGAGGCGTCGCATGGCGCTGGTCACGCGCCGCCGGAGCGAGGCGCGGGCGTAGTGCCTGAAGTCGTAGGAGTAGCGCCGCCAGATCGCCTCGAGCAGGAGTTCGAACTCGACGTCGGCGGCCCGGTCGTCCGGCGTCGTCTCGACGCCGGTCACCGGGCCATCCACACGCGACAGAGCGACACGAGCTTGTCGACGTCGATCGGCTTGGCCATGTAGTCGTTGGCCCCGGCCTCGAGACACTGATCGCGGTCCTCGCGGCGCGCCTTGGCCGTGAGCGCGATGATCGGCACCTCCCGCAGCGCCGGCTCGGCGCGGATCGCCCTGGTCGCGGTCAGCCCATCCATCTCGGGCATCATGATGTCCATCAACACCAGGTCTGGGCGCTCGGCCCGCGCGAGGTCGACGGCCTCACGCCCGTTGCGCGCGATGACCATGGTCGCGCCGCGCGGCTCGAGCACCGCCGACAACGCGAAGATGTTGCGAACGTCGTCTTCGGCCAGCAGGATGCGACGTCCCTCGAAGATCTCGTCGCGCTCGAGGGCCGCGCGCAACATCCGCTGCGATGCCGTCGGCAGCGTCGACTCGACCCGATGCAGGAACAGCGTCACCTCGTCGAGCAGGCGCTCGGGCGAGCGCGCACCCTTGACGATGACCGAGCGCGAGTAACGGCGGAGGCGCTCCTCATCGGCCGCCGAGAGGGCGCGGCCCGTGTAGATGATCACCGGCGGAAAGGCGTGCGTCTGGCTCGCGCTCATGGCATCGAGCACGTCGAAGCCAGTGGCATCGGGCAGGCTGAGATCGAGCACGACGCAATCGTAGGTGATGTCGCTGAGCCGCTGCAGTGCCTCGCGTCCGGTACCGACGTCGTGCAGTTCGACGCCCTCGAGCTGCAGCAGCGCCACCATGCTCGAGCGCAGCGCCTCGTCGTCTTCCACGATCAGCAGGCGACGCACGCTGCGCTGGGTCTGGGCCTCGATGCGACGCACGCTCTCGAGCAGCGTCTCGCGCGTCGCCGGCTTGACCGCATAGCCGACGGCGCCGAGCGCGAGCGCCGTCTGCGTGTGGTCGTCGACCGACATCATGTGCACGGGAATGTGCCTCGTGGACCGCGTCCGCTTGAGGCGGTCCAGCAGCGCCAGTCCCGAGCCGTCGGGCAGGCTGACGTCGAGCAGGATGCCGGTCGGGCGCAGTTCGGTGGCCAGCCGGAAGCCTTCGTCGGTCGTGCTGGCCACCACGCCGTCGAACTCGAGTTCGTGCGCCAGGTCGTAGAGGATGCCGGCGAAGGCCGGGTCGTCCTCGACGATGAGCAGCAGACGATCGGGACGTGCCAGCGACCCGCGGTCGTCCAGGACGGCCGGCGCCGAGAGCGCGGGCGGCCGCGCCTGGGCACGCCGCACCGGCATGACGGGCGCGACGGTGGCCGTGGTTGCCGCCACGGCAGGAGTCGCGGCGGCCGACTCGGGACGCGGCACGTGGTGTTGCGGCACCACCAGGCTGAAGCGACTGCCCTGCCCGACCACACTCTCCACGAGCAGCTCGCCACCGAGCAGGTGGGCCAGCTGCCGCGAGATCGACAACCCGAGTCCGGTGCCACCGAAGCGACGTTGCGTGCTGCTGTCGACCTGGCGGAACGCCTCGAAGATGAGGTCGATCTTGTCCGGCGGGATGCCGGGGCCGGTGTCCTGGACGTGCAGGGCCACGGCGCCGTCGGTCGTCGCCTCGATGCGCAGCCGCACGTGGCCGGTCACGGTGAACTTGCAGGCGTTCGAGAGCAGGTTGACCACGACCTGCTGCAGCCGGACGGCGTCGGACGTGATGGACCGAGGCGCGTCGTCGGACACCTCGACCGAGAAGTCGAGGCCGCGATCGCGGGCGATGGGCTCGAAGATCTCGCGCAGGCCGTCCGCCAGCGTGTGCAGATCGATCGTCTCGATGCTCAGATCGGTGCGGCCGGACTCGATGCGGGCGAGATCGAGGATGTCGTTGATCAGCGTGAGCAGGTGCGACCCCGACGAGTGGATCGTGTTGGCGAAGCGCACCTGCTCGGCACTCAACCCGCCGCCGCGATTGTCGGCCAGCAGTTTGGCGAGGATGAGCACGCTATTGAGCGGCGTCCGCAGCTCGTGCGACATGTTGGCGAGGAACTCGGACTTGTACTGACTGGCCTGCTCGGCCCGCGCGGCGGACTCTGCGAGCGCCTGCTGCTGCACTTCGAGTTCCTGCGTCTGGCTCTCGAGCTGGGCGTTGGTGGCTTCGAGTTCGGCCTGCTGCTCCTGCAGGCGCGACTGGCTCGTCTTGAGCGCGAGGCTCTGTTCCTCGAGCTCCTCGTTGGCCACCCGGAGTTCTTCCTGCTGCGCCTGCACTTCGTCGCGCTGCCGTTGCGTCTCCACCAGCAGCGACCGCACGCGTTCGCGGAAGGCGGCAGTCCGCAGGGCGATGGCGGCGCTGGCGGCGACGCGTTCGAGCAGGTCGCGGGCGAAGGTGTCGGGCCGCTGGTTCAGCGCCAGCTCGAGGATGCCGTAGCGCTCGTCGTCGACCGCCAGCGGCATCAGCGCGAGATGACGCGGCGCCCCGCTGGTGAGGGCCGTACTCATCCTGAACGCTTCGGACGGCACGTCCTCGACCACGTGCCACTGCCCCGAATCGATGACCTGTCCGATCAGCCCGTCGCCCCGGTAGACTTCCGTCGGCAGCACCTGGACGTCGACGCCATCCGAGGCCGTCAGGCGGAAGACGCGCTGGTCGTCCGAGGCATAGATCGCCGAGGCCGGCGCCGACAGGGCTCGACCCACCACGCGGAGGGTCCGCCGCGACAATTCGTCGACGCCCGCCTCGCCCTGCAGTTCGCGCAGCAGTTCGCCATGCACACCGCGCAGCCGCGATTCGTAGTGCATCGCGTTGCGGGTGATGAGCAGCTGGCGGGTCAGCACCGCCACCGGCCAGATGACGAACATGCCGAAGATGCGGTTGGCGTAGCCGACGCCTGGAATCGTGTGTGCGTCGGTGATGGTGGTGAGCCCGACCAGCGCGGTGATGAGCGCCGCCCCGAAAATGGGGGCGTCCACGGACGGGCCGAGCAGCGTCAGCGCCAGTGGCACCAGGTACAGAATCCAGACGGAGACGCCGAGCGGCGTATACCAGTCGGCGACGAACACCGGCATGGCGGTGAGCAGCAGGAGAGCGTAGAAGAGCGCAGGACGTTTGACGTTCACGGGGCGTTCCGGGACATCCGGTAGCGCGATCATTACTCACGACGCGGATTCGGGAAACCCTTCACTAACTCATCTATAATGCGGACGATGCCGGGAACGACCAGCGCGCATGGCGGCATGCGGCCTTTCGGGGCCGTCGTGCCGTTCGAGGAGGCGCGGCGCCTCATGCTCGACACCGCAGCGCCGGTCGAGGGGTGCGATACCCTCGACCTGACCGCCGCCGCGGGCAGACTGCTGAGCTTCGACATCGCCGCGCCGTTCGACGTGCCGGGCTTCGATCGGTCGGCGATGGACGGCTATGCCGTGCGGGCGCGTGACCTTGCCACGGCATCCGCGGCGGCGCCGGTGTGGCTGACGCTCGTGGGACGGGCGCGCCCCGGCGGGGTGTTCGACGGCGTGGTCGGCGAGGGCGACTGCGTGGACATCGCCACGGGAGCACCGATCCCGGTCGACGCCGACGCCGTCGTCATGGTCGAGCGCACGCATCGCGATCAGGGGCGCGTGCGGTTCACGCACCCAGCCGCCCCCGGCGACCACGTCTCGCGGCGCGCCAACGACGTCGCCGCTGGCGCCGTGGTGCTGCGCGCTGGCGAGGTGCTGACGCCGGCGCGCCTCGGAGTGGCGGCCTCCTTCGGCCTGCGCACGGTGCAGGTGCGTCGACGTCCCGTGGTCGCCCTGGTGTCGAGCGGCGACGAGTTGCTCGAGGCCACCACGCACGACGGTGCGCCAGGCCCCGGCCAGATCTACGACGCGAATCGGACGATGCTGGCGGCGATCTGCGAGGCGGCGGGCGCCACGGTGCGCGTGCTGCCCCTGGTGCGCGACGCCATGGCGCACTGGCGCGCGGCCTTCGATGCCGCCGCCGGGGCGGACCTGATCGTCTGTTCGGGCGGCAGCTCGGTGGGGGAGCAGGACTTCGGATCCGACATCCTGGCCGAACGTGGCGAGGTGATCTTCCACGGCATCGCCGTCAAGCCGGGCAAACCGACGGCGTTCGCACGCATCGGCCAACAGCTCGTATTGGCCATGCCCGGCAACCCGACGTCGTGCCTGTCCAATGCCTACGTCCTGCTGCGACCGCTCGTGCGACACCTGGCGGGACTGCCGCCGCTCCACGAGCAGACGCGCGAGGCAACACTCACACGCGAGCTCAAGAGCCCCGTGGATCGCCTGCAGTTCTATCCCGTGCGCCTCGAGGGGACGCGGGCCATCCCCGTCTTCAAGGGGTCGGGCGATGTGACCAGCCTGTCGGACGCCGATGGCTACGTCAGCGTGCCCCTCGGCGTCTCGCACGTCGCCGCCGGCACGCCGGTCCTCGTCACGCTGTATTGAGCCGTCGTCACGCCGTCTTCGTCCGTAGCCGTCGACGTTCCACCTTCGCCAAGGCTACGGCGGACAAGTCAGGTCGTCGGCCCGTGATCCCCCGCGGACGCGCCTACCGCTTCGCTCGCCGATCCATCGGATCGGGCAGCGCCTCGAGGTACGTGAGGAGGTCGGCCAGCTCGGTCGGCGAGAGCAGCGCTTCGAGACCAGGCGGCATCGCCGAGAACTCCACGGGTTCCACCGCCACCACGGTGCTGCGCGGGATGCGCAGCGAGGCCCCCGGACCGGTCTCGATCACGAGAGCATCGGGAAACTGCGCCTTGAGCACGCCGGTGTTCTCACCCGTCTTCGTGCGGACGCGCCAGGTCTCGTACTCGCGGGCGAAGCTCGCACTCGGGTAGAGGATCGCTTCCAGGATGTCGTGACGCGCGCGAATCTCGCCGATGTTGCTCAGGTCCGGGCCGAAGGCGGCGCCCTGGCTGCCGACGGCGTGACACGTCGCGCACGTGGCCTTGCCGAAGAACAGCCGACGACCGGCGTCGATGTCGCCGCGCCCGAGACTCGCCTCGATCGACTCGAGTCGCTTGAGGCGGGCGTTCTGTCGCTGGCGCAACGCGAGCATCAGCGGCGCCGCGCTGGTCGGGACGGGCTCGGGGAACCGGGCGAGCCGCGCCGCGAGGTCGCGCTCCGACAGCACGTCGAGACGATCGGTGGATCGCTCGAGCGCGCGCACGAGCGCCGTGCCCACGGCGGCACTGGTGGTGCGATCGAAGGCGGTCACCAGGCGGGGCAGGACGAACGCGTCGGCCGCGGCGACCTCCGTCTCGGCCAGCGTGATCAACTGCGGATCGGTCAGCGCCGCCTGCGCGAGGATGCCGGCGGCCTGCTGGCGGATCGGCGCCGGCTGTGCCGTGTCGAGCTGCGACCGCAGCCAGGCATACGCGGCGGGCTCCAGTGCCGGCCGCACGAGCACGAGCGCCTCCATGGCGTCGAACCGCTGCGCGAGCGGCGCCGACGGGTCCGACGCGATGCGGGCGAGGTCGCCGGCCAGCGCGTCGATCCGGCGCGCCGCGACCAGGCGCATGGCGCGGGCCCGGACGGCCTCGTCACCGCTCCCGAGCTGCACGCGCACCGCCTCGACCCACACGTCCGGCATCTTCGCCACCGGGCACGCCTGGACGACATCGAAGAGCACCGGGAGGGCGGCCTCGCCGAGCCGGCCGTCACCACGCCCTCCCAGGCCCGTGGCGACGAACGCCTGCACGTCGCCGTCCCGGCACACACTCACCATCACGTCGCGCAACACCGCGGTGTCCGCCTCGCTGAGCGTGGGGCGATCGAGGCGGGCGCGTACGCCCGCGACGATCAGGTCGGACCAGCCGGGATGATGCGAGGCCGCCCAGATGCCGGTCCTCCAGAGCGCATCGTCGGCGGACGCGAGGAACGGCCGCACGTGCTCCTGCTTGAGATGCGGCCGTGTCTGCGGGTCCGCTCCGGCCATCTGGTCAAGGGCGATGAGTGCCGCGCGGCGTTCGCTGGTCGACGATGAGGTGAGCGCGGTGACCAGCGGCGCCGGCTGGCGCAGGGTCATCAGGGCGTGGATGACGGCATGCTCGACGAAGCGATCCGCAGGGTCGCGTGACGCCTTGAGCAGTGCGGGCACGGCGTCGGTGTTGCCAATCTGCCCGAGCGCGATGGCCGCCTGCCGGCGGACCGCCGGCGCGTCGGTGACCACGGCGCGCAGCAGGACGGGCAATGCCGCGTCGTCTTTCACCAGGCCGACGCTGCGGATGGCCGCGGTGCGCACGACCGGGTCGCGGTCGGCCAGCGACGCACGTACCGCCTCGCGGGCGGCCGGTGTGCCGATGCGATGCAGCGCGAAGACGACGTCGGCGCGGGTCTCGACGTCCGAGGCCGTGCGACGAGCGCCTGCGAGGACCGGCACCGCCGCGTCGCCGAGGCGCACGAGCTGCGCCAGCGCACGATCGCGGACGACCGGCCGCCGATCCGCGAGCATGCCGCCGAGGCGCGCCGGCGTCTGGGTGTCGAACCGGATCTGCTGGCCGCGGGGATCGGCAACCGTCGACGCACCAGTCCGGCGGATCCGGTAGATGCCGCCGGCAATCTCAGGCTTGGCGACGCGCGACAGCGGGCAGCCCTTGATGAACCAGCCGCCGGTCTCGATGACGATGAGGCTGCCGTCGGCATCCTGCAGCACGTCGGTCGGGTGCGAGTCGGCGCCAGTGGCCGTCATGAACGGCAGGTCGTCGGTGCGATACGTGGAGCCGCTCGGCGAGACCACGTGGCGCATGATGCGGCCGGTGTTGAACTG
>LNFM01006585.1_pt1 | contig 17841 bp, 16 predicted proteins | sample 596031 | NCBI WGS metagenome assembly LNFM01 (sample SAMN04254537, study PRJNA301005) | activated carbon metagenome | isolation source: dual media filters at the Ann Arbor, Michigan drinking water treatment plant | place: USA: Ann Arbor | reverse complement strand
GGGGCGCTATAGTGGCTCGCCTCACGAATCGCAGGACAGGGCAGCCGATGCGCCAGTATCTCGACCTTCTCGAGCACGTGCTCACCACCGGGACCGACCGGCCCGATCGGACGGGGACGGGCACGCGGGGCGTGTTCGGCTACCAGATGCGCTTCGACCTCGCGCGCGGCTTTCCCGTCACCACGACCAAGAAGCTGCATCTCAAGTCGATCATCCATGAGCTCCTGTGGTTCCTGGCCGGCGATACCAACATCAAATACCTCAACGACAATGGCGTCACGATCTGGGACGAGTGGGCCGACGAGAACGGCGATCTCGGGCCGGTCTATGGCAAGCAGTGGCGCTCATGGCCGGCGCGCGACGGCGGCGAGATCGACCAGATCGCCAATGTTCTGAATCAGTTGAAGGCAAATCCTCATTCGCGCCGGCTGATCGTCTCGGCGTGGAACCCGGCCGAGGTGGACGCCATGGCGCTGCCGCCGTGCCACTGCCTGTTCCAGTTCTACGTGTCGGACGGCAAACTGTCGTGCCAGCTCTACCAGCGCTCTGCCGACATCTTTCTCGGGATTCCCTTCAACATCGCCTCCTATGCGCTCCTGACGATGATGATGGCGCAGGTGGCCGGGCTGAAGCCGGGCGACTTCGTCCATACGCTCGGCGACGCGCATCTCTACGCCAATCATTTCGAGCAGGCGCGCGAGCAGCTGAAGCGGACGCCGAAGGCGCTGCCGACGATGCGCATCAATCCGGCGGTCACGGATATATTCGGCTTCCGCTTCGAGGATTTTTCGCTCGAGAACTATGTCGCCGATGCCACGATAAGGGCGCCGATCGCGGTGTGAGGCAGGCGGCGGTGCCGTCCCGGCAAGCCTCGCATTGCCGCCCGCCATCCTATAGGGTCGACAGCGCCGCGCCGCGACTCTCCGCATAAGGATCTCCGATGAGACGCATCTCCATTGCCGCCGCGCTGCTGCTTGCGGCCTCTCCTGCGCTCGCCAATGATTCCATCGCGGAGCTAAGCACCGGCGGACTGATCCTGTCGCGCACTGACGCCGTGCGGATGCTGAAGGAAGAGCTGTTCATCTCGGAGCAGAAGGTGACGGTCGACTACGTCTTCCGCAATGTGACGGATGCCGATGTCAGCACGATCGTGGCGTTTCCGATGCCCGGCATCGAGGGCAACCCCTTTTCGGTCCCGGCGATCCCCAGGGATCCGGATGACAATTTCCTCGGCTTCGCGGTCACGGTCGACGGCGAGGCGGTCGAACCGGCACTGGAGCAGAAGGCTTTCGCGCTCGGCATCGACGTTTCCGGCGATCTGCAGGAACACGGCGTTCCGTTCTATCCCTATGGCGAGGCGACGGCCGCGGCCCTGGCGAAACTGCCCGACGATCTGGCGCAGGACTGGATCGACCGCGGCATGCTGGTCGTCGAGGAGTATGACGACGGCTCGGGCTGGAAGAAGGTGCGCGCGCCCTTCTGGCGGATGAAGTCGACCTTCTGGTGGCGCGCGACATTCCCGGCCAATGCCGACGTCCAGGTGTCGCATGACTATGCGCCGAGCGTCGGCGGCTCGGCCGGGCTGACCTTCTTTTCCGAGGGACGGCTGGAAGGCCCGGGCTACGAGGCCTACAAGGCGAAATACTGCCTCGATGCCGATTTCGACCGCGCCGTGCTGCGGGCGGCGAAGGAAAGCCCCGATGGGTATCCGCGGCTCAACGAGACAAGGATCTCCTACATATTGACGACGGGCGGCAACTGGGCGACCGGCTCGATCGGCGATTTTTCGCTGACGATCGACAAGGGCGACCCGGAGGCGCTGGTCAGTTTCTGCGGCCAGGGCGTCAGGAAAACCGGGCCGACGACCTTCCAGATGAAGGCAAAGGACTTCTATCCCGAGCACGATGTGGACGTGCTGATCCTCAAGCCGACCGACTGGGATCGCGGCGCGGGCGAGGGTGTCGCTCCGGTCCGCAAGGCCGTGCGCAAGCCCGCGTCCGGCGCGTCGATGTCGGGGGACTGATATGCGCGTCGCCATCTATGTCGCCATGGCCGAAAACGGCGTGATCGGGCGCGATGGCGGCCTGCCATGGCGGCTGTCCAGCGATCTCAAGCGCTTCAAGGCCGACACGATGGGCAAGCCGGTGATCATGGGGCGCAAGACCTGGGACGGCATCGGCAAGCCATTGCCGGGCCGGCTGAACATCGTGGTGACGCGCGACAGGGCGTTCCGTGCCGCAGATGCCGAAACCGTGACCTCGCTTGAGGACGCGATCACCCTGGCCAAGGCGCGCGGCCGCTGCATGGCCGGCGTGGCGGAGATCTGCATCATCGGCGGCGGCGAAATCTACAGGCAGGCCATGGCGCTGGCCGATCGGCTTCATGTCACGCATGTGCTGGCGGAGGTCCAGGGGGATACGCGGTTCCCGCCGATCGATCCGGATATCTGGCAGATTGTCCGGTCCGAGGACGTGCCGGCCGGCGAACGCGACAGCCATGCGACACGCTATACCGTTTACGAACGGCGTCGGGACGTGCATTGAGCGGTGGGGAACCGCAATCTCGCTTCTAATTGACGCTGCGGGCGGGCTTCGCGTTGAAAGCGCGTTACCGCAACCCTATAGAAGGGAAACGGGAGCGAGCGCCGGATCACAATGGCGCCGACAAGAAACATTCGTCGAAAGGACATTCATGCCCTGGAAGAATCAGAGCGGAGGCGGCGGCGGCCCATGGGGCGGCGGCGGCGGCAGCAATGGCGGAGGGCCGTGGGGCCAAGGCCCCCGGGGACCAAGCGGACCAACGGGTTCGCCGCCTGATCTGGAAGACATCATTCGCCGCGGCCAGGACCGGCTGAAGAACGCCCTGCCGGGCGGCGGCGCGGGCAATCCCGTGATTATCGGCCTCGTGGCGCTGGCGCTCGTCGTTTTCTGGATATTCCAGGCGATCTATACCGTTCAGCCGGACGAACTGGCCGTGGAACTGCGCTTCGGCAAGCCGAAGCCGGAACTGTCGCAGCCCGGCCTTCACTTCCATTTCTGGCCGATCGAAACCGTCCGCAAGGTCAACACCGCCGAAAAGCTGGTCGACCTGGGCGAGGTGCGCGGCTCGACGTCGTCGGGCCTGATGCTGTCGGGCGACCAGAACATCGTCGACGTCAAGTTCTCGATCGCCTACCAGGTCGTGGACCCCGGCAAGTATCTGTTCCAAGTGGTCGACCCCGACTCCATGGTGCGCCAGATCGGTGAGAGCGCCATGCGCGAGGCCGTCGGCCGCCGTCCGGCGCAGGACATCTTCCGCGACGACCGCCAGGGCATCGCCGACGATGTGCGGGTGATCATCCAGTCGACGCTCGACGATTACAATGCAGGCATCAACATCAACGCGATCTCCATCGAGGACGCCGCTCCGCCACGCGAAGTCGCCGACGCCTTCGACGAGGTGCAGCGCGCCGAGCAGGACGAGGACCGCTTCGTCGAGGAATCCAACCAGTACTCCAACCAGCAGCTCGGCCGGGCGCGCGGCGAGGCGGCACAGGTGCGTGAAGACGCGGCCGCCTACAAGAACCGCATCGTGCTCGAGGCACAGGGCGAGGCGCAGCGTTTCATCTCGGTCTATGACGAATATGCCAAGGCTCCGGATGTCACCCGCAGGCGACTTTACCTGGAGACCATGGAACGGGTCATGCAGGGCGCCAACAAGGTGATCGTCGAGCAGGGCAGCGGGCAGGGCGTCGTGCCCTATCTGCCGCTCCCCGAACTCCAGAGACGGAACACGACCACGACGGGAGAAACACCATGACCTCGAATCGTCTGGCCATGGTCGGCGTCGTTGCCGCCGTCCTTCTCTTCCTCGTCTATTCCTCGATCTTCGTCGTGACCGCCGGCCAGCAGGCCATCGTGCTGCGCTTCGGCGAAATCGTCGACGTGAAGCAGGAACCGGGCATCTACTTCAAGGCGCCGTTCGCCTTCATGGAAGCCGACAATGTGCAGATCATCGAGGAACGCCTGCTGCGCTTCGACCTCGACGATATCCGCGTCCAGGTTTCGGGCGGCAAGTTCTACGAGGTCGACGCCTTCGTGACCTACCGTATCTCGGACCCCCGCGTCTTCCGTGCCGCGGTGTCCGGCAGCGTGCCGCTCGCCGAGCAGCGGCTGCGCACCCGTCTCGATGCCGCGCTGCGTGGCGTCTACGGTCTGCGCGGCTTCGAATCGGCCCTGTCGGAAGAACGCGCATCGATGATGCGCGAGGTGCGCGACGCGCTTCGGCCGGACGCGACGCTGCTCGGTCTCCAGATCGCCGACGTGCGCATCCGCCGGACCGACCTGACGCAGGAGGTCTCGCAGCAGACCTTCGACCGCATGAAGGCCGAGCGCCTGGCGGAGGCCGAGCGTCTCAGGGCGCGCGGCCGTGAAGCGGCGCAGCGCATCAAGGCGCGTGCCGACCGTGAAGTGGTCGAGACGATCGCCGAGGCGCGCAGGGAATCGGAAATCCTGCGCGGTGAGGGCGAAGCCGAGCGCAGTGCGGCCTTTGCCGATGCCTTCCAGCGTGACCCGGCCTTCTTCGAGTTCTACCGCTCGATGATCGCCTACACGACCGGTCTCAATGCTGGGGGCACGACCATGGTGCTGTCGCCGGATTCGGACTTCTTCCGCTACTTCAACGATGCGCTCGGCAATGCGGCAGCGGCTCCGGCCGGTGCGCCGGCGCCTGCCGCTGCGGCTGGAGCAGCACCTGCCGAGCCGGCACCGGAGGCTGGAGAAGCGCCCGCCGCACCGGCACCGGAGGCCGCTCCTGCGGCCCCAGAGCCTGCGGCGGCCGCGGAACCCGCGCCCGCGCAGTAGCGGGTCGGACATGACCGACTTCCTGGCCGCCATGGGCCTGGTCCTCGTCGTCGAGGGCCTGGTGTATGGCGGCTTTCCCAAACTCGCCAAGCGCCTGGCGACCGAGGTGCTGGCCATGCCGGAGGCGACGCTGCGCTTCGGCGGCGTCGGCGCGGTGCTGGCCGGCGTCGTCATCGTCTGGATGGTGCGGGGGTAACGCAAGTTTGTGCTGATGCCTGTAGGCAGAGCCGCAAACACGCCCTATTTCTGGGCTGTGGTGAGATCCAGGCCAAGCCGGCCATCTGACCACATACCCAGCGCGGCACCGCAAGTGTCGCCTTTCCCAATCTTCCGGAGGCAGTTCATGACAGTCACGATCGCAGGCGCGTCGCTTCGCAAGGCACTTCTCGCGATGACGACGGCAGTGCTTGCGGGCGCGGTCGCCGTGCCGGCCACGATGCTGCCCGCCGCGGCGCAGATGCAGCAGCAGGGACCGGCCTCGGTGGCCGATCTCGCCGAAGGCCTGCTCGGCGCCGTGGTCAACATTTCCACCTCGCAGAACGTCAAGGGCACGGAAGCGCCAAACGCGCCGGAAGGTTCGCCGTTCCAGGACTTTTTCGACGAGTTCTTCAAGAACAGGGGCGGCGAGGGCCAGGACAACAGTCCCGGCCAGAAGGTGCAGTCGCTGGGCTCTGGTTTCGTGGTCGACGCGGCAGAGGGCTTCGTCGTCACCAACAACCACGTCATTGCCGATGCCGACGAGATCGAGGTGAATTTCGCCGACGGCTCGAAGCTGAAGGCGGAACTGGTTGGCACCGACACCAAGACCGACATCGCCCTGCTCAAGGTCGATCCGAAAGCCAAGAAACTGACTGCGGTGAAGTTCGGCGATTCGAACCAGATACGCATTGGCGACTGGGTGATGGCGATCGGCAATCCGTTCGGTCTCGGCGGAACGGTGACGGTCGGCATCGTGTCGGCGCGCAACCGCGACATCAATGCCGGGCCCTATGACGATTTTATCCAGACCGACGCCGCGATCAACCGCGGCAACTCCGGCGGACCGCTGTTCAACATGACCGGCGAAGTCGTCGGCATCAACACGGCGATCATCTCGCCGTCGGGCGGTTCGATCGGCATCGGCTTCTCGATCCCGTCGGAACTCGCGGTGAGCGTGGTCGACCAGCTGCGCCAGTTCGGCGAGACACGCCGCGGCTGGCTCGGCGTGCGCATCCAGCCCGTCACCGACGAGATCGCCGAGAGCCTCGGCATGACGAGCGCCAAGGGCGCGCTGGTGGCTGGCATCATCAAGGGCGGACCGGTCGACAATGGCTCGATCCTGCCGGGCGACGTGATCATCAAGTTCGACGGCAAGGACGTCACCGAAATGCGCGACCTGCCGCGGGTCGTGGCCGAAAGCCCGGTCGGCAAGGCCGTGGACGTGCTCGTCGTGCGCAAGGGCGTGGAGCAGACCGTAAAAGTCACGCTCGGCCGGCTCGAGGACGGCGAGAAGCTCGCGGCCGCCGAGGACGGCAAGCCGCAGGAGGACGGCGAAGCCGTCACCACCGCGTCCGTGCTCGGCATGACGATCGGCGAACTCACCGACGAGGCGAAGACCAAGTTCGGCATCGCCGCCGATGTGTCGGGGGTCGTGATCACCGAAGTAGCCACCAATTCGGCCGCGGCCGAGCGCGGCGTCGTGGCCGGCGAGGTGATCACCGAAATCGCCCAGGAGACGGTGTCGACGCCCAAGGACGTGATGGACCGGATCGGCGCGCTGAAGGAGCAGGGCCGCAAGAATGCGCTCTTGATGCTGGCGTCGAAGACAGGCGAGCTGCGCTTCGTCACGATCCGCATGGATTGAGGCCGCCCGTGGTGAGGCCGGCCGCCTGGTCGTGCGTCCTTCGAGGCTCGCCCGCTGACGGTAAGGCTAGTTTTCAGGCTCCCGCGGGCTCGCACCTCCGGATGAGGATCGTCGTGAGCCGGCCATGCAGGCGAGGCTGGCGTCATCCCGGAATTTGCCGTCGAGCGTAGCGAGATGCAAATGTCCGGGACCCATTCCGTGACATTGAAAAGTTGCGGAATGGGTCCCGGATACGCAATTCTCGCTCCGCTCGAAATGCGTTCCGGGATGACGCCCGCGTGGGGGCCGAACGTCAGCGCTATAGCCAATCCCCTCGCTTCAGCCGATAAAGCACGAAGCGCTTGAGGTGCGGGTGGGTGTCGGTCACCTCCGGGTGGTCGAAGTCATGGCCCATGTCGCGGGTCATGCCGAGGCGGCGCATCACCGCGATCGAGCGCTCGTTGGTTGCGACCGCAAAGGAGATGACCTCCTCCATGCCAAGCGGCCCGAAAGCGTGGTCGAGAAGTGCTGACGCCGCTTCCGTGACGAAGCCGTGGCCCCAGAATTCCGGTGCCAGACGCCAGCCGATCTCGGTCGAGCCCGGCGGGACGATCGGTTCTATCTCGGCCGGGCTGATGCCGACGAAGCCGATGCACTGGCCGGTCTCGACGATCTCGGCCGCCGTCCAGCCATAGCCGTCCGCCGCGATGTCGGTGCGCATCTCGTCCATCAGGGCGTCGGCCTGGGAGCGGGTACGGCGAAACGGGAAATACTCCATCACGCGGTCGTCGGAATTGATGCGGTGGAAGAGGTCGCGGTCGCGCTCCTCCCAGTTGCGGATCACCAGTCGCGGCGTGCGCAGCAAGATCATCCGGAAAAATCCGCTTCGGCATAGCCCTGGAGGTAGAGAAGGGCGGTGAGGTCGCCATGGTCGATGCGCACGCGCGCCTGGGCGGCGACCGCGGGTTTCGCATGCAGCGCGACGCCGGTTCCGGCGAGCGCCAGCATGTCGAGATCGTTAGCGCCGTCGCCGACCGCGATCGCATCGGCGACGGAAATGCCGCGCAGGGCCGCAATCGCGCGCAACGCCTCGGCCTTCGCCTCGCGGCCGAGGATCGGTTCGGCGACGGTGCCCGTCAGCAGACCGTCCTTCTCGCCCAGCGTGTTGGCACGGTCCTCGTCGAAGCCGAGCATGGCTGCGATGCGCGCGGTGAACACCGTGAAGCCGCCCGAGACCAGCGCCGTCCAGGCGCCATGCGCCCGCATGGTTGCGACGAGCTGGCGTCCGCCCGAGGCCAGCGTGATGCGGCCGGCGATGATGCGCTCGACGACGCCGGAATCGAGGCCTTTCAGCAGCGCGACGCGCTCGCGCAGCGCCGGCTCGAAGGCGATCTCGCCGTTCATCGAGCGCGCGGTGATGACGGCGACCTTGTCCTTCAGCCCGACCTCGTCGGCCAGTTCGTCGATGCATTCCTGGTCGATCATGGTCGAATCCATGTCGGCGATCAGCATGCGCTTGCGGCGCGTCGCGGCCTCCTGGACGACGATGTCGAGCGGGGCGTCGCCCACCGCCTCGCGCAGGAGACCGTGCGCGCGGGCCGGCTCCAGGCCTTCCGGAAGGTGTAGGTCGAGGGCAATCGCTGGCGCCAGCCAGCGCATGGACGTTGCGCCGAGTGCCGCCGCCGCGCTAGTGGCAGTGGCGGTTTCGATCGATTTTCTGGCCGGGTGCGAAATCAGCGTGGCGACGAGCGACATGGACAAATCCGTTGCGACCGACAGCGCGGGGCGCCTGAAGAATGCCGTCCTGATAGCCGGGCCGACGGCAAGCGGCAAGTCGGGCGCAGCGCTCGCCATCGCCGAGGCGCAGGGCGGCGCCATCATCAACACCGACTCAATGCAGGGCTACGGGGTTCTCGACGTGCTGACCGCGCGGCCCGGCGCCGTCGAGCTCGCGTGCGCACCGCATCATCTCTACGGCCATGTCGCCCCGTCTACCGCCTACTCGACAGGGCTCTGGCTGCGCGACGTGAACCGGCTGATCGACGACGGCGTGCTGGAGGGGCGGCGGCCTATCTTCGTTGGCGGCACCGGCCTCTACTTCCGGGCGCTGGCCGAAGGCATTTCGGAGATGCCGGAGATTCCCGAACAGGTGCGCGACCGCTGGCGCCATCGCCTGCTCGAGGAAGGGCCGGCCAGGCTGCACGAGATTCTGTGGCGCGAGGACATGGCCGCAGCGCAGACGCTGCGCCCGACCGACGGGCAGCGCATCGCGCGTGCGCTGGAAGTGCTGGAGAGTTCCGGACGGTCCATCCTGGAGTGGCAGGCGGTCAAGGGTTGTCCGCTGATCGACGCAGCCACGGCTCACTTTCTCGTGATCGAACCGGACAGGGCGGCGCTGGTGCGCCGAATCGACGCGCGATTCGACCGCATGCTGGAGGGCGGCGCGCTGGACGAGGTTCGGCAGATCGCAGCCATGGACCTCGACCCGGCGCTGCCGGTCATGAAGGCGATCGGCCTGAGGGAGCTGCAGGCGGCCGATTCCGGTGAAATAGGCTTCGAATCGGCGATCGAGCGCGCCAAGATCGCCACGCGGCAATACGCAAAGCGGCAATCGACATGGTTTCGCAACCAGTTCGGCCCGTCATGGCAGCGCATGCCGTCGCCCGAAGCGCTGGTCACGGCGGTTGGCCCTTGCCGCTAGCGTCCACACGCAAATCGGTCCGCGCTTAATGCCGCCTCCCGTCATGGTTGTGTCCATTAACGGAGTGTAAGCCCGCCAATGCGATAAGGATGGCTTGGCGTGGGCGCGGAGACAGGATGCGGTTCCACAAGTCTGAATCGGCATTCTTCGTGTTCATCGTGGTCATCCTCCTGGCCGGCGTGATCACCATGCATGCCTATGAGGTGCTCGGTGCCGGCTCGCTCATGCTCTATGAGCCCGAGCGGCTGGAGAGTTTCGCGTATCTCGGCCGGCTGCTGTTTGCCACGGGCGTGCTCCTGGCGACCGCGCTGTTCTTCGGCATCTTCTTCATCTATCCGCTGATCCGCACGCAGGCACGCGAGGAGGGCAAGCTGCGCGCCATGACCAAGTCGCTCAGCGCGCGGTCCGAAACCTTCGAACATGCGGCGCTGACCGATGCGCTGACCGGCATGCAGAACCGGCGCTACTTCGACGATGCGCTCAGGGAGTATCTCGAGGAATTCGCCAGGATCGAGAAGCCGGTCGGGCTGATGATCTTCGATCTCGACCACTTCAAGCAGGTCAACGACACGCATGGCCACGATGTCGGCGACGAGGTGCTGCGCGCGGTCGCGAACTGTCTCAAGGACATGACGCGCTATCACGACGTCGTGGCGCGCCTGGGCGGCGAGGAATTCGCGGTCGTTGCGCCCAACATGGACGGCGACATGCTGATCCGCCTCGGCGAGCGCATCCGCGCCGGCATCGCCGCCATGCCGATCCTGTCCGGCAATGTCCGGCTGCGGATCACCGCCAGCGTCGGGATCGCGGTGTGGGACGGCAAGGAAAGCGCGGAGAACCTCTTCCGCCGCGCCGACCAGAACCTCTACAGAGCCAAGAAGCTCGGACGCAACCGCATCTCCGCCTGAGTCACGGGGCGGCGAAGCAAACCGGATCGAAGGCCAGCACGATCTGGCCCATGTCAGCGGCGCATGGTGAGCGTCGGAAGCTGATGATGGCGAAGCACATGGGGCGCCGTGCCGGCTGGCAAACGCCTTCTCAGAGAGGTTTGAGAGCCACGTTTATCAGCTTGGGCCCCACACGGTCTGGTGCGACCGGGTCCGCATCCACAAGCCGCTGGAAATATCGCCTGCAATGACCGCCGGGTGCATAGCCCCACCCACCTTCAAGCCCAGAAACGTGCCTGGCCTGATCCCCAACGACGTGGTGAGCCCCGCGGTCGTCCGGGCGAGGGCGAAGCCTCGCCCCGGTGAGCCGGGGCGCCTGCCTGCGCTATCGCTTCCAGAGGGGCCGCGGCCTGAGCCCGAAGCCGCCCTCGTTGCTCGCCGTGCTCGGCAGTTCGGCCGTGGCGCCTTTCGGCGCTGGTTCGGGGACCGAGGCGCGCGCGACCAGTTCGGGGAGCGGCGCCTTGCGGTAGCCTGGATCGCCCGGCTGCTTCTGGGGATCGGCGGGCTCGACGAAGCCGAGAGCGGGCTGGGCGCGCGGCACGTTGCGCAGGCGCTCGACGAGCTGGACGAGATCGATCTCCCCGCCATCGCTCGCGTCGAGATCGTCGGCGTGCCGCTTGCCGTTTCCGGGGATGAACTGAAGTGGAAGATGCTCGAATTTCAGCCGCATGGTGGTGGCGACGCCTTCGCCGAAGGCGATCGCCTCGCGCTGTCCCATCGACGACAGGAAGGACAGCGTCGAGGCCGAGGAGTCGGCGATGGCCGAACGGATGATCGCCTGGTCCTGCTCGTTGGCAAGGCGCATGGCAAAGACGGTCGAGCACTGCGACAGGATCGTCGGGTCGAGTTCGCCCGGCCGCTGCGTCACCACGCCGAGGAAGCAGCCATATTTGCGGCCTTCCTTGGCGATGCGCGACATGGCGTGGCGCGTCGGCGCGAAGCCAAGCCGCGGATCGGCCGGCATGTAGCGGTGCGCCTCCTCGCAGAGCACGAGCAGCCTGAACTTGCCTTCGCTCAGGAGCGCGAGGTCGAAGGCCAGGCGGGCGAGCACCGAGCAGACGGAATTGACGACCTCGGATGGCATGCCCGCCATTTCCAGGCAGGTCACCGGTCGGCCGTTGTGCGGCACGCGAAAGATGTTGCCGATGGTCTGGTGGATCGTGTCCTCGATCATGCGCGAACCGAACATGAAGCGGTAGCGCGGATCGGTCACGGCGGATTCGATGCGGGTGCGCAGGGTGCGCAGGACCGGCCGGTCGGTCTTGCCGTCAAGCAGGCCCATGCGCTCGTCGATCATCTTGATCACGTCGGCCATGCGGTAGGGCAGCGGCGTGTCGGCGGTCAGCGAGTCGGTGCCGCGCCGCAGATTCGCGCTGCCGATGGGCGTCCGGTACATGTTCTTTGCCAGCGGGATCAGGTCGCGCAGCAGGTCGAGTTCCTCGGGCACGAGCTCGCGGCCGCGGAAGATCACTTCGGCCAGCTCCTCCAGCCGGAACAGCCAGAACGGCAGGTCGAGCGTGTTGGAATCGACGCGCACGCTGTAGTCGGGGAGGGAACTGGCGAATTCGTTGTGCGGGTCTAGGATCAGAACGCGCAGGTCCGGCCTCGCCTCGATCGACTTGCGCAGCAGGAGCGAGACGGCGGTCGACTTGCCGACGCCCGTCGTGCCGACAACGGCGAAATGGCGGCCCAGCACGTCGTCGATGGCGATGCAGGCGTCGATCGTCTCGTCCTGCGACAGGTGGCCGACGACGACCGTGCGCCGTCCGGCGAGATCGTAGACCGCGCTCAGGTCCCGGCTGCGGATGCGGTGCGCGATGGCGCCGATGTGGGGATAGGCGGTGATGCCGCGATCGAAGGTCGGTTTCGATCCATCGCTGTCGCGCACCTCGCCGATGAGCTCGACATGGACCTCGATGGGGTTCTGCTGGTCGGCATGCCAGGTCGCATCAGCCTTGCCGATGCCGTAGACCAGCCCGACGGTGCGCGTCTCGCCCAGATTGATCGAGATCATCTTGCCCACGGTCCACTGCCGCGTGACCTCGCCGTCCAGCGTGTCGGCAAAGGCGGCGATCGTCGCGCGCGCGCCGTCGCACTTCACCACATGACCAAGGATGCGCTTGTCGTTCTGATGGGCGTCGCGTCGTTCCTGCGATATCGCCTCGCCGGCGGATTTCTCCCGCTCCACGTACATGCCTTCTGACGCCCCCGCGCATTAAACTGGCCGAGATATAGCCAAGGGCCGTTAAGGGCGCGTGTCGGCAGGTGGTGGACGAAAGGTTAACGGACAAAGGGCGCGCCAAAGCGGCGCGCCCTTTGCTTCCAGTCCGCCGTTGTGCGGGCGCCGGAGAAGGCCGGCTTCAGCTCTTGTGATAGCTCTTCTGCAGCCCGTAGACGGGTGTCGGGATGCCTTCCATCCTGGCCTTGAGCTGCAGGGCGAGAAACAGCGAATGGCGCCGCGACTGGGCGAGGTTGCCGCCATGGAACCACAGCGCTTCCTGCTGGGTCGGCTTCCACATGTTGCGCGGTTCGCCTTCCCAGGGGCCGGGATCGTTCGTGGTGCCGGAGCCGAGGCCCCAGACCCGGCCGACCTTGTCGGCTGTCTCCTGGTCGACGATGTCGGCGACCCAGCCGTTCATCGAGCCGAAGCCGGTGGCATAGACGACAAGGTCGGCATCGAGGCGCGTGCCATCCGACAGCACGACGCCGTTTTCGTCCAGCCGCTCTACCTGGCCGTATTTGTGCTTGATCTTGCCGTCGATGATGAGCTGGCTGGCGCCGATGTCGATGTAGTAGCCGGAGCCGCGGCGCATGTATTTCATGTGCAGGCCGGTTTCGTCGTCACCCCAGTCGAGCACGAAACCCGCGCCCTCGAGCTTGGTGTAGAAGTCGGCGTCGAGCTTGCGGATCATGTCGTAGATCGGCTTGTGGCTCGCGCCCATCAGCCCGTAGGGCATGGTGTCGCCCATGTAGTCGGCCTTCTCGACATCGATGCCGGCGGCAACGGCGCGCTCGGAATAGGCCTGGCCGGTCGCGTGTTCATGCAGCGAATGGATGTTGATCACCATGGTCGGCGAACGCTGGATCATGGTGACGTCGGCGCCGAGTTCGGCAAGCGCGCCGGTGATGTCATGGGCCGACGTGTTGGAACCGATGACGACGGTCTTCTTGTCGACATACTGGTCCGGACCGGGGTGCTGCGAGGAATGCTGCTGCTCGCCCTTGAAGATGTCCTGGCCGGGGAATTTCGGCACGATGGCGCGGCTGGCCTGGCCGGTGGCGAAGACGAGCTGCTTGGGCTTCAGGATGATCTCCTTGCCCTCGCGCTCGACGGTGACGGTCCATTCCTTCGTCGTCTCGTCGAATTTCGCACTCTTGCAGAGGGTGGAGCCCCAGAAATTCAGCTCCATGACCTTGGCGTACATTTCCAGCCAGTCGCCGAGCTTGTCCTTCGGCGCGTAGATGGGCCAGTTCGGCGGGAAGGGGATGTAGGGCATGTGGTCGTACCAGACCGGGTCGTGCAGGCAGAGCGACTTGTAGCGCACGCGCCACGAATCGCCGGCCTTCGGGTTCTTCTCGACGATGAGGGTGGGGACATTGAGCTGACGCAGACGCGCGCCGAGCGCCAGCGCGCCCTGGCCGCCGCCGATGATCACCACATAGGGCTGCTTGGTGTAGCCGAGCGCGGCCGCTTCGGCTTCGCGGTTCTCGGTCCAGGTCTTCGGCGTGCCGGACGCCACCGGCTCGGGATGGCCATTGGGCCGCCTGACGCCGACCGGTTCCTCGAAGCCGATGAGCTCGTCCATGATGGTGGTCAGCGTGTAGATGCGCCCGCCGCGTGACCGGATATGGCCGCGGCAGCGCGCGACATTGGTGTCGAAGCGGAACCAGCCGGAGAGCTCGCCGTCCTTTTCGGTCGCGTCCTCGGAGGTGGAGACTGCGAAGCCGGTCGGCGCGGTGAGGGCAAGCTGGCTCTGCAGCATGTCGCGGATCTGGTCGCGGCCCTCCAGCGTCTTGATGTTCCAGGTGAAGACCACCAGGTCGCGCCAGTAGCACTCGTCCTGGAAGAGATTGACGGCCGCGTCGACGTCGCCGGAGGTGAGCGCTGCGCCAAGCCTGTCCAGAAGGTCGGCGAGCTTCTTGTTGGGCGCCTTGTCGAGCATGGTCACTTCCTCCCGTTCGATGTCCGCGCGTCGCCTCCACGATCGCGGTCCCACCGGTCGTGGCGGGCGGTCCTAATATGGTGTTTATGCCGTCCCTGTAAACTGCGCACGAACCGTGTTCGACCGGATTTCCCTTCAACTTCAGGATATTGCCGTCCGGCCTGGCTCGGAGCGTCTGTGCGCCACGGTCCGTCCCGCTCGCGAGGACGTTGCGTCAAATGCCCATTGACAGAAGCGAGACCACGCTCCTATGGTCTGTCGGATGAACATGAAGCGAATTCTCGTAGTAGGACTGCGCGTGGGCAAGGCGGTGTAACCGCCGGGCGAAATCCTCCCATGCGCAGAAAGCAGGCTCCTCCGGGGGCCTTTTTTATTGGCTTCGACAGGGCTAAACGACCAGCAGCGCCGAGATGGCGGAAACCGACGGGACCAGACCGATGAACAAGGCTCTCACTGAGACGGGCAGGCGCGAGATGACGGGCGCCGAAATGGTGGTGCAGGCGCTGCGCGACAATGGCGTCAAGCATTTGTTCGGCTATCCGGGCGGCGCGGTCCTCCCGATCTACGACGAGTTGTTCCAGCAGGACGACATCGAGCACATTCTGGTGCGCCACGAGCAGGGTGCCGGCCACGCAGCCGAGGGCTATGCGCGCGCCACGGGCAAGGCGGGCGTCATGCTGGTGACGTCGGGTCCCGGCGCGACGAACGCGGTGACGCCGTTGCAGGACGCGCTGATGGATTCGATCCCGCTGGTGTGCCTGACCGGCCAGGTGCCGACCTCGCTGATCGGCTCCGACGCGTTCCAGGAATGCGACACGGTCGGCATCACGCGGCCCTGCACCAAGCACAACTGGCTGGTCAAGGACGTCAACGACCTGTCGCGCATCATCCACGAGGCGTTCCAGGTCGCGACGACCGGCCGGCCGGGTCCGGTGGTCGTCGACATCCCGAAGGACGTGCAGTTCGCCAGGGGCATCTACACGCCGCCGGACAGCGTGCAGCGCATCAGCTACCAGCCCAGGATGCAGGGCGACCTCGAAAAGATCCGCGAGGCGGTGACGCTGATGGCGGGCGCCAGGAAGCCGATCATCTATTCGGGCGGCGGCGTCATCAATTCGGGACCGGAAGCCAGCCACCTGCTGCGCGAACTGGTCGACCTGACGGGCTTTCCGATCACCTCGACGCTGATGGGGCTCGGTGCCTATCCGGCGTCGGGCAAGAACTGGCTCGGCATGCTGGGCATGCACGGCTCCTACGAGGCGAACATGGCGATGCATGACTGCGACGTCATGGTCTGCATCGGCGCACGCTTCGACGACCGCATCACCGGCCGTCTCAACGCCTTCTCGCCGCATTCCAAGAAGATCCACATCGACATCGATCCCTCGTCGATCAACAAGAATGTCGCCACCGACGTCCCGATCCTCGGCGATGTCGGGCGCGTGCTGGAAGACATGGTGCGGCTGTGGCGCGCCTCTGCCAAGGCCGACAAGAAGGCGCTCTATCCCTGGTGGGAGCAGATCGCCCGCTGGCGCGCGCGCGACAGCTTTGCCTACCGGCCGAACGACGACGTGATCATGCCGCAATATGCGATCCAGCGCCTCTACGCGGCGACCAAGGACCTGGACACCTACATCACGACCGAGGTCGGCCAGCACCAGATGTGGGCGGCCCAGCACTATCATTTCGAGAAGCCGAACCGCTGGATGACGTCGGGCGGCCTCGGCACGATGGGCTATGGCCTGCCGGCGGCACTCGGCGTGCAGATCGCCTATCCGGATGCGCTGGTCATCGACATCGCCGGCGACGCTTCCGTGCAGATGACGATGCAGGAGATGTCCTGCGCCGTGCAGTACGAGGCGCCGATCAAGATCTTCATTCTCAACAACCAGCACATGGGCATGGTGCGGCAGTGGCAGCAGCTGCTGCACGGCAACCGGCTGTCGCATTCCTACACCGAGGCGATGCCCGATTTCGTCAAGCTGGCGGAGGCCTATGGCGGCCATGGCATACGCTGCGAGAAGCCGGGCGACCTCGACGGCGCGATCCAGGAGATGATTTCGGTCAAGAAGCCGGTGCTGTTCGACTGCCGGGTCGTGGAGCTCGCGAACTGCTTCCCGATGATCCCTTCGGGCAAGGCGCACAACGAGATGCTGCTGCCCGACGAGGCGACCGACGAGGCGGTGGCGAACGCCATCGATGCGAAGGGGCGGGAACTCGTTTGAGATTCAGGTGAAGGTGGCCTGCAAACGGCAGCGGTCTGCGCTTCCGGTGCTCCCGTACCTAGATGTACGCTCCGCTTCGGTGCTCGACCGCTACCATTTTCGGCTCACCTTGACCTGAATCCGGAGCCAAATCCGGCGGTTGAAGTTTGATGCCGGATTAGGTTCAATACAACTCGTCTTACCTTGTCTTACCGAGGAGGCAGGAATGAACGTTCGCGCGAAGATGTCGAGCAAGGGGCAGCTGGTGCTGCCCAAGGCGGTGCGCGACGAGTTCGGGCTCGTGGCCGGTTCCGAGGTGGACATCGAAACGACCAGCGACAAGATCGTTCTTCGCCCTCGCTCCGGGAAGCAGAAGGCCAGGCGCGTCTATACGATCGAAGAAGTCGCAGGGATGCTGAAATACGACGGTCCGCCTGTTTCAGTGAGAGACATGGATCGGGCCGTCGAAGAGATGTTTAGGCGGGAATGGCGTGACGAAGGCGCTTGATACCAACATTGTCGTCAGGCTGTTCGTGGACGACGGGTCGAAGGAAGTTCCCATCGCCCGAAAAGTATTCGAGCGCGAGGAGATCGAGATTCCGCTCACGGTGATCCTTGAATTCGAATGGGTGCTGCGCTCCGTCTACAAGATCAAAACGCTCGCTATCTGCGATGCCCTGGAGGCCCTACTGGGATTGCCAAATGTGACGGTTCAGCGTGAAGACCTCGTGAGCGGTGCACTTGAAGCCTTTCGTAAGGGGGTGCCCTTCGCGGACGCAGTGCACGTGCTTTCGGTGGAGACGGCAACCGAAATGCTCACCTTCGACCGTCCGTTCCAGAAGCGCGCATCACGGATTGCCGAAGCGATCCCGGTCCGGGTTCCAACACTGACCATTTGAGAGAACAATCATGAACGCCCAACTGCAACCGACCGGTTCCGCCTATTTCATCGCCAAGGAGACGCAGGTCCCCGAGACGCACACGCTGTCGGTGCTGGTCGACAACGAGCCGGGCGTGCTGGCGCGTGTGATCGGCCTGTTTTCGGGGCGTGGCTACAACATCGAGAGCCTGACGGTGTCCGAGACCGAGCACGAAAAGCACCTGTCGCGCATCACCATCGTGACGCGCGGCACGCCGCATGTGCTGGAGCAGATCAAGCACCA
>LNFM01007097.1_pt1 | contig 17842 bp, 15 predicted proteins | sample 596031 | NCBI WGS metagenome assembly LNFM01 (sample SAMN04254537, study PRJNA301005) | activated carbon metagenome | isolation source: dual media filters at the Ann Arbor, Michigan drinking water treatment plant | place: USA: Ann Arbor | reverse complement strand
CCGGGCGCGGCACAGCATCAACGACGAGAACAATGCGAACCGCTAGTTCGATCCCATGGGAGCCGTGTTCAGGTGCTGCTGCACGCAATGCTGCCGGCCCCGACTGGTGCAGAACCATCTTGGCGAAGTTTGCCAACGAAGTGAAACAGGTGAAGCGCGAACGGCCCAAGCGGAACGGATTGGCGATGGCATCGCGGCCATCGCCGCAGTCTGCTCTCGTTGCACTCCTGCCGCGTATAGAACATACCTTGAAACGGTCGAGACGGGTCAATCTCGCCGGTCGCGTAATGTTCTGCCTTGGTCCGCTCGACCGTCGGAACCGCCCGCCGCCACCCCGATCACTTCAGCCGGGCCGGCGTGATCGGGGTCTATCGCACCCTACCCCGCCTTCGCCCGGTTCTCTGCGAGCCGCGTCTCGACCAGCGCAACGGTTTGGTCGATCACGTCGAGCTTCATGCCGTGCTGCGCGCCCAGGATCTGTACGAGCTTGTCGACGCGCTCGATGTTCTGCGCACCGGCCTGAATCGCACGCGCCGCCGACGATGGCGCCCCCAGCGAGTTCGCGGCAGCCGCATACTTGTCGAACGGCACGAGATCCTTCGCGTCGGCTCCGAGCTTCACGCAAAGATCGAACACGTAGTTGTAGACCGCCCGCGAGGCCGCGAGATCCGTGTGGATCGCTTCCTTGATGGTGCGGATCGAACTGCGCTCGATGCAGCGGTAATTGCCGGCCAGCAGCATGCACCACTTGGCGAGCGGCACGAACAGACTGTCGTGCGCCTTGAGCTTGACCGGCAGCTCGATCTTCTCCCCGTTCAAATCGAAGCGCGCAGCCTCGATATCCTTTTCCAGATCGCGCAGGATCTGCGTGTGGGCATCCGATGCGAACCGCGCCGCCTTGAAGTTCGTCGGCAGCCGCACCTGCAACACGTTGACCTTGTCCTCCGGCGGCCGGAACGCCTGCGGATCGGGACTGCACAGCGTCATGACATCGGGATCGAAGCCGTCCCACACGCTCGCATCCGCAAAGCATGGGCGGATCGCCACCGGATCGATCGTCTTGATCCGCTTCAGAAACGGCAGCGGCGGCATGTTCATGATCGACATGCACGGCACCCGCGCCTTAGCCACGCGCTCGGTCAGCTCCCGGGCGCCCGGCGTGCGATATTGCGGCTCCTGCATCGCGAGCGCCGTGAGGTCGTAAGCGGCCGGATCAACGTCGGCCGGACCGCAGGCGCTGACCGTGCCCGGCAGCTTCTTCGTATTGACTTCGACGAGCCCCTCACGCCCCTTCACCGGCATACGGATGATCGCTCCTTCCTTGTTGATCAGCTCGGCCTCCGCCGGCAGGCAGACGAGCTTGGCGTGATGTCCCGCCAGCGCCAGCTTCGCGCCCAGCAGCGAGCCGTACGACGCGCCCATGATCATGACTTTGTAAGTCTTTGCCATCGCGTTTCTCCTTCGATGTCGCCGGCTTCTGGCCGGTCGCTTTCACTTTTCCGATCGCCTGAAATGCGGGCGTCTCGGCGACGAGCCCACGCAATCTGCGCTGCTGGATCGACCCTAAGCCAATTCATTCGGCAGGGACACCAGACCGAGCAATTCAACTCGCACAAGCCACTTGGTCGGTCCCGACGCCTACCCCGCATTCGAAGCGACTTGAACGCGTCATCTCGACCTCATCGGAAATCAGCAATTCCGCCACGGAAACCACTTATCCACACAACGTGACCACTGAACTCCATTGACACCCATTCCATCCCATGAGATCCCATTCATGCCCATTTCGCATCATGGGCTCGGGGACGTGGCTGGGCGCTAGTCGGAACTGCGGGGTTTTCCGGCACGAGCGACCGCCACGCACCCCGGCTTTTTCTCGAGTGGTTTCGTCGAGTGGAGGTTGCGGCCCGGCGCAAGTGCGCCGTGAAAGGCAAGTCGTGAGGGTTTGTTCTCTTCGTTGCGTCACTCGTCACGACCGGCTCTGCCGGTCGAGGCCGCGACTGCGGCCCGGCGCAAGTGCGCCGTGAAAGGCAAGAAAGAGGATGGACCGCTTTGTCTCTACCTTCACGAACAAGATTGACGCCAAAGGCCGCGTCTCCATTCCCGCGCCGTTCCGCGCCGTCCTCGAACGCGACGCCTATGGCGGCGCCGAAGCCGCCAAGACTGAAAGCGGCAAATCCGTCGCCGGCATCTACTGCTACCCCTCGCTCGATGCTCCTGCCCTCGATGCAGGCGGCGAAAGACTTGCGCAGAAGATCGACGGGCTTCTCGCGGGCTTGCCTGACTATTCTGACGAGCGGGATCAACTCTCTGTCGCGCTCTATGGCGACGTCCAGGTCCTCGGCATCGACGGCGACGGCCGTATCGTCCTTCCTGAGCCGCTTCGTGCCCACGCCGGCATTTCTGCCCAAGTCACTTTTGTCGGCCTGGGCGACAAATTCCAGATCTGGCAGCCCGAACGCTTCGCCGAACGCCGCGAGGCCGCCCGCGCCAAAGTCCACGAGCATCGCCGACTTTTTGCAGCCGGCCGCAAACCGGGCCCCGAAGGCGGCAGCGAGCAAAGGTGATCCGCGCGGCCGGTTGAACTAGCCTGCTCTCATATGCGAAGGCTGTCGACATGACGCCCCATCGCAAAGAACCCTCTGGCGAAAGGCACGCGCCCTCGCCCCCCCCCACGTCCCCGTCATGCTGGCCGAGGTGCTGGCGGCGCTACGCCCCGCCGACGGCAAGACCTACGTCGACGCCACTTTCGGCGCCGGCGGCTATACGCGCGCGATCCTCGCAGCCGCGGACTGCAAGGTTCTAGCCCTCGACCGCGACCCCAGCGCGATTGCCGCCGCCGCCCCGATGCTGGCCGAATTCACGGGCCGGCTCGAACTCATCGAAGCCCGCTTCGCCACCTTGGCCGATGTCGTTGGCAACCGGATCGAAGCCGGAGGCGCCATCGCGTTCACGCCCCCCGACGGAATCGTGTTCGACATCGGCGTCTCGTCGATGCAACTCGACGAAGCCGACCGTGGATTCTCCTTCCAGGCGGATGGCCCCCTCGACATGCGTATGGGGCAGGCAGCAGGCGCGCTGTCGCAAGGTGCAGGACCATCCGCAGCCGACGTCGTTAACGAAACGCCAGAAGGCGAACTCGCCGACATCTTCTATCAACTCGCCGAGGAACGCCGGTCCCGCGCCATCGCGGCTGCCATCGTACGTCGCCGCGCCGAGCAACCGTTCGCGCACACACGCGACCTCGCGTCCGTCGTAGCAGCCGTGCCAGGCACCCACCGGCCGGACGGGAAACATCCCGCGACCCGCGTGTTCCAGGCCCTTCGCATCTGGGTCAACGACGAATTGGGCGAACTGGCCCGCGGCCTTCTCGCAGCCGAAGCGATCCTGCCTCCCGGTGGCCGGCTCGTCGTCGTGACCTTCCACTCGCTCGAGGACCGCCTGGTCAAGCGCTTCATCGCCGAGCGCAGTGGCCGCACGGCCGGCGTCTCGCGTCATTTTCCTTCGGGCGGCGTCGCAAAAAGGGAACCGAGTTTCCGATTGGTTAACTCCAAGTCGTTAAGCCCAGGTAGGGAAGAGACCGCGACCAATCCACGATCTCGTTCGGCCCGGCTCAGATGGGTGGAGCGCACAGCCGCCCCACCCTGGGAGAACGACCTTGCGGCGCTCGATCTGCCCGAGGTCTTGACCCAGCGCTGACGGACCGGGAGATCGACGAACCGGCAAGGGCTACTGGCATGCGCATTGCCGCCAACCTCGTTGCATGCACGCTGACGCTGGCCTCCGCGTATTTTCTCTACGCGGAAAGCTCGGCCACGCGCCGTCTCGAAGCCCAGGTCCACGCCGCCGAGCATCGCCGCGAGAAGATTGAAGCCGATATCGCTGTCCTGCGAGCCGAGCGCGCCCATCTCGCACGCCCCGGTCGAATCGAACCGGCTGCCAGGGCGCTCGGCCTTCGCCTGCCCAATGCCTCCGAATATGTCGAGCTAGAGCATCTCCTCGCAAGCGGCCGAACCCCAGCCGCGCCTCACGCGAAGTGACACGACGATGCTGATGCCACTGCCAGCAGCAGCCTCACGCTCCCCCCCGAATGCGGCGCGCAGCGGCTCGCGCGCGGCCCCCGTGCTCGTCATCGCGCTGGCTGTTACACTTGCTTTCTCTGCTGTTGCCGCACAGGTGCTGCGCCTATCGCTACTCGGCGGATCCAGTGGCCACCGCGCCAACGTCGCCGAGCCGCTGTTCCGCGCCTGGACACGCCCGGATATCGTCGACCGCAAAGGCCGCCTTCTCGCCGGCGATCTCGTGACCCACTCGCTGTTCGCCGATCCGGCCCAGATCATCGATGTCGATGAGACCAGCGAGCAGATCGCTTCCGTCCTCAGAGACGTCGACCGCACAGAGTTGCGCACCAGCCTCGCCGACCGATCCCGCCGCTTCGTCTGGATCAAACGCCAACTCGGGCCCGCCGAAGCCCAGCGCATTCACGATCTCGGCCTGCCCGGACTTTCATTCCGCAACGAACCTCGCCGCATCTATCCGCAGGGCCGTATGGCCGGTCACGTGCTCGGCCATGTCAGCATCGACAACCGTGGCATGGCCGGCATCGAGCGCCATATCGACGAGACACAGGGCCTCGAAAGCGGCTTCTCTGCCGACTTTTCGAGGCCGCCGGTGACGTTGACACTCGATATCGGCGCCCAGCATGCCCTCGAGGAGGAACTGTCGCTCGCCGTCGCACTGTATGGCGCGGCGGGGGCTGCCGGCGTGGTTCTCGACGCCAACGACGGCAGCATTCTCGCTGCTGCCTCCCTGCCGGACCTCGATCCCGCACGCCCTGCCGAAAGCCTGCTCCCCAATCGCATCGATCGCCTGAACGCCGCGACCTACGAACTCGGCTCCGTGATGAAAGTATTCACCGTCGCGATGGCGCTGGAGCAGGGCTTGGCGACACCCAACACCATCCTCGACGTACGCGTGCCCTTGCAGGTCGGCCGTTGGACCATTCGGGACATCGTGCAGTCGGGCCGCCCGCTGACCATGCGCGAGGTCCTGATCCAGTCCTCGAACATCGGCGTGGCACAATTGGCCCTGCGTGCCGGCCCTGACCGCCAGCGCGACTTTCTCGAGCGCGCCGGCCTGCTCACGCAGATCCGCCTGGAGACCGGTCCCCTCGGAACCCCGCGAGCACCTGCAAGATGGGGCGAAACAGAAGCCGCGACCATCGCTTATGGTTATGGCATTGCCGTCTCTCCGATGCAGTTCGCTGCCGCTGCCGCCAGCCTCGTCAATGGTGGCTATCGCTTGCGCCCGCATATTGTCACCAATCTGGGATTGCAGCCGGCAGAAGAAGAGCCGTCCAGCAGCGGCAGCAGCAGCGCCAGCCGGCGGGTCGTCTCCGGAAAAACGAGCTCCGCCATGCGCGACATGCTACGGCGCGTCGTCACCCAATCGAACGGAACCGGCCGCCGCGCCGAGGCGCCGGGCTTCGAGGTCGGCGGCAAGACCGGCACCGCCGAGATGGCCGCTCGAGGCGGCTATCAGGCCAAGTCGGTCGTGTCGACGTTCCTGGCCGCATTCCCGATGAGCGAGCCCCGATACGTGGTCCTGGTCTCGTTGTTCGAGCCCCAGCCTGTTGCCGGCGACGCAGCCGAGCGCATCACCGCCGGGGTCAATGCCGCCCCCATCGCCGGCCGCGTCATCGCCCGCACCGCCGCCATCTTGGGCGTCCCGCCGAAGTGAGCCAGCCGGATACGCCGCAATGTGACAACATGCATGGTCCAACGACTTGAGTGGTATACGACACCCGAAAGTCGCGCTCTGCAGCCGCAGCAACTTGGCCGGTTGGGCCTGCCCATATCGCATGCCGTGTGATATGCTACTCATATGATCTGCAATAGGTAATCCAATGCCGGATGCCGTACTCGCCCGTTTTGCGCCCCCCGCTAACCCAGCCCCACTCGATGCCGCTCTGACGGTTGAGGCGCTGACTAGGCACATCGAAGAGCTGCGCACTCTAGGCATAGCAAGCCTTGTCATCTTCGGCTCTGTCGCACGCGGAGATGCCAAGATCGGTTCCGATGTGGACGCCGCAGTGTGTTTTGATCCAGCCATGAGAAAGCGCGGACTTGCTCACCTCGCGCAATATCCGGGACATCGAAGCGACGATGTCCCGGATATTGGACTGCCCGGTCGACGTAATCGAAGAGCCCGCAGAAAATCTCCGCCTGCAGCGCGCCATCGAGCGGGACCGTATCATTGTCTTTTGACAGCGCCATTATCCGTTGCGAGGAGATCCTGGACAACGCACGCGCCGTCGCCTGCTATATTGCAGGAATGGATATCGATGCGTATATCGCCGACAGAACGACCGTGGATGCTGTAGAGCGCCGCCTCGAACGGATCAGCGAAGCCTCACGTAAACTTGGTCCGGAAGCCGAGCAATTGGCACCTGCGGAACCCTGGCGTCAGATAAAGGATCTGGGGAACGCGTTGCGGCACGAATACCATAAAGTTAGAACGAGCGAGATCTGGGAAATTGCGACGCGGGATCTGCCCTCTTTGAAGGCAGATGTCGAAAAAGCTGTTGCCAAGCTTCGCGGACAAGGCAGGCAAAACTCATGAAATTCCTAGACCAAGCTAAGATCTATGTCCGCGCGGGCGACGGCGGAGCAGGCTCTGTTTCATTCCGGCGCGAAAAGTTCATCGAATACGGCGGCCCCGACGGCGGCGACGGCGGCAAGGGCGGCGACGTCGTGGTCGAATGCGTCGATAGCCTCAACACGCTGATCGACTTCCGCTACCAGCAGCACTTCAAGGCCGAGATCGGCCAGCACGGCATGGGCCGCAATCGCTCGGGCCGGGGCGGTTCGGACATCGTCCTGCGCGTGCCGCCCGGCACCGTGATCCTGGCCGAAGACCAGGAGAGCGTGCTCGCCGAGATCACCGAGACGGGCCAGCGCATCGTCCTCATCAGGGGCGGCAACGGCGGTTTCGGCAACGCCCGCTTCAAGAGCCCGACCAACCAGGCTCCGCGTCACGCCAATCCCGGCCAAGTCGGCGAGGAGATGTGGATCTGGCTGCGCCTCAAGCTGATCGCGGACATCGGCCTCGTCGGATTGCCAAACGCCGGTAAGTCGACATTCCTCGCTGCAACCTCTGCGGCGAGACCGAAGATCGCGCCTTACCCCTTCACGACGCTGCACCCGAACCTCGGCGTGGTGCGCGCGGGCGACGTCGATTTCGTTCTAGCCGACATCCCCGGCCTGATCGAAGGCGCGCATGAAGGCGCAGGCCTTGGCGACCGCTTCCTCGGTCACGTCGAACGCTGCCGCGCGCTGCTTCATCTCGTCGACGGCACCGAAGCCGATGTCGCGGAGAGCTACCGCACCGTCCGCCGCGAATTGAAGGCCTATGGCGCCGGCCTCGACAAGAAGAAGGAAATCGTCGCGTTGACCAAATGCGATGCGCTCGACGAGGCCACGCTCGCCGAACGGGTCGATGCCTTGCGCGCCGTCTCACGGAAGAAGCCTCTGGTCATTTCGGCGGTGTCGGGCGAGGGCATGAAGGAAGCGCTGTTCGCGCTCGGCCGCGAATTGACGCGCGGCAAGCAGAAGGATCGCGAGGAAGCCGAAGCCTTGAAACCGAAACCAGCCTGGGCACCAGAATCGTCGTGAACCAGTCTTCGTGACCCTTTTCCTGCAGTCTATGATTGATCCATAAAAGGCGGGGAGTTCGAGGGGTGTCCCCTCGAGCGGGTGAAGGGCGGCAGCCCTTCTCGCGTAGCGACCGCGACATCGAGACCCGAGATGCCCGAGCTTCCAGAGGTCGAGACGGTACGCCGCGGGCTCGAGCCCGCCATGTCCGGCCATCGCATAGCGCGCCTCGTCCAGCGCCGCCCCGACTTGCGCTTTCCTCTGCCCGAACGCTTCGCCGACCGCCTCTCCGGCCGCCGCATCGATCGCCTCATGCGACGCGCCAAGTATCTGCTCGCCCACCTCGACTGCGACGAAATCCTCATCATGCATCTCGGCATGAGCGGGCGCTTCACGGTGACTGGTCAGTCATTCTCTGCACCCGACCGCGATTTCTCCTCCCCACGAGGGGAAGGGGAACAAGTGCCGCCACCAGTAAACCTGATCGGCGAGTTCACCCACGACACCGGTACCGACCCCAACCATGACCACATCGTCTTCGAGATGGAGAACGGTGCGATCGTCACCTACAACGACCCGCGCCGGTTCGGCTTCATGGACCTCGTCCCCGCCGACGCGCTCGACGGCTGCAAGCACTTCGCCGGCATGGGTCCCGAACCGCTCGGCAACGGCTTCAACGCGGAATACCTCGCGCGCCGCGCGCAAGGCCGCGCCGCCGACCTGAAAGCCTTCCTGCTCGATCAGCGCAATATCGCCGGCCTCGGCAACATCTACGTATGCGAAGCGCTTTTCCGCACCGGCCTCAGCCCGAACCGCGCCGCCGCATGCTTGTCCTACAAGAACGGCCGCCCGACCGAACGCTGCGAACGCCTCGTGCCGACGATAAGGCAGGTACTCGAGGAAGCGATTGCCGCCGGCGGCTCGACGCTCCGTGACTATGCCCATGCGGACGGCTCGCTCGGCTACTTCCAGCACAGCTTCAAGGTCTATGGCCGCGAAGGCGAGCCTTGCACGAAAGCCGGCTGTGGTGGCACCATCAAGCGAACCGTCCAGTCGGGACGTTCGACCTTCCATTGCGGGAGATGCCAGCGATGAACATTCTTCGTAGGTTGGGTCGAGGAACGAGACCCAACAATTCGTGGTTTGCGGCACTCCGTTGGGCCTCGCTGTGCTCGACCCGAGCTACAGCTCTAGCACTCGCCCTGCTCATCTGCGCAACTGCGCCAGTCCAGCTACGAGCACAAGCCCAAACACTGCCCCCACCGATCGGCCCCGAAACGCCTCGCTTTGAGCCCGGCCGGGGCGACGATGGCATCTATCACCAGAAGTGGGCTGCCCCGACCTTCCTCGACATGCGCGACGACTACGCGGAAGCCGAAACGAAGGGCAAACGCTTCGCCGTCGTCTTCGAGCAGCGCGGCTGCATCTACTGCACCAAGATGCACACCGAAGTTCTCGCCCTCAAGTACATCAACGACTACGTCCGCGAGAACTTCCACATCGTCCAGATCGACCTGTGGGGCTCCCGCGAAGCGACCGACTTCGACGGCGCGAAGATGTCAGAAAAGAAGCTCGCCGAACGCTGGGGCGTAATGTTCACGCCGACCGTCGTGTTCTTTAAGGACGGCTTGAAGGACATCAAGACCTACGGCCAGCCGCTGGAGGTCACGCGCATGAGCCTCGGCTTCGGCCCTGGCACGTTCTATGACCTCTTCGTCTGGGTCCGCGCCAAAGTCTACGAGCAGGACCGTAATTTCCAGCGCTTCCACCTCACCCGCCACAACGAGCGCGAGGCACTGAAGAAAAAGTAGCGTCCGAGCGGTGATCGCATGAAACCAGCCTACGACGATGCCGTCAATCCCGCGTATCGGTCCGCGTCCACGGCGCGACCTTGATCTCGACCAGGCGTAGCAGCCACGACAGGAACACGCCGAGCAGCCCCAGCGTCACGATCGGCACGAACATCTTGTCCATCTGATACGTGCTCGCCGTCCGCACGATCAGATAACCGATGCCGGAAATCGCCGTATAGAGATCGGCCGTCACCATCCCGATCAGGCCCCGCCCCAGCGCGAGCCGCAGCCCCGTCACCACGAACGGCAGCGCCGCCGGCAGCACCACATGCCGCCACAACGCACCTTCGGAGCAGCGGAACGCGCGCCCCACCTCGATCAGCTCTGGACTGACGTTTTTGACGCCCTGATACGTGTTGATGACGATCGGGAAGAACGCGAACAGGAAAAGAATGATCGTCTTGGCGGCCGTGTCGAAGCCCGCCCAGATCACGATCAGCGGGATCAGCGCCACCATCGGCGTCGAATAGAGGAAGGTGATGTAGAAGCCGGTCGCCGTGTCGATCACCCAGTAGCGTGCAAGCAGCAGGCCGAGCAGAATTCCGACCACCACAGCGATCGAGAAACCGTACAGCATCACCAGCAGGCTCGGCGCCAGGAACTGCCAGAGCTCGCCCGAGCGGATCATATCGACGGCCGCCACTGCGACCCGCGACGGCGTCGCGAACAAAGACTGGTCGAGCTGCGCGCCGCCGATCTCCCAGAAGCCCAGCACGACGACCAGCGAAACGAACCGCACGATCGCCTTCAGCCATCGCCGCTGACTTCGCTTTTTCTCGGCAGCCCCCGCCGCCTTCACCCGGTCGGCCTGCTCCTCCGCGAGCGCTGCGTTGTCGCCGACGTTCCGGCCCCTCTCGATTGCTGAAGTCTCGATCGCTGGCGAAACCATCACGCCATCTCCGTCGTAGGCCCAGTCTTCTTGGAGCTGGACTTGGTGGGATCGGTCGGCGCCTTCAGCTTCGACCGGATGTAGGCCCGCATTTCGGCGAACTGCGGATTGCGCTGCACGCCGTCGAGATCACGCGGCCAGCCGAAAGGCGACGGCAGTATCTCGTCGATCTTGCCCGGCCGCGCCGTCATGATCGCGATCCGGTCGGCGAGCAGCAGCGCCTCGTCGATCGAATGCGTGATGAACACCATCGCCTTGCGCTCTTCCGGCCGCTGCATCAGCGCTAGCAGCTCCTCCTGCAGCGTTTCGCGCGTCTGCGCATCGAGCGCTGCGAATGGCTCGTCCATCAGCAGGATCGAAGGGTTCATCGCGAGCGCCCGCACGAGGCCGACCCGTTGCTGCATGCCGCCCGAAAGCTGATGCGGAAAGCTCTTCTCGAAGCCTCTGAGACCCACGATATCGAGATAGCGCGTCACGCGCTCGTCCACGGTCGCCTCGTCGGCACCGTTCATCCTCAGCCCGAACGCAGCGTTGTCGTAGACGGTCTTCCAAGGCAGCAGGCCGAAATGCTGGAACACCATGGCAACGCCGTCCGGCGGCCCCTTGACGGGCTTGCCGTGCACCAGAAGCTGACCCGAGCTGAGATCGGTGAGTCCGGCGATCGAACGCAGCAACGTCGTCTTTCCGCACCCGGACGGTCCGACGATGCACAGGATTTCCTGAGCACGGATTTCCAGATTGAGATTGCGGTAGGCGATGACAGCCCCGTCCAGGAACATCTTGGTCGCCTGGATCGCCTGGACGGCCGAGGTCTTTTCGTCCTGAGTTTGCACAGCCTGAGTTTGCACAGCAGGAGAACCGCTCGGGGCGCTGACCATATTTCCTCCGCTGCACGTCTTTTGTTTTCGCTGCCCGCTCGCGCAATGACGAGCCGTCACGAACAACGATGCAATCGATTGAGCAACCGCGTCCGCCGACTGTCAAGTTTTACGGACGGCGGACCCGGATGACACTTTCGTCGTCCCCACCGAGTGGGTGGCGCCTGCGCGGCGAACGCGAGCCGTGCCAAAGCACGCGGAGTGTGCCAGCGCACTGTTCAGCGCGGGTGCGGAACTCGGCCTAGGCCGTCCCCCACACATCGAGCGCCACGTCGACGATCAGCTCCAGCTTGCGTCGCTGATCGTCGACGGTCAGTTGGTTTCCCTCGATCGTACTGGCGAAACCGCACTGCGGGCTCAGCGAAAGCCGGTCCAGCGGCACGAACTTCGCCGCCTCCTCGATCCGCCGCTTCAACTCGTCCTTGGTTTCGAGCTGGGGCTTCTTCGACGTGACGAGACCCAGCACCGCGACCTTGTTGCGACCCAGGTGTCGCAGCGGCTCGAAACTGCCGGCGCGGTGAGTGTCGTACTCGAGGAAGAACGCATCCACGTCGATCGAGCTGAATGCGAGTTCCGCCACCGGATCGTAACCACCCGTCGCAACCCACGCGCTCGCGTGATTTCCACGGCACATATGCATACCGACTGTCATGTCGTCGGGAACGTCGCGCAGTGCGTCGTTGAGCAGCTTCGCGTATGTTGCCGGCAGCTCTTCCGGATCTTCGCCGAGATCGACCACATTCTTCCGCAACGCCGGGTCGCACAGAAACGCAAAATTCGTCTCGTCGATCTGCACATAACGGCACCCGGCCTCGTAGAGCGCCGCGATCTCCTCCCGGTAGACCCGCGCGAGATCCGCGAAGAATTCCCCGATCTCGGGATAAGCACCCTTGTCGATTGCCGCCCGGCCACCGCGGAAATGCAGGATCGTCGGCGATGGTATCGGCTGCTTGGCGACGAGGCCCAGCTTGTCGGCGACCGGCTTCAGCGCCTTGAAGTGATGCACCGCCAGCGACCGCGAACGCCCGAGCTTGCCCCCGACGACGACGCGCGGCGGCGCCATCTCGATCGCCCCCTGCTCCGTCTGGAATTTGACCGGCAGACCACCCTTGATCTCGACGCCATCGATGCGCTCGATGAAATCCATGAACCAGTGCCGGCGATGGAACTCACCATCGGTACATACCTTCAGTCCAGCCGCTCGCTGCATCGCCGCCACGTCCACGACCGCGCGCGCTTCGATGTCCCACAGTTGGTCGGTGGTCATCGTGCCGCTCGCCACCGCGAGCCGCGCCTCGTGCACCGCAGCCGGCCTCAAGAAGCTGCCGACGATCTCTGCCTTGAACGGCGGTGTCTTCTTGGCCATGCGCGTTTCCAGATGTGATTTTGTTGGAGAAATTGGGGACACACAATTTTCGTTACCGTCGTGTGCAATTCTTGAATTCGGCAAGTGGAAATTGTGTGTCCCCAATTTCCCGCAGTCGGCCTACCGGTTCGTCAGCTTCAACTCGATACGGCGGTTACGCCGAAGCACTTCCTCGGTCGCCCCCTGCTCCAATGGCTGGAACTCGCCGAAACCTGCAGCCACGAGGCGGCGCGGCGGCACCCCGCGCGACACGAGATAGCGCACCACTGAAATCGACCGCGCCGTCGAAAGCTCCCAGTTCGACGGGAAATTGGCGCTCGAGATCGGCCGCGCGTCGGTGTGCCCATCGACTTGCAGCGCCCAGTCGATTTCCGGCGGAATCGAGCGCTCCAGCTCGATGATCGCATCCCCCAGCTGATCGATCGCCTGCAAGCCTTCCACCGTCATCGTGGCCTGCCCGGAAGGGAACAGCACCTCGGACTGGAACACGAAGCGGTCGCCGACCACTCGGATGTCCTTGCGATCCCGCAGCAACTCACGAAGACGCCCGAAGAAATCCGATCGATACCGCTGCAGCTCCTGCACCTGCCGCGCCAGCACCGCGTTGAGCCGCGTGCCGAGATCTTTGATGCGATCCTGCGCCGCCGCATCCTTCTTTTCGGAGGCTTCCAGCGCCTCGTTCAACGCGGCGATCTGACGGCGCAGAGCGAGCAACTGCTGATTGAGCAGATCGACTTTTGCCATCGCCTCGTTCGAGATTTTCTTCTGCTCGTCGATCTCGGCCGATAGCCCTCCCAGCCGCCCCGCGGCCGCCCGGCTCTTCTCGTCGTTTTCGAGAGCGAAACCCTGCAACTTGGAGTTCTCGGCCCTGAGACTGGCGAGCGTCGCCTGCAACGCGGCCAGCTCGTTGACGGTCGACGTCGCCTTCCCCTTCTCGAGCGAAAGCAGATTGGTCAGTTCGCCGATCTGCCGCGTCAGACGTCGCAGCGCATCGTCCTTTCCGCTGGCCTCCCGCGCCACATAGAACTGCGCGACCATGAATACAGACAGCAGGAACATGAACACCATCAGCAGCGTCGAGAGCATGTCGACGTAGCCGGGCCAGAACTCCGAATACTCGGACGCGCGTCGTCGCCGGGCCATCTGTCAGATCCTCTTTGCGCCGAGCCGCGCAGTGAGCTCCTTCAACAGTGCCGCCACTTCCTGGTTCTGGGCCGCCTGATCGTCGACCCATTGCCGCAGCACCTGCTGCTCCTGGCGCATCTGGTTGGCGAGCTGGCCTACTCCGGTGGCGAGTTCCCGGATCGCGTCACTGCTCGGCGCAGCCCCTGGCGGCCCGCTGCCGATCTTCTCCGTCAGCTCCGAAATATTACGCTGCACGTCGAGCAGCGCCCCGTAGAGCTGACGGTTAGCCTGATCCCCGGAACCGGCCGCGGCCGGCGTGAGATCCGTGATCCCCGACAGCCACTCCTCCAACTCGTTGTAGAAGCGGTTGTGCGCATGGCTCGCCTGAAGCTCGAGAAATCCGAGGACCAGCGACCCTGAAAGTCCGATCAGCGACGCCGAGAACGCCGTGCCCATACCCTTGAGGGGCGCCGCGAGGCCCGACTTGAGGTCGTCGAAGATGACGCCCGCGTCATTGCCCTTGGTATCGAGGGACTGAATCGTATTGCCGACCGACGAGATCGTCTCGAGCAGACCCCAGAATGTGCCGAGCAGGCCGAGGAACACCAGCAGCCCCACGAGATAGCGTCCGGTATCCCTTGCTTCGTCGAGTCGCGTTCCGATCGAATCCATGATCGACCGCATCGCCGTCGTCGAAAGCGAAAGCGTCCCCGTCCGCTCGCGTAGCATCGTCGCCATCGGTGCCAGCAGCGTTGGCGGATGCCCCCCAGCCAGCCCGGGATCGGCGATCCGAAACGCGTTGACCCAGGAAATCTCGGGATAGAGCCGGACGACTTGTCGGAACGCGAACAGGATACCGAAGAACAGCACCCCCAGGATCAGGCCGTTGAGGAACGGATTGGTCAGGAACGCCGACTTGAGCATCGGTGACGCGATAGCTGCGATGAACCCGATCAGCGCCAGGAACACGAGCATTCGCATCAGAAAAACGCTGGGCCGCGACAGCGTCTTGTGTAGCGGCGGTGTAAAATCGGGCTGACGCTTCTTGGCCATGAGTGCTCCGAGTGCGACAGGCTGAAACAAGACCTCGCGCAATTGAACAGACGGAACCGCGCAAGCCACCGTTCTACTGCATCAGACGATTATGACCATCTCACAGCAAAGACGCAGAACGGAGCTTTTCGCCCGTCCGAAGTGGGGGCCTATACCGATCAAAGGGTAAGCCGGACGCCGCCGTCAACCTTCCCCTGGTCGGCCAGCCAGCCGACCCGAAAAAGCGTACTCTCAGCCTGCAGTGTCGAGAATCTGCATCATGCTTTTATGCAACACGCCGTTCGCAGCAACGAGCGCGCCGGATTCCAGCATCGCCTGCCCGCCGTCCATGTCGGTCACCGTCCCCCCGGCTTCCTTGACCATGACGATCCCCGCCGCCATGTCCCAGGGCTTGATGTCGTGCTCCCAATAGGCATCGAACCGACCCGCGGCCGTCCACGCCAGGTCCAACGCAGCCGACCCCGTGCGTCGCACGCCCGACACCTCTTTCATGACCGCCGATACTTCACGCAGGAACATGGGATGGTTCGGTCGGCCGCGATGCGGAATTCCGGTCGAAACCACGGCATCCGCAATCGACTTGCGCGCCGCCATCCGAAGCTTGCGGTCGTGTGGTCCTTGCCCGAGCAGGAAGCTGCCTTTGCCCTTCTCGGCGACGTAAAGTTCATCCGAAGCCGGGTTGTAGATCACGCCGGCGATCAATTCGCCGTCGCGCTCGAGCCCGATCGAGATCGCGAATAGAGGAATGCCGTGCAGGAAGTTGGTGGTCCCGTCCAGCGGGTCGATGATCCAGCGATTGCTGCCGTCCGAACCGGGAACCTCTCCGCGCTCTTCCATCAGGAATCCATATCCCGGCCGCGCCTTCTTCAGCTCGCGGTAGAGCGTGTCTTCCGACTTGTGGTCGGCCGCGCTGACGAAGTTCGCCGGGCCCTTGACCGATACCTGCAACAACTCCACCTCGCCGAAGTCCCGGGCGAGCCCCCGGCCGGCTTTACGGGCCGCGGCCACCATGACGTTGATGAGTGCTGAAGCGGGCATGGAAATCTCGATCCTGCAAAGTGTCGGTCTGATTGTCTAAGAGCAGCACCGGCGGCACGAACCAGCCGGCTGATTTTGCCACGGTCTTGCCTGCGGAGCGGGCGAAGCGCAACTCGGCCTGAGGATCAGGCCGCTGCGACACCAACGCCATCATCGCTATGGATAACACAAGCCCGATCCTTCCGGTTCGTGAATACCGGAACTGGCGTGACGATCGCATTGCACCGGGGCCGCGAAGACACCCGACCTTGCCCATCGCCGCCACGATGCGCCAAACTGGACCAGCACAGAAAGAGGACCGCTCGCCATGCCAGAGATTCCAGGAACGGACATTTCGGGAAAACATATCGTCGATACCGCTTGGTTGGCAGCCAATCTCGGGAACCACGATCTCGTGGTCCTCGACGGCTCCTGGCATTTACCGCAGGAAAAGCGCGACCCGAAGGCGGAATTCGCTGCCGCCCATATCCCCGGCGCGCGCTTTTTCGACATCGACGCCACCTCCGATCACTCGTCCTCGCTCCCCCATATGCTGTCCTCCCCCGAACATTTCGCAGCCAGGATGAAAGACATCGGCGTCGGCGCAGGCGATTGCATCGTGGTTTACGACGCGTCGGCTCCCGGCCTGATGTCCGGCGCGCGCGTGTGGTGGAATTTCCGCGTCTTTGGCCACACCAACGTCGCAATGCTCGACGGCGGCCTCAAGAAATGGAAAGCCGAAGGCCGGCCGCTCACGTCCGATCCGGCGCCTCCACGCGATGCCAAACCCTTCTTGTCGCGCTTCGACGCCAGCTTGATCCGTTCTCTCGATCAGATGCGTGCGCTCGTCGCAAATGGCTCTGCCCAAGTCGTAGACGCTCGCGGTGCTGGCCGTTTCGCCGGCCGCGACCCCGAGCCGCGCCCCGGTCTGAAGAGCGGCCACATGCCTGGAGCCCGCAGCGTGCCCTTCAACACCCTGTTGAACCCCGATGGCACCTTGAAAACCCCAGCCGAACTCCGCGCAGCCTTCCAGGCAGCCGGGCTCGACCTGACGAAACCGATTGTCACCTCCTGCGGCTCCGGCGTGTCCGCCGCCGTGCTCTCGCTTGCCCTCTGCCTGATCGGCCGCCCCGACACCGGTCTCTATGATGGCTCTTGGTCCGAATGGGGCCAGGAAAGCCTTGGGCTCCCCGTCGCTACGGGCGCTTGATCATGCGCACCGTAGAATTGCGATCCGGTATCGAGGTGCCGTGCCTCGGACAGGGCACCTGGCACATGGGGGAGAATACCCGCGACCGCAAACGCGAAGCCGACAGCCTGCGCGCCGGAATGGACCTCGGCCTGACGCTGATCGACACCGCCGAAATGTACGGTGAAGGAGGCGCGGAAGAAGTCGTCGCCGACGCCATCCGGGGGCGCCGCGACGAAGTCTTCATCGTCAGCAAGGTCTACCCGCACAACGCATCGCGCAGCGGCACGCTTGCCGCCTGCGAACGCTCCCTGAAACGCCTCGCCACCGATCGCATCGACCTCTATCTGCTGCATTGGAAAGGCGACATGCCCATCGCCGAGACCGTAGAAGCGTTCGAGAAACTGAAGTCCGCCGGAAAGATCCGCCATTGGGGCGTCAGCAATCTCGACATGACCGAAATGCGCGAACTCGCGGCTGCCCCCAACGGCAACGCCTGCGCCGCCAACCAGGTGCTCTATCACCTCGGCGAGCGCGGCATCGAATTCGACCTGTTGCCCCACTGCGCCACGAACGGCATCGCCGTGATGGCCTATTCGCCGCTCGCCCAAGGCGCGATCCTCGACGCTCCATCGCTCGCCCAAGTCGCCGCGCGCCACAGCGTCACCCCAGCGGCCATCGCGATCGCCTGGACGCTCCGCCACCCGAACGTGATCTCGATCCCGAAAACCTCGAGCATCGAACGCCTCCGCGAAAACGCACGGGCAGCCACCGTTCATCTGACACCGCAAGACCTCGCCGAACTCGACGCCGCCTTCCC
>LNFM01007096.1_pt1 | contig 17843 bp, 16 predicted proteins | sample 596031 | NCBI WGS metagenome assembly LNFM01 (sample SAMN04254537, study PRJNA301005) | activated carbon metagenome | isolation source: dual media filters at the Ann Arbor, Michigan drinking water treatment plant | place: USA: Ann Arbor | reverse complement strand
AGCAGCCGATGGCTTCAAGCCGCAAAGAGAAATCGAAGCACAGGAGAGCCGAAGGCATGCGGGGTTGTGTTATACACACCCCGCCTCCGAGCACTCGATTTGTCGAAGCGGATTGAAGCTCAAGGGGGCCAGCGGGGGACTGCGAAGACCAGCCGAAGTGCCGGTGGCACGTCGGCTTGCGAGCAGGGTTTCTGGGCGGGTACCCAGTGCTCTCCTGGGTCCCCGACATGTGAGGCTCTTTTTTTATCTAGTACAGAGGAGTATTATTTTTTTTTGGTGAGTTTCTTTTCGAGACGACGTAAGGAGTATGCCGTGACGAAAGAAGGCAAGATGAGAAGAGAGGTAAGAAAGAAGATCGTGAGGGGAAGTGCAGCTCCTTGAAAAAGATGGGTGAGGCTTTGAAGCTGCCGCTGGCTCTCTTCCATCGCAATGACAGTTGCCTCCATGAGCTCCGAACTCTTCTGGATCATCTCTGCATTGGCCTGAACGGCATGTGTGCTTTTTTCAATAGCTGAAGTGTTGGTGGAGATCGTCTGGTTGCTCTTTTCCATCCCTTGGTTCATCTCATCGATGCGGTGGCAGCCGGTAAGCGCGACAAGAAGAAGGAGTGGCGTCATGATTTTGCGGGACATTCTTTTTGCTCTTTTCCTTCCTTTTCTTCCTGTTTTACTAGATCTAGGAGATGGAGTTTGTCTGGAAAACATTCGATTATTCCAATTGCTCTATAGATTGGTTTAGCGAATTCCCTAGTATACTTAATGCAGTGCCTTAGTAACTGTGAATAAGTGGTGTAGAAGGTTTTCATCAAGAAAAATTCCTCCTCTGTTTGGATTTTGATCGGCTCATCTCCAAAAACATCGGGAAACTCTATCTCCTGTTTCTCTGACGCTTTTTGTTTGCGAACACTCTCTTGTGCCGAAACGCAAGAGAGAAGATGCTGATGTAGCTGATCAATATCCTGCTGAACGCCCTGCTTTAAGCCACTTTTGCTAGAAAAAAGAAGCTGAGCAAGTTTATTTCGCCGTTGGAACCATATGGTGGGTGGTTCTTCTGCATCCGGATGAGCGGCAATGTCTCTACCCAAATTTCTAATAAGTAGATAGAGCTTGCGATGGAGAGCTCGATATTTTTCCGAAAGGTCGCCCATCTGTTTAGACAGTATTTTCTGCCTGGAGACCACAAACTGATAGATAGGGGAATTGTAAGACTTTTGTGTCACGGGATCAGACCCTAGTGGTTGAAAAGGCACGATGCACGATATCAAGAGTTCTAGGGTTCTGGATTTTGCAATCTTTAATTTCTCCGCCTTGTCTAGTTCTTGTTTCACCCGTTCCGGTACTTCTTCATCTTTTACCAGTTCAAAGCGGCCGACCATCACCGGAGGTTTAGGAAAAGAGCCTTCTGCTTTCGGAATGGAGGTTTGAACGGGGGCAATACTCATACATATCTCCGTAAGGTTGCGCATACAAGGTTAAGGTCGATTTCGGGAAACCAAAAGGCAAATTGCCTAAGGGCCTGATAGATAAAAAGCTCTTTCCCGGAAACGCAGAGGCATCCATGTCGCGCTGCGGCTTGAAGTAGAGGAGTCCCTTGCATCACAACATCTAAAACGAGAGTGCGTGGAAGAAGCCACTTTGGATCGATAGGTGTGGCCTCTTCTTGCATGCCGACAGAGGTTGCGTTGATGAGTATCTCATAATCGGCATGCTGTGCGATCTCATCGAGTCCTCCGGCAGCACAGTTGAGTTTATTGCCTAAAGCTATTGCACGTTCTTTCGTTCGATTGAGAATTGTCAACTTGGCCCCTCGTTTCTTTGCTTCAAAAGCAATGGCTCGTGCTGTGCCACCGGCACCCAAGAGGAGAATTTTTTTTCCTTGCACGGGAGCTCTTTCCTCAATCGCGTCAAGCGCTCCCACTCCATCGGTATTTGTGCCGTAGAGTTTGTTCTCTTTGACCAGAACGGTATTCACCGCGCCGATCGCCTGCGCTTCTTCGGTAAGCTCATCCATAAGAGGAACGATGCTCTCCTTGTGGGGCATCGTAACGCTAAAGCCACAAAAGGGGAGCGCGTGCATTTCAGAGAAAAATGTAGAGAGTTCGCTGCTTTTAAGGGGGATTTTTACATAGAGGGCGTCTAAGCCCAACGTCTTGAAAACCTGGTTATGCGTTTTGTGCGAGGGGCTCATCTCTACTGGATCTCCCAGCAGTGCGAAAAGGGAAGTTTGTCTGGTTAAATGAGAATAGTTGTAAACCTGTTGTAGGGTGTGCGCAGATAGTTGTCCTGCTGGAGTGGAATCCTCTTGTGAACAGGCAAAGTTCATGAGGTTCCCGGTGATGGGTGTGAGAACACGCGTGATTTCACCGGCTTTTCCCATGCCGATCGCGCAAAGATTTTTTTTCTTGACGATGGTGCACATTTGAAGAGCCTCGAGAGACGAACTCGTACGGCAGGCGATCTTGTAGGCAAACACATGGGGAGACTGGATCTGCTCAAAAAGCTTATCGAGATCGACCATCTTTTCGAAGTTGTGATAGGAAAGGATTAGCCTGGTTTTGGGATGATTTTTCGCTATCTTTTCCAAAAAAGAGGCCGGAGTGTCATATTCGAGATCGAAGAAGGCGGGCTGGAGATGGAGCAGTCTCTCAATGAGAACCACTCTTTCTTTTTCCTCGCCTTGAAACTCTCCTCCCTGAGAAACTTTGCGTAGTGTAAAAAGGAGTGGGAGCGGAGAGCTGATTTGGAGGTTTTGAATCTCCGTCAGATCGATCGTCGGAAAGCGGTCGAGTCTGAGTTCGAGGCCCTGAATGGATGTCAAATGAAGGTTTGCCGCAGCTTCTTGAATGGAATTAACGGTTAAAAACAGCATGATACCTGAAGTATGGATAGGAAAAGGGATATTAAAGGAGAGGCGTTTTGCTGAGAAGCTGCTAAAAATCTCTTCACGTTTTGCTGTCATCATGGATGAAGGGACGGCGCAGCTTTTTAAGCCTTTGCTTCTTGCTCATAAGCTCGATATGCAGATATTCACATTTCCTCGTGGAGAAAAACATAAAACCCGAGAAACAAAGCAGGCGATTGAGGATCAGATGCTCGATGGGCGCTTTGGCCGTACATGCGCGGTGATCGCGATGGGTGGGGGAGTCGTCACCGATCTCGGAGGGTTTGTTGCAGCAACCTTTTGCAGGGGAGTGCCGCTCATATTTATTCCGACAACGCTGATGGGTATGGTCGACGCATGCATTGGAGGCAAAACGAGTGTCAATACTCCCCATGGAAAAAATCTGATCGGCGCTTTTTATTCCGCAAGCCTAGTCGTCAGCGATCTCGACTGCTTGACCTCGCTTCCAAAACAGGAGGTGCGTTCGGGGATGGCAGAGGTGATCAAATATGCTCTCACGCTCGATCCAACCCTCCTCGACATTAAAGACCAAGAGAGTTTGATCCGACGCTGCTGTGAACTCAAACAGGAGGTTGTTGGGTCGGATTTTGGAGAGGATGGAAGGCGGCGGCTTATCAATTTTGGCCATACCGTTGGTCATGCGCTTGAGCGAATCGAAGAGTGGCGCCTTCCCCATGGCGATGCTGTGGCAGTCGGCATGCTCATCGAGTGCCTCGTCAGCGTAGAGCTCGGTTTTCTCAAGAAAGAGGATTTTTCTACAGCGCTGAAGTGGATCAGAGCTTATGATTTTCCCTTGAAACTCTCTTCGAGGGTCACGCTTGATCGTTTACTCTCTGCAATGAGCTATGATAAAAAGAATAGCGGCAACGGCTCTCTTCCTGCCTTTGTTCTATTAAAAAAAATTGGAGAGGTCCTCCCATTCGAAGGAAGATATTGCACGGAAGTGAAACCTCAAGTTTTAGAAAAAGCACTGCAAAAATATGCAGAGATTGTCAATCAAACCTAGCCGCCTAAGCGGCTCGCTCAGCATTCCTCCTTCCAAATCGCAAACGATGCGCGCGCTCATCTTTGGATTAATGGCAGAGGGAAAAACGCGGGTGCAAAATGTTTTAAACTCACCCGATACCTGGGCCATGGTGCGTGCCATTCAAGCCTTGGGTGCACAAGTTTGTGTGGATGGAAGCGTCATCCAGATAGAGGGTGTCTCTGGAAAGCTGCAGCCGGCAGAAGATGTAATCAATGCGCAAAATTCTGGGCTTGTCCTTCGAATGATTGGAGCTCTTGCTGCTCATCTTTCAACGTACACTGTCATAACGGGCGATCCGTCGATTCGTCATCTCCGACCTGTAGCTCCACTCCTCAACGCTCTTCAACAGCTTGGGGCTTTTGCTGCGTCAACAAAGTTCGATGGATCCGCTCCGATCTTAATTCGCGGACCGATCCGTCCCGGACGCGTGAAGATGAGCGGTAAAGACTCTCAACCCGTCTCTGCACTCCTCATCGCTTCGGCATTTCTGCCAGGGATTACAGAGATTGAGGTGGTTGATCCCGGAGAGAAGCCATGGATCGACTTGACACTGAGCTGGCTGGATCGATTCAAGATCGCCTATGAAAGAGAGGGCTACTCCTACTACAAGCTGGCCGGAAGCGCACACCTCAAAGGTTTTACCTATACCGTTCCCGCCGACTTTAGTACGGCAAGTTATCCTCTTGCTGCAGCTCTTGTAACCGGATCGGAGCTGCGTCTGGACAATCTCGATTTTACAGATACCCAGGGCGATAAAAAAGTCATTTCGATCCTGCAAGATCTTGGAGCAGAGATCGAGATTTCAAAGGGAAGCCTCACGGTTAAAAAGAGCTTGCTTAAGGGCTCGCGCATTGACGTGAATGATGTCATTGATGCTCTTCCTCTTTTTGCTGTTCTTGCCTGCTTCGCAGAATCGCCAACAGAAATTGTTGGGGGATCTATTGCACGTCGTAAGGAGAGCGATCGCATTACTTCGATTGCCAGCGAGTTGAAAAAGATGGGGGCTATCATCGAAGAGAGAGAGGATGGCCTTCTCATCAAACCCTCACCTTTGCGAGGCGCAAATCTATTTTCGCACCACGATCATCGCATCGCTCTTTCGCTGGCAGTTGCGAGTATGGCTGCAAAAGGGGAGTCGACGATTGATGAGACCCAATGCATTGCGAAGAGTTATCCCACCTTTTTTGAAGATTTTTCATGCATTGGAGGAGATTTTCAATGAATCTTATCCTATGCGGATTCAAAGGGTGTGGAAAAACACATTTTGGAAAGCGGCTAGCTACAAGATTGAAAATTGCATTTATTGATACCGACCATCTGCTGGAGGCGCAGTTTCAGGAGAGCTGTGCCTCTCTTGCAAAACGCCTTGGAAGAGAGGGCTTTTTAGCACGCGAAGCTGAGATTGTAGCCTCCCTTCACGCTGTAGAAAATGCTGTCATCGCTCTTGGCGGCGGGACACTTCTTCATCCCGAAAGCGCCTCTCTCATCCTGATGCTAGGAACGATGATCTATCTGCAAGAGAAGAAAGAACGCGTGAAAACAAGACTTCTCACACCCCCTCTTCCTACTTTTATCAACGAGAGAGATGCTGAGGGTTCTTTTGAGGAGATGTACAAACAGAGAACTCCTCTATACGAGACACTCTCAACGCTGCAAATTCATCTCGATCATCATTCGGAAGAGGAGATCCTCGCCTCTTTAGAAAAAATATATCAGGATAGATCACATGGGTAGTAATAGCTTTGGAACGCTTTTTAAGATCACCACATGGGGAGAATCGCACGGGAAGGCGATCGGTGTTGTAATTGATGGCTGCCCAGCAGGCCTCGAGCTTTCAGAAGAGGAGATTCAGCTCGAACTCAACGTGCGACGTCCGGGAAAATCTGCACACACCTCTTTGCGAAATGAGCCAGATCAGGTCGAAATTTTATCGGGTGTTTTTGAAGGAAAAACAAGCGGCGCTCCCATCTCTTTAATCATCTACAATCGTGATGTAAAGAGCTCCAGCTATGAACCGATCAAAGAGCTTTTGCGTCCTGGCCATGCGCATTTTACCTACCTTGAAAAGTATGGGATCTTCGACGGGAGAGGCGGTGGAAGAGCCTCAGCGCGAGAGACCGCTTGCCGTGTTGCCGCAGGTGCTGTTGCAAAAAAGCTGCTCCGCCATTTTGGCATCGAGATCGCCGCTTACCTGAAAGAGATGGGTTCTATGAAGTGCTCTTCATCCGATTTGAGCCTGTATGAAATGCGAGACACCGTTCTAAAAAGTCCGCTTTTTTGTCCCGATCCGGCTTTAGAAAAAACGATGATCGACCTCCTTGAGGAGACAAAAAAAGAGGGAGATTCTCTTGGGGGTATTGTCGAGGTGCTCACAAGCGCTCTTCCGGTTGGACTCGGCGATCCTGTCTATGAAAAGCTCGAGGCCAATCTTGCAAAAGCAATGCTCTCGCTTCCTGCCAGCAAGGGGTTTGAAATCGGAGAGGGATTTGCGGCCGCTGCCATGCGCGGATCCGTGCATAATGATCATTTCGTAAAAGAGGGTGAAAGTGTGGCAATGGAGACCAATCACGCCGGCGGAACGCTTGGTGGGATCTCGACGGGTCAGCCTCTGGTTTTTCGTGTCGCATTTAAACCCACCTCAAGTATTCGTCTTCCTCAACCTACGGTTGATATTCACGGTCAGGAAAAGATCTTCCAAATTCCCGAAGGCTCACGGCACGACCCTTGTGTTGCGATCCGCGCTGTGCCGGTCGTGAGTGCGATGACGGCGCTTGTTCTCGCAGATGCGCTCCTCCTCCAGCGCTGCTCTCGATTATATTACCCCTCGGGTTAATAAGATTTTCTTGTGAAATAAAAATATTTTTAACATATGAAAGGGGATGCGCTGGGCAATCCCTCTTCTACTTACGTCTTCTGTCTTGGTGACCTCTCACTGTTTTTCCGCAGAGCAGAAGCGGCGTATACACCATCTTGCTTTAGGTGCCGGGGTCTTTAATATTGTGCGGACACACGATACGCAATTTCAATTTCAGATGGAGTACCGTTGGGATATCGGGATCTACAACCTCAGACCACTGCTCTCCCTCATGGGAACAGAGAAGGGGACCCTCTACGTGTGCGGAGGGCTTGGTTGGGATATCTTTTTGGGAAAACATTTTGTGCTCACACCGAGTTTTGCCCCAGGTCTTTATTCAAAAGGCGGGGGAAAAAGCCTCCACTATCCCTTGGAATTTCGCTCCTCCATCGAACTTGCGTATATTTTCAAAGATAAAGCAAGAGCTGGAGCTCAATTTTATCACATCTCTAATGCCAGCCTCGGCCATAAGAACCCAGGAACAGAGTGCTTGATCTTCTTCTACTCATTCCCCATCCGACGATATAGGTAGAGTTAGGATCGGAAAACGGTAACGTAATCGGCAACGATAACGAGTTTTGAGAAAATTTTCTCTGCATGCCGTGCCCGTGCCCGTGTGCGTGCCCGATCCCTCTTCCTCTCTGGCGGGTGGAAGATTTCGCCTTTATCGTGTAGCATCAGGCTCATGAGTATTCATCTTCTTACGAGAAGGCTGGCAAGAGAGCGCATTCTTCCTTTTGTGCATGCTGCATTCTTCTTTCTCTTGCTGATGCTTCCGCTGCAAAAGAAATTTAAGATTTTCAAAGGTTTGTCTTCCTCATGGACCGCTTCTTTCAACTTCCCCGAGGCATTCCAGAAAAACATCTACTTTTACGCAACCGATCTCTCGCTATTTGCGCTTCTGCTTCTCTTTTTCTCGACATTGAATTGGCGTGCCTTTTTTTCAAATAGCAGCAAGTACCTTACGCTTCTATTTTTTACCGCACTGCTTTCGCTTACGCTTTCCTCAACCTGTGTACTGCATTATGTCAAACTGGGGCATGTTTTTCTTCTTCTCCTTTTTTTCTGTGCGCTTGAGAGTGGTGCGCTATTTAAAAGAATCGGCGAATGGTTTCCCAAAATCTGTCTTGTTATTTTGGCCATCTCGATTTTTGAGTGCATCGTGGGGATCTTGCAATACGCTCTGCAGAGCAAACTTGGTCTTGGTTTTTTAGGAGAGACAAACAACAACTGTTGGGTCCCATTTTTCAATAGCTCCTTATCTTTTTTTGGGGGAGTGAGTCACGATATGATGCGTAGAGCATCGGGAACTTTCCCTCATCCGAATGTCTTCGGTGGGTTTATGGTGCTTGCGATTGCCTGCAGTTACTTCCTTTTCACGTGGGTCAAAACAAGGCTGGGCAAAATCTTGTTGAGAGTTGCTCTCGCGCTTCAAATCCTTACTCTCTGCCTTACCTTTTCACGTGCTGCGCTCATCGCCTGGTTTCTCATGACCCTCTGCTGGTGCATCTTTTCTCAGCGCATGAAGCTCCCTTGGCGCGCTTTTGCATTTTCTATTGGGGCCTGTCTTCTAGCGTGCATTCTCATTTTCTATCCCGCACTAAAAGCGCGAGGGGGAGTGGTGGGGTACAATAAGATTGTCAAAGACAGCGATAGAGAGCGGGTACAATTTCAGAAGATCGCCATGCGCATGATCAGCGAGAAACCCTTGCTAGGAGTCGGTTTCAACCAGTACGTCGTGCGGATGCAGGAGTTTTCTCCTACTCCTCTCAAAGGCGATCAGTTTTTCCCGGTGCACAATATCTATCTTCTCGTGGGAGCTGAGATGGGAATCCTCGGCCTTCTGCTTTTTCTCATTTTCATCGGATCGATCATTTTGAGGGCTTTGAAAAACGCACTGAATCCTGCGACAGCCTCTCTACTCTCATTGCTGGTTGGGCTCTTGTTTATTGGCGGTTGCGATTTTTATCTTTTGGGATCACAACATGGAAAGTTGATCTTTTTTACAGTTCTCGGTTTACTCAGCTTATTAACCCGAGAGTCAAAATTGACTGTCGGGTTAATATCTACCATGGAGAGAAAAGATGTGGCTCGTTGAGAAGGTTGTTGCATGGATCATCTACATTGGGCTTCCGGTTACACAGGCATACCATTTTATCTGTGGGAGCCTCTTTTTTAATGGGGCGGACGATGAGGCTCAGGGCGTTGAGAAGATTGCCAATTACGTTCTTGCACCTACACACTATCTCTTTTGCGGGACGCGTATCCAAAAAGAGGTGGAAGTCCGTCTCTCTCCTCGCTTTAACTATGACGAACATTTCCTTGTGAAAACTGCAACTTCGCTTGTTGCTCTACCGCTCAGCGCAGCAACAGGAACGATTCTGAAAGCCGTCGCCTATCTCATGCCAGAAGCAAGACACAAGCATTATGCGATCTTAGATCGAGTTCGGTTGAGTCCGGTGCGCTCCAATAATGACTACTACCGCTCGTTGGGTATGAAGATCAAGGATTACACCAAGGCCTCCTTCATCAAGACCAAAAAAGAGGCAAGACGTCCGGGCGACGAGAACAAGATGCAAAAGGATAAGGAAGCTCTGCAAGAGATCGTCTCGCTTTTGCGCGATCACGAGATCCCCTTTTGGGTTGATTGTGGAACTCTTCTGGGAACTTATCGTTATGGAGGTGTCATTCCTTGGGACTGGGATCTCGACATCGCCGTTCTTGCTCCCGACTTTGAAAATGTGCGCTCTGCATTAAATGCACTCGATCCTGAAAAATACGCGGTGCAAGACTGGTCAGGTCGCGAATTCCCCAAAAGTTATCTCAAGGTGTACGTGAAAGAAACGCACATGCTGATCGATATTTACCACTTTGCAATTGACCCTCAAAAGCAAGTTGTGCGCTCCATCTTTTCTAATGAGGGAAGCCCCTTTTTTCCTGAGTCGATGAAGATCCGCGAGCGTCGTTATAGTGTAGATACGCCTTTTGATCTCATCTTTCCTCTGAAAAGAGCTTTTTTTGATGGGGTTGAAGTCCCTGTACCCGGAAAAGTCAAAGAGTATCTGCAGCTGAGATATGGTCAGGATCTCCGTCCTGCAAAGATCTACAACCCAGAAACCGGAAATTATGAAAAAGATCTCACGCACCCCTATTGGAAAATTGCCCATGTGCATTAAGGTGGTTGTATGAACTACTCTGGCACTCTTAGACGCTTTTCTGCCTATCTTCTCGACGTGCTTTTTCAGGTCGTTTTGATTGGACTGAGCGCTCTATTACTCGAGAAGCAGACCTTTATCGGTCTCCTCGCCAGTGGAATTCTTCTCTTCGCCCTCTCCTGGTTCTACTTTGCCTTTATGGAGAGCTCGAAATATCAAGCAACTCTCGGGAAGCTCATTCTGGGGTTAAAAGTGGTCGATCTTGAAGGGGAGAAGCTCTCTTTCTGGAGGGCCACCGCCCGCTATTTTGGTAAGTTCCTCTCCCGCCTACTCTTAGGCCTCGGTTTTTTCATGATGCTCTTCACTAAGAAGAAGCAGTGCCTCCACGACAAGATCGCCTCGACCCTCGTCTTAAAGAGTCGCCCCTGAAGTATTCATTCATCGGATCTTTTTGCGCTTTTTCGCGCCCGCCACGTTTTTCGAGCTCGCGGATGTTCAATCACATCACCTCGTTCTCTAAAACGCAACTGTCGCGAAAAATCATCGCAAATCTCCGATAAAGCAATACTTAAGGGGCGACTCAAAAAATAAACACACGCTTTTAATTGTCGAAATCTAAGCGTTGTTTTGATATAATTCTCCATAATTAAATTTTTTTAGGAAATCATGTCAGGAATCACAAATTTGACGAATCATGCGCTATTAGAAAACCCTGCGCTTATCCCACAAATTTCCCGCGGTGCGGAAATCCGCTCTTTGAGTGCGCTGGAGATCATCCCGCCACCCGCAAAAGAGACGCTGGTTGCACAAGCTGTGCTTGAGAGGCTTCCAAAAGTTGAGGGGGACGATGCTATTCTAGCTCTTTTACTATTGCAAAGCTGTTGTCCTCATAGTTCATTTGTGCCCGCAGACAAGGTGAAAGAAGATCCGGTGTTTGAGAAAGTGATGAAACTTGCCGATGGGGTGGGATTTACGCCTGCTGAGAAGGCATTCATCCAATACCATATCATTGGCGGACGAAAATATATTTTCTTAGGTGAGAATCATACAAACGACAAATTTAAGGCGCTGAAGAGCGCGTATAGGGGCTCATTTGATGAAAAGGAAAGTGCTCTTTTCTCGGAAAGCGTGTGTTCTGATCTTCAATCAGAAAAGGATTATTCGCGGATTACCTGTTCAGAAACTCACATATTTGGATTAGAAGGAAAAGGAGTGCCCCTTATTTCAGCTACTCTAAATTTTTGTTTTTGCAAGACTACTACTGATAACTCGGAAGAAAATGATTGTTCAGGAACGCAAAAAGATACGCACAGCTACTTCCTTTTGCGCTCTCATCTCGTATCTTTCTTATGTGGACTACTTTTCAATCAACCTTGGAATAATGTAATGAGTTTTGTTCCTGATGAGCTGCGAAATAACATGGCAAAATCACTAGTTCTTGAGATTCTTGAGATTATAAAAATTCGTGAAGAATTAATTTCAGTTAGAGAAAAATATAACAACAGGCTTCGTGAAATTATCAATAAATATCAGGACAAAGAAGTTTGGGCAGACTTATTTCAGGCGATTGCATGGGCTAGTTTGAAAATTCCAGAAGTAACTTCCGGTTTTTCCCTCAATGAAATAGCAATTATCGAAGAGGCGCTCAAAAACCCAGGGGGTCTTGCCTTAGATGCGTTTGAACCAAGTATCCTCATCGCGCATCGGGATCGCTCTTTTGCAAAAGCGCTTTTCGAATGCCAACTACCGGAGCAGATCGTACGCATAGTCATTTGCGGTTGCACTCACCTTCCCGGTACGCTTGCAGAGCTTACGCGGCTGGCGGCAGCGCAGAAAAGACCCGCGGACAAAACCGATCAGAAAAAGGCCTAACCTTTAATCACCAGATGGGGCTTGAGTCTTGCGACCATGTTCGCGAGCTTAGCCTCTTGTACGGCTGCGACAACCTCGTCGACATCTTTGTAGGCATCAGGCATTTCTTCAGCAATGGTGCGCTTCGAGGTGGCCATCACGGTTACTCCTTGCTCACGCATGTAATGGATTGGATCGCGTCCGCGCCAGGAGGCCATCGATTTCACGCGGCTTCGTGCACGTCCAGCCCCATGGCAGCAGCTGCACCAGGTGAGGGGATTGCCGAGGCCTACCATGAGATGGCTAGCTCTTCCCATATCACCCGGAACAAGCACCGGTTGTCCTGTTTTTTGAAAGATGGGGGCGAGTTCGGAAGCACCAGGTCCAAAAGCGCGTGTGGCCCCCTTGCGATGAACGCAGACGCGTCTTTTCTTTCCTTCGACCTCATACTCTTCGAATTTTGCGATGTTGTGGCAGACGTCATAGAGAAGGCGGATCTTTTCAGGGGAGATATTGAGCACATCTTTAAAAGCTTGTCTTACCTCGTGCAAGATCTGTTGACGGTTGTTGAACGCGAAGTTGGCCGCAGCGGCCATCGCGGCGAAATAGTTTTGACCATGTGTGCTTTTGATCGGGGCGGCAACAAGCTGCCTGTCGGGGAGCCCTTCCGCGTAGCCCTGTTTCACAAAGATATTGAGTGTGTCTTGGCAGACCTGGTGACCGAAACCGCGCGATCCTGAGTGGATAAGAAGATAAGCCTGCCCTTCTTCAACGTTCCACTTCTTTGCAATCTCAGGTAGAAAGATTTTCTCTACCTTGCCAATTTCGACAAAATGGTTGCCAGAGCCGATGGAGCCGAGCTGATCTTTCCCACGCTGCTTGGCGGAGCTCGAGATCACATCCGGATCAGCGCCGTCGATCATGCCATTACTTTCAATATGCTCGAGGTCGAGAGGAAAGCCATAGCCGTGTTCGACCGACCAGCGAGCTCCTTGTTTTAAGAGCTCAGAATAGTCGCGTTCGCTTAAGCCGCGCACACCTCGATGGCCACGGCCGACGCCCGACGGAACCAGCATAAAAATCTTCTGCAAAAGCTCCTGCTTGATCCTCTCGCTCCAATTGTCATATTTGTCTGGGATGAGAGCGAGGCGCACCCCGCAGTTGATGTCGTAGCCGACACCACCAGGGCTGATCACTCCATGCTCTGCATCCATTGCTGCAACGCCTCCGATAGGAAAACCATAACCCCAATGGATGTCTGGCATCGCGATGCTATAACCGACGATGCCCGGAAGATGCGCGACGTTGCGCACCTGCTCGAGAGGTTTATCAAAATCAACCTCTTCCAAAATCTTCTGTGTGGCAATGATCAAACCGGGAACGCGCATGCCGCCCTCCTGCGGAAGGAGATAGGTGGCGGGACCGATTTTTTTTAGGTTATACATCGACGATCATCTCCCATTCCAAGAGGGAATCTCTTTGTTTCACACTACCATGGAAGCTCACTGCCTTGAAAGGGGTGCCGATCTCCTCGTCCGCTTTTGCAACAAGCTCGTTCAATGCGATCACGATATCGTCGAGCGAGTGCTCGATTGAATCCGCTGAGATGTATTTCAAAATGGGGGGATATTTGAAGGCGAGGGCCATTTTCGCATGAAGATGGATCTGGTGTAGATCTTCACCAAAAATGCGAAAGGCGATATCTGCCGTGTGTTCTAGCTCTTCGAATGGAACATGAAGAGGATGGGTCCAAAGGGGTTGATAGGTCAAATTCCCGACGCTTTCATAAAGATGAATAGCGGACACGAAAAGAGGAATCTCTTCATGCACCTCTTTCCACTCTGCTTTAGAAAACGGCGCGCGTGCGATTGTGACATGAGGAAGAAAGGGTCGTTCATCAACCGGATACTTCTGCTCTTTGAGCCAAGCGAGTAGGTTTTTTTGATACGCATGCAAAAGATCATCTCCATGAAACAGCTCGACATGAGCAGCGACAACATGCGGTTCTCGCTCTGGAAGAAAGAGCAGACGATCTGCCCTTCCCACAAGCCCAACGTGAAATCCTGGTCGTGGAATTGAAGAGAGTCGAGCTTGCAACTTTGCAAATGATGTTTCTCCCAAAAATGCGAGCGTCATATGACGCGCCTTTTCATCTAGGAGGCGTCCATCAGGTAGCTCCTTGGGCCAAGCAGCTGTGATCTCGGCACCAAAAAACAGCCTTTTCTTTTCTTCTTTCATTAGTAGCTCGCAATGAAGCCGAAGTTGACTTTGCTGAGTCCTGGATCGCCCAAGTTTGTCTGGTGGAGCTTAAAACCCCAGTCGACACGGACGGAGAGATAGGGGTTAATCATGTAGCGGAGGCCAGGACCTGCTCCTAAAAGGTACTCCGATTTTCTGTCATCGGGAAGGGGCTTGTGGTTGCGGCCAACACCATAATCGACAAAACCGATCACGTAGAGTTCATCTTTAAGCTTTTTGAAGAGATGGAAGCCAAAAGAACGGACTTCGAAGTTGGCAACGAAGGCGTTATCCACGTTGAGCTCGCGTTCGTTGTATCCACGCACCGTGTTGTACCCGCCGATGCCGAACTGCTCGCTGGGAAGTAGGTTTTGCGAGGAGTATTGTCCACGCAGGAGAAGCGAGATCGAAAAATTCGCTGGGAAGCGATAGACGTCGCCGAGGGTCATTCTCCCGTAAATATAACGGTTTTTAGCACCTGCCCGGAGATTTTCAAAGTCTGAATTGCTCTGGTTCGGAAACACCTTTCCCGGAGATCCAAATGCTTCCAGCGCAAGAGAGAATTTGTGGTGAGTTGTCTGTTTTCCGTGGTTATAACCCGCGACGAGTTGAGAGATGTTCACCGTCTTCGTAATGATCGGGATCGTGTCGTCACTGACGAACTCTAAGTTGTTGTTGGTGTTTTTGAAATCAAATCCGAAAAGGAACTCTTTTAATGAGGAGCGGTAGAGTTTTCCAAGAGGAATGTAGTAGCGGAAGCTCCCTTGAGCGCTATGTCCATGACTTTTAAATTTACCGAAAGACTCATGCTCTGTCTTAAGGTCGGGATGCACAGTTGAATAACCCCCGAATATCACGAACGCGTGGTGCCAGGAGAGGGGAGCCTCGTAGTTGATTGTATGGGCTTGAAAATCGTGAAAATCGGAGGAGGTTGTGTACTGATAATTGAGAATGTGATCGCAACCGAATGCATTTCCCCAATTGAACCCCGCAAACCAGCGATTATTTCCCGTTGCGTCGTTTCCGGTATTATCACCGCCCGCATAGACGCGGAGCGGAAAGCGATCTTTTGTCACAAGCTCGATATCGGTCGTGCCCTCCTCCGCTCCAGGTTTCAAGAGCAGGTCTGTTTTGCGGAAGGGGTTGCGGTTCATCCAGGTGACATCGGTGAGAAGGGTGTCATTGGAGATCGCCTCTCCGGGTTCGATGTCGAGGTAGCTTTGGAGAAGCTCATTTTTAAACCAGCGATTTCCAGAACATGAAACCTTGCCGATCTTTGCTTCGATAACGATCACTTCAACGATGCCGTCTGTGATGTCCTGTTCGGGAATGGTGACGTTAACAACGGGCCTTCCATGGTCGCGGAAGTAGCGGATGATCGTCTGCTTGATTTCTGTTAGAAGTTCTGGGGTGATCGGTTTTCCCAGGCAAAGTTTAGCGAGCTTTTCTTCGAGCGGCTTTGCCCCGCCTGGAATGGCGAGGTTGCGTGTTGTGACGCCAGAAGCATCTGTACTTTTCTCCTCTTCCTCGGGCAAGAGCAGAAGAGCTTTAAGGGGAGGGGAGGAGGTCATCTCTTCAGAAAAAAGAGAAAGAGAGGAAAAAAGAAGTAGCGCCGTGGCCGTAAACTTTTTCATCAGAGGAGTTTTCGCAGTTTCCCGCAGCTGTTTTTGTACGTTTTTCGAAGCATGCGATAAGAGCGATCAGCAGGAGGTTCTGTGTGTAATTTGGCGTATGCTTTTTTGTCATAACCCAGCAGAAAACGGCGTTGAACATAGAAAAACTCGTCAAAGTCTTTCAGATCCTGGAAGAACTCTGTTGTGGCGATGATAAAAAGATCGGTGATGCGGGGGCTCACCCACACATCCTTGTAAAAGATCGTGAAAGGGACTCCGCCTGACGCGCTGAAAAAATAGATACCCCAAACCTCCTCCGCCGAAGGGGAGAGTTCGGCTCCAGGAGTAAAGGAGACGAGATTTAGAGAGCCCTCAAGTGTATTGTTAGATTGTCTGACAGTAAAAATGCGCAGGGTTTCACCCTGCATCCGTGTATTCTGTCCCATAAAAAGAGCACCCGGACCCACAAGAGGAGGGGTGGAAAAGAGGTTGTCGACAACGACCGTCACATCCTTAGTAGCACCCAGAGCGGCGTATCCTGCCCCGAGGGAGTCGAGGGAGAGGTGCCTTCCTGTGACGACGGACAAACTACCCTTAGAAAAAATATACGCGCGACCAGAGCTCTCAGCTCCTCCCAGAAGAAAGGCATCTTGTCCTGCTGTTATCGAGATTCTTCCTGCAGGGTCGCTTGTTGTGATTTGTGCAGTGCGTTTATCGGAGGCGGTAAGGAAAAGATCTCGCCCCGTTGTGATGGTGATGGGACCCTGACTGTCGATACGACTATGAAATTTTTGCGTGCCGCTTCCCAACTGCAGATCTCTTGCAGCATGAATTTTCGTGGGGGCTCCTCCCTGCGCTTTTACGGCTCCGTATAGATTTATATCTCCCTCTGCTGTTTCCATCGAAATTGTCGCTCCTTCAGAAAACAGGGAAAATCCATCGTGAATGGTGAGATTGTCTTGTGCTTTTAGGGAAACAAGAGCGGGTGTATCAGACTGCAGGAGAATAGACCCCTTCGTGGCATCCTCACTTCCAAAAACAACAGTGTTTCCGGAAATTTTAACCTCGTTTCCATCGGTCGAGATCGAGCCTTTTGAGTGGACGCCTCCTTTTTCAGAAACTAAAAAGATTCTTCCCTGTCTCTCTGCAATACTAAGAGCATCGATCTTTCCCGATTGGTTGATGGCAAAAGCGTAGGGGTTTCCCTCCGCTTTCAGCTCCACTTGCAGAGCAGAGATCTCTCCTGTATTCATCACAAGATCATCAGATTGTTCTATCTGAGGGTGGATATAAATTCTCTCCTGGCCGGCAGGCTTGAGAAGAATCTCTTTTGCAGCTCCGAGAACGGCTGTTCCGCGTGGTGCAGTGATCGATCCTAGATTTTCCACGCATCTAGCGAGCAGAACGACATCGCCATCCCAGGCGTTGATCGTTCCCAAGTTGACGATGATCCCATCTGAAGATCCCTTAAAGAGGAGCTCTTTCCGTTCCATGAAATCGTGATCGGAAAGGTCGAGTGTCGATGCAACGAAGTAAGCAGTATCGATTTTTGCACCCTCGCCAACAAGCACTCCGCGCGGATTGATCAGAAAAACTCTTCCATTGGATTCGAGCGTTCCCAGAATATGAGAGGTGATTTCGCCTGTCACTCGATTGAGCACCATCGAATGACTATTCGGTTGGATAAATTGTGTGGTTTCGTTTGCACCAATCGAAAAATCTTTCCAGTGGATGATCGCCTTATCGCTTGCCGTGATCGAAAGTTTTGCAGCATCAGCCTGCTCAAAATTCACCTCACCTGCGACCACAACAGGATCCTGCGGGTTGGCGAAACAGAGAGAGAAGGGAATCAGCGACAAAGCGCATAGCAGGCGGTGGCGTTGCATAATCCGATCTTATCAAAAAGCAATTTTCCCGAAAGAAGAACAATATGAAGGATTGCAAACAACCAAATAGACGTGCACGGACAAGTCCTTCGGCTCTCCTGTGCTTCGATTTCTCATTGCGGCTTGAAGCCATCGGCTGGAGCTTCGCTTCCCTCTCCACTCCTTCGTCGTGGAGCCTCTTCCAGCTTTGTTCCAGTACTAGGTTTAATTGCATTGAGCGTTCTATTTCTTAACTAGAACTGCGAGATGACTGCGACTACAACCCGAAGAGCCCAATGGCTCTTCGGGTTCGGAGCAGGAGCTACAGAGCAGCCCGAC
>LNFM01011357.1_pt1 | contig 17849 bp, 15 predicted proteins | sample 596031 | NCBI WGS metagenome assembly LNFM01 (sample SAMN04254537, study PRJNA301005) | activated carbon metagenome | isolation source: dual media filters at the Ann Arbor, Michigan drinking water treatment plant | place: USA: Ann Arbor | reverse complement strand
GAGAACCAGACCCTGGCCTCGATCACCTTCCAGAACTACTTCCGCATGTACGGCAAGCTGGCCGGCATGACCGGCACCGCCGACACCGAGGCCTACGAGTTCCAGACCATCTATGGCCTGGAAGTGGTGGTGATCCCGACCCACCGGCCGATGGTGCGCAAGGACCACCCCGACCTGGTCTACCTCGCGCGCCCGGCCAAGTACGACGCCGTCGTCGAGGACATCAAGGACTGCTACGGCCGCGGCCAGCCGGTGCTGGTCGGCACCACGTCCATCGAGACCTCCGAACTGCTGTCCAGCCAGCTCAAGCAGGCCGGCATCCCGCACGAGGTGCTCAATGCCAAGCAGCATGAACGCGAGGCGCAGATCGTTGCCGACGCCGGCAAGCCCAAGGCCGTCACCATCGCCACCAACATGGCCGGCCGCGGCACCGACATCGTGCTCGGCGGCTCGCTCGAGGCCGAGCTGCACAAGCTGGGCGACGAGGCCACCGAGGCCGACAAGGCCCGCGCCAAGGCCGAGTGGCAGAAGCGCCACGACGAAGTGAAGGCCCTCGGCGGCCTGCACATCATCGGCACCGAGCGCCACGAGAGCCGCCGCATCGACAACCAGCTGCGCGGTCGCGCCGGCCGCCAGGGCGATCCGGGTTCGTCCCGCTTCTACCTCTCGCTCGAAGACAACCTGATGCGCATCTTCGCCGCCGACTGGGTGCAGCGCGCCATGCGCGGCATGGGCATGAAGGAGAACGACGTCATCGAGTCGGGCCTGGTGACCAAGCAGATCCAGAACGCCCAGCGCAAGGTCGAGGCCCACAACTTCGACATCCGCAAGAACCTGCTCGACTTCGACGACGTCGCCAACGACCAGCGCAAGGTCATCTACCAGCAGCGCAACGAACTGCTGGAGTCCGATTCGGTCGAGGACGCCATCGTTGCCATCCGCGAGGACGTGGTCACCGAGATCGTGCGCCGCCACGTGCCGGCCGAGTCGATCGACGAGCAGTGGGACCTGCCCGGCCTCGAGCGCGCGCTGGCCGACGAGTTCGGCCTCGAGGTCGACCTGCAGGGCCCGGCCCGCACCGAGTCGGCGATCGACGACGAGCGCATCCACGACCTGGCCCAGGAAGCCGCGGCGCGCATGTTCGAGGCCAAGCAGGCCCAGCTCGGCCCCGAGATGATGCGCAGCCTGGAAAAGCACCTGATGCTCAACGTGCTCGACCAGAACTGGAAGGAGCACCTGGCCCGCATGGATTACCTGCGCCAGGGCATCCACCTGCGCGGCTTCGCCCAGAAGCAGCCCAAGCAGGAGTACAAGCGCGAGAGCTTCGAGCTCTTCGGCGACATGCTGTCGAAGGTGAAGCTGGAGGTGGTGTCGCTGCTGGCCCGCGTCCGCATCCGCAACGAGGAAGAGGTCGCGGCCATGGAAGCGGCCGAGCGCCAGCGCCTCGCCGCCAAGGCCCAGCAGATGCAGTTCCAGCATCCCGAGACCGGCGGCTACGGCGCCGACGAGGAAGCCGCCGAGGCCCAGGCGCAGGCCGCCCGCGGCGAAGGCGTGCTGGCCAGCCCGACGGTCCGCGAGGAGCCCAAGGTCGGCCGCAACGATCCCTGCCCCTGCGGCAGCGGCAAGAAGTACAAGCAGTGCCACGGGCGCCTGGACTGATCCCGGCGCATGCCCGGCGACCGACCTAAACCCCCGGTGCACGTGGTCGCGGCCGTCCTGCGGGACGCCCGCGGCCGGATCCTGCTGGCCCGCCGCACCGCCGGCCGCGACCTGGCCGGCGCCTGGGAGTTCCCCGGCGGCAAGGTCGAACCCGGCGAAACCCCGCTGCAGGCGCTGGACCGCGAGCTGCAGGAAGAACTGGGCATCCGCATCGGCCCGGCCCGGCCGCTGGTCTCGGTGCCGCAGGCCTATCCCGGCAAGCGCATCGTCCTGGACGTCTACGAAGTCGACCAGTTCGAGGGCACCGCCCGCGGGCTGGAGCGCCAGGCCCTGGCCTGGGCCCCGCTTGAGAAGCTGGCCAGCTACCCGATGCCGCCCGCCGACCGCCCGGTGGTGGCGGCGCTGACGGCGCCCGACCGATATCTGATCACCCCCGAGCCCACGGATCGCCCGGGCTTCCTGTCGAAGTTGGACAAGGCCCTGGCCGCCGGTGCCCGCCGCATCCAGCTGCGGGCCAGGGCGATGGCCCCGGCCGAGCTGGCCATCCTGGCCCGCGACGCCCAGGTCCGCTGCCGCGCCAAGGGCGCCCAGCTGCTGCTCAACGGCGAGCCCGGGCTGGCCGCCGAGCTGGGCCTGGGGCTGCACCTGCGTTCGGCCCAGTTAATGGCCCTGTCCGCACGCCCGGTGCTGGCCGCGGGCCAGCCCGTGGCCGCGTCCTGCCATGACGCCGCGGAGCTGGCACAGGCCGAGCGCCTGGGTCTGGATTTCGTGGTGCTCGGGCCGGTCCGCGCGACCGACTCGCATCCCGATGCCGCGCCTCTGGGCTGGGACGCGTTTGCCGCGCTGCGAGAGGGCGTGTCGCTGCCCATCTACGCCCTGGGCGGCATGAAGCCCGCCGACGCGGCCGTGGCGCGCCGGCATGGCGGGCAGGGCGTGGCGGGGATTCGCGGCCTTTGGCCGAAGTGAAGTTTCGTTACTGAAGTCCCTCCTACCGCGCCTCGCGTAGGGGGGACTTCAGTCCCGAAGCTTCTGTGCCAGGGCCAGGTACCGCGGGTGCAGCTTCCGCACCGCCGCCACCAGTTCCTCGACCGAACCATCATTCACGATCACGTCGTCCGCGATCGCGAGGCGCTGTTCCCGGCTGGCCTGGGCCGCCACCATCCGGCTCGCCAACGCCGCCTCGAGCTGGTCGCGCTGCACCAGTCGCGCCTGCTGGACCGCGCGGGGCACGTCCACCACCAGGATGCGGTCCAGCCAGGGGTAACTGTCGCGGCCGCCCCCTTCCGCCAGCAGCGGGATCGCGACTACGGCGTAGGCGCCCGGGGCGGCGGCACAAGCCGTCTTGAGCCAGGTGCGGATGCGGGGATGCAGCAGGGCCTCGAGGTCGCGCTTGGCGGCCGGATCGGAAAACACCCGTCGCCGCATCGCGACCCGGTCCAGTTGCCCATCGGGCAGCAGGCTGCCGGCGCCGAAGCGCGCCACGATGTCCTGTAGCGCCGGCTGTCCCGGCGCGACGACCTCCCGCGCGGCGACATCGGCATCCACCACGGACACGCCCAAGGCCTCGAAGGCGCGCGTGGCCTCGGACTTGCCCGAAGCCACGCCGCCGGTCACGGCGACCAGGGTCGTGGCCATGGCGTCAGTTCAGGCCAGAGAGGTCGCGGTAGGCCTGGATCAGCTGGGCGCCCCACAGCAGCTGCACCCAGCCGGCGGCCGCGAGGTAGGGGCCGCGCGGTCGGCGCCGCGCCAGGTGATCCACAGCGTGCCGACCACCGCGCCGATCAGCGAAGAGATCAGCACGATCGGCAGGATCGCGGTGGCGCCGCACCACGCGCCCAAAGCCGCCAGCAGCTTGAAGTCACCGTAGCCCATGCCTTCCTTGCCGGTCAGCCACTTGAACAGCTTGTAGACCGTCCAGAGGCTGAGGTAGCCGGCGATGGCGCCGAAGATGGCCTGGCTGGGCGAAGTGAACAAGGTCACCGTGGACAGGCCCAGGCCGATCCAGAGCAGGCCCAGCGTGAGCTGGTCGGGCAGCAGGGTGGTGCGCAGGTCGATGCCGGCCAGCGCGACCAGGAAGCCGGTGAACACCATGGCGGCCAGCGCCTCGGGCCCGGCGCCGAAGCGCCAGACGCAGGCGGCGAACAGCAGGCCCGTGACCAGTTCGACCGCCGGGTACTGGATCGAGATCGCGCCGCCGCAGCCGCGGCACCGGCCCCGGAGCGCCAGCCAGCTCAGCACCGGGATGTTCTCCCAGGGCGCCAGCTTGTGGCCGCACTTGGGGCAAGCCGAACCCTGCACGACGATGCCGGGCGGGGCCGGCTCGTAGGGTTCGGGCAGCTCCAGCATTTCGCGGCTGGACTTGCGCCATTCCCACTCCAGCCAGGGCGGCAGGCGCAGTATGACGACGTTGAGGAAGCTGCCGACCAGCAGCCCGAACAGGAGGGCCAGGCCGAGCGCGAGGCCCGGCGTGGCCTGGATCAGCTCGAGCATCGGGTCAGCCGACGGTCGCGGCCAGCTTGAAGATCGGCAGGTACATGCCGATGACCATGCCGCCGACCAGCACGCCGATGACCACCATGATGAAGGGCTCGATCAGGCTGGCGAGCGCGTCCACGGAGTTGTTCACTTCCTGCTCGTAGAACTCGGCCACCTTCAGCAGCATGGTGTCCAGCGCGCCGGCCTCTTCGCCGATGGCGGTCATCTGAACCACCATGTGCGGGAAGACGTTGACCTGCTTCATCGCGACATTGAGCTGGTAGCCCACCGAGACGTCGTCGCGGATGCGCATGACGGCCTCGTTGTAGACGATCGAGCCGGTGGCGCCGCCGACAGTCTCCAGCGCCTCCACCAGCGGCACGCCGGCCTTGAAGGTCAGGGCCAGGGTGCGGGCGAAGCGGGCGATGGCCGACTGGTGCAGGATCATGCCGATCACCGGCAGCTTCAGCATCAGGCGGTCGACGTTGCGCTCGAGCGCAGGCGAACGCTTGTAGATGAAGAGGAAGCCGAAGACGATGCCCACCACGATCGCCAGCACCAGCCACCACCACGCCGTCAGGAAGCGCGAGGCGTTGACGATCATCTGGGTGAAGGCGGGAAGGTCGGCGCCGAAGCCCTTGAACACTTCCTCGAACTGCGGCACCACGTAGATCAGCAGCACGGCGCTGACCAGGATCGCCACCGCGATCACGGCCGCCGGGTAGAACAGCGCTTTCTTGATCTTGCCCTTCAGCGCCTCGGTGCGCTCCTTGTAGGTGGCCACCGTGTCCAGGACGGTATCCAGCACGCCGGCGCCTTCGCCGGCACGGGTGAGGTTGCGGTAAAGCGAGTCGAACTGGACCGGGTGCCGGGCCATGGCCTCGCTGAGCGAGCTGCCGCCGGCGATGGAGTCGCGGATGTCGAGCAGCATGTCGCGCATGCGCGGGTTCTTCTGGCCACCGGCCAGGATCTCGAAGCTCTGCACCATCGGCACGCCGGCCTGCAGCATGGTGGCGATCTGGCGGCTGAAGACCGAGATGTCCTGGGCGCTGATGGCCTTGCCGCTGGCGCCGAACAGCGGTTTGGACTTGGTGCGCACCACCGTGGGGTTGATGCCCTGCTTGCGCAGCTCGGCCTTGAGCAGGTTGGCGTTCTTGGACGTGGTCTCGCCCTTCATCTTGACACCGCGCTTGTCGGTGCCCTCCCAGATGAACTGTTCCATCGCGTTGGTGCGCTGGGGGGGAGTTTTGGCAGCGGTCGTCGCCATGGCTTAGTCCTTCGTCACGCGGTTGATTTCGGCCAGGCTGGTGACGCCCTGCCTGGCCTTGTAGAGGGCGGACTGCCGCAGGTCGCGGACGCCGGCGTCCTGCGCGGCCTGGGCGATCTGCAGGGCGTTGCCGCCCTCGAGGATGATCGACTGGATGTTCTCGGCCATCGGCATGACCTGGTAGATGCCGACGCGGCCCTTGTAGCCGTCGTTGCAGTCTTCGCAGCCGCCCGGCTCGTAGAGGTTGATGCCGGCCTTGATGTCCTCCTGGGTGAAGCCTTCGGCCAGCAGGGCGTTCTCCGGCAGTTCTTGCAGGCATCGTGCAGCCGGCGCGCCAGGCGCTGGGCGATGATGATGGTGACCGACGAGGTGATGTTGTAGGGCGCGATGCCCATGTTCATCAGGCGCGACACCGTCTGCGGGGCGTCGTTGGTATGCAGGGTGGAGAGCACCAGGTGGCCCGTTTGCGCGGCCTTGACCGCGATCTCCGCGGTCTCGAGGTCGCGGATCTCGCCGACCATGATCACGTCCGGGTCCTGGCGCAGGAAGCTGCGCAGGGCCGCGGCGAAGGTCATGCCCTTCTTGACGTTCATCTGCACCTGGTTGATGCCCGGGACCCGGATTTCGACCGGGTCCTCGGCGGTGGAGATGTTGCGCTCCTCGGTGTTGAGGATGTTCAGGCCGGTATAGAGCGACACCGTCTTGCCCGAGCCGGTGGGGCCGGTGACCAGGATCATGCCGTAGGGCTTGGCCAGGGCGTCGAGGTAGAGCTTCTTCTGGTCTTCCTCGTAGCCCAGCTTGTCGATGCCCAGCTTGGCCGCGCTGCCGTCGAGCAGGCGCAGCACCACCTTCTCGCCGAACAGCGTGGGGCAGGTGGACACGCGGAAGTCCATCTGCTTGGTCTTGGAGATGTTGAGCTTGATGCGGCCGTCCTGCGGCAGGCGGCGCTCGGCGATGTCGAGCTGGGCCATGACCTTCAGGCGCGCGGTGATGCGCGGGTGCAGCTTCACCGGGGCCTTGGCGACGCCGCGCAGGATGCCGTCCATGCGCAGGCGGACCCGGAACTCGGTCTCGTAGGGTTCGAAGTGGATGTCGGAGGCGCCGCGCTTGATGGCATCCAGCAGCACCTTGTTGACGAAGCGCACCACCGGGGTGTCGTCGCCGCCCTTGGTGTCGGCGAGGTTGTCGGGGGCATCGTCGTCGCCGCCGGTGGACTCGAGGTTCTCGAGGCCCTCGTCGTCGCCCATGCTGTCGCCCATGCTGTCGGAGGCGGTGAGCGCCTGCTCGATGCTGCGGCGGAGCTTGTCCTCGTCGACCAGGATCGGCTCGACGGTGAGGTTGGCGGCGAACTTGATCTCGTCCAGCGCCCGGGTGTTGGTCGGGTCGGCGATGCCCACGAACAGCCGGTTGCCGCGCTTGAACAGGGGCAGCGCCTGGTGCTTGGTGATCAGCTCTTCGCTGACGAGCTTGGTGGCGGCCTGGCCCAGGTCCAGCGCGGCGCTGTCGAAGAGGGGCATGCCGAACTCGACGGCATTGGCGCCGGCGATGTGGGCGCTGGTGACCAGCTTCTTTTCGAGCAGGTAGAGGTGGATGGGCCGCTTCTGCTTGCTGGCCTCGTCCAGGGCCTTGCGCGCGTCGGCCTCGCCCAGGACGCCGTCCAGCACGAGGCGCCGGGCAATGCCGGTAATGCCCACCAAGTTGGCGGTCGCGTTGGCGTTCACTCTGCTCCCCAGAGACGCACTGATGCGTCAACTGTACCCGAAAAACTGCCGCTGGCCAGCCTCTTGCGAGACGTTCTTATAGTCAGGAGGGGGGTGGGATCAAGTAAGCTTGGACTCGGGTCCATTCAGGGGTGGCCATGAAGGTCAGCGTGGTGTTGCCTGCCAAGAACGAGGCCGAGGGTCTGCGGCGGACACTGCCGGCCCTGGCACAGGCCCTGCCCGGGGCCGAGCTGATCGTGGTGGACGACGGTTCCACGGACGAGACGGCCGCCGTGGCGGCCTCGCTGGGGGCCAGGGTGCTGTCTTCACCGTACTCCATGGGCAATGGCGCGGCCATCAAGCGGGGTGCGCGGGCCGCCAGCGGCGAGGTCATCGTGTTCATGGACGCCGACGGCCAGCACGATCCGGCCCATATTCCCCGGCTGCTGGCCCGCCTCGAAGCCGGCTACGACATGGTGGTCGGCGCCCGCGACGGCAGCGGCCAGGCCAGCCTGGGCCGCAGCCTTGCCAACCGGCTCTACAACCGCCTGGCCAGCTGGATGACCAACCACGACGTGAAGGACCTGACCTCCGGTTTCCGGGCCGTGCGGGCCGACCGCTTCCGCGAGTTCCTGCACCTGCTGCCCAACGGCTTCAGCTACCCCACCACCAGCACCATGGCCTTCTTCCGCAGTGCCTACCCGGTGGACTACGTGCCCATCCGGGTGGACAAGCGGGTGGGCACGGCGAGCCACATCCGGCCGCTGCGGGACGGGGTGCGTTTCCTGCTGATCATCTTCAAGATCGCGACCCTTTACTCGCCGCTGAAGCTTTTCGCGCCGGTGGGTGCGGGGTTCTTCCTGCTCGGGGCCGGCTACTACACCTATACCTTCGTGACCCAGGGGCGGTTCACGAACATGAGCGCGCTGCTGTTCAGTGCCGCCGTCATCGTGTTCCTGATCGGGCTGGTGTCCGAGCAGATCACGTCGCTGACCTACAATCGCCCGTCGCGGCCATGAGCCGGCTGAGGTCCCTGGCGCGTCATGTCGCCAGAACCCCGCTGCATCCGCAGTGGCTTCTGGGTCGGCGGCGCGCGCCGGAGGGCCTGAAGGGCATTGCGGGCAAGGTGCTGGACATCGGTGCTGGCGATCGCTGGATCGAGGCGGAGCTGCCGGCAGGGGCTCGGTACGTTTCGCTGGATTACCCCTCGACCGGTCGCGATCTTTACGGCGCCCGACCCGAGGTTTTCGCCGATGCCGCTGCGCTTCCGTTCCCGGACGGGACGTTCGATGCGGTGGTTTGCCTCGAGGTGCTCGAGCACGTGCCCGACCCCGCGCGCGTGCTTCACGAGGTCGGCCGGGTGCTCAAGCCCGGCGCGCGGGCCTGGCTGTCCATGCCGTTCCTGTACCCGCTGCACGACGCGCCCTTTGATTTCCAGCGGTACACCGAGCACGGCATCCGCCGCGATGCACGCGCCGCCGGACTGGAGGTGGTGTCACTCGCCCCGGGGCTGCACGCGCTTCGCAGCGCGGGGTTGCTGGTGAACCTTGCATTGGCCGGTGGCGCCGCTTCAGGGCCGGCGTGGCGCACCGCACTGCTGGCAATTCCGGTGGCCGTGGCGGTGCTGTCGGTGAACCTCGGTTGTTTCCTCTTGAGCCTGGCGTGGCCGGACTGGCCTGCACTGACTGCCGGGCATGCCTTCGAGCTGCGGCGGCCGTGAGCGGGCGCGGCTTGCTGCTGATCACTACGTCCTATCCGCAGATGGCGGATGGCAGCGAAGCCGCGGGAGCCTTCGTCGCCGACTTCGCCGAAGCAGCGGCCAGGCATGTGCCCGTGCGCGTGGTGGCACCGGGGAACATGGAGTGCCGTGAGGCCGGTCCCGGTGGGATCGAGGTGTTCCGGTTCGCCGCGCCGGGCAAGCCACTGTCGCTTCTTTCGCCCGCGCGCCCCACGGATTATCCGGCGATCCTCCGCACGCTGGTCTCGTTGCGCCGCCAGACCTTGCGGGCCGGGAGCGATGGCGCGGTCGGGCATACGCTCGCGCTATGGGTGCTGCCCTCGGGCTGGGCCGCCCGCGTCCTGTCCCGAGCCCGTGGCGTTCCCTATTCCGTGTGGGCCTTGGGCAGTGACATCTGGAGCCTGGGTCGACTGCCGGGCGTTCGCGGGTTGCTGCGCAACGTGATCCGCAACGCCTCTTTCCGGTTCGCGGATGGGCTCCAACTGGGCGAAGATGCCGCACGCATCGCGGGTCGTGGCTTCGGGTTCCTTCCCAGCAGCCGGCGGCTGGATCGGTTACGGACCCGGCCCTTGGCGGAAGAGGGGCCGTACCGCCTGCTGTTCCTGGGTCGTTGGCACCCCAACAAGGGCATCGACCTTCTGCTTGACGCGCTGGCGCAGCTGGAGGAGTCGGACTGGGGACGCATCCGCGAGGTCCATGTCGCCGGGGGCGGTCCACTTGAGGCCGAGGTCAGGGCAGGGGTGCGGGCACTGGTTTCGGCCGGTCGGCCAGTGCGACTGGACGGATTCCTCGACAAGGCCGCGGCGTCGGCGGCGCTGGAAGCCGCGGACTTCCTGCTGCTGCCTTCCCGCATCGAAAGCATCCCCGTGGTCTTTTCCGATGCGCTGGCGATGCGGCTGCCGGTGGTGGCGATGCCAGTGGGCGATCTCCCGGGGCTGTTGCAAGGAGCCGATCTGGGCGAGATCGCCGGCGAGGTGACGGCGACTGCATTCGCCCGCGCGCTGTCCCGGGCGATTTCCAAGGCCCCGGTGCATCGTGCGGGGCACCTGGCCGTCGCGGCTGCGCGCTTCGACGTCGGCGAGGCGGCGCGCGCCTTCCTCGATGCCGCGGGACTCCTGCCCACGGAGCCGGAGCCGTGAGTCATTGGCGCACGGACGATGACGCGGTGCGTCGGGCGCAGGCCTGGGCGGATTCGTCGGGGCGCCTGTTCTCGTCCGTAGCCTGGGGCCATGTGCTGGGCGCGCTCGGGGCGCAGCCGCGATACGCCTGGAACGAGGCGCTCGGCGAGGGAATGATGGTGCCCGTATTCCGGCGAGGGCCACTGAAGGTGGGATTCCTCGGCTTCCCCGTGGTGCCGCGTTGCGTGGGCGACCTGCCGCTTGCGTTCGTCCCGCCGCTCGCCGAAAGACTGGGGCTGCACATCGTGCGGGTGAACCAGCCAATGGCTGGCGAAGCGGTGGCCTCCGGCCTCCCGGGGCTCGTCCAGCCCGACGCCTGGATCGACGATCTCGGCGCCTGGCGCGAGGATGCCAGCAGGCGTCGCGTACGTGACCTGGCGCATGCGCGTCGGGCGGGGGGGTCGCTGGCCTTCATCGAGGGACCTTGTGCGCCACGCGATCTGCATGGCCTGTATGCGGCGGTCGTACGTGCGCATCGCGGAACCGCCCGTTACAGCGCCGCATACTTCGAACGGCTGCTGTCCATGCCCGGGGATCGGGTGCGGGTGGTCCACGCGCTGGATCCGCAGGGCAGCCTGGCCGGTGCCGCCGTGCTGGCGATGGACGGGGACACTGGCTATTACCTGCATGCCGCGGTTTCGGCGGCGGCCCGACCGCTGGGGGTCAGTGATGAACTGCTGTCGCGACTGATCGCCATCGCCCGTCGCCAGGGACTCTCGCGGTTCAACCTGATGGCATCGCCCGCGAACCAACCGGGATTGCTGCGGTTCAAGGCAAAGTGGGCCGATCGCGAAGGCGTGGTGCTGACCCGCGACTATGGCCAGGGCTGGCTGGGGCGGGTCGCCGTCGGCGTCAATGCCGCGCTTTCCCGGCTCAACCGCTAGGCCGGCCGACGCCGCAGCTGGGCCGCAATGCCGGCGGCGTCGCTACGGATGCCGCGGATGGTGCGGCTTCGATAATTCATGCGGTTGTCGAGGCCGAGGAAATACAGCCCCGGCACGCCGTCCGCCTGCCATCGGATGCAGGCCGGCAGGTCGTCTTCCAGCCTCCTGATGGGGAGGGACTGCAGCGCGGGCAGCGCCGGACGGTAGCCGGTCGCCAGCAGGATGACGCCGGGCTCAAGGCTGCTTCCGTCCCGGAAAGTCACCCGTCCCTCGCGAACCGCGGTGATCTCCGGGTGCGCCATGACTTGCCCGCTCTCGACCATTTGGCGTGACCTGCCGCCGTCCATGACCGGGAACGATGGCGCGCGCAGTTCCGGCTTGAACTTCATCAGCAGCTCCTCGTAGAAGTAGTAGATGAAGTCCTTGGCGTTCCCGAGCAGGCCGTCCCGCCTGAACTCGACCGGCTGACGCGTCGAGAGCGCGACGGATAGTCCGCTATCCGCGAGTTCGACCATGAGCTGTCCGGCGCTGATGCGTCGGCCGACGATCAGCGCAGGCTTTCCGGCGCACAGTCGCGCGATCGCCTCTGTCCCGGGGTAGCTGGCGGCGTGTACTACCGGGATCGACCCATCATGCTGCGGCGCAGGCACCGGCCCGACGGGGTTGGAGAAGTACCCGGTCGCGATTATCACGGCCCGGCAGTGCAGCTGACCCTTGCTGGTCGCGAGTACGAACGGAGCCCCGTCACCCCCGGGGCGGTCTATGGCGTCTACCCGGCAGCCGCCGAGCACCTCGATGCCGTGGCGCCTGGCGAACGCCGCCAGGTAGGTGGCGTAGTCCGCCGCCGAGACCATGGAAAACGGCCAGTGGCGAAGGACGTCACGAAAGGAAAGTACGTTGGTCCACCAAGGGCTCACGAGATGCAAGGTCGCCGGCATGTTCCGCCACGATTCCCCCAGGTCGCCTTGGTCCAGCACGAGGTGTTCGATGCCGTGGTGGCGCAGCTGGCGCGAAGCCGCCAGGCCACCCGGCCCCGCACCCACCACGATCACCGGGAACACGTGTTCCCGCGTCGCATTACCCGCGCCGGCCGTCATGGCGGAGCCGGGGAATCGACCGACAACACGAATCGCACGTCGCAGTAGTCCCAGGGAAGCACGCCCAGCCATCGGCCGATGCGTCGCTCCCACCGTGCGACGGACTCGTGGTGCCGCTCGCTCAGCCAACCGTAGCGGATCGCGTAGGTCATCGGCAGGCGTCCGTATCGAACGATGGCCGTCTCCTCCACGCGGAAACCCGCGGCATTGAAGAGAGCGATGAAGCCCTCGATGGTTCGCCGGTGTTGCCAGGCCGTCCTGTCCACGGTGGGTCGACGACGGACCTGTTCGATGGCAACGAACCTGCCGCCCGGCACCAGGGAGGCCCTGATCTGCACCAGCAGATGGTGCAGTTCGGCATCGTCGAGGATGTGGTTGAGCACCACCCAGGTCACGGCCGCCTTGAAGGAAGCTGCCCGGACGGGCAGGTGCCGGCCGTCATAACGAACGAAGGCGGACTTCCGGCCCAAGTTCCTTTCACCCGTCCGCTTCAGCAGCCCCATCGAGATGTCCACGCCCAGCGTCCAGCAGCCGGTGACGGACAACTGGGAGGAGATGCCGCCATTGCCGCAGCCGAAGTCCAGCACCACGTCGTCCTGGCTGAGCAGGGGCCGGACCGCTTCGAGGATGGCGGCATTCCGCAGTCTGGCGATGTAGCGGTTCTTCCTGCCCGGCAAGTCGTTGGGGTCGATGACCGCTGCATCGAGCTCGGCTGCGGCAAGCTGGTCCCATCTTTCAACCTGGCCGTGCATCGTCACTCCTGGGTGTCGCCGGTATTTCGCCACAACCCGCCCACGCATGGCCAGCAAACGGGCGCATTCACCCGTGCCTCGCGCCGGGCTTCCCGCCGAGCCGCGACACCAGCAGGGCGATTGGAATCAGCGCCAGTTCGCCCAAGGTCATCACGATCCGCAGTGCGGCCGCCAGCACCAGCAGCAATCCCTCCGGGTAAGCACTCAAGCCGCCCAGCGAGACGAACAACGCTTCCCGCACGATCATGCCGGCGGGAACGGCGATGGCCACGATGCCGAGCAGCGATGCCGCGGCGTACCAGGTTCCCAACAGCAGCAGGTCCGGCATTGCCAGCCATCCGTCGGCCGCCACGAGCCACATCGCGTAGAACGCAATCCACTCCAGGCAGAGCAGGGCGGTGCCACGCCAGGGAATCGGCGCGATCGGCGTGCGCGCCAGGTCCTGGGTGCCGAACCGGCCGCGGCTGGCCTTCATGGCCAGGGTCACGATCGATTGTTCCAGCACCGGGCGCCGGTGCAGCGCTTCCACGACCAGAAGCGTCAGCGGCAGGCCCAGCAGCAGCCAGGCCTGCCCTGTCAGGTGTGCCGCGAGGATCGAGCCGATGATCCCCACCGCCATCAGGTTGGTGACCAGCATCTGGAGGAGGTTGGCCAGCATCACCTGCTGCGGCGTGAACAGGCTGGAGAGCTTGTTGGCCTGGTGCACGAGGCCCCACACCTTGCCCGGCAGGTAGCGCACGACCTGTGCCTGGGCATAGGCCGGAACCACGGCCTCCAGGTGTTCGTGCCGGCCAGAGATGCGACTGAGCAGCGTCCGGTGGTAGATCGCCTTGAGATAGCACATCACCAGGGCCAGTGCCGTCGCCGCGAGGAAGCCAGCGACGGAGATGCGGGCCAGCGCGGCCTGCATCTCGTCGACTTCGTCGCGAAGGGTGTAGGCGAGGTAGCCCAGGGCGATCACCAACAGGATCGTCCCCACCCATCGACGCCAGGCCGGCCTTGCGGTGTCCCGCGATATCCCGGGTTGGGTCATGGCAGCGCCGCGTCAGTCCCGGCGCTTGACCAGGGACTGCACGCCACGAACGACGCGGTCCAGGTCGGACTCGGAGAGCTTCGGCGAAAGCGGAAGGCTGACGGTGCTGCGGCCGATGGCCATCGCGCGTGGCCACTGCTCAGGACGCCAGCCGAACCGTTCCTGGTAATACCTGTGCTCGGGAATGGATTGGTAGTGAACTCCCGTGCCGATTCCCAAGGAGTTCATGCCGTCCAGGAAGCCGTCGCGTGACAGCCCGGCTTCGCGTGGATCGACGAGGATGGTGAACAGGTGCAGGGCGTGGCGCGTATCCGGCTCGAAAGCCGCGGGCAGCCCGACCGCGAGGCCACCGAGGCGGTCCATGTAGCAGGCCCACGCGGCCTCGCGCTTCTTCCACGCCGCCTCCACGCGCGCCAGTTGGTGGATGCCGATCGCCGCCTGCATGTCCATCATGTTGTACTTGAAGCCGCACTCCACCACCTGGTAGTGCTTGTAGCCTTCGTCGCTGAAGCGGTGCCAGGCGTCCTGGCTCATGCCGTGCAGCGCGAGCATGCGCGCGCGGGCCGACTTCGCGGGGTCGCGCGACAGCACCATGCCGCCTTCGCCCGTCACCACGTTCTTGGTGACATAGAAGCTGAAGCAGCCGAAGTCGCCGAAAGTGCCTGCCTTCCGGCCGCGGTACTCGGTTTCGATGGCATGCGCGCAGTCCTCGATGACCATGAGGTCGTGCTTGCGCGCGATCGCCATGATCCGATCCATGTTGCAGGGACGGCCGGCGAAGTGGACGGGTAGGATGGCCCGGGTTCGCGGGGTGATGGCGGCCTCGATGGCGTCCGGGTCGATGTTCTGGGTGTCGGCCTCCACGTCGGCCAGCACCGGCGTCAGGCCGGCATGCAGGATGGCGTTGACCGTGGCGCAGAAGGTCAGCGGCGTGGTGATGACTTCCGAGCCGGGCTCGAGTCCGGCGGCCACCATGCTCACGTGCATCGCGGCGGTGCAGGAGTTCACGCCGGCCACCTGGTTCGGCGCGACGCCCTTGTAGGCGGCGAAATCGGCCTCGAAGCGCTTCACGCGCGGGCCCGTGCCCAGCCAGCCCGAACGGAGGCAGGCCTCCACCTCCGCAATCTCTTCCTCTTGGATGTCGGGTGCCGCGAACACCAGGAAATTCGGATTCATTCGGTCGTCTCGTTCTCGGGCGCGGTGTCGGCCAGGCCCAGCAGTTGGTTGTGGCGCGCACGCGCCTCCACGGCGCCGGCGATCGTCGTGCGGCCGTCCATCACCAGTCCGCCGAGTATGCGGGCGGCGTAGTCCGTAGTCATGGCCGGGTGGTCCAGGGCGCCCTCGAACAGCCGGACGGCCAGGGCCTCGTCACCCAGATAGGTCATGGCATGGTTGGCGAACAGGACATGCGCGCCCGGGCTGAGCGGGTTTCTGTCGATCAGGGCCAGGTAGGCTTCGGCGAGGCGCCGGTCGTCGAGCTCGATGCCCTCGAAGCGCTGCTGGACCAGCCCGGTCACGGCCATGATTTCCTGCGGGCTGATCGGCCGGGTGCGGATCTTCTCCACCAGGCTGTCCCACCAGGCCTCGTCCAAGGCGATGCCGGTGGTGGCGGCCATGAGGATCAGGCCCTGCTCGGGCAGGGGCGAGGAGTGGGGCAAGGCGGCTCCGCGCTCGAATTCCATCATGCCGAAGGAGAAGAAGGGGGAGCCCGGATTGCTGTCCGACATCGCGACATAAAGGGTGGCCAGGTCGCTGCTGGCCCGCGGCGACTCCGGGTTGCGCGCCACCATGTCCGTGGCCAGCAGCAGGGGATTGCCCCAGGTGGCCGCCCGCAGGACGCAAAGAATGCCGAAGCCCAGCACCAGCGCGCCCGTGGCGAGACGCGCCAGCTTTTCGTCCGCGGCCTTGGGCAGCAGGGTCGTCAGCCCCAGCAGGGCCAGCAGCACGCCCAGCAGCGCGAAGTAGTTTCGGTGCTCGAACACCAGCTCAAGGTTGATGACATTGCTGGTCAGCAGGTGGCTGGCGAAGAACCAGAGGATGCCGAGGCTGGCCAGCGGTGCGCGCCGACGCAGGCCGAAGGCGGCGCCGAGCAATCCCAGCAGCAGGATCCCGCCGGCCAACGTGGTGGCCGGGTCCAGCAGGCCCCGCGAGACCGGGTAGTTGTCGTAGTAGAAAAGCAGGCTGTCCGGCAGCGGCAGCAGCATCTGGCCCAGGTACAGGGGCAGCACGCGCAGCTGGGTAAGCAGTCGCTCGGCCAGCGTGAAGTCGCGGAGCGCGTAGGCTTCGGGCGCCAGCTGGGCGGGCAGCACGACCGCGAGGAAGACCACGAGGCCGGCCAGCGTCGCGGCGACGTAGGCGCCGATCAGAAGGCGGCGGCTGCCGGCAGATTGCGCACGGAACCCGAGCAACGTGAGTTCGAGCACCAGTGCGAAGGCGGGAAACAGCACGGCCGTTTCCTTGCCCAGCAGTCCGATGGCCGCCAGCACGCCGGAACCGACCAGCCAAGCCCAACCCTGGCTGCCCTGCTGCTGCAGCTGGCGACCCCGCAGGTAGGCCAGCAGGGCCAGCAGCACGAACAGGGTGGCCAGCATTTCCATGCGCTGCACCACGTAAAGCACGGTGGACACCTGCAGCGGATGAATGGCCCAGAGCGTGGCGATGGCCGGGGCGACCCAGGTCGGCCAGGGGCTGCCCGCGCCCGGCAGCGCCAGCAGGCGTCGCACCAGCGCCAGGACCAGCAGGCTGTTGATGCAGTGAATGGTCAGGCTGTGGACCTTGAACACCCAGGCATCTTTTCCGCCGATGGCGAAGTCCAGGGCGAAGCCGAGCGTGGCCAGCGGTCGGCCGTACATCCCGGGGGCATAGGCCTGTGCAGCGCGCTTGAAGGACTCGAAGTCCCAGCTCTCCAGCTGCAGTCGGGTATTGGTGACGATGTTGGGGAAGTCGTCGAACAGGAAGCCGCCCTGGAGGCCCGGGAAGTAGGCCAGTACGCAGGCGAACAGAACGAGCAGCGCAGGGACGATGCCGCTGCGGGGGATTTCGGGGGAGGTCACGGGGTCAGCTTCCGGTTCGCACCAGGCGGATGTCCGCCATCGTCGTGCATAACGGCTGGCGGCGCCAGCCCGGGGAAGCCGGGATCAGCTGCAGCCTTCGGGCTTGTGCCTGTCGGCGGCGACGTTGGTCACGCAGCTCCACTCGCCGCTGCTGTTGCGCTCGATGCGCACTACCTTGCCACTTACATTCGGGTTGCCCACCAACACGCACTGGATGAACCCAAGCGCTGGCGTAAAGTTCATGCTGATGTCGCTGCAGCGCGGCGTCTGCCGTCGAAGACCGATGTCATTCAACGTGAATGTGGTTGCCCCGCGCGCAACGACCTCGGTCTCGAAGGCCGCTTTGGCGCCGGTGATATCCGTCAGCCCGGTGGTGACTTGGGTACGCGTCACGTAGTCCTGGTAGGCCGGGATCGCGATGGCCGCCAGGATGGCGATGATCGCCACGACGATCATCAACTCGATCAGGGTGAACCCACGTTCGTGCTTCATGTTGCACCTGTCCGGCTGGGGCCGTTAGAGGGTTGCAGCGGGCGGAGCTGAATCGGTAGGTCAGTTGGAAGGGGCGGCGATGCCGCCCCTTCCGGTTCCGCGGTGTAACAGTTAGATGCAGCCGGTCGGCAGGTACTTGGCGTCCAGACCACCGGTGATGGTGCAGTCCCAGGCGCCCGACTGGGTGCGGGTCAGCTTGACGAACTTGCCGGCGACCTTCGGGTTGCCCGCCAGCTCGCACTGGATCTGCTGGCCGCTGGTGGCCGCCACGGTGCCGTTGGTGATGGTGGTGGTGCAGCGGGCGGTCTTGCCCTGCAGGCCGATGTCGGCCAGCACGACCGCCGCGGTCGGGGTGCCGCGCTGGATGCGCTCTTCGAACGCCGTCACGCCGCCACGGATGTCGGCCAGGCCGGTGGTGACCTGCGAGCGGGCGATGTAGTCCTGGTAAGCCGGCAGAGCAATGGCGGCCAGGATGGCGATGATCGCGACCACGATCATCAGTTCGATCAGGGTGAAGCCTT
>LNFM01007093.1_pt1 | contig 17854 bp, 18 predicted proteins | sample 596031 | NCBI WGS metagenome assembly LNFM01 (sample SAMN04254537, study PRJNA301005) | activated carbon metagenome | isolation source: dual media filters at the Ann Arbor, Michigan drinking water treatment plant | place: USA: Ann Arbor | reverse complement strand
GTCAGATTACCCTTGTTGTTTCGGTAACCTTTAACTTGAGGCAACGATCCCTTTTCCTGACTACCTTGGGTAACTTTTATCTTGAGGCAATTCGTTCCCACAATAGGGGGCGGGGTGAAATGCTACTCAATATTCTGTATCTGCTCGCGCATTTGCTCAATAAGCACCTTCATCTCCACTGAGGCGCGGGTGGTTTCGATATCCGCCGATTTGGAGCCTAAGGTGTTGGCCTCGCGGTTGAGTTCCTGCATGAGGAAATCCAGGCGCCGCCCGACGGGTTCATTCTGGCTCAACGTCCGGCGCATTTCTTCGACGTGGCTGCCCAGCCGCTCCATTTCTTCGTCCACATCTATTTTTTGTGCCAGCAGCGCTATCTCCTGTTCCAGGCGCGCCGGGTCCAGCTCGGCCTTGATTTCGGCCAGGCGGCTGGAAAGCCGCTCACGAAATCGCGCCCTGATCTCCGGCAGACGCGCCCGCACTTGCGTCACCAGCGCCGACAGACCATCGCAGCGCTGCTCAAGCACCGCCTTAAGCCTGGCGCCTTCCCGGGCACGGGCCTCCGCCAGGCTTGCTAGCGTCTCATCCAGCAATAATAAGGCGGCCTCGCACACTGGCCCTAGGTCGATCTCGACCGCCTGTAGCGCGCCGGGCCAACGTAATATGTCCAGGGAATTGACGGGAGCGGAGCTGTACAGCAGACGATCCACCTCGCGGCTGGTTTGCACCAGGCGGCTGACAAATTCTTTGTTGAGCACAAGCTCGGCGGGTGCCTGGGACGCGGACTGGAAGCGCAGATGGCACTCTACCTTGCCACGATTGAGCCGGAGCGCAACGTGCTCCCTGACCTGTGGCTCGAGCGCGCGCAGCTCCTCGGGCAGGCGGATAGATATCTCAAGAAAACGGTGATTGATCGAGCGCAACTCCCACGCGAGGGTGCCCCATTCGGTCTTCCGCTCCTGGCGCGCGAAGGCGGTCATGCTGCGTATCATTTGACGGTTTCCTTGTTAGAGATAGATGCGCCTGTGTAGAGATTTTTTACAGCTCATCCCCTTAAATCATCCATAGATGAAGGAACGTGCAAGCCGCGCTTGCCTGACATTAATGATGTTTATTCCAATTCCGTACATGGTTGCCGAATGTAACGGCAGGCGTCAAGCTTGTTTATCCGTAGTTTCAAAAGAATCTCCGCTCAAGACACGGCTGCTGTGCGCCGTTGGATTTTCCGGATTATGCTACGCTTCTTGCTGACAGACTTCATCTGTAAATGCGATGGTAGACACTTTCTCACACGCGTGAAATTTTTCCCGGTTGAAAATATGAGCCTGCGCCATAGCTATACCCTGTTCGCCCCCTTCTACGATCTTATGATCGGCGCCGCAACCCGTCCTGCGCGCATGGCCAGTTTGCGCGCACTGGGCGATGCCACGGGGCAGACCATTCTCGTCGACGGCGTCGGCACCGGCCTGGATATCCCTTTGCTGCCATCGGGGGCTCACTATATCGGCGTGGACTACACGCCTGCCATGCTGCGCCGCGCTCGTGAAAAGTGTATAGGCAAAAACATCGCGCTGCATGCGGGTGATGCCATGGCATTGCCTTATGCCGGCGACACTTTCGATGCCATCATCATGCATCTTATCCTGGCCGTAGTGCCAAAACCGCAACGGGCATTGGCGGAGGCGGCGCGGGTACTCAAGCCGGGCGGCAGAATATTCATCCTCGACAAGTTCCTGCGCCCCGGCCAGGCCGCGCCGCTGCGGCGGTTGATCAGCCCGCTGCTGGGCCAGCTTGCCACGCGCACCGATGTGGTATTTGAAGACCTGCTGGCGGGGTGCCCTCAATTGGCGGTAGTCAGCGATACGCCGGCGATGGCGCAGGGCTGGTTCAGGTTCATTCTCTTGCAAAAAATCTAGCAACAGGCATTTTTCTCAAAAATGGTAAAATGCTTAAATTGACCACTTCGCTGGAATGTCAGCCATGAATCACCAAGACACCTTTGATGTCATCGTCGTCGGCGGCGGCCATGCGGGAACCGAGGCCGCCTTGGCCGCCGCGCGCATGGGCATGCGCACCCTGCTGTTGACCCACAACATCGAAACCGTGGGCCAAATGAGCTGCAACCCTGCCATAGGCGGCATTGGCAAAGGCCATCTGGTCAAGGAGATCGACGCGCTGGGCGGATTGATGGCCCGTGCCGCGGATCTCGCCGGCATCCAGTTCCGCATCCTCAACGCCAGCAAGGGTCCGGCGGTGCGCGCCACGCGCGCCCAGGCCGACCGCGTGCTCTACAGGCAGGCCGTGCGTGCGGCGGTCGAACAGCAGGTCAATCTGCGTGTGTTCCAGCAGGCGGTGGATGACCTGATTGTGGAGCATGGACGGGTGACTGGCGTGGTGACGCAGATGGGCTTGCGCTTCGCCGCGCGTGCCGTGGTGTTGACGGTGGGCACCTTCCTCGGCGGGCGCATCCATATCGGCCTGTCCAATTATGAAGGCGGACGCGCCGGCGACCCGCCCGCCAACGCGCTGTCACGGCGGCTGCGCGAGCTGCCGTTCCGCGTCGAACGCCTCAAGACCGGCACACCGCCGCGCATCGACGGGCGCAGCATCGACTACAGCAAACTTTCCGTCCAGCCCGGCGATGACCCGGCTCCCGTATTTTCCTATCTGGGATCGCCTTCCGAGCATCCGCGCCAGGTGCCGTGCCATATCACCGCCACCAACGAGCGCACCCACGAGATCATCCACGGCGGGTTGTCCCGTTCGCCGATGTATACCGGCGTGATCGAGGGCGTCGGCCCACGCTATTGCCCATCGGTGGAAGACAAAGTGGTGCGCTTTGCCGATAAGACCTCACACCAGATTTTTGTCGAACCCGAAGGACTGACCACGCACGAGGTCTATCCCAACGGCATCTCCACCAGCCTGCCGTTCGATGTGCAGCATGATCTGGTGCGCTCCATCCGTGGTTTCGAGAATGCGCACATCACACGCCCCGGCTACGCCATCGAATACGACTTCTTCGACCCGCGCGACCTCAAGCCCTCGCTTGAGACCAAACACCTCGCCGGACTATTCTTCGCCGGACAGATCAACGGCACCACCGGCTATGAAGAAGCCGCGGCGCAAGGACTGATCGCGGGCCTAAATGCCGCGCGGCAGGTGCAGGATCAAGAACCATGGTGCCCGCGCCGCAACGAGGCCTATGTTGGCGTGCTGATCGACGACCTGATCACGCGCGGCACCAGCGAGCCGTACCGCATGTTCACCAGCCGTGCCGAATACCGCCTGCTGCTGCGCGAAGATAACGCCGACCTGCGCCTCACCCCCGCCGGACGCGAACTGGGCCTGGTCGACGATGTGCGGTGGCGCGCCTTCGAGGAAAAACGTGTAGCCATTGAACGCGAAACACTGCGCCTGCAATCCACCTGGCTGCGGCCTGAAACGCTGCCGCAAGCCGATGCGGAACGGGTGATGGGCGGGCAGATTGCACGTGAATACCGCCTGATGGATCTGCTGCGCCGTCCGGAAGTGGACTATGACACCCTGATGACCCTGCCTGGGGCCGGACCCTCGGTGGCAGACGCCAAAGTGGCCGAGCAGGTAGAGATCCAGGCCAAATATTCCGGTTATATCGACCGCCAGTACGATGAAATCGAACGCAGCCGCCGCAATGAAGAAACTACCTTGCCCGAAGATATTGATTACAGCAAGGTGCGCGGCCTGTCCAACGAAGTGCGTCAGAAGTTCATCACGCAGCGCCCGGCCACGCTTGGCCACGCCGCGCGCATCCCCGGCGTCACACCGGCGGCGGTGTCATTGCTGCTGGTACATCTTAAAAAACGCTCAGCAAACCGTGGATAGCGGCCGGGGCAAGAGGCGTAACCACGTCCGGCAAACGGCTAGCTCAGGCTGATTTCCAGTTATTTTTGAAAGCCTCACGAATATGCCTGACAGCGGCGCCATATCTCATTTTATACTGGCTGGCGCCACTGTTACATGACGCTAGCCAATGATTATCTTGGCGAAGCGGCGCTTGCCCACCTGGACTATATAGGGCCCGCCAGCCTCAACAATAAGGCCGCGATCCTCGATACGCTCGCCATTGATGCGCACGGCGCCCTGCTGGATCATGCGCAGGGATTCCGATGTGCTGGCAGTCAATCCGGCATCCTTTAGCATCTGGACAACAGGCAGCCCAGCGCCCTGGCTGGCAGGCAGGCGGACCTCCGGCACATCTTCGGGGATCTCACCCTTGCGGAAACGCGCCACAAAGTTTTCATGGGCTTGCCCAGCCATGGGGGCACCATGGAAACGGCCGGTAATCTCCATGGCCAGCCGCACCTTGATGTCGCGCGGGTTGAGGCCTTCGCTTACCTCGCGCCGCCAGGCGGCAAGGGTCTCGGCAGACTCAAAACTCAATAATTCCAGGTAGCGCCACATCAAGTCGTCCGAAATGGACATAAGTTTTCCGAACATTTCGTCGGCAGGCTCGGTGATTCCTATGTAGTTGCCGAGGGATTTGGACATTTTCTGCACGCCATCCAACCCTTCCAGGATCGGCATGGTCAGCACCACCTGGGGCGGCTGGCCAAAGTGCTTCTGGAGTTCGCGCCCGACCAGCAGGTTGAACTTCTGGTCTGTGCCGCCCAGCTCGACGTCGGCACGCATTGCCACCGAGTCATACCCTTGAATCAGCGGGTAAAGAAATTCGTGGATGGCGATAGGCTGTCCGCCGGAGTAGCGCTTGTGAAAATCATCACGCTCGAGCATGCGCGCAACAGTGTGCTTGGCGGCAAGCTGGATCATATCTTCGGCGCGCATGGCGTTCATCCAGCTGGAGTTGAACATCACCAGTGTCTTTTCCGGATCGAGGATCTTATATATTTGCTGCTCGTAGGTGCGCGCGTTGTCGATCACGTCGTCACGCGATAAGGGTTTGCGTGTTACGTTCTTGCCGGTGGGGTCACCGATCATGCCGGTAAAGTCGCCGATCAGGAACAGAATCTCATGCCCCAAATTCTGAAACTGGCGCAGCTTGTTGAGCAATACCGTGTGCCCAAGGTGCAAGTCAGGCGCGGTGGGATCGAAACCCGCTTTGACGCGCAAAGGCTTGCCTGCCTTGAGCTTTTCCACTAGCTCATGCTCAACCAGAATTTCCTGCGCTCCGCGCCTGATCAGATCAAGCGCTTCTGTCACGGATGCCATGCAATACCCCTTAAAAATTCTTGAACTATATAATAAAATACAATAGATATTCTATGGTATTGATCCCTTGGGCTATTTAGGCTATGGTTAGGGTAGGAAAACGCACGGAAGAGGGATCCACGGTGGTCATCCAGCTACACCAGACTATAAATTTCAGGAAAACCGGCCGATAATGCCGAGCATGACGTTTAATAAATATTATGGTCCGCTCCTGCTGGCGGGCGTGGGGATGCTGGGTCTGGCGATTGGGTTTGCGCCGGACGACACCGCTGCCCGGCGCTTGCCCCAGGCAACGACGACCGACCTCTCGCCACAAGCAACGGCCCCGGCGCAAGATACAGTCCCACGTGGATTGGCCCAGACTCTTGCGGACAAGTGGTATTCCATCGAAATCAAACGCGGCGACAAGCTTGCTACTGTTTTTGAGCAAATCGGGGTGGGCGTGCACCAGGCGCAAAAAATCCTTGCGCTGGGCGGTGAGACCTCAGCCCTCTCTCGCCTTGATCCGGGCGATAAGCTGAAGATCAAGGTGGGTGCGGAGGGGCGGTTGCAGGAACTGCTCTACGACATTAACCCCGCGCGCACGCTGCATATTGTAAAAGAAGGGCCTGTGAGCGAGTTCCAGACCAATACCGTTGTGCATCCGCAGGAGCGGCGCGTCGCGCGCGTGTCCGGCACGGTAGGCCGTTCATTGCCGCTTGCGGGGAAAAAGGCAGGATTGCCTGAAAATTTAGCGAAGGAACTGCCTGCCATCTTTGATTCCGCGACCGGTGTCCGCCGCGGCGACCAGTTTGCCGTGCTCTACGAAGAATTCTACGCGCAGGGTGAGAAGGTACGGAACGGCGCCATCCTGGCGGCGGAACTTATCAATCGTGGCGAGACGCTGCGCGCGGTGCGCTTTACCGACGGTAAAGGACGCTCCAGTTATTACACGCCGGAAGGCAAGAGGATACGCAAGTCATTCCTCAGCGCGCCCGTCGAGTCCGCCCATCTCAGCTCCGGTTTCAGCCTTGGGCGACTGCACCCGATCCTGAACACAATCCGCGCCCACAAAGGGATCGACTATACCGCGCCCGTCGGGACGCCGGTGAAGGCGGCGAGCGATGGCTCGGTGGCCTTTATTGGCAACAAGTCCGGCTACGGTAAAACAGTTATCCTACAACACGGCAAGCAATATACAACGCTCTACGCACATCTGTCCCGTTACCCCAAGGATCTGACGCCGGGCGCGCAGGTAGAGCAGGGGCAGGTCATTGGCTATGTGGGACAATCAGGATTGGCGACCGGCCCCCACCTGCACTACGAATTCCGCGTCAACGATGTTTACCGCAACCCGCTCACGGCGAACATTGCGCGCGTCGAGTCCATCGAAAAACGGTATAAGGCGGATTTCGTCCGGCAGGCACAAGAATTGACGGCACAGCTCGAGTCATTCAAGCGCACAATCACTGCCAGCAGCCGCTAAGAGCCTGATCCATGACGCTGTTCATCGGCCTCATGTCGGGAACCAGCATGGATGCCGTTGATGCGGCGCTGGTGGACCTGACAGGAGATAACGTCAACATGCTGGCAAGCGCCGGGCTGCCCATTCAGCCCGCGTTACGCGGTGAATTACTCGATCTGTGCCACGGTGCAGCGAGCACGTTGGAGCGCGTGGCACGCCTCGACGTAGCGCTGGGCCGCCTGTTCGCCACCGCCGTACAAACCCTGCTAGGCCGCGCGGGTATCGACCCCTCACAAGTCACCGCTATCGGCAGCCACGGCCAGACCGTCTACCATCAACCCTTGGGGACCAGCCCCACCAGCGTGCAGCTCGGCGACCCCAATCTGATCGCCGAGCTGACCGGCATCACCACCGTGGCCGATTTCCGCCGCCGCGACATCGCTGCGGGTGGGCAAGGTGCGCCGCTGGTGCCCGCCTTTCACCGTGCGGTGTTTCATACCTCCGAAACAGAGCGGGTGGTGCTGAATATCGGCGGCATCGCCAACATCACTGTCTTGCCGCGTGCTTCTGGACAGCCCGTTACCGGTTTTGATACCGGCCCCGGCAATGCGCTGATGGATGCCTGGTCCATGGAGCACCTGGGGACGCCGCGCGACGACGATGGGTTCTGGGCTGCCAGCGGGACGATCCATGAGCCGCTGCTTGCCGCGTTGTTGAATGACCCTTATTTTGCACTCCCCCCCCCAAAAAGCACGGGGCGTGAATACTTCCATCCCGACTGGTTGCGCAAAGTGTTGCGGCATGGCGGGATGGAAGCCCTGCAGCCACAGGACATCCAGGCCACGCTGTGCGAACTGACCGCCGCCAGCATCACCCAGGCGATTGCTGCCTTTGCGCCGGATGCCCGGCAGGTACTGGTCTGTGGCGGAGGCGTGCATAATCCCACGCTGGTGCAGCGCTTGCGCTCGTTATCGAAGGATTATGAGGTGGTCTCCACGGCGGCTTACGGCATCGACCCCGACTGGGTAGAGGCTATTGCCTTTGCCTGGCTCGCAAAACAGACGCTGGAGAACAAGCCGGGCAACCTGCCGTCGGTTACGGGAGCGCGGCGGGCGGTGGCGCTGGGCGGCGTTTATCGGGCGTAACCCTAATCGCTCAAGCCAGCTGGCCGCGCCTCAAATCCAGAGACTTTATCTTGAAGACCCAAACCAAACGTAAAACCGGCCAGTTACGCATCATCGGCGGGGAATGGCGCGGCAGAAAACTCGCCTTCCCCGAGATTGAGGGCTTGCGGCCCACCCCGGACCGGGTGCGCGAAACGCTGTTTAACTGGCTGAGCGATATTATACCCGGCGCACGCTGCCTGGATTTGTTTGCGGGCAGCGGCGCGCTCGGCCTCGAAGCCCTGTCGCGCGGCGCGGCCCAGGCCATAATGGTAGACCAGGATGCCCATGCCGTGCGCCAGTTGCGTGAACATATTGTTACCCTCCACGCGCGCGGCGCTCAAGTGATACAGGCCGACGCGCTCGCCTATCTGCAGGGCGTGCCGCAACCGTTTGACGTGGTATTTCTTGATCCGCCCTACGTGCTTTTCGAACTGCTGGAAACCTGCTGCGAACGCCTGGACGCGGGCGGCTGGCTTGCGCCTCATGCCTGGATCTACATCGAAACAGAACGTGCGCGCGGCGTACCGCCCCTGCCCCACAACTGGCGTGTGGTGCGCAGCAAGCAGGCGGGACAGGTGGGATATCATCTGGTGGAGCGTCATGGTTAGACCCCTGCGCGCTTCCCTTTTAAAGCTGTCGCTACGGTTTTTTTCCCTGCTGCCGCTACGTGTTGCGCATGCGGCCGGGGCGCTGATCGGCGGCTGGGCTGCGCTATCGTCGAATAAATTACGCCACATCACACGCATCAATGTTGATCTGTGTTTTCCTGAGTGGGACGAGCGGGATCGCGCGCGCCTGGTGCGCCGCAGCCTGGTGGAAACCGGCAAGACCTTCACTGAGACGGGCGCGCTGTGGCTGCGGGACAAGAGCAGGGTATTGTCGCTGATCACCCAAGTCAGCGGTGAGCATTTAGTAAAAGACGCCCTCGCCCAAGGCAAGGGCATGATTCTCGCCGTGCCGCATCTCGGCGCGTGGGAAGCAGTCGGGTTGTATTGCTCGGCGCACTACCCTATCACCAGCCTCTACCGCCCGCCGCGCATGCGTGAGCTGGACGGCATGATCCGCCAGGCGCGGCAGCGTTTGGGGGCGACGCTGGTGCCTACCGATGCGGGCGGTATCCGTGCGCTGTACAAGGCGCTGGAAAAAGGCGAGATGATGGGCGTCCTGCCGGATCAGGAGCCCAGCGCGGGCAACGGCATCTTCGCCCCTTTTTTCGGCGTACCCGCCTGCACCATGGTACTGCTGTCACGGCTGGCGATGAAAACCAAGGCGCCTGTGGTGTTGGCCTATGCCGAACGGCTGCCGCACGGCGCGGGCTATCACCTGCATTTTCTGCCCACGCCACGGGCTATAAATGAAGGCCCGCTGGAAGAATCGGTGCGCTGCCTCAATACAGCGGTCGAAGAATGCGTGCGTGCATTGCCGGAGCAATACCAATGGAGCTACAAACGTTTTCGCACCCGTCCCACGGGAGAGTCACCGTATCAATAAAATTGGTGGATGTTAGTTTAACGCTTTAGCCATCTTCGGCAGATCCCCGCTCAGCCCCATGGCATGACGCACGATCAGATTCTTGACTGGCGTGGCGGCGTTGGTGAGATTCAATCCCGCGTTGCGCAGCAGCCGCAGCGGTGCAAGGTTGTTGCCGAACAGGCGTTTGAAACCGTCCATCGCCGCCATCATGGCGAGGTTGTCACCTTTGCGGCGGCGCTCGTAGCGGCGCAGTGTGGTGGGGGAGCTGATGTCTTTGCCGGCACGGTGCGCGTCAAGCACCACCTCGGCGAGTGTGGCGGCGTCGAGCAGGCCGAGATTGACGCCTTGTCCTGCGAGCGGGTGGATGGTGTGCGCGGCGTCGCCGATCAAGGCCAAGCGCGGGGCAGTATAGGCTGTGGCGTGCTGCAGACGCAACGGAAACGCGGCGCGTGGTCCAGGGCTTGCGATCATTCGTCCCAATTTGCCGGCAAAGGCCTCTTCCAGCCCGGCCAGGAATTGCGCTTCGGGCATGGCCAGCAACGCATCGGCCTGTTCCGGCGCCGTGGACCAGACGATGGAGCAACGGCCATCGCACAGCGGCAGAAAGGCCAAGGGACCCGTGGGCAGAAAGCGCTGCCAGGCGGTCTCGTGGTGCGAAAGCTCAGTCTTGACAGTGGTGACCAGCGCTTTCTGCGCGTATGTCCAGCCGCGCGTGGTAATTCCCGCCAGGTGCCGCACCTTCGATTCCGCGCCATCCGCTCCAACCAGCAGCCGCGCCTTTATATTGCGACCATCGTCAAGCTGTAGACACACGCTCTCAGGCCCAACGGTAAACGCCGTCAAGCTCGCCGGATTGATCAGATCGACCGTGTCGAAGTCGCGCATCCGCTCCAGGAGCGCAAGCTGGATGACCCGGTTTTCGATGATGTGGCCGAGGGTGTCCTCGCCGATCTCGGCGCTATCGAAATGGATCTCGCCTTCAATTCCGAGGGGGCCGCCTGCATCCCATACGTGCATTTCACGGAACGGGCTAACACGCCGCGCGGTCATGCCGTACCACGCACCCAGCGCGGTGAAGATGCGCTGCGAGGCGCGCGTGATGGCGGAGACGCGCAGATCGTAATCGTCTTGCGGGGTGATACCGCACGGCAACGGCTGTGCCTCAAGCACTGCCACGCGCAAGCCACTCGACCCCAGCGCGCAGGCCAGCGTGGCGCCCACCATGCCGGCACCCGCGATAACGACATCATAGCCGGTCATTGCACCGCTCATCGTATGCCAAGCTGCTCTATCACCGCCGCCAACCGTTCGAGGCGCTGTACCGGACTGTTGATCTGCAGCAGATATTGTTTTTGCGCAAGCCCAAGGGGCAGCAGCTCCGCCAACCGGCAGCCCACCCAGCCAGCGTCAGCGTATTTCTTGGGGATGGCGGTATAGTGGTGGCCAATCTGCTCGATCATCTGGCGCAGCAGATCCACCAGCGGCAGGTATTCCGCCGGGATATCCGCTTCCGGTTCGTTGGGGATCAACTCCACTTCGGCGACGGTGAGCTGATTGGGCTGAACCTGTTCGGAAAGGATGCGAAAACGCTGCTGGCCACAGCCGGTAATGGCGAGCAGGCCGTCATGGCCCATGTGCCAATAGGTAATCATCGCCAGCGTGCCGATATCGTAAGTTGTGGCGGCGCGGCCCACCTCGTTGCCGCTGCGGATCAGGCATACCCCGAAGCCACTACTCTGCCGGAGACAGGCACTGACCATATCCAGATAACGCGGCTCGAAGATGCGCAACGGCAGCGGCCCGCCGGGATAGAGCACGGTGTGCAGCGGAAACAGCGGTATGCGTAATTCATCAGTCATGGGCTTCCTCCCCCCAGCGCGGAATCAACGCGTGCTCGATATTGAGGTGATCCAGAATGCGCGCCACCACAAAATCCACCAGGTCTTCAACGCGTTGCGGACGATAATAAAATCCGGGATTGGCGGGCATGATGGTAACCCCAAGCCGTGCCAGGCCCAGCATGTTTTCCAGGTGTATGACGGAGAGCGGCATTTCGCGCGGCACCAGGATCAGCTTGCGCTGCTCCTTGATCATCACATCGGCGGCGCGTTCCAGCAGATTATTGCTGGCACCGTGGGCGATGGCCGACAGCGTGCCGCTGGTGCACGGACACACCACCATCGCTTGCGGCGCGCTGGTGCCGCTGGCCACCGGGGCAGTCCACTGATCCTTGCCGAACACGCGCAACTGTCCGGGCTTTGCCGCGAAATGCGCGGACAACACCTCCTGCATCTCGCCGGGCCGCCCGGGCAGATTCAGATCCGTCTCCATGGCGATCACCACCTGCCCCGGCGCCGACACCATCAGGTACACCTGCCGGTCGGCCTGCAGCAGGCATTCCAGCAGGCGCAACCCATAGGCCGCACCGGAGGCGCCGGTCATCGCCAGGGCTATCGCGTTACGGCTCATCTAGACTGCAGAGCCTCGATCAATTTGGTGTGTATTCCGCCAAAAGCGCCATTGCTCATGATCAGCACATGATCGCCCGGCCGCGCCAGCTGCGCCACATGCGCCACGATGGCAGGCACGGTGTCGAGCACAGCGGCACGCGGACCGGCGCTTGCCGCGACCGCCGCCACATCCCAGCCGATATCGGCGGGCTGATACAGAATCACCTCATCGGCCAGCGCCAGCGACGGAGCGAGCGTCTGTTGATGCACGCCCATGCGCATGGTGTTGGAGCGCGGCTCCAGTACGGCGATGATGCGCGCCTCGCCCACCCGCTTGCGCAGGCCTTCCAGCGTGGTGGCAATCGCCGTGGGGTGATGCGCGAAGTCATCGTATACCGTCACGCCATCCACCACCGCGCGCTGCTCCATGCGGCGCTTCACTCCTCGAAATTCCGCCATCGCCGCCACCGCATGCTGAAGCATCACGCCGGCATGGCGTGCGGCGGCGATGGCCGCCAGGGCGTTGTGCACATTATGCCGTCCGAGCAGCGGCCAGACGACCCGCCCAACATGATCATCGCCCCAATATACATCAAACTCGCTACCGTCCGCCGCTGCGTTGCGGGCGCTCCAGCCCGGCGTGCCTTCACTTTCGTCACCGGAATATTCCACCGGCGTCCAACACCCCTGTTCCAGTACATCGGCCAGATTGTCATCCTGAGAGGGGGCGATGATCAGCCCATTACCCGGCACGATGCGCACCAAATGATGAAATTGCCGTTTGATCGCCGCAAGATCAGGGAAAATATCGGCGTGATCGAACTCCAGATTGTTCATGATTAAAGTGCGCGGACGGTAGTGGACGAACTTTGAACGCTTGTCGAAAAACGCCGAGTCGTATTCATCCGCTTCTACTACAAAAAACGGCGCGTTGCCCAGCCGCGCCGAGATATCAAAGTTGCACGGCACGCCGCCAATCAGAAAACCTGGCGCGAGCCCCGCGTACTCCAGTATCCACGCCAGCATGGTGCTGGTAGTGGTCTTGCCGTGAGTACCCGCCACCGCTAACACCCAGCGGTCACGCAACAGGTGTTCGGCCAGAAAGGCGGGGCCGGAGGTGTAATTCAGGCCGCGATTGAGCACATATTCCACTGCTGCATTACCGCGCGACAGGGCGTTGCCGATCACCACGCAATCCGGCGCGGGGTCGAGGTGGGATGGATTATAACCCTCCATCAACTCGATACCTTGCTCCGCCAGTTGCGTGCTCATCGGCGGGTAAACATTGGCATCCGAACCGCTGACGCGATAACCAAGCTGGCGCGCCAGCACGGCGATACCACCCATGAACGTGCCGCAGATCCCCAGAATATGAATATGCATAATTTAAATACCAGAAAAAAACAGGATTTTTATGATGCTCAGTGAAACATACATGTAAACCGTTGCCAGCACGGAGCCCATCACCAGACTGGTGGAAAGCGCGTGGCGCAGGATATGACCAACCACCACCAGGTTCCAGAACAGCACCACTAGCAAAAACAGCGTGGGTACGATCACCAGGCTGCTCTCGGGACCAAACTGCTTCTGCCAGATCATCAGCGGCAAGGCCACCAGCTCCAGCACAGTACCGCTGCCCGCCAGCGCGATGCAGGTTTGCACCCAGCGATTGGCGAGCATTCTTGCCCATAGCAGAAAGAAGGATAGCCCCGCGAGCAGCGCAGTATCCATAAACGCCGCCAGCAGCGCCTTGACCAGCGACATCTGCACCACCGAAATCACAATGGAAAGCAGTGCGTACAACAACAACGTAGCTACCAACAGTGAACGCGAGGTAGGCAAATCTTGCGGCGCCGCCCGTAACCGGCAGACATCAAAAAACATCGAAAACAGCTTGTTCACTGTCCAATCCACATGGCTACGCCGCCCAAAATTACACAATCTTTACATGATACCCCCTCGCCGCCAAATCGAGTAGGGCAATCTTCTCATGAGCGCTGGGCAAGCGCTCCTTTGACCTTTCCCGTGACTTGCGGCAGCATAGCCCCACACATGATCAACCTTCGCAACTCTAAATACCAGTTCCCCAAGCGCAACGGCAACCAGTTCCGCCTGTTGATCGACGGTGGTCAATTCTATCCCGCCATGCTCGACGCCATCGGGTCGGCGCGCGCTTATGTCCTGATGGAGATTTATCTCTTCGAGTCCGGCGCGGTTGCCGACCGGTTTATCGATGCCCTCATCACCGCCGCAGCGCGGGGAGTGGCAGTATATCTGTTGCTCGATGATTTTGGGGCGAACGGCCTGCTCAAGCAGGACCGGCTGCGGCTTGAAGAGGGCAATATCCGGTTAAGCTATTACAACCCGGTACACTACCGCAGGCTGCACCACAACTTCTTCCGGGATCACCGCAAACTGCTGCTCGTCGATGGTGAAGTTGCATTTACCGGCGGGGCGGGGATCACCGACAACTTCGATCCGCCCCATAATCCAGCGCTACGCTGGCGCGAAACCATGATCGAGATCAGGGGCGCCATCGTTGCGGACTGGAAAACCCTGTTCGAGGAAAACTGGCGGCACTGCACGGATCTCATCCTTGTCTTACCGCACACCAGGGCGCAACATGCCATGGCGGATCAGCGTGGACAGGTCACCATAGCCAACGGCGCGACTCATGCCGAGATCAAGCGCTCTCTGCTGAACAAGGCACGCCACGCCCGCCACACTCTGTGGATCGCGACCGCCTATTTTGTACCTTCATGGAAGATCCGGCGCGCCTTGCGCGCAGCCGCCCGGCGCGGCGTCGACGTGCGGCTGCTATTGCCGGGCGAACACACCGATCACCCGGCAATACGCCACGCCGGCCGACGCTTTTACTACAATCTGCTAAGCCACGGGGTGCGCATCTTCGAATATCAACCGCGCTTCACGCACTCCAAGGTATTGCTGTGCGATGACTGGGTTTCCATTGGCTCCAGTAACATCGACCGCTGGAATTTTCACTGGAATCTCGAAGCCAACCAGGAGGTGGAAGATCCACAATTTGCGACTGTGGTGCACACCATGTTCATCGCCGATTTTGCATCGAGCCGGGAGTACCATCTCGAGGAGTGGCGCGCACGGCCCTGGTATCGCCGTCTGCTGGAGTGGTTCTGGGGCGGGGTGGATATTACGCTGGAGCGATTAGGTAAACGCCATCATTAATGAACGACGTGTCACCAGCCATAACTGAACCGCACCACCGCATAAGGCTTGTCATTATTGAAAGGTTTGACCGCACCACCCATTGCCGACCATTTGACGTTCAGATCGCGCATGTCCATATTCATGCTGGTATTAGGGTAGGATAGTGTCATATTGACGGTAAAACCGCGTTGCGCCGTAGTTATCTGATTTGGGTTGTAGTTTGCAAAATCGAAGCTGTCCTTGCGCATCCAGTATTTGGTCACAAACAGGCGCACCGCCACCCATGGGTTCACGGCAGGCGGCATCACCAGTTCCCTGTTATAAGAAGGTGCTGGCACATGAGGACACGATGGCACATCGTATGTGGCACTTGAGCAGTTAAAAGACCCGATAGTTGGCTTGGCAGACACCATTCCCGCGATTTCATCCGCCCCCGCACAATTGGCACAGAAAGCCCCCAGACCAACAAGCGTCAGCAGAATACCCTTGATAATACATCTGAAAGGCCACATATCCCTACTCCCGAAACACGAAAAAGCATTGTGTGCGTGGATAGTGTCCACTCTTTGTAAGGTAATTACTTTGACGTAGGTCACAAAACGGGAATATAAAGTTGCTGTGCATACCGTGCGGCGACATACCCTCTTGGCATTGGTATTGCAATACGTTTTACACTATGGATGCGTCAACATCATGACGCAAAACATTGCGGGCGAATGTGGGCCATTTCACATAAAATGAACGTAACCCACAGCGGCTACCGCCACGCTCGTATTGCAGGACGATCTACTTCAGAGACCGAAGATCAGGAGAAATTAAAGATGAATCCATTGGTGGATCTACAGAATTACGGACAAAGCCCCTGGTATGACAACATCCAGCGCGCCATGCTGCGCTCAGGGGAGCTGGAGCGGATGATCCGCGAAGATGGGCTGAAAGGGGTTACATCCAACCCCACCATTTTCGAAAAGGCCATTAACGGCAGCAAGGATTATGACGATGCGCTGGCGCATCTGCTCGAACAGAATCCTGCGCAGAGCAGCCGCGACTTGTTCTATTCATTGGCCATTGAAGATATCCAGCAGGCCGCCGACCTGTTGCGCCCCGTCTACGACAAGACAGGCGGCTGCGACGGCATGATCAGCCTTGAAGTATCACCCGATCTGGCGCACGACACCGCAAGCAGCGTCGCCGAAGCGCGCCGCCTCGCCGCGCGCGTGAACCGTCCCAACCTCATGATAAAGGTGCCTGCGACACGCGAGGGGCTGCCTGCCGTTAGCGCACTAATCGCCGACGGCATCAACGTCAACGTCACATTGCTGTTTTCGGTGCTGCGCTACGAAGAAGTCATCGAAGCCTACATCTCGGGCCTGGAGCAAGCGCTACAGAACGGCAAACCGCTCAACCGCATCGCGTCGGTCGCAAGCTTCTTCGTCAGCCGCGTCGACGCCCTGGTTGACAAGCTGCTGGACGAAAAAATCAAAGCCGCCGCCCCGGAACAGCAGGCGTTACTCGAAAAAGCGCAGGGCAAGGCCGCCATCGCCAACGCCAAGATCGCCTACCAATCCTATGAAAGACTGTTCTCGACCCCCCGTTTCGCCAAATTGCGCGAAGCCGGCGCGCACGCGCAACGCCTGCTGTGGGCCAGCACCGGCGTCAAGAATCCGAACTACAGCGACGTGCTATATATCGACACCCTGATCGGCCCCGACACCGTAAACACCATCCCTCCCGCCACCTACAAGGCGTTTAAGGAACACGGTAAGGCGGCTTCAACATTGCAAGAAAGTGTAGCTGATGCGCACGCCAGCATCGCACTGCTCGCAAAACTCGGCATCGACATGGATGCCGTCACCCAGCAACTCGAAGACGAGGGCGTGGAATCATTCATCAACTCCTTCAAAACGCTGCTCGGTGCCATTGAGACCAAGGCGGCTGTTATGAATGGTCAGGGGCGCGCTATGGCTTGACCGGGGATCAGGAGGAATATTCCAGGCAAGCCCCCTCTCCCTGCACGCTGTTAGGCAGACGTGACACAAGATGGCGAGACGCGCTAGAATTTCCGCATCAAATTTGAATGGTATCCAGGTCATGAACACACAACTTTTACAGCAAGCAAGTGCTCTCGACATTGACGAGCAGATTGAGTTGGCTGAGGCCATCTGGGACGGTATCGTTAGTCGCGGTGCCGCTCCATCGTTGACGGAAACGCAAAAAACGGAACTTGACCGCCGCCTCGCAGACCATCTTGCAAACCCTGGCGATGTAGTTCCGTGGAGTGAAGTAAAGGCAGCCGCTCTCACCAAAATCAGGCAATGAGCCTAGCCGTCACTTTTCACCGTGCCGCCAGCGCAGAGTTCATAGAAGCAAGTGCATGGTATGAAAGTAAGCGGCTTGGCCTTGCTCTTGAGTTCATGGCAGAAATTGAGCGCTGTGTATCACTCGCGTCTGAACACCCGCTCCAGCATCCAATTGTTCGGGAAGACGTTCGGCGCGTTGTGGCCAATCGTTTTCCATACAGCGTTTATTTTCGCACGGAGAATCACCGCATTGTTGTCTTGGCGGTATTCCATGGCAGCAGAGATCCCGCCATTTGGCAGACTAGACTCTAGCCCTGCGCTCAAGCGGGACTCCGCAAAAGTGCGCTATGGCTTGACCGGGGATCAGCAAGCTAACGCTCTCTCCCTGCAAGCGGGAAAATTGTAGGGCGCGCCCTACGCACCCTACACACGGCCTGATCGGATTAATGGCCCCGCAGGCCAAATACGCCAAAAAACCCTTGCAAGTGCACCACCAATACCGCACGATCATTCCCGCTCACCAAGAAATCATAACTCCGCATTGCCTCAAGATAAAAGGTTACCAAAGGGGGGGTCGTTTCCTCAAGCTCGGTGGTTACCGAAGAAGTTTGAAGATGGCTCTCAGTTTAC
>LNFM01007092.1_pt1 | contig 17855 bp, 16 predicted proteins | sample 596031 | NCBI WGS metagenome assembly LNFM01 (sample SAMN04254537, study PRJNA301005) | activated carbon metagenome | isolation source: dual media filters at the Ann Arbor, Michigan drinking water treatment plant | place: USA: Ann Arbor | reverse complement strand
CTCAAAAATTGAGCAGAAGCAGTTGAACACCTGGGTCAGTTTTCAGTCGGCAGAACAGCCTCTACTGGGTCAGTTTTCGGTCAGCAGCAACAGCACAACACCTCGGCGGCCGCGCCCAAAGACCACTTTCTGCAAGAAAAACCGGCCGGAGCGGGCCTGTTCGACGGCATGCTCGATCCCGGCACTTTGCCCGCCTGGTGTGATGAGGCAGCCTTTGTTCACTACCTAAAGACCTTCGAAGGCCGTGGCTTTTACGGCGCTCTTAACTGGTATCGCAATTTCGAGCGTAACTGGCAGCGAACCGAAGCATTGGCTGACCGGCAGATTAAACAACCGGCGCTGTTTCTACTCGGCGACATGGACCCGGTCGGCACCCTGGAGGCTTACACCCTCAAACAGATGCCCAAACGCGTACCAAGCCTGGAGCAGCACATGCTGAAAGACTGCGGGCACTGGATTCAGAACGAGCAGGCCGAGCAGGTTAATCAGTTGCTGTTGGCGTTTCTGAGTCGTCATTACCCGGTCTAGAATGCGCGCTTTCATTGTTGGGATAGCACGCTATGGAACAGCGCGGTGTATTACGCAGCTGGAATGACGACAAAGGTTTTGGCTTTATTCAACCGGAGCAGGGTGGGGTCGAGCTGTTCGCGCATATCTCCGCCATGCGCGGTGATCGTCGGCCGGTTGCGGGCGATCAGGTCATGTACCTGGCTGGTAAAGATGCCCAAGGCCGTGCCCGTGCGCAGCACATTCGTTTAGCCGGTGAACTGGCACTCGACAAGCCGGCTATTCGGCGCAAGCCGCGATCGAGCAAACCCGCAGCGTCATCAGCCGCAAAAGCCAGCAAACGCCAGCGCACACCGCATCGGCATGTCGGCGCTATTCAATCGCCGGGGCGCAAGCTTGTGTTGCTCGCGGGGCTCTGCGTGTTGCCGATTCTTGGCGGCGTGCAGTTGCTGGTGCAGTCGGGTTTTGTCTGGGTGTTGCTGGCTTACCCGTGCGCCAGCGTGGTGAGTTTTCTGCAGTATTGGTGGGACAAGTCCAGTGCACAGGCTGGCCGTTGGCGCACCCCGGAAAACAGCCTTCATTTGGTTGAACTGTTAGGCGGCTGGCCGGGTGCCTTGATCGCTCAGCAATGCTTTCGACACAAAACGCGCAAACCGTCCTTCCAAATGGTGCTTTGGCTGATTATTGCGGCGCACCAGTTGGTGTGGATTGACTGGCTGTTGCTCGATGGGCATTTTTTCGGCGAGCAACTCTCACATTACCTCCCGCTTTAGGCGCTGATGCCTTTGAGGGCGATTCAGGTGAAGGCCGCTCGGGTGATCAAGCGCATAAAAAAGCCCGCGTAATCAGCGGGCTTTTTGTTTGACTTAGCGGTTGCCGCTTAGACGATCACACCCTGGCTGCGCAGGTAGTCATCGTAAGTGCCGCTGAAGTCGGTGATGCCGTTGGCCGACAGCTCGATAATGCGCGTGGCCAGGGAGCCGACGAATTCACGGTCATGGCTGACGAAGATCAGCGTACCGGGGTAGTTCTCCAGCGCCAGGTTGAGCGACTCGATGGACTCCATGTCCAAGTGGTTGGTCGGTTCGTCCATCACCAGTACGTTTGGCTTTTGCACGATCAGCTTGCCGAACAGCATGCGGCCTTGCTCACCACCGGAGATAACCTTGACCGACTTAAGAATCTCGTCGTTGGAAAACAGCATGCGGCCGAGGGTGCCGCGCACCATCTGCTCGCCCTGGGTCCACTGGCTCATCCAGTCGAACAGGGTCACGTCGTCTTCGAAGTCGTGGGCGTGGTCCTGGGCGTAATAGCCGATTTCCGCGCTATCAGTCCATTTAACGCTACCGGCATCCGGGGTCAGCTCTCCGACCAGGGTGCGCAGCAGGGTGGTTTTACCGATGCCGTTCGGGCCGATAATCGCCACGCGCTCACCGGCTTCAACCTGAAAGCTGAAGTTTTTGAACAGCGGCTTGCCGTCAAAGCCCTTGGCCATTTTTTCGACCATCACGGCCTGGCGGTGCAGCTTCTTGTTCTGCTCAAAGCGGATAAACGGGCTGACGCGGCTCGAAGGTTTGACCTCGGCGAGCTGGATCTTGTCGATCTGCTTGGCACGCGACGTGGCCTGTTTGGCTTTCGAGGCGTTGGCCGAGAAACGGCTAACGAAGTTCTGCAGCTCGGAGATTTGCGCCTTTTTCTTGGCGTTATCCGAGAGCAACTGCTCGCGCGATTGCGTCGCGGCGGTCATGTACTCGTCGTAGTTACCCGGGAACAGGCGCAGTTCGCCGTAATCCAGGTCGGCCATGTGGGTGCAGACCGAGTTCAAGAAGTGACGGTCGTGGGAAATGATGATCATGGTGCTGTTACGCACCGTCAGAATCGTTTCCAGCCAGCGGATGGTGTTGATGTCCAGGTGGTTGGTTGGCTCGTCGAGCAGCAGCACGTCCGGATCAGAGAACAGCGCCTGCGCCAACAACACGCGCAGTTTCCAGCCGGGCGCTACTTCGCTCATTGGGCCGAAGTGCTGCTCAAGGGGAATACCCAAGCCCAACAGCAACTCGCCCGCGCGCGATTCGGCGGTGTAACCGTCCATCTCTGCGAACTCACCTTCCAGCTCACCGACCTTCATGCCGTCTTCTTCGCTCATCTCCGCCAGGGAGTAGATGCGGTCGCGCTCAGCTTTGACCTTCCACAATTCCTCGTGGCCCATGATCACAGTGTCGATCACGTTGAATTCTTCGTACGCGAACTGATCCTGACGCAGCTTACCCAGCCGCACGTTCGGCTCCAGCATCACCTGGCCGCCGGACGGCTCCAGATCACCACCGAGAATTTTCATAAAAGTCGACTTGCCGCAGCCATTGGCTCCGATCAAACCGTAACGGTTGCCGTTGTTGAACTTAACGGAAACGTTCTCAAACAGAGGCTTAGCCCCGAATTGCATGGTGATGTTGGCGGTGGAGATCACGAATCTTGGTCCAGATAAGCGGGCGCACAGGCGCGAAAGGGTCGCGATTGTAGCGGTTTGCGCTGCGCATTGTCAGTCAGGCTGCCAGGCGGTGTGCAATCTAACGCTAATCATTTTGGGAAAAGCGGTTAATTCAAGCCGTCTAACACCTGTCAGTAGTTCAGCTTGCTGCTCCAGTCCGGATAGTGCGCCGGGCGCTTAAAGAGCACACGGAACTGTTCGGCACTGGAGGCTGAGCTACTCCATAGGTAAAGGTGTTCTTTCCAGCTGCCGGAAGCCCAGTTCTGCAGATAGTAGTCACTGCCGCGCACGGTATCGCGGTCGCGCAGGCGAATGGTGTCGCCATCCTTGAGGCAGCCGCTGTTGTTGGGAAGCTCGATACGCAGTTGATTGGATGAGTCGCCTGCCTTCATGTAATAGGCGTAGTTACCGCCGCCACCGCCTAGCGACCAGTTGAGCCAATAGCCGGTGTGGCGACTTGATTCCACCTCGATATAGTCGCCATTGCGGATGCAGAAACTCTTCGGGTGATACCAGTTGCGCAGACTGAACAGGCTTTCCGGCTCCAATCCGTTGCCGTTGATCTTCACCCAGTCGTTGGCTTTGCTGCTGCCGGCGCGCAGGGTTTTGCCGGTGCTGAGACTTTGCAAAACCACCTCACCATAGAGGTTTTCCGAGGGTTTGCTGGCGCGGGTGGGGGTCGTGGTATCGGCGCGGCTAAAACCGGCTACGGGCGAGTGATCGGAGTAATCCTGAAATTGCCAGGTTGCGTCCGCTAAATTGGCTGACCAGCGAGGTGCTGGTGTATCAAGCGCTTGGTTATGCCAGTAAGACAATTGCCGGTGGTTGCGCGAAACGAAGATGTAATCCAGGTATTCCGGAGCATGGTTGGGGTATTGGTAATGGGCGATGCCGTTACGTTGGGTGTCGAAGGTGGTGTCGCTGCCTGCATAGCTGTCCGGGGCGTTGACCTGCAGGCGGGCGAGCATGTCATGGTATTCGCTGCTGTCTTTGATGACGTTGAAGTCACCGCCCATGAACACCACTTGATCAGGGGCGATTCCTTTTGCCGCGATGAAGTTCTGTAACTCATCAAACTGGCTGGCCCTTACCGCTGTGCCTTTGCCATCTGGGCAGCCAGTATCAGCTGCCTGGGCATGGGTACCGATGATATGGATGGGTTGGCCATTGCGATTGAGTTTGACGTAGACGAAGCCCTTGTTGGACAGGTAGTCCGCTCCGCAACCTTGGCTGAACACATATTGCACGCGTTGTTCTATTGGCCAGAGACTGACAATGGCGACGCCGCCATCTTCTGGCGTGCTGTCCGAGTAAGCGCCAAGAGTCGCATCCCACCCGGTTCGGCTACGACCCAGTACGGGGGTCTGATGCGGGTATTGAGTTCTGAGTCCATCCAGCAGAACGGCTGAAGCCGGATTGTCAAACAGCTCATTGAGAATCACTGCATCCTGACCTTGTATGTAGGCCGCTTGTGCGATCAGGGCTGCACGTTGTTGTTGTCCCCAGCCAGGTTTGATCGTGCTGGGCAGCAGGAACACATTATGCGCCAGCAGTTTGAACTGCTCGTCAGTACTTGCTTGGACTGTGATCGAGGTGGATACGGCTAATGAGCTCAAACACAGCACAGGCAATAGGCATAGACGCATAAGGGAGGCCTCCGGTAGGGGAATGGCCAGTCTTGCAGTCACCGTTAATCGCGCAAATGATCGAAAGATGGGTGGGCTAGACCAGCGACGCGCAGTCTGCGTTGGCAGGGTTACATCACCGTGACGTCACTGTTACAAATCTGCTGCCGGTGGGTCGAGCAAGAGGTTCATGCGCAATCGCTTGGGTAATTTGGCGACCACTAACTGATGCGAGCGAGTGAGCAGGGTTGTTAATTCCGCATCGCTCAGCGGGTAGGGTGACGCCATGCTGATCCAATGCGCGCGGGCCAGGTAGGGCGCTGGGCGGATACCGGGGCGGTCGCAGAAACCGAGAAACAAGTCGGCATCGATCTTGAAGGCCAGGCTGTCAGCCGCATTCAGGTGAAAGAGGGCGAACATCTTGCTTTCGGCCACTGAAAACACGCGTACGCCGCCCCATTTGATGTCCTTGCGGGCACCCGGCAGGCTCAGGCAAAACGCGGCTACGTGTTCGGGCGTCATGGTGATCACTCGCGGTAGAAGACCTGCACCAGATGGTAGCCAAATTGGCTTTTTACCGGGCCGTGCACTTCGCGTACCGGCTTTTTGAAGATGACTTGATCAATCGCGCGGACCATTTGTCCGGGGCGCACTTCACCCAGATCGCCGCCTTTTTTCCCCGATGGGCAGGTGGAGTGCTTGCGTGCCAGCACATCAAATGCCTCGCCGGCGGCTATGCGTTTTTTCAGCGCGGCGGCTTCTGCTTCGGTTTTGACCAGAATGTGGCGGGCCATTGCCTTTGCCATTGACGGGCTCCTCAGTTTTAAGGCGGTTATTGTGCCAGTATTTCGCCGGTTGGGCGCTTGAGACGGGCGGTGTGGTGCTGCGGCTGTCTTCGCCTAAGGTAAACACTCCAGCTCTAAGGAACGCGCGTTATGGACCTCAATGCCATGCTGAAAATCCTCTCCAGCCAGGACGGGTCCGACCTTTACCTGTCTACGGGTGCGCCGCCCTGCGCCAAGTTTAACGGTGTGCTCAAGGCACTGAGTGCCGAGCCGTTAAAGGCGGGCGAGGTGGCGGCCATTGCGGATTCGGTGATGGACAGTGCGCAGCGTGAGGAATTTGAGCGTGAGCTGGAGATGAACCTGGCCATCTCGATTGCCGGGGTTGGGCGCTTTCGCATCAATATCTTCAAGCAGCGCAATGAAGTGTCGATCGTCGCGCGCAATATCAAAATGGACATTCCCAAGTTCGAAGACCTCAAGCTGCCCGAGGTGCTGCTCAAGACGGTGATGGAGAAGCGCGGGCTGGTGTTGTTTGTCGGCGGCACCGGCTCGGGTAAATCCACGTCCTTGGCCGCGTTGATCGATTACCGCAACCGCAACAGCGGCGGGCACATCATCACCATCGAAGACCCGGTGGAGTATGTGCACAAGCACAAGAAATCGATCATCAACCAGCGTGAAGTGGGCGTGGACACGCGCAGTTTTCACGCCGCGTTGAAGAACACCTTGCGCCAAGCGCCGGACGTCATTTTGATCGGCGAAATCCGCGACCGCGAGACCATGGAGCATGCCCTGGCCTTTGCCGACACCGGCCACCTGGCCATCTCCACGCTGCATGCGAACAACGCCAACCAGGCGCTGGATCGCATCATCAACTTCTTCCCCGAAGACCGTCGCCCGCAGTTGCTCAATGACCTGGGCAACAACCTCAAGGCGTTTGTTTCGCAGCGCTTGGTGAAAACCATCGACGGCAAACGCCGGGCCGCTGTGGAAGTGCTTCTGGGTACGCCGACCATTCGTGATCTGATCAAGCGCAACGAGTTTTCCGACATCAAGGAGATCATGGAAAAGTCGAAAAACCTGGGCATGCAGACCTTCGATCAAGCATTGATTGACTTGGTCAACGACGGGGCGATTGATGAAGAGGAAGCGGTGAAAAACGCCGACTCGGCGAACAACGTGCGCCTCAAGCTCAAACTTTATCGGGAAACACCCACCGCAGCGGCTGCAACACCGGCCGCTGTAGCCCCCACGCCTGCCCCTGCGCCAGCCGTTACCCATAGCCAACCGGCGGCCAATTGGGGCCTGGAGTTAAAGCTTGAAGACATTGAGCAAGACCTGCCGCCGGAAGATCCGGGGCGTACTGGTATCTGATTGACGGGCGTGCAGGCAGTCAGCGCTGTTGCAGGTAGGCATCCATAATGGTTTGCGCGGTGCCTTCTCGGCGCAGCGCCTCAACCGACTGGCGCAGTTCTTCTACCATGACCTTGTCGCAGCGTTTGGAGCATGCCAGATAGAGGTCATCACGCGACATGATCGTGCTCATGCGAAGCTCATTTCGGCTGCCGGGCCATTGGTATAAGCCTTCGGGGACGCCGGTAAACCAGGCGTCCACGCGCCCAAGCTCGAGCATGCGCGCCGGGTTGTCGCCAAGTTTGATGCTGACAATCTGTTCGTCACTGAAGCCCTGATTTTTCAGAATGCTCATCTGCGCGGTGCCCATGCCAACGGCGATGCGTTTATAACGCTCACGGGCTTCGGCGAAATCGGCAACGGGCGTGTCCAGGCTGAAAAAAGCACGCTCCATGACCATGATGGGCGCTATCCAGGTGTACAGGGCTTCACGTTCCCGTGAGCGTGTCAGGGGGATGATCAGCAAGTTGTCACCGCGGCTGACGCGTTGTTGAGCGCGGATCCACGGCGTGACATGCAGGTGACTGAGGTAGCCCGCCCTGGCGATGGCGGCCAGCGCCACGTCACCCACCATGCCGTAACCACCCTGGAAACTGACAAATGTCAGCGGCGGGGCGTCGGGCATATGCAGCTCAAGTATTTCCTTTGCCCAAGCGGCCTGAGGCAGGATTAACAGCGAGATAGTCAGCACTAGCCAGCGTAAAACCACAGCATTACTCCAACGGTTCATGATTGGAGTATATGCACGGATTTAATGACACGTTGCCAGTTGTTTCGACTCACACCAATAGTTCGGCAAGATCGCGATACAGCCCAAGCGCTTGAGGATTAGCCAGCGCATCGGTGTTCTTGACCGGTTTGCCATGCACTACATTGCGCACCGCCAACTCGACGATCTTGCCGCTTATGGTGCGCGGAATATCCGCCACGGCGATGATCTTGGCCGGTACATGACGCGGCGTGGTGTTGGCGCGGATCACCTGGCGAATCTGCGTTTGTAGGGCATCGTCAAGTGCTATGCCTTCGCGCAGGCGAACAAACAGCACCACGCGCACGTCATCCTCCCACGCCTGACCGATGGCGATGGACTCCAGCACGGCTTCGACTTTTTCCACCTGGCGGTAGATCTCGGCGGTGCCGATACGCACGCCGCCGGGGTTGAGTACCGCGTCACTGCGGCCGTGAATCACCAGGCCACCGTGGGCGGTGACTTCAGCGTAATCGCCATGGGCCCAGATGCCGGGGAAGGTCTCAAAGTAAGCCGCCTGGAACTTGCTGCCATCGTCATCCTTCCAGAAGCCGATCGGCATGGACGGAAAATGCTGCGCGCAGATCAGTTCGCCTTTTTCGCCGGTGACCGCGGTGCCAGCGTCGTTCCACACTTGTACGTCCATGCCCAACCCTTTGCACTGCAACTCGCCGCGCCACACCGGCAGCACCGGGTTGCCGAGGGCAAAACAGGAGACGATGTCGGTTCCGCCAGAGATCGACGACAGGCAGAGATCGGCTTTGATCGCGCGGTAGACGTACTCAAAACTCTCGTGGGACAGCGGCGAGCCGGTCGACAGAATCGCCTTAAGGCGTTGCAGCTTGTGCGTTTGAGCCGGTTGAGCACCGGCTTTTTCCAGCGCCGCAATAAATTTGGCGCTGGTGCCGAAGATGCTGATGTTCTCCGCGTCGATCAGGTTGATCAAACGCTCCGCACCCGGATGGAAGGGCGAACCGTCAAACAGCACCAGTGTCGCGCCCAGCGCTAAACCTGAGACCAGCCAGTTCCACATCATCCAGCCGCAGGTGGTGTAGTAAAACAGCGTGTCATCGCGGGTCAGGTCAGTGTGCAGGCCGAGTTCTTTGACGTGCTGTAGCAAGGTGCCGCCGCTGCCATGCACGATGCACTTGGGCACGCCGGTGGTGCCGCTGGAGTAGAGGATATACAGCGGGTGATCGGAGGGCACCTGAGTGAATTCGGGCTCGCCACCGGCCTGGTAAAAGTCCTGCCACAACGCGACTTTTGCCGCCGAGTGGAAGTCGGCGGCGTTGGCCTGGGCATTGGCGTAGGGCACCACAATCAGCTGCTCGAGCGAGGGCAGGCGTTCGAGAATTTCATTGAGTTTGGCCGTCAGGTCCAGGTTCTTGCCGGCATAGCGGTAGCCGGCGGCGGCGATCAGCACCTTGGGTTCTATCTGACCGAAGCGGTCGATCACGCCCTGAGTGCCGAAGTCGGGTGAGCAACTCGACCAGGTCGCGCCGAGGCTGCTGGCGGCCAGCATGCCGACCACTGTCTGCCAAGTATTGGGCATAAAGGCCGCGACGCGATCACCCAGGCCGACGCCAGCAGCACGCAGGCTGCGTTGCAGGCCGGCAACATGGGCGGCCAACTCGGCATAACTCAGTTGTTCGCGCGAGCCGTCCTCGCCAATGGCGATCAGGGCAGGGTGGCTATCGCGGCGGCGCAACAAGTGTTCGGCGAAATTCAGTGTTGCGCCAGGAAACCAGTGAGCGCTGGGCATGGCGCTGCCTTCTTGCAGTACGGCCTCGGGCTGTGCAGTAAAACGGATCTCGAAGAACTCGACAATCGCCTGCCAGAAGGCTTCACGCTGCGCCACGCTCCAGGCATGCAGGGCCGGGTAGTCGGCCAGTTGCAGGCTGTGGCGCTGATTGACGAAGCGGCGGAAGGCGTCCACAGGGGTTGTTGCATGGTACTTCCTTATCGTTATTTGGGCTGCGCGATGAGCGGGCTGATTGCTGCAAGCCTACTGGCTGCTGGTGGGCTTGCGTTGAGCTGCGCGGGGCTGATCCTGATCCGCAGTCAGCGCGCCTGTAGCCACGGTGTAACGCTGCCCAGCAGCCTGCAGAGAACCTGACGGGGGCGCTTTACGGTGCGTAAACAAAACCTTACAGCTAACGTAGCGCGGATAAGCCTTGGCTTAAGCGGACTACGCGCTTGCAAGGCGCGCCCGCGCCACCCGTGAACCGTTGGGTTTATCCAGTACCGTGCAAATGCGCTGGCCAGCGGCAATCAACTTGTCCATATCAATACCGGTTTCGATGCCAAGACCTTGCAGCAGGTACAGCACATCCTCCGTCGCAACATTACCGGTAGCGCCCTTGGCATAGGGGCAACCACCCAGCCCGGCAACTGAGCTGTCAAACACGCTGATGCCTTCCAAGAGACTGGCGTAGATATTGGCCAGCGCCTGGCCGTAGGTGTCGTGGAAGTGCCCGGCCAATTTCTCGCGTGGGATATCACGGCCCACCACCTCGAACAGCCTGCGCGTATCGCCCGCAGTGCCAGCCCCGATGGTGTCGCCCAAAGACACTTCATAGCAGCCCATGGCAAACAGCTCGCGGGCGACCATGGCGACCTGCTCGGGCGGCACAGCGCCGTCATACGGGCAGCCCAATACGCAGGAGACATAACCGCGCACACGGATGCCATGTTGTTTGGCCGCATCCATGACCGGGACAAAGCGCTCCAGGCTCTCGCGGATCGAGCAGTTGATGTTCTTTTGCGAGAAGGCTTCCGACGCGGCAGCAAACACCGCCACTTCGCGCACGCCTGCTTCCAATGCGCCTTCAAAACCTTTCAGGTTGGGGGCCAGGGCGGCGTAGGTAATGCCGGGGTGTTGCTGAATCTGTGCAAACACCTCAGCGGAGCCCGCCATTTGCGGCACCCACTTGGGCGAAACAAAGCTGCCCACCTCGATGTAGCGCAGGCCTGCGGCCGACAAGTCATCGACCAGGCGTACCTTGTCTGCCACGCTGATCGGCTGTTTCTCATTCTGCAAACCGTCACGCGGGCCGACTTCGACCAGGCGCACTTGTTTGGGTAGGATCATCGTTGCCTCGCTGTTTTCGGTGATGGGTATCGCGTTGCTCAACCCATCCTACGTTGCCGTGCTTTGCCTGTAGGAGGGGCTTTAGCCGCGAGCTTTTTATCGCTGTTGTCGCGGCTAAAACCCCTCCCACTTATCCGCTATGCGCTGGCTTCTTCCAGCTCCACCAACACGGCACCTTCGCTGACCATCTCGCCTTCGCGGCAATATAGGGCTTTGACCGTGCCGCTCTTTGGCGCGCGGATGCTGTGTTCCATCTTCATAGCCTCCAGCACTACCAGTGCGGTGCCGGCTTCGACCTGCTGGCCGGCTCCGACAAGCACCCGCACGATACTGCCGTTCATGGGAGCGGTAAGGCCGCCGTGTTGCTGATGGCTGGCGTCGACTGCGGCAATCGGGTCGAAGCGGGTGACGGTGTGCAATTCACCGGCATAGTGCAGATAGAGGGTATTTCCCTGGCGAATGGCGCGTAGGCGACGCGCCACCTCTGTAGGAGCGAGCTTGCTCGCGATGCCGTGATCGCGAGCAAGCTCGCTCCTACAGGTCAACCAATCGCCATTCAAGCATGCGCTATTGTTGGTGCGGACTTTGCGATGGCTGCCGTTGCAACTCAGGTGCAGATCGATTTCAGCCGGTAAACCTAGGCGCAGGCCGTTGTTGTGCGTCCAGGGCGAGTGATAGTCGTCGTGGCGCTGCAGCGGCGCTTCGCTCTGCACAAAGGCCTCGGCGGCCAGCTGCCAGAACTCTTCCGGCAGCTCAATCACTGGCGGTAGCAGTTGGGCTTCATGGCGCGGGATAAAGCCGGTGTCCAGTTCGGCAGCGGCAAAGGCCGGATGGGCCAGTACACGTTGCAGGAACGCCAGGTTGGTTTTAACCCCGCCGACGCAGGTTTCCTTGAGCATGGCCAGCAGGCGCAGCCTTGCTTCCTCGCGGTTCTCGCCCCAGGCGATGAGTTTGCCGAGCATCGGGTCATAGAACGGCGAGACTTCATCGCCTTCGCTGACGCCGCTGTCGACCCGGCGGCCAGGGCCAACATCGGCTTCACGGTACAACGCCAAGGTGCCGGTGGCAGGTAGAAAGTCGTTGTCCGGATCTTCCGCATACAGGCGCACTTCGATGGCGTGGCCCATCAGCGGCACCTGTTCCTGGCTGATTGGCAGGGTCTCGCCGCGTGCTACGCGGATCTGCCAGGCGACTAGGTCGAGGCCTGTGATCAGCTCGGTAACCGGGTGTTCCACCTGCAGGCGGGTGTTCATCTCCATAAAGAAGAAGTCACCACGCTCATCCAACAAAAACTCCACGGTGCCTGCGCCGACATAACCGATAGCCTGCGCCGCCTTGACCGCCGCTTCGCCCATGGCGCGGCGCAGTTCGGCTGACAGACCCGGAGCCGGTGCTTCTTCGACGACCTTCTGGTGCCGACGCTGGATCGAGCAGTCGCGCTCATTGAGGTACAGACAGTTGCCATGCGAGTCGGCAAACACCTGAATTTCCACATGCCGCGGCTTGAGTACGTATTTTTCCACCAGCATGCGCGAGTCGCCGAACGACGATTGTGCTTCGCGCTGAGCGCTGGCCAGGGCTTCTGCCAGCTCGCTTTCACGCTCGACCACCTTCATGCCTTTGCCACCGCCACCGGCAGCGGCTTTTAGCAGCACCGGATAACCGATCTGCTCAGCAGCCGCACGGAAGGTTTCAACATTCTGCGCTTCGCCGTGATAGCCCGGCACCAGCGGTACGCCTGCGGCTTCCATCAGTGCTTTGGCGGCGGACTTGCTGCCCATGGCGTCGATAGCCGAGGCGGGCGGGCCGAGAAAGATCAAACCGGCGGTTTCGATGGCGCGGGCAAAGCCGGCGTTTTCCGACAGAAAACCATAACCGGGATGGATCGCCTGGGCACCGCTGGCCTTGGCCGCGTCGATCAGCGCGTCGATACGCAGGTAGCTGTCCGCCGGCTTGGCACCGCCCAAGTTCACCGCCAGATCGGCTTCGCGCACATGGCGGGCGCCTGCGTCGATGGCGCTGTGTACAGCCACCGTCTGGATGCCCATGGCCTTTGCCGTGCGCATCACGCGGCAGGCGATTTCGCCACGGTTGGCCACCAGCAGGGTGTCGATAGGCTTGAGGCTCATGGGGTTGGCTCCTGCCAAGCGGGTTTGCGTTTATCCAGAAAGGCGCGCAGACCTTCCTGACCTTCGGCGCTGACGCGGATGCGGGCTATGGCGTTTTCTGTGTAACGGCGCAGCGCCGGGGTCAGCACGCCGCTGCCGACTTCGCGCAGCAGATCCTTGCTGGCTAGCATGGCCTGCGGGCTATTGAGCAGCAGCGTGTCGACCCAGTCGACCACGGCTTGCTCCAGGGCGTCTGCCGCGTAGCACTCAGCAAACAACCCCAATTCCTGAGCACGCTCACCGCTAAAGCGCTCAGCCGTCAGGGCATAGCGCCGCGCGGCGCGCTCGCCAATCGCCTGCACGACAAAGGGGCTGATCACCGCCGGGGCCAGGCCGATGCGCACTTCGGACAGGCACAACTGGGCGTCAACGGTGCCAATGGCCATGTCGCAGCAGCTGATCAAACCCAGCGCGCCGCCAAAGGCCGCGCCTTGCACCACGGCCAGGGTGGGGATTTTCAGTTGATACAGGTTGTGCATCAGCTCGGCCAGTTCGCGTGAGTCGGCCAGGTTGGTGGTGTAGTCCAAGGTCGCGGCGTGTTGCATCCAGGCCAAATCCGCGCCGGCAGAGAAGTGCTTGCCACGGCCGCGCAGCAGCAGGAAACGCAGGCTTTTGTCAGCCATCACCGCGTCGAGGGCGAGAATCAGCTCACGGATCATCTCGGCGTTAAAGGCGTTGTTCTTGTCTGCACGGTTGAGCCATAAGGTGGCAAAGCCGCGCGGGTCTGTTTGCAGTTCGATGGTATTGAAGTCGGTCATTCCAGATTCCCTGTAGGAGCGAGCTTGCTCGCGATCATAAGTGACGGTGTCGTCTCGGATCGCCAGCAAGCTGGCTCCTACCTGCACCGAATAAGATCGCGGCACGTTTACATCCTGAACACGCCAAATGTGGTCGGCTCAATCGGCGCGTTAAGGCTGGCAGAGAGCGCCAAACCGAGTACGTCGCGGGTCTGCGCCGGGTCGATCACGCCGTCATCCCACAAGCGGGCGCTGGAGTAGTAAGGGTGGCCTTGGCGCTCGTACTGTTCGAGGATCGGCTGCTTGAGCTTGGCTTCTTCTTCGGCGCTGAAGCTCTGCCCGGCGCGGGCGGCCTGCTCGTGTTTGACCTGCACCAGCACGCCAGCGGCCTGCTCGGCACCCATCACGCCGATACGCGCATTCGGCCACATCCACAGAAAGCGCGGGTCATACGCGCGGCCGCACATGCCGTAGTTACCCGCGCCGAAGCTGCCGCCGATAATCACGGTGAACTTCGGCACCTTGGCGCAGGCCACGGCGTTGACCAGCTTGGCCCCGTGTTTGGCGATGCCGCCAGCTTCGTACTTTTGCCCGACCATAAAGCCGGTGATGTTCTGCAGGAACAGCAAAGGAATGCCGCGCTGGCAGGCTAGCTCGATAAAGTGCGCGCCTTTTTGCGCCGATTCGGCGAATAGAATCCCATTATTGGCGAGGATCGCCACCGGATAGCCGTGGATATGGGCAAAGCCGCAAACCAGCGTCGTGCCGAACAGCGCCTTGAATTCATCGAATACGCTGCCATCGACGATGCGGGCAATCACTTCGCGCACATCAAAGGGCTGCTTGGCGTCGGCCGGAATCACCCCGTACAGCTCATCCAAGCTGTACAGCGGGTTGATTGGCACACGAGCGTTCAACACGCCGAGCTTGCGCCAGTTCAGGTTGCTGATGCTGCGCCGTGCGAGGGCCAGAGCATGTTCGTCGTTGTCGGCGTAATGGTCGGCCACGCCGCTGGTTTTGCAGTGCACATCGGCGCCGCCCAACTCTTCGGCGCTGACAACCTCGCCGGTGGCGGCTTTGACCAGCGGCGGGCCGGCCAGGAAGATGGTGGCCTGGTTGCGCACCATGATCGCTTCATCGGCCATGGCCGGCACATAAGCGCCACCCGCAGTACAGGAGCCCATGACCACGGCGATCTGCGGGATGCCCATGGCGCTCATATTGGCCTGATTGAAGAAGATCCGCCCGAAGTGCTCGCGGTCCGGAAACACCTCATCCTGACGCGGCAGGTTGGCCCCGCCGGAGTCGACCAGATAGATACAGGGCAGGCGGTTCTGCTGGGCAATGGTCTGTGCGCGCAGGTGCTTTTTCACGGTCAGCGGGTAGTAACTGCCGCCTTTCACCGTGGCGTCGTTGGCGACGATCATGCATTCCACACCCTCGACCCGGCCGATGCCGGCCACCACGCCTGCCGCCGGCACCTCTTCGCCATACACCTCATGGGCGGCCAACTGGCCGATTTCGAGGAACGGTGAGCCGATATCCAACAGACGGTTGATTCGCTCGCGAGGCAGCAGTTTGCCCCTTGAGGTGTGGCGCTCTTGCGCCTTGGCACCGCCGCCTTCATGGATGCGGGCGAGTAGGGCGCGCAGGTCGTTGACCTGGGCCAGCATTGCCGCGCTATTGGCGACGAACTCTGGCGAGCGGGTGTTGATCTGGGTAAGCAGGATGGCCATTCGGCTCGCTCCATTGGTAGCCCGGATGCAATCCGGGGACTCTGTGTCGCACCAACTGCTCCCGGATTGCGCCAAGGCTTATCCGGGCTACGGTTCAAGCGGCTTAGGGTTACTTCGTTTCGTTAAACAGTTCGCGACCGATCAACATGCGCCTGATTTCGCTGGTGCCAGCGCCGATCTCGTAGAGCTTGGCATCACGCAGCAGGCGGCCAGTGGGGTAGTCGTTGATATAGCCGTTTCCGCCGAGAATCTGGATCGCATCGAGGGCCATTTGTGTGGCGCGCTCAGCGGTATAGAGAATCACCCCAGCGGCGTCCTTGCGCGTGGTTTCACCCCGGTCGCAGGCTTGCGCGACGGCATACAGGTAAGCGCGGCTGGCGTTGAGTTGGGTGTACATGTCGGCGACTTTGCCTTGAATCAACTGGAACTCACCGATGCTTTGGCCGAACTGTTTGCGGTCGTGGATGTAGGGCACGATCACATCCATACAGGCCTGCATGATTCCGGTTGGGCCACCGGACAGCACCACGCGCTCGTAATCCAGGCCGCTCATTAACACGCGCACGCCGCCGTTAAGCTGGCCGAGCACGTTCTCCTCCGGCACTTCAACGTTGTCGAAAAACAGCTCGCAGGTGTTGGAGCCACGCATGCCGAGCTTGTCGAACTTGTTGCCGCGACTGAAACCCTTCCAGTCACGCTCGACGATAAAGGCGCTGATGCCGTGCGCGCCTTTTTCCAGATCGGTTTTGGCGTAGATCACATAGGTGTTGGCGTCCGGGCCGTTGGTGATCCAGGTTTTGCTGCCGTTGAGCACGTAGCGGTCGCCTTGCTTATCGGCGCGCAGCTTCATGCTCACCACATCGGAACCGGCATTCGGCTCGCTCATCGCCAGAGCGCCGATGTGCTCGCCGGAGACCAGCTTGGGCAGGTACTTGGCTTTCTGCGCGGCGCTGCCGTTGCGTTTGATCTGATTAACGCAGAGGTTGGAGTGCGCGCCGTAGGAGAGGGCGACTGAGGCCGAGCCGCGGCTGATCTCTTCCATGGCAATCACGTGGGCCAGATAGCCCAAGCCAGAACCGCCGTACTCTTCTTCAACGGTGATGCCGAGCAGGCCCATGTCGCCAAACTTGCACCACATATCCGCCGGGAACTGGTTTTCGCTGTCGATGGCGGCGGCGCGTGGTGTTAGTTCACTGGCGACAAACCCCTGCACCTGCTCGCGCAGCATGTCGATGGTTTCACCGAGGGCGAAGTTAAGAGACGGATAGCTCATGGTTCCACCTGTAAGAATTGTTATTAGGTTAAGGAGGTAATTGATTGTTTTTGATCAGTTTCAGCTAGAGCCGCTAAGCAACGCTCTTCGGCAGTGTCCAACTCCAGTTGCATCTGTTCGATGTCCAACAACTGCTGCTGCAACTGCGCGCGGCGTTCGGCGATCTTGCTCATAAAGGTGTGTAACTGTTTGTGGTTGCCGTGTACGGGGTCGTACAACTCGATCAGCTCTTTGCATTCGGCGAGGGAGAAACCGATGCGCTTACCGCGCAGGATCAGTTTGAGGACAACTTTGTCCTTGGCGCTGTAGATGCGCTCCTGGCCACGACGCTCGGGGCTGAGCATGCCTTGCTCTTCATAAAAACGAATAGCGCGCGTGGTGATATCCAGTTCGCGGGCCAGGTCGGAAATGGAGTAAGTGATAGCGGTCATCAGCAGCAGTTCCTATTTACCTTAACGTTAACGTAAACAAGCCTTACGTAAACGTCAACTGCGGAGAGCTTCGTCTGCAAAATGAAGCCGATCTGACTGAAACGTGTGATGAACACTTGTCAGTTTTAGGTCTAGGCTTAGAGCAACGCGGAGTTAATCCCACCTCAAGCTATGTGAAATCTTCATATGCATGTTTATGGAATAGAAGAACACCTCGCTAAAACCTGGCTGATGCTGGTCGGTGAGCAGCTGAGTTTTGTCGCGCAGACCATCACGCCGGCTGAATTGCAGGCTCAGCACTATTTTGTGGTGACTTTGCATCCCACTCCAAAAGGGACTTTGGCGGGTGTGGGCTTGGCGATTGCCGAAGACGATGCCCGCAGTCTTGCCAGCCATATGTTCGATTTGGCTATCACGGAGCTGGGTGCGGCTGATGTGGCAGATGCCTGTGGCGAGTTGAGCAATATGTTCGCCGGTGGTGTGCCGGGCCATGTCGACAGTGATCTGGTTCTCGATCTTGGTCTGCCGGCGCGTCTAACTGCTGAGCAGTTTCTCAGTGTGTTGGCCGCCAGCAAGGTGAGTGGCAGTTACATTACCCAACAACGCGAACATCACATCCAAGTGATCATTTTTGAGAGTTTGCAGTTACCCCCCGCTACCGGCTGGAGCGCCGCACCATGACATTCGCTTTTATCCCCGCTTGCAGAGGGAATGCCCTATGAAGTTTTTAATAGTTGATGACAGCCGTGCCGTACAAACCATGGCGGCCGCGGAAACTGAGTGCAACACCTGAACCTTTCGGTAAGGTGTCGGCCCTATGTCCTATCACGAACTCAGCATTGAAGAACGCGTC
>LNFM01010008.1_pt1 | contig 17856 bp, 15 predicted proteins | sample 596031 | NCBI WGS metagenome assembly LNFM01 (sample SAMN04254537, study PRJNA301005) | activated carbon metagenome | isolation source: dual media filters at the Ann Arbor, Michigan drinking water treatment plant | place: USA: Ann Arbor | reverse complement strand
TGGCTTCATTGAACGAAGCCTTCATCTTGGTGGGCGTCTCGCTCTGGTCGGGGCTGTGCTGGGTGGACAGCACCACGGTGTCGATGCTGTGCGGTTTGCCGTTCACGTAGCGCATGGTCACCTGGCTCTTGGCGTCAGGCCGCAGGAACGGCAGTCGGCCGTCCTTGCGCAACTGGGCCTGGCGCTCCACGAGGCGGTGCGCGTAGTAGATGGGCGCGGGCATCAGCTCGGGCGTCTCATCGCAGGCGTAGCCGAACATCAGGCCCTGGTCGCCAGCGCCAGTGTTCAGGTGGTCGTCGCTGGCGTGGTCCACGCCCTGGGCGATGTCGTTGCTCTGCTTGTCGTAGCAGACCATGACCGCGCAGCCCTTGTAGTCGATGCCGTACTCGGTGTTGTCGTAGCCGATGCGCTTCAGGGTGTCGCGCGCCACCTGGATGTAGTCCACATGTGCGTTGGTCGTGATCTCGCCGGCCAGCACCACCAGACCGGTGTTGCACAGCGTTTCGGCGGCCACGCGGCTGCGGGGGTCCTGCTCAAAAATTGCGTCGAGGATCGCCTTGTCGGGGTGGCCTTCAGAGACGGATTCGGAGGTGAAAAGAAAGTCGTTCGCCATGGTTAAACTCCAAGTTGGTTGATCGGCGTTGCCGGTCACTCAGAGTTCGGCGAACGCTTTAGCGGAATTTATGAATCGCCCCGCAATTAGTTCAGTAACTCGGCGATGCGCGGATTCTAGACCAAGCCCCATGCCCTGACTGTCCCCCGGACACCTTGTGCCCGGGGCCATCCCCCCAACGCCTTGGCCTCGCTAGTCCACATCCTCTTTCGCACCCTGAGCCTGCTGCCGCTGCCGCTGTTGCACGCCATGGGCTGCGCATTGGGCTGGCTGAGTTTCCTGATCTCCGGTCGGTACCGGCACCGTCTGCTGGCCCATGCCAGGCAGGCGGGTTACCCGCTGCGCACGGCTTTGGCATCAGTGGGCGAGGCGGGCAAGCTGGTGGCCGAGCTCCCGCGCCTGTGGCTGGGCCGCCCGGTCCGGGTGGGCTGGGAAGGGGCGGCCCACATCGATGCCGCGCAGGCGGGTGGTGCTGGCGTGCTCTTTCTCACACCGCATCTGGGCTGTTTCGAAATCACCGCCCAGGCCTATGCCCGGCGTTTTGGGGCCCGTCATCCCATGACGGTGTTGTTCCGCCCGGCGCGCCAGGCCGCGCTGCGCGATCTGGTGGCGCTCTCCCGCCAACGCCCGGGCCTGCTCACCGCACCGACCACTCTGGCGGGGGTGAAGCAGCTCATCAAGGCGCTCAAGGCGGGCGATGCCGTGGGCCTGCTGCCTGATCAGGTGCCGCCCGAGGGCCAAGGCGTGTGGGCGCCGTTCTTCGGCCGCGACGCCTACACCATGACGCTCTCGGCGCGGCTGGCGCAAACCGGCCACACGCAGGTGCTGATCAGCTGGGGTGAACGTTTGAGCTGGGGTCGCGGCTACCTGGTGCACGTTCGGGCGTTCGGGCCGCTGGACAGCGACCCGGTGCAGGCGGCTGGCCAGATCAACCGGGCCATGGAGGAGCTGGTGCGAGAATGCCCGGCCCAGTACCTGTGGTCGTACGACCGTTACAAGACTCCACCGCCTGCTCGCTGATGTCCCAGCCCGTTCCCGTTTCCGAGCATCAGCTGCCCCCCGGCGGCATCGCCAACCGCCTGGGCCTGGTCTTCATGCGGCTGCTGGCCCACATGCCTTTGTCGTGGGTACGCGCGCTGGGTTGGATGCTGGGCCAGGTGCTGCACACGGTGGCGGTGCGCCGACGCCGCATCGCACTCACCAACTGGGGCCTGTGCTTTCCCGAGCAGGGCGCTGCCGAGCGCAACCGCGCGGTGCGACAGCATTTCGTGTTTTTTGCCCAAGCCTGGCTGGACCGCAGCTGGCTGTGGGAAGCCAGCGATGCCACGGTCCGCCGCCGCCTCACACTCACCGGCGACCTGCAGGCGCTGACCGGCAACGAACCCACGGTTTTGTTTGCGCCGCACTTCGTGGGCATGGACGCGGGCTGGACCGCGCTGACCGCGCACCTGGAGCGGCGGTTCTGCGGCATCTACGCCGAGCAGCTCAACGCCGACGTCGATCGCTGGATGTCGCAAGGCCGCCAGCGCTTTGGCGAACCCCACATCGTGGCCATGCGCCAGGGCCTCAAGCCGCTGGTGGCAGCCTTGCGCCAAGGGCTGCCGATGTACCTGCTGCCCGACATGGACTACGGCACCCGCGACTCGGTCTTTGTGCCGTTCTTCGGCGTGCAGACCGCCACCATCACGTCGCTCTCGCGGTTCGCCCGCATGGCCCGGGCGCGTGTGGTGCCGGTGGTCAGTCGCCTCACGAAAGAAGGCTATGAGGTCACGGTGCATTCGCCCTGGGCAAACTACCCCACGGGCGATGTGGAAGCCGACACGGCCACCATGAACCTCTTCCTCGAAGGCTTCATTCGAGCCACACCCGAGCAGTACTACTGGGTGCACAAGCGCTTCAAGACGCGGCCCGAGGGCGAAACGTCGTTCTACGCCGGTCTCTGACAAAGGCCGCTCAAGCTTTCAGGAAATCGCCGATCAGCGCTGCCACCTGCTGCGGCTGCTCGTGCACGATCCAGTGCGTGGCACCGGGCACGCGCTCAATGCGCAGATCGGGCACAAAGCCATCCAATCCTTCCAGCAATGCCTCAGGCAAGGCGGTATCACCCAGCCCCCAGACCACCAGTGTGGGCACGTTCACCGTCACGCGCTCGCGCGCCAGCTGTACCGCCACAGCACCCGGATCGTTGGCGGTGGGTGGGCGCAAAGGTGATGCCGCGTAGTAGTTGCAGGGGCCGTGCAGACCCAGGCTCCAGACCTCGCGGTATCGCTGGCGCGTGGCGTCGTCCAGCCAGGCCATCGGCCCGCTGTCGGCGGCCATGTTGGTGAAGAAGGGCCACAGGCGCGCGAAGTCGTTTTCAGCGAGCAGCGCAGGCGCATCCGGGCGCGCCAGAAAGTTCATGTAGGCGCTGGACGCCTGCTGAGACGGCGAGTTTGCGAGTTCGCGCTGGAAGGTGGCGGGGTGGGGCGCGTTGACGATGGCAAGCTGGCGCAGGATGGCTGGGTACTGAGCTGCCACACTCCAGGCCAGCGCACCGCCCCAGTCGTGTGCCACCAGGCCAGCCAGCTGGCCTGGCGTGAGACTGTCCTGTGTGATGGCGTCGATCAACGCCGTGAGGTCCTGCACCAGCGGTTTGGCCCGGTAGGCAGGTACCTCGGTGGGTGCGCTTGACTGTTCAAAGCCGCGCAGGTTGGGCGCCACGCAGCGGTAGCCGCCGTTCTCAGGCTGGGCAAAGTGGTGCAGCAATTCGTCCCAGACGAAAGCGGCCTCCGGAAACCCGTGCAGGAACAGCAGTACCGGACGACCCGGCTGGCCGCAGGCCCGGCAACTCAGCGTGATGCCGTGCGGCAGGGTTTGTTGGAAGGTTTCAATCATGGCGGGCTGTCTCGATGAACCCGCACCTGATCAATCGAGGGCGGGGGGCTCGTCTTCGGGCGCGGTGGCGGGCGCTGTCGTCACGGTGCTGCCATCGTGCGTCCAGTCCCACAGCATCTCTGCCACTTCGTCCAGCCCTTTTTTCTTCAGGGCAGAAAAGAGTCTCGCCTCGCCGCCGCCCGACTGCAGTCGCGCAATCGACAGGGCCTTCTGGGCCTCGGCGTGGTTGAGCTTGTCGGACTTGGTGAGCAGCACCAGAAACTTCAGGCCAGCTTCGACCCGGGGGCGAATCACTTCGAGCAGGATGTCGTCGAGTTCGGTCAAACCCAGGCGTGGGTCGATCAGCAGCACCACACCCTTGAGGTTCTCGCGCGTGAGCAGGTAGTTGCCCATCACGCGCTGCCAGCGCAGTTTGGCCTCGCGCGGCACGGCTGCGTAACCATAGCCGGGCAGGTCGGCCAGCACCGCGTCGGTCACGCCCTGTTTGCCGAGCGAGAACAGGTTGATGCTCTGCGTGCGCCCCGGTGTCTTGGAGGCAAAGGCCAGGCGTTTTTGCTGCGTCAGGGTGTTGATACAGGTCGACTTGCCCGCGTTGGAACGCCCGACAAACGCTACCTCTGGCACCGTGAGCGGCGGCAAATGTTCGAGCTGGGGTGCGGTGGTGAGAAAGCGCGCGGTGTGCAGCCAACCGTGCGCGATCTTGATGTCGGGGGTCTGCAGATCGGAGGGTTTTCCAGCGTTGGGTGTCCGGGCTTGGGGGCTCTTGGCGTCCGCGGACGGGGAAGCAGGGGTATTGGCTGGAGTGTGGTTCTGGGTCATTGAGGGGGTTTCCCGAGAAGACATCCCGCGAAATTCTTCAACCCGAACACGTCGCACACGACGCCCGTCCCGTCATGAAATTGCCTGTTTCCCTTCTTTGCGCCGCCGCTGCTGCGGCTTTGTCGTTCAGTGTCCAGGCGCAGGCGGTCAAACCCGATCTGGCCAAGGGAGCTGCCCTGTTCGGCGGTGCCTGCGTGGCCTGCCACGCGGCTGACGGCAACTCCAGCACGCCCGCGAACCCCAAGCTGGCCCAGCAACACCCCGAATACCTGATCAAGCAACTGCAGGAATACAAATCCGGCAAGCGCAACAACGCGATCATGACGGGCTTTGCCTCGGGCCTCTCCGATGACGACATGCGCAACATTGCCTTCTGGCTGGCCAGTCAAAAGGCCACACCGGGTGCTGCCAGCGACAAGGATCTTGTGAACTTGGGCGAGCGCATTTACCGCGGGGGCATTCCCGACCGTCAGATTGCCGCTTGCGCAGGGTGCCACAGCCCGAACGGTGCGGGCATCCCTTCGCAGTACCCACGCCTTTCCGGGCAGCATGCCGAATACACCGAAACGCAGCTCAAGCATTTCCGCGACGGCACGCGCGCCAACAACGCCCAGATGACGGGTGTGGCGGCCAAGATGAACGACCGCGAGATCAAGGCGGTGTCCGACTACATCGCCGGTCTGCGCTGATGTCAGTCCGGGGCCATTGCCCCGGCTCGGCAGCTGGGATATAAGCGATCGTTAATATTTAGCGGCACAATACGTTAATGCCTCACGGCGGTGAACCGCCAGCAAAAAAAAACATCACAACAGGGCGCGTTCCGGGATCACCGGAACCGCCCTTTTTGTTGAACCGTTCTCACCCCCCCTCCGATTCATGACCGTTTCCACCCAAGGCCTCCACATCCGCACCGGCTCGCGCATCGTCAGCGAGACGGTGGAGCTGTTGTCGTCGATGCGGTTCTCCATCTCGCTGCTCACCGTCATCTGCATCGCGTCTGTGATCGGCACGGTGATCAAGCAGCATGAGCCGTTCAACAACTACGTCAACCAGTTTGGTCCGTTCTGGGCCGATGTGTTTGCCAGCGCCAACCTGTATTCGGTCTACAGCGCCTGGTGGTTCCTGTTGATCCTGGCGTTTCTGGTGGTCAGCACCAGCCTGTGCATCGCCCGCAACACGCCCAAAATCCTGGCCGACTTCAAGGTTTACAAGGAAAACATCCGGGAGCAAAGCCTCAAGGCCTTTCCCCACCGGGCTGAAAGTGCCCTGGGCGAATCAGCGCAGGCTGCGGCCAACCGCATCGGGCAGACGCTGTTGGGCTCTGGCTGGAAGGTCAAGCTGCAGTCGCGCGACACGCCGCATGGCCAGGGCTGGATGGTGGCGGCCAAGACCGGTGCGGCCAACAAGATCGGCTACATCGCGGCGCACAGCGCCATCGTGCTGGTGTGCATAGGCGGCCTGCTCGACGGCGACCTCATGGTGCGTGCGCAAACCTGGTTCAACGGCAAGTCGGCATTCACCGGCGGTGGCCTGATCGCCGATGTGCCGACGCAGCACCGGCTTTCCTCGAGCAACCCGACCTTCCGCGCCAACCTGCTGGTGACCGAGGGCACGACCGCGAGCACGGCCATCCTGGCCCAGCCCACCGGCGTGTTGCTGCAAGACCTGCCGTTCTCGGTCGAGCTCAAGAAGTTCATCGTCGAGTACTACGACACCGGCATGCCCAAGCTGTTCGCCAGCGACATCGTGATCACCGACTTCGAGACCGGCGAAAAGAAAGAGGCGCGCGTGGAGGTGAACCACCCGGCGAGTCACCGCGGCATCAACATCTACCAATCGAGCTTTGACGACGGCGGCTCGCGCGTGAAGCTGCAGGCCGTTCCCTTGAATCGGCCTACGCGCCCGTTCGAAATCGAAGGCACCATTGGCAGTTCGAGCGAGCTGAGCAACGGAGACGACAAGCTGGTGCTGGAGTACACCGGCCTGCGCACGATCAACGTGGAGAACTTCGCCGGTGTGAATCCCACCGCTGGCGTGGATGTGCGCAAGGTCGACCTGCGCAGTTCGATCGAAAGCCGCCTGGGCAGTGGCCACAAGACCGTCACCGAAAAAACCTTGCGCAACGTGGGCCCGAGCATCACCTACAAGCTGCGCGATGCAGCGGGTCAGGCGGTGGAGTACCACAACTACATGCTGCCGATGGACATCGAGGGCGCGCGCGTTTACCTGCTGGGCTTGCGCGACACGCCTTCCGAGGCGTTCCGGTATCTGCGCATCCCGGTGGACGAGAAAGACAGCATGGACGGCTTTGTTCGACTGCGCGCGGCCCTCGACGATCCGCAGATGCGCGAACTCGCGGTGCGCCGCTACGCCGTCTCGGCGGTCGAAGACGGGCGCCCGGAGCTGGCTGAAGCCCTGATGGCGTCAGCCACGCGCGCGCTGGCCCTGTTTGCGGGGGCCGAGCCTTCGCTGCAGGTCACGCCCGTGGTGAATGGCTCGACCACCAACCCCCCCGTGCTGGGCGGCTTGCAGGCGGTGTCGACTTTTCTCGAGAACAATGTGCCGCAGGTCGAGCGTGAACGCGCCAGCGAAGTGCTGGTGCGCATCTTGAACGGCACGCTGTTCGAGCTCTTGCAAGTCAGCCGCGAACGCGCCGATCTGCCGCCGCTGGAGCGCAACGACGCCACGCAGCAGTTCATGACGCAAGCCGTGATCAGTCTGAGCGACACCTTTTTCTATCCTGCGCCCATGACGTTTCAACTCAAGGACTTCACCCACGTGCAGGCAAGCGTGTTCCAGGTCGCGCGTGCTCCGGGCCAGAACATCGTGTATCTGGGCTGTCTGCTGCTGATCGTCGGCATTTTTGCCATGCTCTATGTGCGCGAACGCCGCCTGTGGGTGTGGCTTGCGCCGTCGGCCGAACAATCCTCGATGGCCACCATGGCCCTGTCGTCGAACCGCAAGACGATGGAAGTCGACCGCGAATTTGATCTTTTGAAGACCCAATTGTTGAAGGTGCCAGCATGAATACCGCCACCGCAAACCAGACCATCGAACTGAAGAAAAACCGGGGCGGTCACGGCCTGGAGCCGAGCTACTTTGCGCGCCGCAATGGTTGGGACTGGCTGTTTGCCGTCCTGGTCCTGGCAGGCACTGCTGTGGCATTTGCGCTGTACGGCTCGGCCATGGACTTTTACGAAAAGGCCATCCTCGTGGGCACAGTGCCCTCCCTGATCTGGCTGGCCTGGTTCTGGCGGCCGTTGGGGGTGCTGTCGGTGGTTGTGGCGGCGTTTGCCTTGCTGGCCATCTGGCTGTACCAGACGCCCGCCGGCACGGCCGACCTCGCACGTGCCGATCAGGTGTTCATGCTGAAGTACTTCATCTCCAGCCAGTCGGCCATTTTGTGGATGAGCCTGCTGTTTTTCATGAGCACTGCGTTTTACTGGGTCGGCATGCTCACCCGCGCGGGCGATTCCTTCGAGCTGCTGGGTTCGCGGCTGGCCTGGGTGGCGGTGACGCTGGCGCTCATCGGTACCATGGTGCGCTGGTACGAGAGCCACCAGATCGGCCCCGACATCGGCCACATTCCCGTGAGCAACCTCTACGAAGTGTTTGTGCTGTTCTGCTGGATGACCGCAGCCTTCTATCTGTATTACGAAGACGTGTACAAGACGCGCCGCATGGGCGCGTTCGTGATGTTGGTGGTGAGCGCTGCGGTGGGCTTTTTGCTCTGGTACACCGTGGTCCGCGAAGCGCATGAAATTCAGCCCTTGGTGCCCGCACTGCAAAGCTGGTGGATGAAGGTGCATGTGCCGGCCAACTTCATTGGCTACGGCACCTTTGCCATCGCAGCCATGCTGGCGTTCGCCTACCTCATCAAGCAGAGCGCGCACGAGACCCGCTGGTACAAGCTCGCGCCGCTGTGGATTCTGGGCCTCGTGCTGTGCCTGGAGCCGATCGTGTTCCGCCAGTCGGCGGCCGAGAAAGGTGGCAGCTACTGGTTTGTTTACTTCGGCGTGTCGGCGCTCATCGTGGGCGCCATCATGTTCGGGCGCAAACGCATCGCCGAACGCCTGCCCAGCTTCGAGGTGCTGGACGACGTGATGTACAAGGCCATCGCGGTGGGTTTCGCGTTCTTCACCATCGCCACGGTTCTGGGGGCCTTGTGGGCAGCCGAGGCCTGGGGGGGCTACTGGAGCTGGGACCCGAAGGAAACCTGGGCGCTGATCGTCTGGCTGAACTACGCAGCCTGGCTGCACATGCGCCTCATGAAAGGCTTGCGCGGTACCGTGGCGGCCTGGTGGGCGCTGGTGGGTCTGGCCATCACCACCTTCGCTTTCCTGGGCGTGAACATGTTCCTGTCGGGTCTGCACAGCTACGGCGAACTCTGAGCCTGACCACGGGGTCAAGCAGGCAGGTCGGTGCGGCCTGCCATGGAACTTTGTAAGAATCGTGGCTGTCCGATGACTCACGGCAAGTCCTGCGCGGCATCCTCTGCGCGGGGCGTTGCACGGACCAGGACCGCCCCATGCTCATCCGCACCACCCAAGACGGTTTCAACCATCCTTTCCCCAGCGAAATCACGGCCAAGGCGGCTTACCAGAATCGCCGGCAGTGGCTGCAGCGCAGCGCGTTCACCGCAGCCGCTGTGGGCGGCGTGGCCTCATGGGCCACCCAAGACGCATGGGCCCAGTCCGCAGGCCCCACGCCCCGCCCGGGAAAGCTGCTGCCGCTGCCCGGCAAGGCCTCCAGCGTGCCTGGCGCCACCACCGTGGAGAAGCTGACCTCGTACGACGATGCCAGCACTTACAACAACTACTACGAGTTCAGCACCGACAAGGCCGACCCGGCGGTGTACGCCAAGTCGCTCAAGACGCGCCCATGGACCGTCGCCGTCGAGGGCCTGGTGAACAAGCCCGGCACCTTGGATCTGGACGCCTTGCTCAAACTCAGCCCGATGGAAGAGCGCATTTACCGCCTGCGCTGTGTCGAAGGCTGGTCGATGGTCGTGCCATGGGTGGGCTACTCGATGGCCGAGCTCATCAAACAGGTGCAGCCCCAGGGCAGCGCCAAGTTCGTGGAGTTCGTGACGTTGGCCGACAACAAACAGATGCCCGGCTTGAATTCGAACGTGCTGGAGTGGCCGTATGTAGAAGGGTTGCGTCTGGATGAGGCCATGCACCCGCTCACGCTGCTGACCTTCGGCATGTACGGCGAGGTGTTGCCCAACCAGAACGGTGCGCCAGTGCGCCTGGTGGTGCCGTGGAAGTACGGTTTCAAGAGTGGCAAATCGATCGTGAAAATACGCTTCACCGACAAGGAGCCGCGCACCGCGTGGAACCGTGCCGCACCGATGGAGTACGGGTTTTATTCGAACGTGAACCCGCAGGTGTCGCACCCGCGCTGGAGCCAGGCCACCGAGCGCCGGATCGGCGAAGAGGGCGGCCTGTTTGCCAAGCGCCGCCAGACGCAGATGTTCAACGGCTACGAGCCGCAAGTGGGTCAGCTCTACGCGGGCATGGATCTGCGCAAGTTCTTCTGATGCCTTCTGTCCAAGCGCCGGGGCTTGCCGCCGGTTCGCGTCCGGCGGGTTCGCGCATCAACCGCTGGCTCGGCCACAGCGCGACCAAGCCCGTCGGAGTCGCGCTGGCCTTGTTGCCGTTAGCCTGGCTGGTCTGGGCGGCCTTCACCGACCAGCTCGGCGCCAACCCGGCCGAGGCGCTGATCCGCTCGCTCGGCGACTGGACCATCCGTTTTCTCGTGCTGGTGCTGGCCATCACGCCGCTGCGCACGGTGACCGGCTGGGTGGCGCTGGCGCGGCTGCGCCGCATGGTGGGGCTGTTCGTGTTTTTCTACGCCTGCCTGCACCTGCTGGCATACGCGTGGTTCGACATGGAGTTCAGTGTGCCCGCCGTCGTGGACGACGTGATCAAGCGCCCGTTCATCCTCGTGGGCTTTCTGGGCTGGTTGCTCTTGCTGGTGCTGGCTGCAACTTCCTTCAACCGCGCCATTCGCGCCATGGGCGCCCAGCGTTGGCAACTGCTGCACCGTGCGGTGTACGCGATCGCCGGTCTGGCGGTGCTGCACTTTTTCTGGATGCGCAGCGGCAAGAACGATTTCACGGAGGTTGCGGTTTACGCGGGGCTGTTTTCAGCCTTGCTGGGTTGGCGTCTTTGGCGGTGGCTCTCAAAACCGCGCGCGGCCTGAGGCAACAAATCAGGCTGGCGGGAGCAAGGCTTCCAGACGCAATTGGTCTGCGGCCGATTCGCGCGCCCGGATCAGCGTGGCGGCTTTTCCATCCACCAGCACCTCGGCGGCACGACCCCGCGTGTTGTAGTTGCTCGCCATGCTCATGCAGTAAGCCCCGGCCGACAGCACCGCCAGCAGATCACCCGCCTGTGCGGCCAGCGCGCGGTCGCGGCCCAGCCAGTCGCCGCTTTCGCACACCGGGCCCACCACGTCCCAGGTGATGGGTACTTCTTCGCGAGGAGAGACTTCCACGATGCGATGAAAGGCCTGGTACATGGCGGGGCGCGGCAGGTCGTTCATGGCCGCGTCCACGATGAGAAAGTTCTTTTGTTCGCCCGGCTTCTGGTACAGCACCTCGGTGAGACACACACCCGCGTTGCCCACCAGTGAGCGCCCGGGCTCGATGTAAATCTTGCGATCGCCAAAACCGCGTTCGTCCAGGCGCTGCAGCAGTTGCTGCCACAGGGCATCGGCCTGCGGCGGCGTGTCGCCGTGGTAGTCGATGCCGAGTCCGCCGCCGAAGTCGATGTGCTCGATCGGCACGCCTGCCGCTTCGATGCTCTGCACCAGATCGATCACCCGGTCCATCGCGTCGAGGTAAGGCCCGGTCTGAGTGATCTGCGAGCCGATGTGGCAGTCGATGCCCACCACGCGCAAGCCTTCGCACGCGGCCGCGTGCTGGTAAGTGGCCACCACGTCTTCATGCGCGATGCCGAACTTGTTGCCTTTGAGGCCGGTGGAAATGTAGGGGTGCGTCTGGGCGTCCACGTTGGGGTTCACGCGCACGCTCACCGGCGCGCGTTGCCCCAGGCCGCGGGCCACTTCGTCGAGCACGTCGAGCTCGGCGCGGCTTTCCACGTTGAAGCAGCCAATGCCGACCTCCAGCGCGCGGCGCATTTCGGCGCGCGTCTTGCCCACGCCGGAGAAGATGATCTTGGCAGGTTCAACGCCAGCGGCCAGGGCGCGTTCGAGTTCGCCACCCGAGACGATGTCCAGTCCGCAACCCGCGCGCACCAGCGTCTGCAGGATGCCCAGCGTGGAGTTGGCCTTCATGGCGTAGCAGATCTGGTGCGAGCGCCCGGCCAGCCCGCGCTGGTACGCGGCCAACGCGTCCAGTACGGCGGCGCGGCTGTAGACGAACAGCGGAGTTCCGTGCTCCTTGGCCAACTGCTTGAGCGAAACGCCTTCCATCACGAGTTCGCCCGCCTCGTAGGAGATGAATGGTGGAAGAGTCGTGGGCGGCTGGCCGGGCAGGGTGGTCATGCTGGGGATGGGGCAAATGGAGGGATGCACAGGCCGGCAGCCGGGAGTGCGTCTTCAGCGCGGCACGAGGTTGGCGGGGGGCGTCGGAGCGTTTTGCGTTGAGTTCGCGCTGGCTGGCGTCGGCGTTGCGCCCGGCAGGTACAGCGGTCCTTTTTGACCACAAGCCGACAGGAAAAGCAGACTCAGCACCATGCCCACACCCCGTGTGCGTGAAGGGGGGCGGCCTAGAATGCGTGTCGTTCTCAACATGCGACCATTGTAATGACCGACACCGAGTACCAAGACCTGGCGGAATCGCTTCTGCGATCGATCGAGCTGGCCTGCGATCGCATCAACGACCAGACCGACGCCGACGTCGACAACCAGCGCGTGGGCGGCATGATCACGATGACGTTTGCCAACGGGAGCCAGATCATCGTCAACCTGCAAAAACCATTGCAGGAAGTCTGGTTGGCGGCGCGCGCCGGCGGTTTTCATTACCGCCACGACGGCGCCGCCTGGATGGACACCAAGGGCCAGGGCGAGTTTCTCGCCCATCTGTCCCGCTTCGCCTCCGAACAGTCCGGTCAGGCGCTGGACTTCAGTTCCTGAACAGATCGAGGATGCCGCGGCGGTCTTCCACGACTGGTGCGGCAGCCGGTGCAGTGCTTGCCGCTGGGTCGGATTCGGGCACAACCGCGCCTGGCCAGGGATCCTGCAACCCCAGCCCGTGCACGCCGTTGCCTGGCGTGAACTCCTCAAAGTACCACTCACCGCCCACATTGATCACACCCGGCGGTGGCGTGTAGGGTGAGACCGGCACGTCCTTGAGTGCCTGCGACATGAACGATATCCAGATCGGCAGGCTCAGGCCGCCACCGGTTTCACGGCTGCCCAGGTTGCGTGGCGTGTCGTAGCCGACCCATGCTGCGGCCACCAGCGTGGGCTGGTAGCCCACAAACCAGGCGTCCACCGAATCGTTGGTGGTACCGGTTTTCCCAAACAGATCCGTTCGCTTCAGTGTGGCTTGCGCGCGCGCTGCGGTACCAGAGCGGGTGATTTCCTGCAGCAGGCTGTTCATGATGAAAGCATTGCGCGGTTCGATGGCACGTTGTGCGTCGGCCAACTGCGCCTCGGGCGCCTCAAAGAGCACCTTGCCCTTGTGATCGGCAACCCGCGTGATCAGTGTGGGGGCCACGCGGTAGCCGCCGTTGGCGAACACCCCGTAGCCCACCGCCATCTGCATCGGTGTCACCGAACCGGCGCCCAGCGCCATGGTGAGGTAGGGCGGGTGCTTGTCGATGTCGAAGCCAAAACGCCCCACCCACTGCTGGGCGCTCTGTGTGCCCACGAGTTGCAGAACACGGATCGAAACCATGTTCTTCGATTTGGCCAGAGCGCGGCGCACCGACATCGGTCCTTCGAACTGCCCGTCGTAGTTCTTGGGCTCCCAAGGCTTGCCGCCGGTGGCGTCGGCGCTGTAGAACAGCGGCGCATCGTTGACAACCGTCATGGGGGTGAGCCCCTTCTCCAGCGCTGCGGAGTAGATGAAGGGCTTGAAACTGGAGCCTGGCTGGCGCCACGCTTGCGTCACATGGTTGAACTTGCTTTTCTGGAAGTCGAATCCGCCCACCAAGGCGAGCACCTTGCCTGTGCTCGGGTCCATGGCCACAAAAGCCGCCTCCACTTCAGGCAGCTGCGTGATGCGCCAGGTCTTGTTGGCGGTCTGCACCACCCGGATCACCGCACCGGGCCTGATCTTGATGTTGGGTCCCGCCTTGTCCGACAGCCCGGACTGCACGGGTTTGAGACCCTCGCCCGTGATTTCAAACGGGTCGCCGTCCTGGCGCACAGCCAGCACGCGCCGCGGACTGGCTTCCAGCACAACAGCCGAGAGCAGGTCGTCGTTGTCGGGCCGCTCCGCCAGTGCATCGTCAACCGCTTCGTCCAGCGCCGCTTTGTCGCTCGGAAGGTCAATGAACAGCTCGGGGCCGCGGTAAAACTGGCGGCGTTCGTACTCGAGAACACCCTGGCGCACCGCGCGGTAGGCCGCTTCCTGCTCGGCCGCCTTGAGGGATGTGGTGACCACCAGTCCACGCGTGTAGGCCTCTTCACCGTACTGCGCAACGATCGATTGGCGAACCATCTCTGCCACGAACTCGGCATGAACCTGCGCCACGTTGCCCACGGGGCGCAGCTTGAGCTCTTCGGACTTGGCCTCTTCGGCCTGTGCGGCCGTGATGAACCCGTTCTCCACCATGCGGTCGATGATGTGCAGCTGGCGAGCGCGGGCCCGGCGCGGGTTGCGGACAGGGTTGTAGGCCGAAGGCGCCTGCGGCAAACCTGCCAACATGGCCGCTTCGGCAATGGTGACGTCCTTCAGGGCCTTCCCGAAGTAGATCTGGGCGGCCGATGAGAAGCCATAGGCACGCTGACCCAGGAAAATCTGGTTCATGTAGATCTCGAGGATCTGCTCTTTGGTGAGCAAGTGCTCCAGCTTGAAGGTCAGCAGCACCTCGTAGATCTTGCGCGTGTAGCTCTTCTCTGCCGACAGGTACACGTTGCGCGCGACCTGCATGGTGATGGTCGACGCGCCTTGGCTCTTGGCTTGGCGCAGGTTGGCCAGCGCGGCCCGGAGCATGCCGCGGTAGTCCACGCCGTTGTGCTCGAAGAAGCGCGCGTCTTCAATGGCCAGAACCGCGTTCTTCATCACCTCGGGAATTTCGTTGATCGTGAGCAGGTTGCGACGCTCTTCGCCGAATTCGCCGATCAACTGTCCTTCCGTCGTCAGCACGCGCAACGGCAGTTTGGGACGGTAGTCCGCGAGCCCGGCCACATCGGGCAGGTTTGGATAGGCAACTGCCAGCGCAATGCCCACGGCCATCAGCACGCTTACAACACCTGCCGCCGCCAGTCCGGCCACAGCCACCACCAAGCGTCCCATCCAGATCAGTGCTGTGTGGCCCGCAGATACTGGCTTGGAAGTCGTCGAAGGGGTGGGGGTATCTTGGTTGGACATGCGGTCGATCAGAGCCTCAAACCCCGATTATAAAAATGGCGCTCCGTGGCTTCAGCCAGCGTGGTTGGCATATTGTGAGTTGTTGAGCAGCTTGCTGCGCAGCGGTTCATGACGAGCGGGCAAGCGCGGTCATCCACGTGTGGTTTTGGCAACGTTTCGAGTTGTCTCAAAGGCAAAATTTCTTTGCTGGACAAAGAGCTTGCTGCTAGCATTCAAGTGAATTCTTAAGTCTGGCGCCCACGGGTGTCATCATATCGGGGGGTCATCTTGATCTCATTGGGGTCGTTATTCAGCCGGGAACCGGCGCCCATGTTGGGCATTGACGTGAGTTCGTCCAGCGTCAAGCTGGTTGAGCTTTCCCGCAACCGATCCGGTGATCTGGTGCTGGAGCGCTGCGCCATGGAGCCGCTGGAGCGCGGCTGGATCACCGACGGCAACATCGAGAAATTCGATGAGGTGGCCGAGGCCGTGCGCCGCGTGGTGCGCAAGAGCGGCAGCAAGACCAAGAATGTGGCGCTGGCGCTGCCGGCGTCGGCCGTGATCACCAAAAAAATCATCCTGCCCGGAGGGCTGTCCGACAAGGAGTTGGAGGCCCAGGTGGAGTCAGAGGCCAACCAATACATCCCTTTCTCGCTGGACGAAGTGAGTCTGGACTTCTGCGTGATCGGGCCCAGCGCCAACTCGGTGGGCGACGTGGAAGTCTTGATTGCTGCCTCGCGCAAGGAAAAAGTATCGGACCGTCAGGGTCTGGCGGAGGCCGCCGGGCTCAAGCCGGTGGTGATGGACGTTGAGTCCTACGCCTCTCGCATGGCCGCCGGCCGCGTGATCGAGACGCTCCCCAACCAGGGCATCGACTCTCTGGTGGCGCTGTTTGAGGTGGGCGCTTTGACCACCAGCATGCAGGTCATGCGCAACGACGATGTGCTGTACGAGCGCGATCAGGCGTTTGGAGGCGCTCAACTGACCCAGCTGATCGTTCGTCAGTACGGCTTCTCGGCCGATGAGGCCGAGGCCAAGAAGCGGTCAGGGGATCTTCCCGATGACTACCGCGCTGCGGTGCTGGACCCGTTCATCGAAAGCATGGCGCAAGAGGTCGGTCGTGCGCTGCAGTTCTTCTTCACCAGCACGCCGTACAACAAGGTTGACCACATCTTGCTGGCGGGTGGCAGCGCTGCTTTGCCCGGTTTGACCGAGGCTGTCACGCACCAGACGTCGTTTGCCTGCATGGTCATCAACCCGTTTGACGCGATGGAAATGGCCTCTTCCATCCAGGCCCGCAAGATTTCGCGCGAAGCACCTTCCTACCTGACCTCCACCGGGTTGGCCTTGCGGAGGTTCTACCAATGATCTTGATCAACCTTTTGCCTCACCGTGAGGCGGCCCGCAAACGGCAAAAAGACCAGTTTTTCACCCAGCTCGGCCTGTCCGCTCTGCTCGGCGGCATCGTTTGCGGCGCCGTATTCACCTGGTATCAAGGCCAGATTTCCTCGCAGCAGGATCGCAACGCCTTCCTTCAGGCCGAGATCACCCGCCTGGACGCTGAAATCAAGGACATCGCCGGATTGCAAAGGGAGATTGCCTCGTTGCGGGCGCGGCAAACCGCGGTGGAAGACCTTCAAGGTGATCGCAACATTCCCGTGCACCTGCTCGACGAGTTGGTCGCTCAGCTGCCCGATGGCATCTACCTCAAGTCGATGAAGCAAGAGGGTCAGAGCGTGCTGTTGAACGGTGTGGCGCAATCCCAGGAGCGTGTTTCCGACTTGTTGCGCAATCTGGCCAACAGCAGTCCATGGCTGACACGGCCTGAGTTGATCGAGATTGTTTCGTCCAGTGTCGCTGTGACGGCCCGAGACCAGCGTCGCGTGTTCAATTTTTCCATGCGTGTCTCATTGAAGCGCCCCTCCGCCGAAGGTGCATCTCCCGCCGGCACAGCCGGCGCTGCCGCCGCGCCGGGCAAGGTCTGATCAAGAGGGCACACATCCATGGCCAAATCGCCCAATATCAACGTGGACTTCAAGGGAGTCCAGGAAAAACTCAAGAGCCAGTTCACCGGACTGGATCCGAACGACCCATCGCAATGGCCGGGTTTGCCTCGCAACCTGTTGTTTTTGGCGGTTTGCGTGGCGGTCATTGCCGGTCTTTGGTTCGCCTGGTTGAAGGACTCCGACGAGCAGTTGATCGCAGAAAAGGCTCGTGAGCAGCAGCTGCGCGAGGACTACAAGAAGAAGGCCATTCAAGCTGTGAACCTGGACGCGTTGCGCAAGCAGCTGGAACAGGTGCAGCAGTACGTCACCCAGTTGGAGAAGCAGTTGCCTAGCAAGGCTGAAATGGACGCATTGCTCTCAGACATCAATCAGGCCGGTCTGGGGCGCAGCCTTCAGTTCGAGTTGTTCCGACCGGGGCAGGTCAGCGTGAAGGAGTACTACGCAGAGTTGCCGATCTCGGTGCGGGTGACGGGCTCTTACCATGACATTGGCTTGTTCGCGGCCGACATCGCCAACCTCTCCCGGATCGTGACGCTCAACAACCTGACGTTGACGCCCGTGGCCAACCGCGAAGGCATCCTCACCATGGACTGCATTGCCAAAACGTTCCGCTACCTGGACCAAGACGAAATTGCCCTTCAACAGAAGGCACAGGGAGCCAAGAAGTGACATCTTCTTCCTTCACCAAGCTTGCCTTGAGCATCGCTGCGGTCACGGTGCTGTCTGCTTGCACCTCTTCGGGTCAGGACGAATTGCAGGCCTGGATGCAGAGCGAGCGCAACAGCATCAAACCGTCGGTCAAGCCGATCCCCGCACCCACCAAGTTCGAACCCCAGGCCTACCTCGGGGAGCGGGCAACGCCTCCATTCAGTATCGAGAAACTGACCAGCGTGTTGCGCGGAAGCCAGTCGGCTCCTGTGGTCAATGCCGCGCTGATCGAGCCCGAACTCAACCGGCGCAAGCAACCGCTGGAAGCCTATCCACTGGACACCATGTCACTGGTTGGAAGCCTGAATCGGGATGGTCAGTTGGTGGCGCTGGTGAAGGTGGACAAC
>LNFM01007091.1_pt1 | contig 17859 bp, 17 predicted proteins | sample 596031 | NCBI WGS metagenome assembly LNFM01 (sample SAMN04254537, study PRJNA301005) | activated carbon metagenome | isolation source: dual media filters at the Ann Arbor, Michigan drinking water treatment plant | place: USA: Ann Arbor | reverse complement strand
TCGCGCCAGCTCATGATCAAGCCCAAGCACCTCTCCTGGGAGGAGGCGGCCTGCTACACGCTGACGCTCGCCACCGCCTACCGCATGCTCTTCGGCCATGCCCCGCACACGATCAAGCCGGGCGATAACGTCCTGGTCTGGGGCGCCTCGGGGGGGCTCGGCGTCTTCGGCGTGCAGCTCTGCGCGGCCTCGGGCGCCAATGCCATCGGCGTGATCTCCGACGAGACCAAGCGCGACTACGTGCTGGGGCTGGGCGCCAAGGGCGTGATCAACCGCAAGGATTTCAACTGCTGGGGCCAGATGCCGACCGTCAACAGCCCGGAATACGATGTCTGGGTCAAGGAGGCCCGCAAGTTCGGCAAGGCGATCTGGGACATCACCGGCAAGAAGGACGTCGACATCGTCTTCGAGCATCCGGGCGAGGCGACCTTTCCGGTTTCCTGCCTCGTCGCCAAGCGCGGCGGCATGATCGTGTTCTGCGCCGGCACCTCGGGCTTCAACATCACGTTTGATGCCCGCTATGTCTGGATGCGGCAGAAGCGCGTGCAGGGCTCGCATTTCGCCCATCTCAAGCAGGCCAGCGCCGCAAACCAGTTCGTCATTGACCGCCGGGTCGATCCCTGTATGTCCGAGGTCTTCCCCTGGGACAAGATCCCGCTCGCTCATCACAAGATGTGGAAGAACGAGCACGCGCCCGGAAACATGTCCGTGCTGGTTTATGCGCCGCGCACGGGCCTGCGGACCTATGAGGATGTGGTCGAGGCGCTCGCGATGTGAGCAGCGGCCTCGATCTGCCGCTTGTCGTTGCTGCAGGCGAAGCAATCGCCGCCGCCCGGAACATTCATCCCTCGCACTCGTTTGAACCCTGCGGCCGGCACTGAGCCGACGCACCGGCGTTGGCTCGCCGGCCTTTCGAACGTGACGGGGGATTTATCATGGGCATCATCGGTACGATCGTGATCGGCTTTCTGGCCGGACTCGTCGCAAAGTTCATCTCGCCGGGTTCCAACGAGCCTTCTGGCTTCATCCTGACCACGATCCTCGGCATCGTCGGCGCGTTCGTCGCGACCTATCTCGGCCAGGCGCTGGGCTGGTATTCGGCAGGGCAGGGCGCGGGCTTCATCGGCGCCGTCGTCGGCGCGATCATCGTCCTGACCGTCTGGTCGATGATGAGCCGTCGCAGCGCGTGAGCGCGGTTCCTCGAAGGGAGAAGACTGATGAGCAATAACGGCTTTCCGTCGATGACGGCGCTTCTCGGCCTGCTGGCCGTGGCCGGCTTCCAGAACCGCGACAAGCTCGCCGAGTGGTTCGGCGGCGCGCAGGGCGGTCGCGCGCCCGGAGGCGCGCCTCCCGGCCTCGACAGGGCGCTTGGCGACCAGCGCGGCGCGCCCGGCGGCCTCGGCGGCCTGCTCGGCGGCGGCCTCAGTGAGCTGATCGAGCGTTTCAGGCAGGGTGGTCGCGGCGAGACCGCCGAGTCCTGGGTCCGCAACGGCCCCAACCAGCAGATTTCGGGCTCCGATCTCGAGCAGACGATCGGCTCCGACGTGCTCGATGATCTCGAAAAGCGCACTGGCCTTTCGCGAGCCGAGCTTCTGGCGAGGCTGTCGCGCGATCTGCCCGACGCCGTCGATCGCTACACCCCGGACGGACGTATCGCCGCCTGACGGTCGTCGTCATCCAGATATCCTTGGCCGCCGCGGCGAGTGTCTCTCGCTGCGGCGTTCGTCGTTTCCGGCTTGCACCTCGTTGTATCGTCGCGGACATGGGGGGCTGGCGTCGGCGCGCTGTCGCGCAGGGCGAGGGCAGGGTAGAGCATCGCCTCGAACAGGCGATCCATGCTCAACACCCCGCTCTTCCTGCGCCTCGTGCCCGTGCTCTTCACCTTGCTCTGGTCTTCGGGCTGGATCGTAGCCGGCTATTCGGCGCTCCATGCCGATGCGCTGACCTTCCTCGTCGTGCGCTATGCCTGCGCGGCTGTGGCCATCACGGCGCTGGCGCTCGCCATGGGCGCGCCATGGCCACGCGGCCGGCGCGCCATCCTGGACTGCGTCGTCACCGGCGTGCTGATCCACGCCGCCTATCTCGGCGGCGTCTGGTGGGCGGTGCGGCACGGCCTGCCGACCGGCATCTCCGGGCTGATCGCCGGCCTTCAGCCGATCCTGACCGCGCTGTTCGCGCCCATGCTGGTCGGCGAAAGGATCACGCCCGTCCGCTGGCTCGGTATCCTCGCCGGCTTCGTCGGCATCGCGCTCGTGCTCCAGCCGAAGCTGGTCGGCGTCGCGCCCGCCGCGCTCTGGGCCGTGCTGATCCCGGTCGCCGTCAATGTCGCCGGCATGTTCGCGGTCACCTTCGGCTCCTTCTACCAGAAGGCCCGCATCGTCACCGGCGATCTGCGCACGGTGACAGCGGTGCAATACGTCGCGGCCTTCGTCGTGACCTTGCCGGTCGCCTGGGCGCTGGAGCCGATGCGGATCGACTGGAACCTGACCATGGCGCTGGTGCTGGCCTGGTCGGTGCTGGCGCTCTCGCTCGGCGGCGTCGGGCTTTATCTGCTGATGATCAGGCGGGGCGAAATCTCGCGCGTCTCGACCTTCCTCTATCTGGTGCCGGCGCTGGTCGCGGTCGAGGCCTGGATTCTGTTTGGCGAGGCCCTCACCCCGCTGCAGATTCTCGGCATGGCGGTGACGATCCTCGGCGTCGTGCTGGCGAGCCGGAAATAGCAACTCCGTCATTGCGAGCGTGAGCCGAAGCGATCCAGCAGGGCGTAGAGCGAGACGCTGGATGGCTTCGCTTACGCTCGCAATGGCGGATTGGCTGAAAGACGGGTTTCCGTGTCAGCGAAGTTGGCCTTATGCTGCGTCGCAACAAGGGGAGAGACCGTCATGAGCGCCAACGCCGCCCTGAAGTCGCAGACGCCTGCCAGTTCGCCCGCCACCGCGACCGCCCTGATCGCGGCCGCGCTGCCGGGCTTCGAGACCCTGCTGCAGGAAGCGATCGCCGCCGTTCGGCAGAAGGTCCTCGTCGACGGCAGGATTTCCACCGCGAGGCTCGAAGCCGAGCAGCACGCCGCCCATGGCCTGTCCTGGCTCGCGACCTATGTCATGGCGCTGCGCGAACTCAGGGCCTATGGCGAGCGCCTGCAGGCGGAGGACCGCTACGGCGCCATCGAGGATTACTGCATCAGGATCGGCGCGGGCGAATACGCTGCGCAGATTTTTGGCGGCATCCCGATGTCACAGGGCGAGATCGTACGGCTGGGCGCGCTCGGCGTCTCGTCCAGGGCGGTCGAGGCCGCCTGCTCCGACGCCGCCGAGGCGCTGATCGGCGAAGGCAACACGCCGGAGAACCGCGCGAGACTCGTCGCCCTGTTCAGCCAGAATGACGGCCTTTCCAGCGTCGGCGACCCCGGCCTCGACGAGACCCTTGAAGCGATCCGCTCCGAGATGGCCCGCTTCTGCGCGGCGGAGGTCACGCCCCACGCCCATGAATGGCACCTCATGAACGACTACATCCCGATCGACGTCGTCGAGAAGATGGCCGAACTCGGCGTCTTCGGCCTGACCATCCCGGAGGAATTCGGCGGCATGGGCCTGACCAAGGTCTCGATGTGCGTCGTCTCGGAAGAGCTTTCCCGCGGCTATATCGGCGTCGGCTCGCTCGGCACCCGCTCGGAGATCGCCGCCGAACTGATCCTCTGCGGCGGCACGCGCGAGCAGAAGGCGCATTGGCTCCCCAAGCTCGCCTCCGGCGAGGTGCTGCCGACCGCCGTCTTCACCGAGCCCAATACCGGCTCCGACCTGGCAAGCCTTCGGACGAAGGCCGTCAAGGACGGAGACGTCTGGAAGGTCTCCGGCAACAAGACCTGGATCACCCACCCCGTCCGCGCCGACATCATGACGCTGCTGGTCCGCACCGACCCGGCGGCGGAAGGCTATCGCGGCCTCTCCATGCTGATCGCGGAAAAGCCGCGCGGCACCGACGAGGACCCGTTCCCGGTCGCGGGCCTCAGCGGCGGCGAGATCGAGGTGCTCGGCTATCGCGGCATGAAGGAATACGAGCTCGCCTTCGACGGTTTCGAGGTGAAGGGAGAGAACCTGCTCGGCGGTGTCGAGGGGCAGGGCTTCAAGCAGCTCATGCAGACATTCGAGGCCGCCCGCATCCAGACGGCGGCGCGCGCCGTCGGCGTTGCGCAATCGGCCTTCGATCTCGGCCTGAAATACGCGCAGGAGCGCATCCAGTTCGGCAAGCCGCTGATCGCCTTCCCCCGCGTCGCCGACAAGCTCGCCATGATGGCGGTGGAAATCCTGATCGCCCGCCAGCTCACCTATTTCGCTGCCCGCGAAAAGGACGCCGAGCGCCGCTGCGATCTGGAAGCCGGCATGGCCAAGCTGCTCGGCGCCCGCGTCGCCTGGGCAGCGGCCGACAACGCGCTGCAGATCCATGGCGGGAATGGATTCGCGCTGGAATACAAGATCAGCCGCGTGCTGTGCGACGCGCGGATCTTGAACATTTTCGAGGGGGCGGCGGAGATTCAGGCGCAGGTGATCGCGAGGAGACTGGTGGAGGGGTGATCAGCTCGGTGGACTAAACCGGCTTGTAAATTCCCTCTTCCATCGCCCACAACGCCATACCTGCGTCACCCGCTTGCGGAAAATCGTCGGACTCGGCGATTTCTTCAATGACTCGACGCGCATCGACATAATCGATGGCGAGCGTAGCGCGAGCAGCCGTGAGCGCAACCTGCGAGTTTCGGTGATTATAGAACTGACGCAAAAGGATCCTGCGGTCACCCGCTCGAGATTGAAGTTCGTCTTCGATCGCTTGGATGACGTCGAAACGCATGTTGAAATCGGCGATTTCCTCTCGATCGAGAGAGCGATGCTGTTCAAGGCACAGCGTTTCAAATCGGCTAGCCAAGTCCTCGTCTGATAAAATCTTGTAATCGACTGCCATGGCTTCGGCCTCCAACGGGTCGATCTCAGCTCGGAACATATCGCCCTTTAGCCAGCGCCTCCAGCATGTCGAGCGCCTGGACACGCTGCGCGCTGTGTGGCCAGCCCGCGATGCGCTGCAACTCGGCACGCGCCGCAGTCGGAGACACGGCCAATGTCGCCAAAGCCGCGTTGACATGGACCTGCATGTTCTTGTGGTCATAAAGCTGGACGAGCCGATCTCGCTGATCGCCGGGCCGTGATTTGAGTTCCGCTATGATACTTTCGATCTTCCGATAAAGAACGGTCCAGCGCCTATGATCGTCGACAATCTCAGCCTTATACTGATCGATTGAAGTCGAAATGAAAAGATCAATCAAATCTGATGCAGATTGAGCTTCATACTGTTTTTTTTTCATTTGAGTACTCCATATCGGCGAAGGGCGTCTCGACCGACCCCGGACCGCGTCTGCCAATCCTTGCCTTTCAAAAACTCGCGAGGCGACAGGCCGCCGAATTTGGGGTTGGGCTGGGCGTACCAGCCGGTGATCTGATGGTGCTTGTAGATCGGGACGCTGACAATATTGCCGGGACTGTCAATTCGCGATCTCGGAAAGCCGTCTCGTTCGGCCCAAGTCTGCTCTACGATGTGATGCCGATGATATCCCGGTCGAGGCTCGCGCGCACTTGCCAACAACTCGTCCATCGTTCTTGCCGGATCGCGATAGGATCGGATCGACGGCCATTCCGCTCGGAGCCAGTCAGCCGCCTCGACCGCCGCCAGAGCCGCCGCGACCTGCGGGATGCGTCTGGCCCCAAACGTGGCCAGCCACTTCGCCGCCTCCTTGGCTTTGGCGAGCCGACTCGTGCGATCGGCCGGAGGCTCCTTCGGAATCTGCGGCGGCTCGTCGAGCAACGGCCCGCGGTTGTGGCCGATCCCCGCAGCAGCCGCGAGCGGCGCGAGCTCGGCCGGTCCCAGGTCGATCGGCCCCAAATCGATCGGTCCGAAGTCGAAGACCGGCCAGCCGCCTCCGCCGGCCTCGCCGTTCGTCCATTGCCCGCCCTCCGGGCTGCCCGCCGGCACGCGCGGCTGGTTCGGGTCGAACTCCTTGGCGCGCAGCGCGCGGTAGCGGTCGAGCGCCGCCAGAAAGGCGTCGCCGGCGAGCCATGCGCGCCTCCGCAGCGCGGCTATCCGTGCGGCCGCCCGGCTGGGCAGGCGCGACTTGGTCTGGTGATGAAGCTGGTGCATCCGGCGCTGATCTCCGCGGCGGATGCGGACAATAAGCGCGGATTCGGCGAGGGGGACGAGACGGCGGGCAATCCCCGCTAACCGTCCCTCCAGGTGGTTTCAGCGGGGATTGGCGGCGGGGACATTTGCCAGTGGTCGAGCGCCACCGCCTCTCACGGCCAGACCAGCCGCACCTCGACCACCACCGGCTTCACCGCCCTGATGCGCGCGTCGGCCGAGCTGAACGGCCTGTCTCCCGAGATCGCGTCCATGGCGAGGAAGCCGGGTTCGGGATCGAACCTCAGCGACAACTCGCAGCCGCCATCGGGTTTGGCGAGGCGGCCGCCCTTCCAGTCGCCGGCATGGCCACCGCGATCCCAGCCGAAGCCGAGGATCTCGAAGGGCCGGCCATTGGCCGCCTCGACCTGCGCGAGGCTCATGCCCTGCCGTATGGCCGGCTCCGCATCCGGCACGGCGATCCGCCAGATCGCGGCCGGCGCGACGCTGATGGTCGCAGGCCGGCTGCGCCTTGCACCGTCATGCCAGAGAATCTCGATGCGCCGCTTCGGGTCTTTCGCGAAGACGATCGTGCCGGGCTGCGTCATGCCCTCGCCGACATCGATGGCGGCGCGCGTGACGTTGGCGGCGCCAAAAGCCTTTGAAAGCGCCGCCTCGCTGCCATCGCGCGCCAGCGGACCCCGGCAGGCGAGCAGATCGGGCTGCTGGGCGCTGGCGGCAAGCCCGGAGGCGAGCGCGACGACTAGGCCGGCGAGGATCGTATTCGGCGCCATCATCGTCGGCTCCCGCAGAGGAACCCGAGCCTTCCCGGCCCTTGTCCCGCGGTCAAGCGGCAAAGCGAGCGGGCCCGCCGCGATTTACCCTGAACGAAGACATGATCCGTCCGCCGCAATCTCGCGCTTGTGCAGCGCACGATCCGCGCTAACCTTGCCTCCGGCGGGACGTCCGCCCGTTGGCGCGCCCTCGCGATGAACGAACACCCGGCCCGGCACTCCCTCGACATCGCCCATGCCAGCAGCGCCACGGCGCTCGGCGGCGTCGGCGATCTGCGCGTCAGGCTCACGCTGCTCGGCGGATTTTCGGTCAGCCTCGGTGGCGACAATGCGACGGAACTGGCGATGTCGGCGGCGCGGCATCGTGCGGTGCTCGCCTATCTCGCCATGCAGCCCGGCCATTCGGAAACGCGTGAGCGTCTTGCCACGCTGATCTGGGGCGATTCCAGCGAGGGCCAGGCGCGCCAGAGCCTGCGCCAGTGCCTGCTGCGCATGCGCCGCGACTTCACCCAGATCACCGTCGATCCGCTGATCATCGACCAGCACACGGTCAGGCTCGATCGCAGCCGTATCTGGTGCGACGCCTGGGAGTTCCTGGCGCTGTCGGGTTCGGACGATCTCAGCGATCTCGACGAGGCGGCCGAGCTCTACAAGGGCGGCTTCCTCGAAGGGCTGCATATCAACAAGGAGAGTTTCGAGACCTGGCGGCAGAGCGAGCGCGCGCGGTTGCAGCGCGTCGCGGTCGGCGTCATTCAGCGCTGCGGCGAGCGCCATCTCGACGCCGGCCATGGTCCCCGCGCCGTCGCCGCCTGCGAGAAGCTCGTCGCCTTGAGCCCGCTCGACGAGGCTCCGCAGCGCCTGCTGCTGCGGGCGCTGGCGCGTTTCCACGGCCGGCAGGCGGCGCTGAACCATGCCGAGGGGCTGGTCGAGACCATCGCCCGGGAATTCGGCTGCGAGCCCGAGGCCGCGACGCTGGAGCTGATCTCCGAAATCCAGCGCAGCTCATCGCCCGCTTTGCGACGGCAACGCTCGCGCCTGCCCGAGGACATGCCCTCGATCGCGGTGCTGCCCTTCCTGAGCCTGAGCGACGAGCCCTCTCAGGAATACTTCGCCGACGGCATGACCGAGGACATCACCACCGCTTTGTCGCGGCTGCGCTGGCTGCTGGTGATCGCCCGCAACGCCTCCTTCGTCTACAAGAACCAGCCGGTCGACCCTCGCCGCGCCGCCGGCGAACTCGGCGTGCGCTACATCCTGGAAGGGAGCGTGCGCGCCTCCGGGCGGCGCATCCGCATCACCGGCCAGTTGATCGACGCCGAGAGCGGCAAGCACATCTGGGCGGAGAAATACGACCGCCAGCTCGACGACATCTTCGATGTGCAGGACGAAATCACCCAGAACGTCGTCGCCGCGATCGAGCCGCATCTCTATGCCGAGGAGGGCTACCGCGCCTCGCGCCGCCCGCCCGAGAGCGTCGATGTCTGGGGTCTCGTCGTGCGCGCCATCGGGCTCATCATCAAGATGGGCCGCCGCCAGAACGAGGAGGCCCAGCGCCTGCTGCGCCGCGCCATCGAGATCGATCCCAATTACGCCCGCGCCCACGCCATCCTGAGCTGGGCGGTGTGGTGGGCGACGCATTGCTACTGGATCGATCGCACGGCCGGCCACGACCAGGCGCGGCTCCACGCCGAGGACGCGCTCCTGCTCGACCCCAACGAGCCCTGGGCGCGCATGACCTTCGGCTTCAGCCTGAGCACGGCGGGCCAGCACGAGCGGGCGCAGGCCGAACTGCAGGCCTGCCTGATGCTGAATCCGAGCTTCGCGCTGGCGCGGATGATCCATGGCTGGGTGCTGCTGCGCGCCGGCCGCTCCGACGAGGCGCTCAGCGAGACCTCGACCGCCCTGCGGATGAGCCCGACCGACAGTTTCGCGGGCCTCTACACCGCGACGCATGGGCTGGCGCTGCTCGGCGCGCGGCGCTTTGCCGAGGCGCTGCCGTTCCTGCGCGCCTCGGTCGCCGCCTTCGCCGAGTATTCAGGCCACTACAACACCCTCATCAGTTGCTGCGGCCATCTCGGCCTGCGCGATGAGGCCGAGGATTTCATCCGGAGGCGCAACTATATCGGCCCGCCGATCCGGCTCGGCCTGCTGCGGCGCAACCTCGGCGCCTTCGCCCACAGCGCGATCTTTCTCGAAGGACTCGAAAAGGCCGGCGTGGCTGAGTGAGGTCTCAGGCCGGGACGATGCAGGGCCCGAGCCCCGCCATCGCCTGCGCCTGACGCTCGTCGAAGGTGACCAGCGTCGCGCCGTCGCCAAGCGCGATCGCGCTGTGGAGCGCGTCCGGGGCCTGCAGCTTCAGCTCGAAGCGGCGGACGAGCCGCTCGCAGGCGGCGATGTCGCCGGGCGAGGTGAGGCGATGCACCGTTGAGCTGATGCGCCAGCGATCAAAACGCAGAAGCACACGCTCTGCCTCATTCTGGCTGAGTTCACGCTGGCGGACGAGCCTGGAGACGGCGGACGATACTTCAGCAGCACCAAAGTCGCTGACGATCAAAGTCAATTCATTCGCGCCAAGCCAGGTTTCCGCGCGCTCTGTCATCCGTTGTCGGACGAACAGACATACGATGAACGACGGATCAAGATAGGCCCTGCTCATTCGGGCTCTTCATCGCGCATCGCTCTGATGAATTTGCCGGAATCGATATCGACATAAGGCATCGTCGCGCGAAACGCTGCCAGATCGTCCAGATCAGCCTGTGTCATCGGGCGAGGCTCCGGCTGAGCCGCCATCAGGTGCACGGCCGGCTTGCCGTGCCGCGTGATCGTCACCGGCGCGCCGCTCATCGCCTCTTCGACGAGCTTGGACAACTGGTCCTTGGCCTGCGCGAGCGTGTAGGTCGCCATGATCGTCTCCGTTATGGCTATCCATGGCCATAATAGGCGATGGCGAAGGCCTCGCCAAGTCGCTCACCCTCGCAAGCGATACTTCGCGAACCCGTCGCCGCCGTCGCCCGCCGCCTCGGCCTTCAAGCCTTCGGGCAGTTTTCCCGCAGCCGCCGGCGAGGTGACGAAGGTGACGTTGACGCCGGCCGGCAGGGGCGCGAGCGCCCAGTTGCCGTCGGCCTTCGGCTCGATCGTCTTCTTCGCGAGGATGTGCCGGACCACGACATCGCGGTTGAGATCGGGAGATTCCAGCACGATCGTCGTCTTCGTGCCGGGAAAATTGCCGCCGCCCGAGGCGCGGTAATTGTTCGTCGCAATGATGAACTCGCCCGCCTCATTGATCGGCCTGCCGTCGAAGGCGAGATCGACGATGCGGCGCGCGTCCGGCGCGATCAGCTTGCCCTCGCCGTCATAGCGCGAGGCCTGCGTCACATCGATCCTGTAGGTCACGCCGTCTATCACATCGAAATTGAAGGCCGGGAAGCCGGGATTGATCAGCGGTTGTTCCTCGGTCTTGGCAGGATCGATGCGGTTGAAGATGCCTGCCGAGCGCTCCAGCCATTCGCGCACCTGCGCGCCCGTCACCTTCACGATCTGCAGCGTGTTCGGATAGAGATAGACATCGGCGATGTTCTTCAGCGCCAGCGGCCCGGCCGGAATGTCGGTGAAGAAAGCCGGCCCCGAGCGACCGCCAGACTTGAACGGCGCGGCGGCCGAGAGCACCGGCAGGGCCTTCCATTGCGTCTGCGCCATCAGCCCCTTGGCATAGGCGATCTGCGCGTCGGCGACGATCTGGACGGACGGATCGTCGGCGACCAGCGCGAAGAACGAGTTGATCGGGGAGGCGGTCGCGCCGACCGGCTCGCGCATATAGGTCAGCGTCGCCTCGTGGTCGGCCTTGACGGTCGCCAACACGGCCGGCTCGACCACGGCCTTGGGCACGATCTTGCGATCCGGCGTGCGCTCGAAGATCGGCTTGGGATCGACCTTGAAGTCCGCAACGCGCCAGCGCTCGCCGCGCTTCTCGAGCTCCAGATCGACGATGCCGAGATGCGAGCCCCAGAAACCCGGCTGGCAGGCCGGCTTGCCATGCAGCGAGCCCTTGACGTTGTCGACGCCATTGATCCCGTCGAAGGCCTTGGCGCCCGGAAAGACCAGATGCTGGTGCCCGGTCAGGATCACGTCGATGCCGTCGAGCTTCGCCAGATGCAGCGCCGCGTTCTCCTCCATGCCGCGCCGCTCGCCCCCGGCAATGCCCGAATGGCACAGCGCCACGACGATATCGGGCCCGGCCGCCAGCAGCGCCGGCAGGTGCCGGGCCGCCGCATCGACGATGTCGATCGCCGTCAGCTTGCCCTCGATGTTGGCCTTGTCCCATTGCATGATCTGCGGCGGCACGAAGCCGATGACGCCGACCTTGACGATGTGCTTTGCGCCGCCCTCGTCCTCGAAGCTCTGCTCGAACAGCCGCCAGGGATCGACAAGGGGCTCGCCGCCGACCCGCGTGACGTTGGCGCAGACCATCGGGAATTCGGCCTTTGCGAGCCCCGTCTCGAGGAATTCCAGCCCATAGTTGAACTCATGATTGCCGAGCGTGCCGCAGACGTAAGGCAGCACGTTCATGGCGGCGATGATCGGGTGCGTGTCGCCGAGCTTCAGCCCCTTCTTGTAGGCGATGTAGTCGCCCAGCGCCGAACCCTGCAGGAAGTCGCCATTGTCGAACAGAAGGCTGTTCTTCGCCTCCGCCTGCGCGGCCTTGATCAGCGTCGCGGTCTTGGCGAGCCCGACCGTGTCGTCGGCCGCATCGCGGAAGTAGTCGTAAGGCACGACATTGACGTGGAGATCGGTCGTCTCCAGCACACGCAGCTTCACCCTGGGCGGCGTTTGGGCCATCGCCGGCAAAGCGGCGCTGGCCGCGACCACGGCCCCGGCCATGAGCGCGTCACGGCGGTTGAACTGGATGTCGCGTGACATGGGCAAGCTCCTGATCACATCTGTCAGGGCAGGAGGCTAGCATCACGCAGCAACCCTGACACGCCAAAATCGGAAACGGCGATGATCCTGATCGGCCAATACGATTCGCCGTTCGTGCGTCGCGTCGCGATCGCGCTCCGGCTTTATGATTTGCCTTTCGAACACCGCCCATGGTCGATCTTCGGCGATGCCGACAGGATCGCGGCGCTCAACCCGCTGACGCGCGTCCCGACGATGGTTCTCGACGGTGGCGAGGTTCTGATCGACAGCCCGAGCATGATCGACTTCATCGACAGCCTCGTGCCGCCCGAGCGCGCCCTGTTCCCGCGCGAGGAACCGGCGCGCCGCCGGGCTGTCAGGATCGCGTCGCTGGCGACCGGCGTATCCGACAAGGTCGCGAGCCTGTTTTACGAACTGCGCCTGCGCGAGCCGGGCCATGTCTCGCAATTCTGGGCCGGTCGATGTCGCGCCCAGATCGCGGCGGGGCTCGATGAACTGGAGGCAGCCCGCGCGGCGCGGGGCGACGCCGACTGGTTCGGCGACAGGATCGGGCATGCCGACATCGCGGTGGCGTGCATGCTGCGCCATCTCGCCGAGGCGCATCCCGATCTCGGCGCGGGCCAGGGCCGGCCGGCGCTCGCGGCCCATTGCGCGCGGCTGGAGGCGCTGCCGGTCTTCCGCGAGATCTCCCAGCCCTTCATTCCGCCGGCCTGAACGCCTTACCCAATGCGGCTGACCCCCTCCATCCGCACGCGCCCGTCCGCGCCCTCCGTCCATGCCCTGATCGCGCCGTCGGGCAGGCGCTTCGCCTTGACCGAAAAGGCCGGTCCCGCGATCAGCGGAGCGACGCCGCGATAATCGAGTCTGATCGGCTCCCCGCCCGAAAGCGTCGCGATGATGTTGAGCAGCAGCGTCGCCTGGATCGGACCATGCACGACGAGGCCGTCATAGCCTTCCTCGGCAGTGACATAGGGCAGGTCGTAGTGGATGCGGTGGCCGTTGAAGGTGATCGCCGAATAGCGGAACAGGAAGACAGGGCTGGTCTGCACCTCCCAGACGAGGTCGGCCGGTTGCTGCTGCGCCGGCTCGGCCGCCTTGACGGGTGCGCCGGGTGTCGCTGCCTCGCGATAGACGATGTTGTGCCGCTCCCGCAGCGCCGTGCCGCGCGGGCTGACGATCTCATGGTCGACGGCGACGAAACACAGCGGCCCCGTGCGCCCCTCCTTGAATGTCACATCGCCGATGGTCGAGCGCCGCGTGACGAGGTCGCCTTCGCGCAGCGGGGCGACCGTTTCGATCGTCCCGCCCGCCCACATCCGGCGCGGCAGCGGCACCGGCGGCAAAAACTCGCCCTTGGCCGCGTGCCCATCGGTCCCGATCGCTCCCATCGGCGCGATCGGCGGCGCGAGGCACCAGTGCAGCGCGAGAGGGGCATCTCCGGCAGGGCAGGGGGCGAGATGCGGCGTGAAGGTCGCCGCGAAGCTCGCCATCAGGCGCGGCGTTATCACGTCTGAGGCCTGTTCGGTGCGGCCGATCCAGGTCTTGAGATGGTCGATGTCCATTGGGCTGCCCGATGTGAGGAAGCGCGGGGAACCCCTCTCCTGTAAGGAGAGGGGTAGGGGTGAGGTGACGGACGTTTCGCGACTGGCCTGAACGCAAGCACCGATAGCACTGCGCCTTGCTGGTTGATGGGCCTTCCCCTCACCCCTGCCCCTCTCCCTCCGGGAGAGGGGTTCCCCGCGCCAGAACTGCGAAGGTGACTTCTAATACGACCGCGGCATGCCGAGCACATGCTCGGCCAGATACGACAGAATCAAATTCGTCGAGATCGGCGCGACCTGATACAGCCGCGTCTCGCGGAACTTGCGCTCGACATCGTATTCCTCGGCGAAGCCGAAGCCGCCATGCGTCTGGATGCAGGCATTGGCCGCCTCGAACGAGGCGTCCGCCGCCAGCATCTTGGCCATGTTGGCTTCCGCGCCGCAATCCGTGCCAGCCTCGTAGAGCCGCGTCGCCTCGCGCATCATCAGCTCGGCCGCGCGCATGTTGGTGTAGGCCTTGGCAATCGGGAACTGGATGCCCTGGTTCTGGCCGATCGGCCGGCCGAAGACGTTGCGATCCTTGGCATAGGCCGACGCCTTGTCGATGAACCATTTCGCATCGCCGACGCATTCGGCCGCGATCAGGATGCGTTCCGCGTTCATGCCCGAGAGGATGTAGCGAAAACCCTTGCCCTCCTCGCCGATGAGGTTCTCGGCCGGCACCTTCACATTGTCGAAGAACACCTCGGTGGTGGCGTGGTTCATCATCGTGCGGATCGGCCGGATCGTCAGCCCGGCCTTCAGCGCATCGCGCATGTCGAGGATGAAGACCGACAGGCCCTCGGTGCGCTTGGCGACCTGATCGCGCGGCGTGGTGCGGGCGAGCAGCAGCATCAGGTCGGACTGGGCGGCGCGGCTCGTCCAGATCTTCTGGCCGTTGACGACGTAATGGTCGCCCTCGCGCCGTGCGAAGGTGCGCAAGGATGTGGTGTCGGTGCCGCTCGTCGGCTCGGTGACGCCGAAGGCCTGCAGCCGCAACTCGCCGGAGGCGATCCTGGGCAGATATTGCTGCTTCTGCGCCTCCGAGCCGTGCCGCAGCAGCGTGCCCATGATGTACATCTGCGCATGGCAGGCCGCGCCGTTGCAGCCCTGCCGCTGGATTTCCTCCATGATCACCGTCGCGGCCGAAAGCGAGAGCCCCGCTCCGCCGAATGCCTCCGGGATCAGCGCCGAGAGAAAGCCGCTTTCGGTGAGCGCCGCGACGAATTCGGCCGGATACGCCATCTCGCGGTCGAGCCTGCGCCAGTATTCGCCGGGGAAATCGGCGCAGAGCTTCGCGACGGCGTCGCGGATATCGGCATGGTCGTTGGCGTCTGTCATGGGCTCGCTGTCTACATGTTTGTCGTTAACTGCGCTGTCGTCCCGGGCGAAGCGCAGCGAAGACCCGGGACCCATTCCAGATCGCTATCCGGACGCGTTCCGGAATGGATCCCGGATCGGCGCGGCTTCGCCGCTTGTCCGGGATGACGGGGAGACTGATCGAACGGCCGTTCCAAACTCCGCCCGCAGCGCTTCGTCGTGCTGACCGAGCGTCGGCACCGGCCGCATCGCGACACGCTTGCCATCGACGATGGCCGGCGGGGCCAGCACCTCGACGGGCCCATTGGCCGTCGGAACGGGCAGGGCGGTTGCTGCCGGATGCGTGATCAGGTCGCCGACGCTTGAGACCGTGCCATAGGCGATGGCATGGCGGTCGAGCGCGGCTGAGACCTCGGCGAACATCCGCGCGCCCAGCATGGCCTGCACCTCTCCATCGAGCAGGGCGCGCTCGCGCACCCTGAGCACATTGGAAGCGAAGCGCGGATCGGTCGCGAGGGCCTCGCTGCCCAGCACCTCGCGGGCGAGAATGAGCCATTCCCGCTCGCTCTGGATCGAGATCAGGATGTTGCCGTCCGCCAGAGCAAAGACGCCATAGGGCGCGATCGACGGGTGGGCGAGCCCCAGCCGGGGCGGTTCGATGCCACCGTAACGGCGCGTCAGGTAGGGCACGTTCATCAGCTCGCCGAGCGTGTCGAACAGCGAAAGCTGGATCGCCGAGCCTTGCGCGGTCCTCGCCCGCCGCAGCAGCGCCTCCAGGATCGCCGCATAGGCCGCCTGGCCGGTGGCGATGTCGGCGATCGAGACGCCGATGCGCGAGGGGCCGGAGTCTTGCGTCCCGGTGATGCCCGACAGCCCCGATTCCGCCTGCACCAGCAGGTCGTAGGCCTTGCGGGTATAGTGCGGCGTGCCCGGCGCATAGCCGGAGACGTCGCAGGTGATCAGGCGCGGGAAACGTTGCCGCAGCGTCTCGTGGCCGAGCCCGAGCCGCGCGGTCGCGCCCGGCGCGAGGTTCTGGATGAAGATGTCGGCCTGTCCCAGCATCGCCTCGACCATGGCGAGATCGTCTTGCTGCTTCAGATCGACCCGGCAGGACTCCTTGCCACGGTTGAGCCAGACGAAATAGGAGGATTGGCCCCGGGCGTAGTCGTCATAGCCGCGCGCGAAATCGCCCTCCGCCCGTTCGAGCTTGATGACGCGCGCCCCAGCGTCGGCGAGCTTGCAGGTGCAACTCGGCACGGCGACCGCCTGCTCCAGCGCTACGACCAGAATTCCCTCGAGAGCGTTCGTCATTCTGCTGCGCCGGCCCGTCCATCCTCGGATGCGAAAACGGCCAGCCGGGCGCTCCAAGTCAAATAGCGATTTGCGATGGGCTCCATAGCGCAAAGCCGCCATGCGCCCTCTCGTGATAGATTCCTGCTATGGCCCGCATCGCATTATCCTACTTGCGATCGCCGGGCGCGCATGCGCCCTTCGGCTGAACAGCGCCTGCGCCTTGAATCTCCGGAGGAACGAGATGACTCAGCATTTCATCAATGGCCGCCAAACCGCTGGGCGGACTGGCGAAACCATGGCCGTACTCGCGCCCGCCACCGGCGAGGAGTTCACCCGCATCGCCTGCGGCAACGCCGCCGACATCGACGACGCCGTCAAGGCGGCGCGTGCGGCCTATGAGGGCGCCTGGGGCAAACTGACGGCGGCCGAGCGCGGCCGGCTGATCGCGAAGCTCGGCCTGAAGGTGCTCGACCATTTCGACGAGCTGGCGCTGCTGGAGGCGCGGGACACCGGCAAGCCGATGGCGCAGGCGAAGGCCGACATCGAGGCCTGCGCCCGTTATTTCGAATTCTATGGCGGCGCGGCCGACAAGGTCCACGGCCATATCGTGCCGTTCCTGAACGGCTACAGCGTCAATGTCGTGCATGAGCCCTATGGCGTCACCGGCCACATCCTGCCCTGGAACTATCCGGCGCAGATGTTCGGCCGCTCGCTCGTGCCGGCGCTCGCCATGGGCAACGCCGTCGTGCTGAAGCCCGCCGAGGAGGCCTGCCAGACGGCGCTCAGGCTCGCGGTGCTGGCGAGCGAGGTCGGCTTCCCGGATGGCGCGATCAACGTGGTCACCGGGCGCGGCCATGAGGCTGGCGCTGCGCTCTCGGCGCATCCCGGCATCGGCTTCATGTCCTTCACCGGCTCGCCCGAGGTCGGCAAGATGGTGCAGATCGCCTGCGCCGAGAACTATGTCGCCTGCACGCTCGAACTCGGCGGAAAATCGCCCCAGATCGTCTTCGACGACGCCGATGTCGATGCGGCGGTGCCGATCGTCTGCAAGGCCATCGTCCAGAACACCGGCCAGACCTGCTCGGCCGGCTCGCGTGTGCTCGTCCAGCAGGGCATCTACGACGAGTTCATGGAGGCGGTCGCCGGCCAGTTCGCAAAACTGCGCGCCGGCACGCCGGAGATGGACCTCGATTGCGGCCCGGTGATCAACGCCAAGCAGCGCGGCCGGGTGCAGAGCTTCATCGACCAGGCGCGTGAGGCTGGCATCCCGTTGATCGCTGAGGGCCAGATCGCGCAGGGCGTGCCGAATGGCGGCTTCTATGTGACGCCGACGTTGTTCGGGAAGGTGCCGCGCGGCAACCGGCTGGAGCAGGAGGAGGTGTTCGGCCCGGTGCTCGCCGCCTTCCCCTTCAGCGACGAGGCGGATGCGATCAAGCTGGCGAACTCCACCGAATACGGCCTCGTTGCGGCGGTGTGGACGAAGGATGGCGGGCGCCAGCAACGCGTCGCCAAGAAGGTCCGCGCTGGCCAGGTCTTCATCAACGGCTATGGCGCCGGCGGCGGCATCGAGTTGCCCTTCGGCGGCACGGGTAAATCCGGCCATGGCCGCGAGAAGGGCTTCGCCGCGCTGGAGGAGTTCGCGGTGACCAAGACGATCGTCCACAAGCACGGGTGAGATCTGTCATTCCGGGGCAGCGCGTAGCGCTGAAACCGGAACCCACGACTGGGTCGGACGTCAATCGGCGCAATGACGGGCTCACCCGGTCGTGGGTTCCGGGTTCGCGCCGTTGGCGCGCCCC
>LNFM01010029.1_pt1 | contig 17862 bp, 17 predicted proteins | sample 596031 | NCBI WGS metagenome assembly LNFM01 (sample SAMN04254537, study PRJNA301005) | activated carbon metagenome | isolation source: dual media filters at the Ann Arbor, Michigan drinking water treatment plant | place: USA: Ann Arbor | reverse complement strand
AGGCCAACTACGATGCCGTGACCGGGCTGCCCAACCAGCGCCTGTTCGACCGCGGCATCGAGCAGATGGCGGCGAACACAGCCCGGGCGGGCGGACTGCTGGCCCACTTCAGCATCACCGTGCCGGAATGCCTGCACCTGCGGGAAAGCCTGGGCCAGGGCCCTGCCGACGAATTGACCAAGGCGCTGGCGCGCCGGCTGGAGAAGTTCACCGCCAACGAATGCGAGGCCGCAGCGATGGTCACGCCAGCGGAACAAGCACCGCGCACGGCGCGCCTGGCCGCCGACCAGTTCGGCCTGCTCTTCGAAGGCATCACCAGCCCGCGCGAGGTCGAGGCCCTGGCGCAGCGGCTCATCGCCCTGCTCGCCGTTCCGGTGTCGGTGGGCCCGCACAAGATCCACGTCAGCGCCTGGGTCGGCATCGCACTGGCGCCCACCGACGGCATCAGCGTCGAGACGCTGCGCAAGGGGGCCGACCTGGCGGCGCGCCAGGTGCAGCAACGCGGCATGGCACGCTACCAGTTCGCCTCGGCCGAGCTGAATGCCCATTCACTGCGCAAGATGACGCTGGGCCTGCAATTGCGCGGCGCCGCGGAGCGCGGCGAACTCGAACTGCATTACCAGCCCAAGGTGGGCGTGGCCGGCAAGCGCATCGTGGGCTGCGAAGCGCTGGTGCGCTGGAACCATCCCACGCACGGTTTGCTGCCGCCGGGCGAATTCATCACGCTGGCCGAAGAACTGGGCCTGATCTGCGAGATCGGCAACTGGGTCATGGGCAGTGCCTGCCGCGAGGCCGCAGCCTGGGCCGCCCGCGGCCTGGGGCGGCTGAGCGTCGCAGTGAACGTTTCCAAACGGCAGTTCCAGCGCGGCGACCTGTGCGCGCGTGTGGAGGAGGCACTGCGCGCCAGCGGCCTGCCCGCAGACCAGCTGGTGCTCGAGCTCACCGAGAGCATGCTGATGGACGACGTGGCTGGCGTACTGGAACTGATGCAGAAGCTGAGGCGCATCGGCGGCTTCTCTTCGCTGAGCTACCTGAAGCGCTTTCCCTTGTCCGAGCTGAAGATCGACCGCTCTTTCATCACCGACCTGCCCGGCGGCCGCGCCGATGTGGCCATCGTGCGCGCCATCATCGACCTCGGCCACAACCTGGGCATGAGCGTCGTGGCCGAAGGCGTCGAGACCGCGGCGCAGCTGGCCTGCCTGCAGCAGTTCAACTGCGACAGCTTCCAGGGCTATCTCTACAGCAAGCCGGTGCCGGCCGTCAGGTTTGCCGCGATGCTGTGCGGCAACCAAACCCTGCCTGCGGCCCCGGCACATCCGGCCCTGAACCACCAGGTCTGAAGCGCGCCGCGGCGGCGCGCCAAAGCATCACGACGAAGACGGCGGCCACGATGCCGAGCATCGTCGCCAGCGTCACGATCACGGTTTCCTGCATGCCTGCTCTCCGATGGATCTGGGTCAGCGTGGGCCGGGCCGTTCAGAGGGCGCCGAACTTGACGTTGACGCCGGTGAAGAGGCCGACGTCGTTCGACTTCGTGCCCGCCGGCGGCTGGCTGTTGTAGGTGCTGGTCAGCCCCACGGTGAGGTTCAGCGTGCTGCTCATCGCCACGGCCAGCCCGGCGCCGAACTTGGCCAGCACGGCCTTGTCGCCGCTGATGCCGGGGTAGAGGTCCAGCCGCTGCTTGAACGACACCGTCGGCGACAACTGGTGCGACGACGCTTCGCCCAGGTAGACGCTGGCGCGCGAGAAGCTGGTGTCGGTCTTGCCCGCGATGGTGCGCGCACCGTCGTACTTGTCGGTCGTGTAGCCCAGGCCGCCGTAGATCTCGAAGCTGGTCTGCTCGGTGTTGACGAGCTTGTAGCCCAGGCCGCCGGCCAGCGCGGTGCGCAGCTTCAGGCCGACGAGCTGGTCGCCCTCCAGGCCGAGCTTGCCGAAGGCGAAGAGCTGCGGCGACAGGTTGTGGTCGTACTGCGCGTTGCCGGCCCACTTGTCGGCGGTGGTCTGGTCGGTGCCGCCGGTCTTGCTCTTGGCGTGATTCACGGCGGCGCCCAGCGTGAGCTTGTTGGCCACCGTGGCGCGTGACGCTTCGGCGTTGACGAGCAGGCTGCTGGTGCGGGTGTTGCCGGCGGTCGCCGACAGCGCAGCGCCGCCGGCACCGCGCCACAGACCGTCGGTCTTGGCCTGTGCCATGGCGGCCGCGCCGGAAAGTGCCGCCAGGGCCACCATCGATGCCTGGATGAAGGAAGTCTTGTTCATGGGGAGGGAATGCGAAACGTGAAGTGGGGAGGTCCGGGCCGCCGGGCACACCGGCGGCCGACGCCTGGGTGGGCGCCGGCGCGGGCGTGCCCGCAGGCGTTTACTTGGCCAGTGCGTCGCGGATCTGGCGCAGCAGCAGCACGTCTTCCGGCGTCGCGGGCGCAACGGCCGGCGGCGGCGGCGTTTCCTTCTTCATGCGGTTGATCTGGCGCACCATCATGAAGATGATGAAAGCCAGGATCGTGAAGTTCACCGCCACGGTGATGAAGTTGCCGTAGGCGAACACCGGCACGCCGGCCTTGGTCAGCGCTTCCAGCGTCTGCGGGCCGGTGAAGCTGGCCGGCACGTCGGCCAGCTTCACGAAGTAGTTCGAGAAGTCCAGGCCACCGAAGATGCGGCCGACGACCGGCATGATCAGGTCCTTGACCAGCGAATCGACGATCTTGCCGAAGGCGCCACCGATGATGACGCCGACGGCGAGGTCGACGACGCTGCCCTTGACGGCAAACTCCTTGAATTCACTGCCGATGCTCATGTGTTTCTCCTGGGATGGTGGTGTGGGTGGTGTCGTGCGAACCTCTGCCGCAAGCGCAGGCGCATCGTAGGAATTCGGTCACACCGGCACACGGGCCTGCGGTCGGGGGCCGTCCCATACCACGGTAGGGGATGGCAGCGCAGGGCGGGCTAGGCCACCGCCGTTGCGCGGCCCAGGACGGCGATTCAGGGCGCCGGCACGGCCTCGGTGCGGTTGTCGGCCTGCAGCTTGCCCAGGATGTTGGTGATGTGGAACTTCACCGTCGGCATCGCGATGCCGAGTTCGGCCACGATCTGCTGGTTGTTCAGCCCGCGCGCCATCAGCACCAGCAGCTCACGCTCGCGTGCCGTGAGGTCGCCGCCCGGCGGGCGCTGCTGGCGGCGCGCGATCAGCGCGTCCGTCACTTCGGGCGCCAGCGTGCGCCGGCCGGTGTGCGCGCTGCGGATCACCGACACCAGCTCCTGTGCCGAGGCATTCTTCAGCACGTAGCCGTCGGCACCGGCGGCGAAGGCACGTTCGGCCTCGCCGGGGTCGACCAGGCTGGTGAGGATGATGAAACGCGTGGCGGGCAGCAGCGGGCGCAGCAGCGCGGTGGCGGCCACGCCGTCCATCTGCGGCATCACCAGGTCCATCAACACCACGTCGGGCGCGGCCGCGGGAATCAGGCGCACCGCGTCCTGGCCGTGTGCGGCCTCGCCGACACGCAGCAGGTCGCTCTCGCCGTCGATCATCGCGGCCAGGCCGCTGCGGATCATCGGGTGGTCGTCGACGATGAAAACCCGTATCGGTGCGGCATTCATGCCTGCCCTTCCTTCCATTCCACACGCACCTCGCTGCCCTGGCCCGGTGTGCTGGCCAGCGTCAGCGTGGCGCCGATTTCCTGCGCGCGGCTGCGCATGTTCTCGAGCCCGAAGTGCCCGGGTCGCGCTTCGTCGACCTCGAAGCCCTGGCCGTCGTCGCTGATGCGCAGCAGTGCCTGCCGCGGCCCGCCGGCCAGCCATTCGATGCGGCAGTGCTGCGCGCCGCTGTGGCGCGCCACGTTGGACAGCGCTTCCTGGGCGATGCGGTAGAGCTGCACGCGAACCTCGGGCGCCAGCGTGTCGCCTTCGTCGAGCTGCGCGTCGACGCTGATGTCGCCACGGCAGGCCAGCGCCTCCACCGCGTGGCGCAGCAGCTCGGCCAGCGGTGTCTTGGGCAAGGCGTCGGGGCGCAGCTCGAACATCAGCAGCCGCATCTCGGCCAGCGCGCCACGGTTCAGTTTTTCCAGCGCCTGGGCCTGCGCGGCCACCGCCTGCGCGGTGGGCGGCGGTTCGCGGCCGGCGCTGCGCGCCAGCGTGCCGGCCAGCACGTTGGCAGCGAACAGGGTCTGCGACACCGCGTCGTGCAGGTCGCGCGCGATGCGGTTGCGTTCGGCCGCCACCGCCACCTCGCGCTGCTGTTCCTGCAGCCGCGCATGGCGCATGGCCAGCGCCGTCTGGCTGCTGACGGCGGTGAGCAGCCGCGCGCGTTCGGGGTCGAAGTAGTCGGCCTCCTGGTGGTCGACACGCATCACGCCGCCATCCACGAGCGGCTGGCGCGGTAGAGCTCGGAAGAACGCGCGTCGTCGGTGACCTTGGACCAGAGCCAGGAGAACAGGCTCTGGCGGGCGCGGTTCTCGATCAGCGGCAGGCGGTCGCGTTCGATCTGCTCGTAGCGCTGCAGGTTGGCACGCGAAAGGCGCATGCCGGTGAGGTCCTGCGTGTCGGGTGGCGCGGCGTCGGCCCCGGTGCGGTAGCCCAGCAGCAGCACATGGCCGCCGGCGGCGCGGTCGCTGCGCGCCCACAGCGAGGCGCTGGCGTATTCCATCGTCTGCCCCAAGGCGCCCAGCGCCTCGTCGACGAGGCCGACCACGTCGGATTTCGTCGCCAGCCCGATCGACAAGTCCTGCAGCGTCGACAGTTCGTGTGTGCGCACCGCCAGACGTTTCTCGAGCGCGGCGTTGCGGTCTTCCAGCGCACGCTGGCGTCGGCGCGCCGCCTCGACCATGCGGCGCAGGTTGACGCTGGCGTGGCGCAGTTCTTCGCTGCAGTCGTGCAACGGCATCTCCAGCGAGTCGGGGGCATCGTCGCGGCGCAGCGCGTGCGCGGCATCGGCGATGCCCGTCAGCGCGCGCCGCGTGCGCTGCGCCAGCAAGGCGCCCAGCAGCGACGCACCGATGGCGCCGCCCGCACCGGCCAGCGCCAGCGGCCAGGCCGGGGCCGTCGCCCACACCACACCCGCCCCGACCAGCGCGCCCAGCACGCCTGCGCCGCCGATCTGCGCCGGCAGGCTGCGCTCGTCGAGCAGCCGCCGGGCGCCTGCCATCAGTGCCATGGGCCGCGGTGCCGCTCAGCCGCCGGGGGCATCGTGTTCGTCCTTGCGCGTACGGAAGGATGCGGCGGCGGTTTCGACCAGGCGCGCCGCGACGTGGCGGCCGCCGAAGCCGACGGCGATGGCCACCGCCAGCGCAGCCGCCCCGAACACCGAGGCAAAAGCGATGGCGACGATGTCGGCCGGCAGCCCGGCCTGGCGCAGTGCCAGCGCGCCGGTGAAAAACAGCACCACCGCGCGCACCACGTGGCCCAGCACGCGGGCATTGGCCACCGCGCTGTGGGCCACGGCGCGTGCGCCCAGTGTGGCCAGCCACAGGCCGACGCCGAAGACGACCAGCGCCACCACCAGCCGCGCCAGCACGCCGCCGAGCACCGCCACGGCTTCGGTCAGCACGGCAAAGCCGAGCACCTCGCAGGCCTGCGTCACGGCCAGCAGCACCGCCGCCAGCATGGCGATACCGCCGGCGAGCTCGGCCAGGTCGCGCCCGCCGACGCGGAAGTTCGCGTCCAGGCCGATCTGCCCCGGCAGGCGGTTCAGGCCCAGCCCGGCCAGCAGCGCCGTCACCAGCCCGGCCAGGATGCGGCCGAGGATGACGCCGATGACGACGATGATCGCCGCCGAGATCAGCCGCGGGATGAGCGCGATCACCGCATCGAGCAGCAGGCCCACCGGCTTGGCCACGACCTCCAGCCCCAGCGCCTGCAGCGCTGCGGTCAGCGTGGGCAACAGCACGAGCACGAAGACGCCGTAGCCGGCGACGCCGGCCAGCGTGCGCTCGCCCAGCGCGGGCGCGAGGCCGATGCGCTCGGCCAGACGTTCGGAACCCGCCGCCGTCAGGATCCCGGTGACGAGCTCACGCAGGATGCGCGCCGCCAGCAGGCCGATGCCCAGCACCACCGCGGCGCCCAGCAGGTTGGGCAGCACGCCGAGCAGGCGCGCCATGGTGGCATTGACGGGCGCCAGCAGACCTTCGAGTTCGAGCGCCCCCAGCAGGGCAGGCAGGGCCAGCAGCCAGACCGTCCAGTGCGCGATGTTGGCCAGCAGCGCGGTGATGCCCGGCGTGCGCAGGCGTTCGTCGAGCCCGCGCGCCGTGCCGACACGTGACACGGCCGAACGCGCCAGGCGCGACAGCCCCCAGGCCGCCAGCAGCAGCGCCACCGCGCCCAGCACCCGCGGCAGGTAGGGGCCCAGCCGCGGGCCCAGCGCCTGCAGCAAACCATCCCATCCGTCCATCGACCCCTCCATCGGTGCGCGTGGTCTCGGCCGCGCCCGTTCCTCCCCGATCTTACGAAGCTTCGGCTGGTGCCGACCCATCCCCTGGTCGGGCGCCGACGCGGCCGGTGCAGTGGGCGTGTCAGGGGCCGAAGCGGCCGCCCCCCGGGAATGCGTGTCGTGGATACGGGCCCATCCGCAGGTATGGTGCAGGCCCACGGCGCCGGGCGCCAGACTTCAGCTTTCGCCCAGGCACCCGATCCGCCCCTTTCCTCGCGACGCCACCATGAACACTCTCTCGCCCCTTTCTTTCCTTCAGGCCGGTCTTCGGGGGATGGCACTGGCCAGCGCCCTGGCCCTGGCAGGCTGTGCGGCCCCGCCCCCGCCGCCGTCACCGCCGCCGGCCTACACCGGGCCGGTGCTGCAGATCGAACAGACCGACCGCGGCGTGCTGCTGGTGCTGCCCAGCACGGTGCTGTTCGAGGTCGGCCAGTCGTCGTTCAGGGAAGCTGCGGCGCGCCCCTACCTCGACCGCCTGGCCGATCTGGTGACACGCAAATCCGCCAAGCGCGTGGCCATCGAGGGGCACACCGACGCCGACGGCAGCGCCGCACTGAACGACGCGCTGTCGAAGGCGCGCGCCACCGCGGTGGCCGACGCCATGGTCGCGCGCGGCGTCGCACGCGAACGCCTCGACATCGCGGGCTACTCGTTCAACCGGCCGGTGGCGTCGAACGCCACCGACGAGGGCAAGCGGCTGAACCGCCGCGTCGAGATGATCGTGCTCGACGAAACCGTGGCCAACATCACCGGCGGTGAGCCCCCGGGCGCCTTCGAGTCGGCCTACGCGCGGCTCAGGCAACTGGTCGAAAGCGGGCAGGTGCGCCCGGCCGAGGCAAGCAAGCCATGAGCGCCCGTACCGGCACGGCACCGGCTCCCGGCGCGACGGACACCCTGCTGCAGCCCAGTGGCCTTCAGCGGCGTGATCTCGTCAGGCTGGCCCTGGGAGGGCTGGCCACGCTGCCGGCGCTGCCTGCAATGGCGCAGGGCCGCGCCGCCGCGTCCTCAGGCGCGGCTTCGAGCCCGGGTCCGGGCGCGGCTGCCCCGGCGCGGCGCATGCCACGCCTGGGCTTGGCGCTGGGGGGCGGCACGGCGCGCGGCTTTGCGCACATCGGGGTGCTCAAGTCGCTCGCCCAGGCCGGCATACAGCCCGCCGTCGTGGCCGGCTGCAGCGCCGGCGCGCTCGTCGGCGCCTTCCATGCCGCCGGCTTGACGCCGTGGCAGCTGGAAGAGGTGGCGCTGCGTGTGCGCGACAGCGACATCGCCGACTTCACCAGCGCCGGCAAGCGCGGCATGCTCGCCGGCGACACGCTGTTCCGCTTCATCAACGACCTGCTCAAGGGCGCGCGCATCGAAGCCCTGCCCACCCGATTTGCCGCCGTGGCCACCGACCTGCGCAGCGGCGAACTGGTGGTGCTGCGCACCGGCCTGGTGGCCGACGCGGTGTGCGCTTCGTGCGCCGTGCCGGGCGTGTTCCTGCCGCGCGAGATCGGCGGGCGCGAACTCGTCGACGGCGGGTTGGTCTCGCCGCTGCCCGTGTCCACGGCACGCCAGCTCGGCTGCGACATCGTGCTGGCCGTGGACGTGGGCTCGCGTCCGAACCGGGCGGCGCTGTCGGGCCTGTACGAAGTGATGTTGCAGTCCTTCGAGATCATGGGCCGCGCCCTCACGCATCAAGAGGCCAAGACCGCCGAACTGGTGCTGCAACCCGACACCTCGGCCTACGCCAGCACCAACTTCAACGTGCGGCGCGAAATGATCCAGGTCGGCTACGAGGCCGCGCAGCGGGTGCTGCCCGAGTTGCGTCGGCGCCTGAACACGCCGATGCGCACGCGTACCGGTGCCATCTGATGATGAATCGCGTTCAAAGATACAGACGTTATCCGCTTCAACCCATTCATCGACCGGCTTCGATCTGGATCAGCTTCGAGGCCGCCGAGACCTCCGGCGAGCGCCCGATCGACTGCGTCTAGGTTGACGAAGACAGGGTTGGTGTAGCAGTCCTTGCGCAACGAGTCCCAGAGATGCTGTGCAGGATTCAACTCCGGGCTGTAGGGCGGCAGGAAGACCAGGCGCATGTGCTGAGGCACGGTCAACTCGTCGACCAGATGCCAGTCCGCTTGGTCCATCACCATGCCGATGAATTCGTCGGGGTGACGCTGCGCCACCTCGGCCAGGAACGACGACATCGTCTCGGCGTTGACCCAGGGCAGCACCAGGCTGCCCAAGACGCCGTCGTGCCGGCAGACGGCGCTGAAGGCGTAGATGTACTTGCCTGCGCTCCAGTCTTACTGTGTCACCAATTTCCTGGCACTGTTCGCGCGTCTTCATTGTTCACATGAGGAACGATGGGTGCGAGCGAACGGTTCGACAGGTACATGGACCATCTGTCTGCGGGGCTGGGGCATTCGGACCGCCACGCCGGGCTCAGGGGCTACTGCACTGGGCTGATGCTGACGCTGGCGCGCAAGAGCGTCGAGCCCATGGCGGCGCGGGTTGATCCGCTGCACGCCAGCGCTCGGCATCAAGCGCTGCATCATTTCGTGGCCAAGGCCGAATGGTCGGATCGGGAGATGTTGCGCCGTGTCTGCCAGTGGGTCGTGCCGCAGATGGACTTCAGTCCAGGCGGCTGGTGGATCATCGATGACACGGGGTTCCCGAAGAAGGGCAAGCACTCCAGAGCCAGCCACGGCTGTACGGTGCTGAGATCGCGCTTCCTGCCGTCGCTGGCCGATGCGAGTGCCCCTGAGCGGCTGCGCGCTACGAACTAGGGGGATGGGCATTCAGGGATGCCACCCCTGAGTGGGCTGGTCAGAATCGGCCGGGCAGTGGAAGCGACCGGACAGGAGACAGCCACCGGCCTCGCAAGCTTCCGCGCCGGGCGATGCGCAGGCGCACCGCTCGAAACCACAACAACCGAGCGAGGTGAAGATGATGTTCTACCGATCGAACGCTCCCTGGCACTTGTATCGCCGACCCCTCCGGGGCTTGGGAGCGTGGGTCTGCGCACTGGCCCTGAGCCTGATGGCGACCCTCTCCACGGCCAAGCCGCCGCCGAAGGACTTCGCCGTCCAGGTGCTGTCCGGGCGGTCCGACACCATCGCGGGCGGCAACGCCTTGCTGCGCATCGGCGTGCCGATCAATGTGCCCATGCATCAGGTGTCGGTGCGACTGAACGGTGCCGACGTGACGGCAGCTTTCATGCCCGACAACGCAGCGCGTACGCTGACCGGCCTGCTGTCGGGTCTGGCGCTGGGTGAAAACACGCTCGGCGTGTACTCGAATGGCAAGGGCCATGGCCGCCCGACGCTTCAAACGACGCTGACCAACTATCCGATCCAGGGCCCCGTGTTCAGCGGCCCGCACCAGCAGCCCTACATCTGCGCCACACAGAGCTTCAACCTGCCGGCCGGCCTGGGCAATCTGGGCGTCACTACCGACCCCAATTGCCACGTGCCCACCCGCGTGGACTACGTCTACCGCACGACCGCAGGTGCACTGGCCCAGTGGCCCACCGGGACGACCACCTACCCCGCCGACATGGCGAGCGCGACCACCACCCAGGGCAAGACGGTGCCCTACGTCATCCGCATGGAAACCGGCACGGTCAACCGCGCCATCTACCAGACCTCGGTCCTGCACGACCCGCTTACGCAGCCCGCACCCAGCTGGCACACGCCGCCCGCGCACTGGAACGGCCGGCTGATCTACACCTTCGGCGGCGGCTGTATCGGCGGCTGGTACCGGCAGGGCTCCACCACGGGCGGCGTCACCGACGACTTCATGCTGCGCAGCGGTTATGCGCTGGCCTCGTCGTCATTGAACGTCTTCGGCAACAACTGCAACGACCTCACGGCGGCCGAGTCGATGATGATGGTCAAGGAGCGCTTCATCGAAGCGTACGGCCCGCCGGCGCACACGCAGGGCTGGGGTTGCTCGGGCGGTTCCTACGCGCAACATCAAATCACCGACAACTTCCCCGGCCTGCTGGACGGCATCATCCCCGGCTGCTCGTTCCCGGAAGTGGGCTTTGCGACGATCAACTTCATCACCGACGCCTGGTTGATCGACAACTACTTCAATACCAGGGCTGCGGTGCCCTGGTCGGCCGAACAGAAACGCCTGGTCACCGGCTTCGGCGTCTACAACACGGCACCCAACGTCGCTGTCGGGGCTCGCCGCATCGACCCCGACGCCAGCTGCGGCACGCTGCCGGTGGCCCTGCGGTACAACGCCGTCACCAACCCCACCGGCGCGCGTTGTGACGTCTACGATCACACCGTCAACAGCTACGGCAAAGACCCGATCACCGGCTTCGCCCGCCGTCCGCTGGACAACGTGGGCATCCAGTACGGCCTGAAGCTGTTGAACGGTGGCGCGATCACGGTCGACCAGTTCCTCGACCTGAACGAACGCGTGGGCGGTTTCGACGTCGACGCCAACATCCTGCCGCCTGGACAACGCACCGTGGCCGACCTGTCGGCGACTGCGGCGGCATACCGCAGCGGCCGACTGACCAACGCCGGTGGCGGGTTGGCTTCGATTCCGATCATCGACTACCGCGCCTACAACGACGAGGCGGTGAACGGCGACATCCATGTTCGCTACCACTCGTTCTCCATGCGCGAGCGGCTCATGAAGGCCAACGGCCGCGCGGACAACCATGTCATGGTGGTGGAGGACATGCGCTACGGCCTGTACAGCAACGCCAGTCCGCTGATGCAGCGCATGATCCTCACGATGGACCGGTGGATCACGGCCATCCGCGAAGACGTGCGCGACATTCCGCAAATCGACAAGGTGGTGCAGAACAAGCCTGCTGACCTTCAGGAAGGCTGCAACACGCGTGACGCGTCACCGAGCTTCATCGTGCAGGCCCAGGTGCGCGACCCGGCCACGTCGTGCGAGGCCCTCTACCCCTCGAACTCCTTCCCCCGTGAAGTTGCGGGAGCGCCGGTGGCGGCTGACATCGTGAAGTGCCAGCTCAAACCGTTGTCGATGGCCGACTACGCCACGAGCTTCACACCCGAGCAATGGACACGGCTGCAGGCCGCCTTCCCCACCGGCGTGTGCAACTGGTCGGTGCCTGGCTTGCAGCAGCAGCCATTGGCCGGCACCTGGCTGCGCCTGTGACCGACCGCTGATCTGGCACCGCCCGAGCCGCCGCACCCCGAGGTGTCGGCGGCTGCTTCGCGGGCGCCGGCTGCCCAACGACGCTGCATCGGTGGTCGGCGTGCCTTCAGTGGGCTTGCGGAACTCACCGCTTTCCGACGAGATGCCGGGGAGCTGCATGCAGCCAAGTCTGAAAGTCGCCAGCCAGTTTCACCCCGGGCTGCCAGTTCTCGCAACATGCGCTGCGCCCTTTCCAAGCACTGCGTGCCCTTGGCCTGTGGCGAACGTGCCGAGTTCATCGGCCCAGCCTCCACAGCGCCAGAGCGCACAGCGAGAGCGGTAGCACGGTGGCCGCGAAAGCCAGGCCGTGGCTGTGCGTGCCGGCCGCCACGACGCCGAAGAGCGGCGGGCCCAGCACCACACCCAGGTAGGTGAAGGCCAGCGTGCCGCCCGTGGCGGCGCCAGCCTGGCCGGGCGGAGCCAGCCGCGCGACGGCGGCGAGGTAGACCCCGTTCCAGCCGATGGCCGTGGCGCCGAAGGCCGCCAGCGCCAGCAGCACCAGCACCGTCGGTGTCTGCGGTCCGAGCAGTGGCGCCACGGAGGCGCTGGCCGCCATCATCGCGCACAGGGCCATCAGCGTGCGGCGGGCACCCGGGCCCTGGTCGGCGATCCAGCCCCAGAGCACACGCCCGACCACCCCCGCACTCTGCGACACCGCCAAGGCCATGCCGGCGGCCACCAGCGCCCAGCCGAGGTCGGCGGTGAGCCAGGTCACGGCGTATGCAGTGAGGCAGACCTGCACCGCCGAAAACACGAACGAGCAGCCGGCCAGGGTGCGCAGCTCGGGTCGCGCCCAGACCATGCGCACCGGTTTCAGAAGACTGACCGGGCTGGGCCAGGCGCCTGCAGGCGTCAGGCCCGCGTCGAGCGTGCCCCGCAGCACCTGGGCCAGCGCGCCGCATGCCAGGCAGGCCAGCGCGATGGCGCCCAGTGCCCATTGCCAGTTGCTGGCCAGCGTGAGCGGCGGCACGGCCAGGCCGGCCAGCACGCCGCCCAGCGGCACGCCGGTCTGCTTCAGCGAAAACACCAGCCCCAGGCGGTGCGGCGGCGTGGCGCGCGCCAGGATCTGCGAGCTTGCCGGCGTGATCGGCCCGTAACCCAGGCCCAGCACGAAGGCGCCCAGCGTGGCCAGCACCAGGCCGCCGCTGCACAGCAGGGCCAGGCCGGTGGCACAGGCCAGCAGCGACATCTGGCTGGTGCGTATGGCGCCGTGATGGGTGATGAAGTGACTGCAGAGCACCGAAGCCACCATGGCCCCGAGGTAGACGAGCGCGATGTACAGGCCCACCGCCGACGCGGGCAGGCCCAGCTGCGCGGTGACCACCGGCCCGACGGCCGTGGGGCCGATGGCGGCAGCCGATGCCAGGGCCTGAATGGCCAGCGTGATGGCCAGTGCGGGTGCGGCGGCGGATCGCTCAGGGTTAGTCACGAATTGACGGTATTTTGAATAGACTTTCATAATACCGAAATCATGAGTGCCGTCATCAGTCGTTCTCCCGTACGTTCGCTCGAAGTGCTGGACGCCTTCCGTGTCGCCCGACAGCCGCTGTCGATGTCGGAGATCGCCCGACTGGCGCAAATGCCGCTGTCCACTTGCCACGGGCTGGTGCGCGCACTGGAGCACCACGGTTTTCTCTACTTCCTGAGCCCGCGCGAGGCCTACCCGACCAGGCGCCTGTGGGACATGGCCTCGGTGATCGAGGCCAATGACCCGCTGGCCCAGCGACTCGCGCCGGCACTGCAGGCGCTGCGCGATGCCACCGGCGAAACGGTCATCCTGGGCACGCGCCAGCACGACCAGGTGCTGTACCTGCAGGTGGTGGAGAGTGCGCAGTCCATACGCTATTCGTCGCGCGCCGGCGATCACAAGCCGCTGCACTCCAGCGCCATCGGCAAGTGCTTGCTGGCCACGCTGGACGATGCGGCGCTGGACGCCTGGCTGACCGCGCTGCCGCTACCGCGCATCACGACCGCCACGCTCACCGAGGCGCAAGCCCTCCGGCACGACCTGGCGCAGGGCCGTGCACGCGGCTGGCAGGTGACACGCGGTGAAAACGTCGCCGACGTGATGGCCATCGCCGCGCCGCTGCCGCTGGGCACGCTGAGCCTGGCGCTGGCGGTGGCCGGGCCCATGCACCGCATGGCCGCGGCGGAAGCGCGTACGGCCGATGCCCTGCTCGCCTGCGTTCGCCAGATCGGTCGCCACAGCCTGTTCGACCACAGCGCCACGAAGGAAGCGTCGTATGGCTGACAACCCGCCGCTGCACGTCACGCGCGGTGGCGCCGTGCTGCGCCTCACCGTCGACCGCCCCGCACGCCACAACCCGCTGTCGCGTCAGGTACTTGCGGCGCTGCGCACGGCGCTGCACCAGCACGCCAGCGACGAGCACCTTCGTTGCGTGCTGCTCACCGGCGCCGGCGACCGCTACTTCGCCGCTGGTGGCGACGTGCACGAGCTCGACGCCGTGCGCACGCCCGAGCAGGCACGCGAGATGTCCGACGAAGGCCGTGCCGCGCTGGACGCGGTGCGCGACTTCCCCGTGCCCGTGATCGCGGTGATGCACGGCGACGCGCTGGGCGGCGGTGCCGAACTGGCGCTGGCCTGCGACTTCCGCCTCATGCGCGAAGGCGCGCACATCGGTTTTGTGCACGGCCGTCTGGCCATCACCTCGGCCTGGGGCGGCGGGCCCGACCTCACCGCGCTGGTGGGCTCGGCCCGCGCGCTGCGCATGACGGCGCGTTGCGAACTCGTGCCGGCCACCACCGCGCTGGCCTGGGGGCTGGCCGATGCCGTCGCGCCCGACCGCGCGGCGCTGGACGCCGCCGTCGCCGACTTCATCGCGCCGATGCTGCGCCAGTCGCGCCACGCGCTGCAAGCCTGCACGCTGCAGGCGCGTGCCATGAAGCGTGGCCTGCCGCAGAGCGAGCGCCGCGAGATCGAACAACGCCATTTCGTCGACGCCTGGGTGCATGCCGATCACTGGGCCGCGGTCGACCATTTCCTGCAGCGCAAAGAAGGCAAGCCATGAACGCCGACATCCGAAGCCCGCGTGTGCCGCCCCAGCTCACGCAGACCAGTGCCTCTGGGCTGGAGGTGCCGGTGCGTGTCGGGCCCGAGGCGGTGGATGCGTCGCGTGTCGGCGAGGCCGGCGCCACGCCCTTTACGCGCGGCATCTTCGCCGACGGTTTCCGCGGCCGGCTCTGGACCATTCGCCAATACTCGGGTTTCGGCACCGCCGAGGAGTCGAACGAGCGTTACCGCTTCCTGCTCGACCAGGGGCAGACGGGGCTTTCGGTGGCGCTCGACCTGCCCACGCAGTGCGGGCTGGATCCGGTGCACACGATGGCGCGGCCCGAGATCGGCAAGGTGGGGGTGTCGCTGTCGAACCTGAGCGAAGCCGAAATCCTGTTCCAGGGCCTGGATCTCGGCAAGATCTCGACCTCGTTCACCATCAACGGCACCGCAGCCATCGTCTACGCGATGTACCTGGCGGTGGCCGACAAGCAGGGTGTGCCGCGCAGCGCGCTCACGGGCACGATACAGAACGACATCCTGAAGGAGTACGTGGCGCGCGGCACCTGGATCTTCCCGGTGCGGCCGTCGATGCGGCTGATCGCCGACTCCATCCTGTATTCCAACGACGAGACACCGCGTTTCAACCCCATCAGCATCGCCGGCGCGCACGTGCGCGACGCCGGCGCGACGGCGGTGGAAGAGATGGCCTACACGCTGGCCAACGGCCTGGCGTACGTCGACGAACTGCAGCGCCGCGGCGGCGACATCGAGAAGTTCGCCAAGCGCCTGTCCTTCTTCTTCTACGTGCACATGGACCTCTTCGACGAGGTCGCCAAGTTCCGCGCCGGGCGCCGGCTGTGGGCGAAGCTGATGCAGGAGCGTTACGGCGTCACCGACCCCAAGGCGCAGATGTTCCGCTTCGGCGTCGTCTGCGGCGGTTCCTCGCTGGTGGCGGCACAGCCGCACAACAACATCGTCCGCGTGGCGGTCGAGACCATGGCCGCGGTGATGGGCGGCGCGCAGTCCATCTTCACCTGCGCCTTCGACGAAGCCTTCCAGATCCCGACCGAGTTCTCGGCCGAGATCGCGGTGCGCACGCAGCAGATCATCGCCTACGAGAGCGGCATCGCACGCACCGTCGACCCGCTGGGCGGCAGCTACTTCGTCGAGCAGCACACCGACCGCATGCAGGCCGCGGTGGAGGCCGTGATGAAGGAGATCGACGACTACGGCGGCGTCGTCAAGGCCATCGAGGACGGCTGGCTGCAGATGCGCCTGGCCGAACGCGGCCTGGAACGCAAGATTCGCGTCGACAGCGGCGAAACCGTCATCGTCGGCCAGAACCACTTCCGCCGCGAAGGCCAGACCAACGACTTCGGCGAGGTCTTCCGCCTCGACCCCACGGTGGCGCAGCGTGTGCTCGAGAAGTACCAGCGCACGCTGGACACGCGCAGCGCGACGCAGGTTGAAGGCAGCCTGCAGCGCCTGGGCAGCGCCGCGGCGCAGGACCGCACGAACCTGATGCCCTACCTCGTCGACTGCTGCCACGCCTATGCCACCGTGGGCGAGATGGTCGAACGCCTGAAGGCCGAGTGGGGTGAATTCCAGGAGCCCGTCAGACTATGACCACCGACACCGCCATGCCCTTGCCCGCCGCGACACCCCTGCGCGGCCGCCGCATCCTCATCGCCAAACCCGGGCTCGACGGCCACGACATCGGGGCCAAGATCATCGCGCTGACGCTGCGCAACGCCGGTGCCGAAGTCATCTACACCGGCCTGCGCCGCAGCCCCGAGCAGATCGTGCGCGTGGCCATCGACGAAGGTGTGGACGCCATCGGCCTGAGCATCCTCTCGGGCAGCCACCAAGAGCTGACGCGGCAAGTGGTGGAACAACTTAACGCGGCCGGCGCGCGCGAAATCAAGGTGTTTGTCGGCGGCACCATCCCGGCCGAAGACCGCGCCACGCTGCAGGCGCTGGGTGTGCAGGGGGTGTTCGACAGCGACATGGCGCTGCAGGACGTCGTCGACGCGCTGGCTGGGGCTCTTGCATGAGCGGCCCGCTGAGCGGCATCCGCATCCTGGAGATCGGCCACATGCTGGCCGGCCCCTACTGCGGCCTGCTGCTCGCGGACCTCGGCGCCGAGGTCATCAAGATCGAGCCCGCCGAGGGCGACATCGCGCGGCGTGTGTCGCCGCACCAGGTGGGGCCGCACAACGCCTATTTCGCGAGCCTGAACCGCAGCAAGAAGAGCGTGGTGCTCGACCTCGCTGCGCCCGCGGGCCAGGCCGCGCTGGCAAAGCTGGTGCAGGGCGCCCACGGCCTGGTGTGCAACCTGCGGCCCAGCGCCGTGCACAAGCTGGGGCTGACCTACGAGGCCCTGGCGCAGCACAACCCGCGCCTGGTCTGCGTCGCGCTGACGGGTTACGGGCTCAGCGGCCGTTTCGCCGACCAGCCCGCCTACGACTACGTGGTGCAGGCGCGGACCGGCGTGATGGCCATCACCGGCGAGCCCGACGCGCCGCCCACCAAGACGGGTTATTCGGCGGTCGACAACTCGGCCGGCATCATGGCCGCTCTGGGCCTGCTGGCGAAGATCGTCGAAGGCCAGGGCGGCCAGGTCGACGTGGCGATGAGCGACGTCATGCTGTCGCAGCTGAATTACCTGGCCGGCGCCAGCCTGAACGCCGGTGAGGCGCCGCAGCGTTACGCGCATTCGGCGCACCCCTACATGGTGCCGGCGCAGCTCTTCCGCACCACCGACGGCTGGGTGACGCTGTTCATCACGCACGACGGGTTCTGGCGCAAGTTCTGCAACGAAGTGGGCCGCACCGAGTGGCTGAACGACCCGCGCTTCGCGACCATGGAGGGCCGGCGCACCCACCGCGAACCGGTGCTGGCGGCCATTGCCGAGTTGCTGCAGGGTGGCACTTCGGCGCACTGGGTGGCTCGGCTGGCGCCGTTGGGCATCGTGGTGGCAGCCGTCGACACACTGGAGAACGCCCTCGCCGGCGAACTGGTGCAGGAACGCGCCATGGTGGTGGACCTGCCCTGCGACACGGCGCGCCTGCGCGCCGTGGGCTCACCGATCAAGTTCTCGGACTCGACCCCGGCCTATGGCGCGCCACCGCTGCTGGGCGAACACAACGCCGAGGTGCTGGGGTGAGCGCGTGACTGTCGCCGGCCTGGACCGGCTGGCGTTGGGCCGTGCGCTGACGCGGGCCGCCAACGCCAGCGTCGAGCAGATCCTCGCCGCGCC
>LNFM01007087.1_pt1 | contig 17870 bp, 11 predicted proteins | sample 596031 | NCBI WGS metagenome assembly LNFM01 (sample SAMN04254537, study PRJNA301005) | activated carbon metagenome | isolation source: dual media filters at the Ann Arbor, Michigan drinking water treatment plant | place: USA: Ann Arbor | reverse complement strand
AAGTCGAGGTGCTGACGACATGCGCCCGCGACTACGTGACGTGGCGCAACGAGTATCCCGCGGGGGAGGAACGCCTCGGGCCCGTGCGCGTGCGGCGCTTCGAGGTGTCGCGCGAGCGCGACCCCGACGAGTTCGGCCGCAAGTCGTTCGAGGTGTTCGAGACGGCGCATTCGATCACCGACGAACTGGCGTGGCTGGATGCCGAGGGGCCGACGAGCCCGGCGCTCGTGGCCCACATCGAGCAGCACGCCTCGTCGTACGACTTCCTCTTATTCTTCAGCTTCCGGTACCACCACAGCTACCACGGCGTGCGAGCGGCGGCGGATCGGGCGATCCTCGTCCCGACGGCCGAACGGGATCCCGCCATCGGCCTCGGCATCTTCCCGCCGATCTTCCGGGGCGTCCGCGGGATCATGTACAACTCGCACGAAGAGCGCGCCATGATCCAGGCGGTCTCGGGCAACGAGGCGGTGCCCGGCGTGGTGGTCGGCGTGGGTTCCGACATCGCCTCGAACGCGGTGGCCGAGCGCTTCAGGCGCACCTACGACATCCGTGGCCCCTTCGTGCTCTACGTCGGACGCATCGACGAGAACAAGGGCTGCCGCGAGCTGTTCCAGTTCTTCCAGCAGTACCTGTTCAACCAGCGTCGGCCGCTGCAACTCGTGCTGGCCGGCAAGGCGCTGCTGCCCATTCCCGATCATCCGCTCGTGCGCCATGTCGGCTTCATCTCCGACCAGGACAAGTACGACGCCCTGGCCGGCTGCCAGGCGCTGATCATGCCGTCGTTCTACGAAAGCCTGTCGATGGTGGCCATCGAGGCCTGGGCGCTGGGCAAGCCGGTGCTGGCCAACGCGCGCTGCGACGTGCTGCAGGGGCAGTGCCTGCGCAGCAACGCGGGGCTGTTCTACGCCAACTACGCGGAGTTTGCCGAGACGCTGCGCATCCTGACCACCAACCGGTCGCTGGCCGAGGCCCTCGGCGAGAACGGTCGCACCTACTTCCGCGACAACTACGCCTGGCCGGTGATCGATGCCAAGTACGAGGCGATGCTGAACCAGTTGCGGGCCGGCACGCCGACGCCGGGGGCCATCGAGGCGCTGCCGGGCTGGATCGCACGGCACCGCGGCACGCTGCCGCCGGCGCGCGAGGTGCTCGACGCAGTTCCCGCCGGCCCGGCGCCGCGCCCCGCCGCCACGGGCGCGCGGACGCGTCCGGAAGGGCCGCCCCGCGGCGGACGCCGCGACGTCCGTCGTCGGCGTGGCGGGCGCCCCGGTGCGGCAAGGCAGGGGCGCTGAGATGGCGGCCGTCCATCAGGTCCTCGCCACGCTCGGCTACGGCGATGCCATCGGCCACGAGGTGCTGGGCATCCAGCGCGTGCTGCGCGCGGCCGGGCACGACTCCGAGATCTTCGTCCAGACCGCGGACCCGCGCCTCGAGCACCTGACGCGCGACTATCGCGATCTCATCGACGTGAGCTCGCCCGACAACGTCCTCATCCACCACTTCTCGATCGGGTCGCGCGCCAGCCGCGTCGCCTACGCGCTGCCCGACAAGATGGTGCTCGTGTACCACAACATCACGCCGCCGGAGTTCTTCGTCGACGTGCACCCGCTGCTCGTGCAGCTCTGTTTCATGGGGCGGCGCGAGCTGGGGGCCTATCGCGACCGCTGCGTGCTGGCGCTCGGCGACTCGGCGTTCAACACCGAGGAACTGGTGGCGGCCGGCTTCCCGCGCACCGGCGTCCTGCCGGTCGTGCCCAGCTTCAGCCATCTGGCGAACACGGCCGTCGGCACCATCGCCGAGAGCTTCGACGACGGCTGGACGAACATCCTGTTCGTGGGCCGGATGATCCCGAACAAGAAGATCGACGACCTGATCCGGATCTTCCACGCCTACAAGACGCAGTGCAATCCGCGGGCGCGGCTGCTGCTGGTCGGGTCCTACGGCGGTTTCGATCTCTACTTCGCGATGCTGCAGCAACTGGTCGCGACCCTGAAGGTCCCCGACGTGTTCTTCCTCGGCCACGTCAGCAACGAGGAGCTGTCGGCGTTCTACGACGTCGCCGACCTGTTCCTCTGCGCCAGCGAGCACGAGGGCTTCTGCGTGCCGCTGATGGAGGCGTTCCACAAGCGCGTGCCGGTGCTCGCCTACGCCGCCACGGCCGTGCCGTCGACGATGGATGGCGGCGGCGTGCTGTACGAGACCAAGTCGCCGACCCACGTGGCCGCCGTGATGGAAGCCATCCTGGACGATGCGGATCTCGTCGAGCAGATTCTGGCGTCGCAGGATGCGGCCCTGGATCGGCTGGCCGCCCAGGACTTCGACGGCACGCTGCTCCGCTTCGTCGACGAGGCGCTCGCGGCCCCGCCGGGGATCGCGCCGAAGGTCTCGTTCGACTTCTGGGATCAGTTCGAGTTGCAGGAGCAGCTCGAGGAAGTGCGGCAGTACCGGCCGTCGGCGCTGAGGGCACTGCCGGTGAGGTCCACCTTCGCCGATGCCGCGAGTACAGAGGCCTCGGCTACGGCGGATCGCTCCGCGCACGAGTCACCGCGCGGAGCGAGGGAGTAGGGTGCCGAGCGGCGTGCTCAGCGTGCACCAATGGGTGCCGGCCGCGCACAAGGGGGACGCCATCGGCGACTCGGCGCGACGTGTGCGCGATCTGTTGCGGGCGCGCGGGCTGGCCTCCGAGATCTTCGCGCTGACCATCGACGACGACCTGCGGCACGACGTCCACCCGTTCAGCGACCCGGCCGCCCGGCGCGGCGACGTGACGATCTTCCACTTCGCCCTGCCGTCGCCGATGACCCAGGCGTTCGCCACGCTGCCCGGCGGACGCGTGCTGCAGTACCACAACATCACCCCGGCGCACTTCTTCGCCGACTACGCCCCCGAGATCTACCGCCTGGCGATGATCGGGCGTCAGGAGCTCGCGACGCTGGTCGGTCACGTCGATCTGGCGCTCGGCGACTCGTCGTACAACCGCGAGGAACTCGATGCGCTCGGCTTCGCGCCGACGGGCGTGATGCCGATCGCGGTCGACTTCGCGCGGATCACGGCGGCCCCCCGCCGGCCCGCGCTCGAGAAGGTGCTCGGCGACGGGCTGATAAACTTCCTGTTCGTCGGGCGCATCGCCCCCAACAAGAAGATCGAGGACCACATCCGGCTGGCCGAGCACTACAAGCGGTACGTCGACAGCCACTATCGTTTCATCTTCGTCGGTCGTCACGACGCCGTGCCGTCCTATTACGCCACGGTGCGCGCCCTGATGGAGAAGTACCAGATGCCGGCCGATCGGTTCTGGTTCACGGGCCCGGTGCCGAATGCCGACCTGGCCGCGTTCTACCGCTACGCGAGCGTGTACATCTCGCTCAGCGAGCACGAGGGCTTCTGTGTGCCGCTGCTCGAGGCGATGGCCGCCGGGGTGCCGGTGCTGGCCTACGGCTCGACGGCCGTGACGGAGACGATGGGAGGCGCCGGCGTCGTGTTCACGCCGAAGGACCTGGAATACGCCGCCGAACTGCTCGGACGGCTCACGTACGACGATCGGCTGCGTGCCGACATCATCCGCGGCCAGCACGCGCGGCTCGAAGCGTTCAGCGAGGCCCGCCTGCAGGCGCACCTCGATGCACTGCTCGCGCCATTCGCCTGATCGGGCCGGGATCACACAGGATGCACCCGTGAAGATCGCGTTCATCATCCAGCGTTACGGCACCGAGATCCTCGGTGGATCCGAGTACCACTGCCGGCTCATCGCCGAGCGCATGGCGGCACGGCATCAGGTCGACGTGCTGACGACCTGTGCCCGCGAGTACACCACCTGGAAGAACGAGTACCCGGAGGGCACCGACCGCATCCGCGGGGTCAACGTGCGGCGGTTCGCCAACTCCCGCACGCGGGACCTGGCGGCGTTCAACACCCTGTCGGACTGGATCTTCAACTACGAGCACACCCGCGAGGACGAGTTGCGGTGGCTCGAGGAACAGGGCCCGTGGTGCCCGCCGCTGCTCGACTACCTGCAGCGGTCGCACCAGCAGTACGACGTCCTGATCTTCTTCACGTATCTGTACGCGCCGACGGTGCTGGGCATGCACATCGCCCCGAAGAAGAGCATCCTCGTCCCGACTGCGCACGACGAACCGGCCATCCACCTCGGGATCTATCGCGATCTGTTCGCCTCGGCCAATGCCGTGGCCTTCAACACCGAGAGCGAGAAGGCCTTCCTGATGCGGACCTTCGACATCCGCACCATCGTCGAGGAGACGGTCGGCTGCGGCGTCGACCTGCTGGACACCGAGGGCCAGGGCAAGCCCAGGCGCGGCGTCGATGCCCCGCTCGAAGGTCCGCTCGTCCCCGACGACGAGGAGCCGGCCCCGGCGCCGACCCAGAAGGACGGCGTCCCGCGCGGACGGCGCGGACGAGGGCCACGGCCCGAGCGGCCGCTGGCCGATCGCAAGCGCGGCATCGGCGAGGCCTTCCGGCGCCGCCATCGTCTGTTCGGCCACGTGGCGCTGTACGGCGGGCGGATCGATCCCGGCAAGGGCTGCGAGGAACTGTTCGAGTACTTCGCCACCTATCGCGACGCCGGTGGCGACGCGACGCTGGCCCTGATGGGCGCCAAGCTCATGCCCCTGCCCGAGACGTCCTGGCTGCGATTCGCCGGCATGCTGCCGGAAGCCGAGCGGCTGCAGGCCCTCGATGCCGCCGACGTGGTGGTGGTGCCCTCGCCGCTCGAGAGCCTGTCGCTCCTCGCGCTCGAGGCGATGGCCATGGGCACACCGGTGCTGTGCAACGCACGCGCCGAGGTGCTGGTCGAGCACTGCCGCCGCAGCAACGCCGGCCTCTACTACGCCGACCGCGACGAGTTCGTCGAGGCGCTGTCGCTGCTGATGGCCGACGACCGGCTCCGCACGGCCATGGGCCGCAACGGGCGTGACTACGTCCAGGCGCACTACCGCTGGGAGGTCATCCTCGGCAAGTACGACCGCCTCATCGGCGGTCTCACGGCAGGCGGGTCGTCAGCGCCTCGCGCACCTTCGTCAGCAGCGCGCTGAACGCCGGAGTCACCTCAGCGCTTCCCCCTCGTCGCCACCCTTCTTGCGACGGGGGCGGATGTCGTAGCGCTTGATCATCTCGTTGAGGGTCGTCGGCTTGATGTGGAGCAGCTCGGCGGCCCGCTTCTGGACGCCGCCGGCCGCCTCGAGCGTCGTCTCGATGAGGCGGCGCTCGAAGTCGCCGGTGACTTCCTTGAAGGAGATGCCCTCGGGGGGCAGCACGAAGTTGGGGATCTGGAAGCGGCGCGTGATGCGGACCGTGTCGGGAATCAGATCCGGGCCGATGCGCGACCCGGGACACAGCACGACGGCGCGCTCGATGACGTTCTCGAGTTCGCGCACGTTGCCCGGCCAGTCGTACTCCAGCAGCATGTCGAGGGCTTCGGGCGCCAGCTCGAGATCGCGCCGGTTGTTCTCCTCGCCGTACTTCTCGAGGAAGTGCTGCACCAGCAGGGGGATGTCTTCCTTGCGCGAGCGCAGCGGCGGCAGGTTGACGGTGATGACGTGGAGGCGGTAGTACAGGTCCTCGCGGAAGCGACCGTCGTCGACCATCGTCCGCAGATCGACGTTGGTGGCGGCGATGATGCGGACGTCGACCTTGATGGTGTCGATGCCGCCGAGGCGCATGAACTCGCGTTCCTGGATGACGCGCAGCAGCTTGGCCTGCGTCTCCAGCGGGATGTTGCCGATCTCGTCGAAGAAGATGCTGCCCTTGTCGGCGATCTCGAACAGGCCCTTCTTCGGCGCGACGGCCCCGGTGAAGGCGCCCTTGACGTGGCCGAACAGGTTGCTCTCGAGCAGGTCGGGCGGCAGGTTGCCCGAGTTGACCGTGACGAAGGCCTTCTCGGCGCGCAGCGAGTTGTTGTGCAGCGCGCGGGCGACCAGTTCCTTGCCCGTGCCGCTCTCGCCATACACCAGCACGGTCGAGCGGCTCGGGGCGGCCTGGATGACCAGGTCGAACACCTGCCGCATCCGGCTGCTGCGGCCGATGATGTTGGCGAACTTGCTGCCGTGCGACTGCAGGTTCTGCTTGAGGATGCGGTTCTCGCGCGACAGCCGCGTGCGCTCGACGGCGTTGCGCAGCACGCCGGCCACTTCGTCGTTCTTGAACGGCTTGGTGATGTAGTCGAAGGCGCCACGCTTCATCGCCGACAGCGCCGTCTCGACCGACGCGAAGGCGGTCACCATCACGACCGGCAGGTCCTCGTCCATCGCGCGGAGTTCGCCGAGCACGGTCAGGCCGTCGATGCCCGGCATCATGACGTCGGCGATGACGGCGTCGAACGAGTGGGCGCGGGCCAGCTCGAGCCCCTCCATGCCATTGACGGCAAGGCGGACGTCGTAGCCTTCACGCTCGAGCAGTGCCTCGAGCACCTCGCGCATCACCTCCTCGTCGTCGATGACGAGGATCGTTCCCCTGGCAGTACTCATGGCAGTGTGTCCTGGGAGCGCCCTCAGCCGGCGCTCGTCCCCGCCGACTCGGCGCGTGAAGGCCGCAGGAGCGGGAAGGACAGCGTGAATCGCGTGCCCTGACCCACCTGGCTGTCGCAGACGATGGTGCCGTCATGCTCCTGCACGATGCCGTAGGTGATGGACAGGCCGAGCCCGGTGCCCTGACCAATCGGCTTGGTCGAGAAGAACGGGTCGTAGATGCGGGCGAGGTGCTCGCTCGGAATGCCGGCACCGGTGTCGCTGACATCCACGGAGAGGTGATCCCCGTCCCGTCGCGTCGCGATGGTGACCCAGCCGCCCTTCGGCATCGCATCGCGGGCGTTCAGGAAGAGGTTGAGGAACACCTGCTGCAGCTTGTGCTCGACGGCGCGCACCATCGGCGCGTCAGCCTGCATGTCCTTGCGCACCTGCACGCTCGCCGACCGGAACTGGTGCTCGAGCAGCGACAGCACGTCGTTGATGACCACGTGCAGGTCGACCGGACCGGTCTCGCTCTGCACGGGCCGCGACAGATGCAGGAGGCTGTTGACGATCTTGGCGGCGCGGAAGGTCTGGCGCTCGATCTTCTCGAGCAGGCGCGTCCGGGGATCCTCGGGGTCGGCCTGCTCGAGCAGCATCTGGGTGAAGCTCGAGATCCCGGTCAGCGGCGTGTTGACCTCGTGGGCCACGCCCGCGGCCAGCAGGCCGATCGAGGCCATCTTCTCGGAGATCTGCAGCTGCTCCTCGAGCTGCACGCGCGAGGTGATGTCATCGACCATCAGCACCGAGCCCGCCTGCGTCGAACTCGACGTGCGCAGCGGGTGCATCGCGGCGTTGACCAGGCGCTTGCGCGCGCCGTCGGCGTGGCGCGACACCAGCGGGGTGCGGTAGATGGTGGCGGCTTCGGTGCCGCCGCGCTCGGCCATCCGGACCGCGGCGAGGAACTCCGGATCGAACAGCTCGTCGAGCCGGCGTCCGACGGCCTGGGCCGAGGGCACGCCGGCGATCTGCTCCATCGCCGGATTCCAGTGCAGCACGACGCCGTCGAGGTCGGCCACGAGCAGCCCATCCTGCAACGACTGGACGACGTTCTCGCTGAACTCGCGCATGCGGTTCAGCTCCTCGGCCTTCTCGCGGAGTGCGCGATACAGTCGGCCGTTCTCGATCGCCGTGGCCACCTGGGCGGCGACGGCGTTGAGCAACGTGAGGTCCTCGGTGCTGAGAGGCTCGCCGCTCGGGCGTGACCCGAGGCCGATGACGGCAATCGGGCCGTCCTTGGCCAGGCACGGCACGAAGTAGTGGAGGCCGCGGTCGCGCCAGAAGCGGACCTCGTCGGCCGAGAACCGCCGCACCGTGAACGGATCGTCCAGGCTGACGACCTGCCCGCTCTCGAGGCGCGTGCCGATGCCGGAGAAGCGCTTGAGCGCCGGCACCGATTCGAGGGCCGTCCCGACGGCGCGGTGCGCCGCGAACCCGTCGTGGGCGCCGGGTGACGAGGCGACGAACAACGTGATGCGATCGACGCCGAACGTGTCGGCGAGGCGCTGGACCAGTCGCTCGGCCAGGCGATCGAGGTCGAGGTCGGCATTGAGGTCACGGGCGAAGGCGAGCAGCGCGCGGCGGTAGTCGTAGCGATCGCGATAGTGGGCGTAGTCGAGCGCGGTCTGGATGGCGTTCTTGACCATCGGCGCCAGCAGCACGACGAGCAGCGTGGCCAGAATCGCGATGACCGAGTTGTGCTGCTCCGAGCCGCCGAGGAAGACGTCGCTCGCGAAGCGCAGGGTGATGGTGTAGATGGTGGCGATCGCGGCCAGGACCGTCGCGTAGACGACCGTGCGCTTGATGATCACCTCGACGTCCATCAGCCGGTAGCGCACGACCGCGGACGCGAAGGCCAGCGGCACCAGCGCCAGCAGCACGACGAGCAGGCCGAGCGCTTCCCAGGGCTGGTAGCCGAGGGCGTAGGGCAGGCCGTAGAAGAGCGCGAACGGCAGGGCGCCGGCCAGCGTGCCCCAGACGATCCAGCGCAACTGGCGCCGCGCGGTGACCGAACGCAGGCTGCCGAGCGCGCGCGTCATGATCGCCTGGCCCAGCACGAGCGCGGCGACCAGTTGCAGCATCTCGGCCCGGTCCAGCGCCACGACCCAGTTCTCGAGGGTGTCTCCCGGCAGCGCGCCCGCCGACAGGACCGACGCCCGCACCAGGCCCAGCACGATCGCCGGCAGGTACAGCAGCGGCAGCATCGCGCGGCCACGGGGCGTCTTGCTCCAGGCGTCCTGACGCTCCGGGAAGACCAGCGCGAAATGGACGAACAGCGGCGGCAACGCCAGCATCGCCACCACGTCGGCCCAGTAGAAGAACCAGTCGAGCCGATCGAGGCGGCCGCTGTAGGAGAAGCCGCAGACGCCGAAGAAGGCGACGGTCAGCCAGAAGAAGTGCAGGGTCGCCGGGTCGCGCGGCCGCTGCACGCGCACCGAGCAGCCGACCAGCAGCGCGAAGATCGCCACGGCGGCCAGGGCGTAGTACAGGAGCCGGGCGCCATCCGGGAGGGGTTCGAGATCGAGGCGGAGCGGCCGCTCGTACCCGGCGCGCGAGATGACGTAGGAGAGGGGCTGGCCGCGCTGACTGCCATGTTGGGCATCGAGCACCTGCTCGACGCGGTCGATGCCCCGGCCGTTGACCGCCACCAGCACGTCGCCGGAAAGGATGCCGGCACGCGCCCCGGCGGCCTCCGTCCCGACCGTCGCCGCCACGATGCCCTCGGCGCGGGCCTCCCACAGCACCCCGTCCTCGACCTCGACCCACGAGAAGCGGACGACGATGTTCGCCACGACAAGGGTCAGCAGCACCGCCGTGACGATCACGGCAAGAGCGGCACGACCCCATTGCACGTGGCGGGGTCCGTCAGCGGAGGAAGGCCAGAGTCCCTCGGTCATTCGTTGGTCGGTCGACGAAGCGACAGGCCGGGGGAGCGGCGCCGTGTCCTCGTGTCCCTATGTATTTAGCAAACGGTGTTCCACGTGCGGACGACATCCTGCTGGCGCCATGCAAGTGAAACTGGCGTGATCGCGCACGAAATGAGATTCACTGCCAACGTGACGGCATGCATCTCCAAGGAATGGGATCGGCCTGGCGGATTATTGGATCGCGGTGCGGTCGGGCCACTTCCCCACGTACGAGGGTGGCCCTGCGTGAGGGCTGGCCACTGGGGCGCGCAGGCGACTCAGAACTTGACGAGCACGCCGCCGACCACGCGCTTCGGCGGGCGAATCACGAGCAGTTCGTCGTAGATCGAGCCGACGGCCTGACCATCGCGGAACAGGTTGCGGACCGCGACGACCAGTTCCCAGTCGGCGCCGGTCGCGCTCAGGAAGGGCAGACGCTGGGACACCTGCACGTCGAAGCGGGCATCGGTGCTGGCGTCGTCGAGCAACGGGCTGCGGCGTGAGAACGCCGAGTTGACCTTCCACGTCGCGGCGACGCGCGTGGCGGTTTCGGGCACGTCAGTGACGATGCGTGCGGTCACGTCGTGGATGCGCTCGTTGCCGACGCGATCGGCCGAGGGAGCCATCACCGCGATGACGCCGCGGTCGCCGGTGCCGAACCACTGCGCTCGCGCCACCGTGTACTCGACCGAGCCGCGGAAGCGCGGACCGGCGTCCTGGGCGAGGCCGAACACCCAGCCGCCGGCGTTGACGTTGCCGCCATTGGCCACGGCGTAGTGACCGAGATCCGGCGCCAGCCCCTGGGCGCCGACGCCGAACATCGCGACGAGCTGGTTGTCGACCGCCTGTTCGAAGCGACGCACGCCCACGAGGAACTGCCCGAACTGCCGTTCGAGGCCGACCTCGAGGTGACGGGTACGCTCCGAGCTGAGGCGACCGCCTGCCGCGGCGGCCGTGAACGTCCGCTGCGGCGGCATCGAGAACGCCGACAGGTTGCGGGGGTCGAACTCCTCGGCCCCGGGCGCCAGCATCTGCTGGGTCACGGCGACCCGCACCCACGTCTTGTCGAGGGGCGACACGGACATCGAGACGCTCGGGCTGAGCTGCGTCGGCCGATCCAGATAGTCGTGGTAGGCGTACCGCGTGCCGTAGGTGACCACGGCCCGCTTGTGCAGGCGCCACGTGTCGAAGGCGTGGATCGTGCCCGCGACGCGACGACGCTCGGGGACCGACAGCAGGGCCGCGGGCGTTTCGTCCGAGAAGCTCTGGAGCGCGAACGACGCGCCGAGGTCGAGCGCATGTCGCGACTCGGTCGGCCGCACGTAGTTGCCGGCCACGATCCATGACGACATGTCGCCGCGGCCGATGGCGCCGCGCACGGACCACTCGCCGGTGTTGCCGATCGGCGCGCCGAGGGTGGCGTAGGCCACGCCGGCGGGCATCGGGGCCCACGAGGTGGGCTCGCCCGTGAGGCCCTCGTCGAAGGCGGTCGCGGTGAGGAACTGAATCTGCCCCGAGAGCGAGGCGTCGCCACCGAAGAACGACGTGGTGCTGCGGGCCGAGGCCTCGACCGAGGAGGCGCCGAGCCGCTCCTCGATCCATTCGAGGTCGTCCTCGATGGCGTCGAGGGCCAGCTGGCCCTGCGCATCGCGGAGGACCGACCGCTTCATGTGGCGCAACCGCCACAAGCGAGGGGAGTGGTCGTGGTCGGTGTCGGCGTCCGCCTTGCGGGCGCCGGGCGCGGGGGCGATGGTGGCGGTCGCGCCGCCGAAGCCGGCAGCGATGACCGGGGGCGGGGCGTCGGCCGAGGCCTCGCCCGAGGACGCGGTCGGGGTGCCGCCGAGGCGAGCCAGGCGCACGATGTGCCTGGCGCTACCCGCCGGCGCGACATCGACGTACTCGCGGGCGGAGGCCCGGAAGCCGGCGCGCTGGGCGCGGATCAGGTACGTGCCGACAGGGACGGCGGAGAAGACGAAGCGCCCGGCCTGGTCGGTGACGCCGAACAGGGCGTCGGGACCGAGGGCAGAGACGGCCACGCCCGAGATCGGGACGCCGCGGTCGTCGGTGACCACACCCTCGATGCGACCGGAGACCAGGTCGACACCGGGCACGGCCGACCCGGGGCCACTGTGCGCGCGTGCCTGCACGAGCGGCTGCGACGTCGCCGTGGAGGCGAGGGTCAGGCCGAGTGCGAGCGCCGTCAGCGTCACCGATCGGGTCATGGGTGCTCCAGTGACAGGTCCACAGGGACGCACCGCGGGGATCTCCCGCAGGGCGTCCCGCCCAGCTGCTGCCGGCTAGGAGCCGGCGACAGTGAAGGCCACGTCGTGGGTCAGGGACTTGCCGGACTTATTGTCCGTCACTTTGATGGCCAAACGGTAGTCCCCCGCTTCGAAGGCCGACACCGGCACGTTGAGGCTGCCGACCAGCTGGTGGCCCTGCGCGACGTCGAAGCCCGGCGGCAGCGTCTCCGCGTTCAGCTTCTGGGGCGCCACGCCACGGAACTTGGCCTCGCCGAGCGGCCCCTTCTTGTAGGGCTGCCAGTCGATGGTGACGTCGGGCTTCTTGTCGTCTCCGAGCGCCACGCCATAGATGATGAAGAACACCGAGAGCTCGTCCGCGCTGGTGAACTTGCCGTCCACGGTCGGCGTGACCTCGAGGTTGCCGATGACGTACGGCTTGAGCTTCTGGGCGTCCCCCGACGGCACTTCGGCCAGCGGCGTCACCTTGTTGGCAAGGAAGACGGTCGAGATCTGGAACTCGTCGCTCCAGTAGTTGGGCACCGTGATCGTGGCCTTGTGGACGGCGATCTTCATCGGGCCTGGGGCGGCCACGGGGTCCTTGACCGCCACGGCGATGTAGGCATCGTACTCGCCCGCCACGACACTGAACGGCCGGCTGAAGGTCAGCGGCCCACCGGGGCCGCGCGGCACGGCCGTCAGCTCGTAGAAGTCCTCCCACGGGTACTCGACGCCCGAGACGGCCTGGCCGGCCAGATCCTGGGCCTCCTTGCCCTTCTTCTTCTTCTTGTCCTGCTTCTCCTTCTCCTTCTGGGCCTTCGGGTCCAGCGGAGGCGGCGCCTCGGGCGGCACGGCGCCCTTGGGCGCGAGGCGGATGTACGCGCCCAGGTTGCCGCCCTTGCCGATGACGTCAGGCTGGAGGGTCACCGTGAACGGCGCGTAGATCTTGTTGTCCGAGGCCTTCAGGTAGTCGATGCCGAGCGTCATGGCCACGGTCGTGGCCGGGTCGGCCACCACGGTCCTGGCCACCGGGTCGGCCGTGAACACGCTGGTGCCGGCCGCGCCCTTCATGGCCTCGTTGGTCGCACCGACCACGGCGTTGATCAGGGCCTGCTTCGGGTCCACCGGTGGTGCGGCCTTGTCGTCCTTCTTCTGGGCGAGCACCGGGTTGAGCCCGAAGACGAGGGCGAGGAGCCCGGTCGTGAGCCACGTCATCTGAATCTGTCGCATGCGTCAATTCCCCCGGCATGCTCCTGCATGCCCAAGCCTTCGGATCATAGGGCACATCCCCCCGGAAACGGAACGGTGTGGCGGATATATGATCCGGGTGCTGACGCCGGGGTCGATCGGCGGTCCCACCCCGGGGCCGCGGCCGTGCCCCGCCCTTCGCGCCAGGAGCGCATTTTCCGCGTGGCAGCCCGCCCAGGTCGGCCGGTCGCCAGGCACACTGGACCGGGTGGCCCATGCTCAATGACTCGCTCGTCATCGTCCTGGCCGGGGGGGTTGGCGAACGCCTCTCTCCGCTCACCAGGGAACGCGCCAAGCCGGCGGTGTACTTCGGCGGGCCGTACCGCATCATCGACTTCACCCTCAGCAACTGCATCAACGCCGGGCTGCGCCGCATCTTCATCGTGACGCAGTACAAGAGCCTGTCGTTGAACCGCCACATCCGGCAGGGCTGGAGCGTGGTGGCCGAGGAACTCGGCGAGTTCATCGAGATCCTGCCCCCCCAGAAGCGGGTCAGCGACAACTGGTATCTGGGCACGGCCGACGCCGTCTATCAGAACCTGTACTCGGTGGTTCGCGAGTCGCCGAGCCGGGTCGTCATCCTGTCGGGCGACCACATCTACAAGATGGACTACTCGAAGATGCTGCGCTGGCACATCGAGAAGGGCGCCGCCGCGACGGTCGCCACCTACGAGGTGCCGGTCGAGGAGGCCGCCCGCCGCTTCGGGGTCATCCAGGTCGACGAGGAGGAACGGCTGATCGGCTTCGAGGAGAAGCCGGCCGAGCCCAAGCCGATCCCGGGCATGCCCGGCGTGGCCCTGGCCTCGATGGGCATCTACGTCTTCGAGGCCGACGTCCTCATCAAGGCGCTCGAAGACGACGCCGGCCGTGACAGCAAGCACGACTTCGGCAAGGACATCCTGCCGTCGCTGATCGGGCACGCGCCGGTCTACTCGTACCGGTTCTCGGACGAGAACAAGAAGGCCAACAAGTACTGGCGCGACATCGGCGAGCTCGATGCCTACTACGAGGCCAACATGGACCTCGTGCAGGTGAACCCGGACTTCAATCTGTACGACCCCGAGTGGCCGATCCGGACGTGGATGCCGCAGGCGCCGCCGGCCAAGTTCGTCTTCAACGACGAGGGACGACGAGGGCACGCCCTCGACTCGATCATCTCGTCCGGCGTCATCGTCTCCGGGAGTTCGGTCCGGGGCAGCATCCTGTGCCCGAACGTCCGCGTGCACAGTTACTGCGACATCGAGCGCAGTATCCTGATGCCGGGCGTCCGCGTCGGCCGGCACGCGCGGATCCGCAACGCGATCATCGATCGGGACGTGTTCATCCCGCGGGGCGCCATCATCGGCTACGACCTCGAGGAGGATCGCAAGCGGCACACCGTCACCGCCAAGGGCGTGGTGGTGGTGACCACCGACGAAGAGCCGTTCGTGGCGACGCCGGAGGAGACCGAACGCCAGCGCGAGCAGGAAGCCGACGCGCGCGGGCAGCACGGATAAAACAAGGCTCAGGGCTCAGGGCTCAGGGCTCGAAGAACCAAGGCCGAAGGCCCAGGGCCCAGGGCCCACGTTTGAAGTTCGACGTTTGAAGTTTCCCGTCAACAGGAGCACGCAGCAGTGATCATCCAGAAGGTCATCGGACGCGAGATTCTCGATTCGCGCGGCAATCCCACCGTCGAAGTGGACATCACCCTCGAAGGCGGCGCCTTCGGCCGCGCCGCGGTCCCCTCCGGCGCGTCCACCGGCGAGCGTGAAGCGCTCGAACTGCGCGATGGCGACAAGAGCCGCTACCTCGGCAAGGGCGTCCGCAAGGCCGTGGCCAACATCAACGGCGAGCTCGCCCAGGCGATCGTCGGCAAGGAGTTCGACCAGTCGTCGCTCGACGACACGATGATCGAACTCGATGGCACCGAGTTCAAGAGCCGCCTCGGCGCCAACGCGCTGCTCGGCGTCTCGATGGCCGCCCTGCACGCGGGGGCAGCCGAGAAGGGCGCGCCGCTGTACGAGTACATCGGTGCGCTGCGTCACGCGATGGCGGGCGGCGGCCCGGCCGATCTGCTCCCCTCGCCGATGATGAACATCCTCAACGGCGGCGCCCACGCCGACAGCAGCGTCGACTTCCAGGAGTTCATGGTGATGCCGCTCGGCGCGCCGAGCTTCTCGGAGGGCCTGCGCTGGGGTGCCGAAATCTTCCACACGCTGCGCGGCATCCTGAAGGCGCGCGGCATGTCGACGGGCGTCGGCGACGAGGGCGGTTTCGCGCCCAGCCTGAAGAGCAACCAGGACGCGCTCGATGTCGTCATGGAAGCCATCACCAAGGCGGGCCTGAAGCCCGGCGAGCAGGTGTGGATCGCCCTCGACACGGCGTCCAGCGAACTCTGGCAGGACGGGCAGTACGTGTTCAAGAAGTCCGGCTCGCCGACCCGTTCGAGCGAGCAGATGGTCGAGCTGTTCGCCGACTGGGTGCGTCAGTACCCGATCTGCTCCATCGAGGACGGCCTGGCCGAGAGCGACTGGCGCGGCTGGAAGCTGATGACCGAGGCGCTCGGCGACAAGGTGCAGCTGGTGGGCGACGACGTGTTCGTGACCAACCCGAAGATCCTGTCGGAGGGCATCGAGGCCGGCATCTGCAATTCGCTGCTCGTCAAGTTGAACCAGATCGGCACCGTGACCGAGACGCTGCGCGCGATGAAGATTGCGTGGGACGCCGGCTACACCACGATCGCCTCGCACCGCTCGGGCGAGACCGAGGACAGCACGATCGCCGACCTCGCCGTCGGCACGCGCGCCGGCCAGATCAAGACGGGCTCGGCCAGCCGCAGCGACCGCACGGCGAAGTACAACCAGCTGCTGCGCATCGAGGCCGCCCTCGGCAGCAACGCCAAGTACGCCGGCAAGGCCGCCATCAAGGCGCTCGCCTAGGCCCATGACGAGCAAGCGCGCCCCCGTGGCGCTCATCATCCTCGATGGCTGGGGCCTCCGCGAGGAGGCCGACCAGAACGCGGTGAAGCTGGCCGAACCGCCGGTCTTCACCAGACTCTGGGCGTCGTATCCCCACGCCACCCTGCAGGCCTCCGGCGAAGCCGTCGGCCTGCCGGCCGGCCAGATGGGCAACTCCGAGGTCGGCCACACCAACCTCGGGGCGGGGCGCACCGTCTATCAGGACCTCACGCGCATCGACAAGGCGATCAGCGACGGCGAGTTCAGGCAGACGCCGGCGCTGCGCGCCGCCATCCAGGCCGCCATCGACGCCGGCACGGCCGTCCACTTCCTCGGCCTGCTCTCGGACGGCGGCGTGCACAGCCACGAGGCCCACCTGCACGCGCTGCTCCATCTCGCCCACGAGATGGGCGCACCACGCGTGTTCGTGCACGTCATCACCGACGGACGCGACACCTCGCCCAACGGTGGCCGCGGCTATGTGCGCAATCTGGAAGCCGTGCTCGCCAGGACCGGCGGTCGCATCGCCAGCGTCTCGGGGCGCTACTACGCGATGGACCGCGACAAGCGTTGGGAACGCGTCAAACTCGCCTACGACGCCATCGTCACCGGCACGGCGCCGTTCGGGTCCTCGGCCTCGGCCGTGATCGAGGAGGCCTACTCGAAGAACATCACCGACGAGTTCATCCTCCCGGCCACGCTGGTCGACGGGGCCGGGCAGCCCGTCGGTCCGCTGGCCGACGGCGATGCGGTGGTGTTCTTCAACTTCCGCGCCGATCGCGCCCGGCAGATCATCCGCGCCCTGCTGATGCCGGACTTCGACGGCTTCCCGACGCCGAACCGGCCGAAGGTGGCGCTGACGACGTTCACGGAGTACGACGCGACGTACCCCTTCCCCATCGCGTTCCCGCCGCAGTCGGCCACGCAGTACTTCGGCGAAGTGCTGCAGGCGCACGGCCTCACCAACATGCGCCTGGCGGAGACGGAGAAGTACCCGCACGTCACGTACTTCTTCAATGGCGGCATCGAGACGCCCTTTGCGGGCGAGGACCGCGTGCTGCTGCCGTCGCCGAAGGTGGCCACGTACGACCTGCAGCCGGAGATGAGTGCGGCGGGCGTGGCTGACGCCTTCGTCGACAGCGTCACCCACCACAAGCACGACGTCATCATCTGCAACTTCGCCAATCCGGACATGGTCGGGCACACGGGCGTGCTCGAGGCGGCGATTGCGGCCATCAAGGCCGTCGATGGCTGCCTCGGGCGCTGCATCGACGCGCTGCTGGCTGCCGGCGGCACCGCGCTGGTCACCGCCGACCACGGCAACGCCGAGCAGATGTGGGACTACGAGCTCAACGCCCCCCACACCGCGCACACGACCAACCTGGTGCCGCTCATCCTGGTCGGGCCTGCGGTCGCCGGCCAGACGCTGCGCGACGGCGCCCTGCCCGACGTGGCGCCGACGCTGCTGCATCTGCTGGGATTGCCCCAGCCAGCGGAGATGACGGGGACGAGCCTCATCGACTGAGGTGGAACAGACTCAGGGCTCACGTCTCAGGGCTCACAGAGCTTTCCCTGAGCCCAGAGCCTTGAGTCGTTCTCCCTAGACTTCTTCGGTCGCGGCATCGGGGGCGATGCGCAGCGACTTCAGGAAGCGTCGGTCGTTGTCGGTCATCGCGACGTGTCGCGTGGCGTGGGTCGGGCGTGTGAGCGCCACTTTCCGTGCCCGCTTGCCGGCTCTGGTCGCGAACCCGATCTCGGCGTCGAGCGTCACCCGCAGGTCGTACCCGGCCTCGCGCGCGCGCGCTCGGCAGGCTTCCACACGTGGATCAGAGGCCACGGCGTCGGCCATGGCCTCTGCCAGTTCCTTCGCCAGTCGATTCACGGTGTCGTCCACACTGAACTCCCTTCCGGCCCGCAGGCAGGAGCGCTGTTCATTAGAGGAGGCGTCTGGAGGTTGGTTGACGGAATCTGGCCCGATTGTATCGGCCGAACAGGCCGCAGGCAACCGGGAAGCGGGAA